>JAABUY010000748.1_pt1 | contig 52180 bp, 39 predicted proteins | sample 5560271 | NCBI WGS metagenome assembly JAABUY01 (sample SAMN10711886, study PRJNA513374) | rock metagenome | isolation source: Antarctica rocks | place: Antarctica: Victoria Land, University Valley | reverse complement strand
GGAGGACGGTGCGGACAACCCCGCGCGCCCCTGACCACTTCCATATTTCTTCCATCACTCTGGAGGATGCAAGGAGAGCTTGCGAAAATGGAACAAAAAAGCGGAAGAGGCCGGTATTTCTACCGTAACCACTTCCTGGTACTTTGCGCGAAGTGTTTGTCATGTTTTGAGCGTAAAAACCGGCTTTTGACAAACACTTCGCGCGAAAATAAGCAGCCTATGTTCGCGCGAAGTGTTTTACCTAATATTCGTGACGCTAGCCATCGATAGTGTTAGGAAAGACCCGAAACGTTCCGTCTGCGATAGCGGCCATGAGCGCGGTCGCATTGCCCTAGCCGGTTGTCGGTCCCTGTTTCGCCCTGAAGCCGTAATCGGCAGCGATAGCGTTGAGGCAGCCACGAATGTTGTTCACCTTTTCTTTAACACAGGCCAGCAAAATAGAAGGAAGGAAAGCAGATTCCTCGTGGGTTATAGTGTTAGGCTGCCATGCATCACGTCCCCCGTTTCGTTGTCTGGGAGGAGTATACTCCACGTACAACGAGTTCAATGGATACTCATGAGGTCGAAGGGATACCCATGAAGTCGAGTTCCGGCACCCTCGCGTCGTAGGTCGAGACGACAGTAGCGCGTCGTTATCCAGTGCCGTCGGCTACTATCACCTACCTTTGCCTGCGCTACAACCACGACGTGGACGGGTGCGCCCCGAGATTGTGAGACGAAGCCTGCGACTGACGCCGCATACATGGTAAACCAACGGCGACTAAAGTCGCACAGGGACGCCGTTGCTGACACGTCAATGTCCGCTTGTTTGCCCTGCAACGTTAGTCGCAGGCCACCGGCACTCACCCTCACAATCGCGGAGCGCACCCGACGTGGGCAATCCATGTCGGTAATGGCCGCCTGCGTGCTACAATTCCTTACACTCTCTCTCCATGATGGCGCGATTTGCGTTGCCGGCCGACCATGACACACTAGCTCTCAGGGTTGACGCTATACACCATACAAATCATGTCTAGTTTTCGACAAACACGATCCCGCGACGCCTCGCCTGCAATCCGGGGCTATGTCTATCAAGTCGATCGCACGATCGCGCGCTGGCTCGACTTGCACCCGCGGCAGGAACTGCATCTCGAGTGTGGCGAGGACATAGACGTGGTGACGCCCGTCGTGGAGGCGCGCATCGACGGCCTGCCGGTGGACCAGCGATTGCTCGAGCAAGTCAAAAACCTCCACGGGAGTATCACCATCCGCACGGAAGGCGTCCTCGAGACGATTGCGAACGCGGTCGAACATCGTCACAACAACCCGGGCATCGATCTCTTCTTCCGCTTCGCCACGAATGCGCCCATTTCGATGGAAGCGCGCGCTCCGACCCGTGGCCTTGCCCTGCCATTCGGGCCGCGCACGCCAGCGTTAGAGGTGTGGCAACACCTATGCGCGAGCGCCGACGATGCGTCACACCATACCACTGAACTGGCCGGATTGCGCGCGTTCCTGCGCCACGCTCGACGCCCCGGTCAATTTAATCCCGGGACCTGGTCACGTTTCGAGGGTTTTATCGAGCACGCGCCGGACGCGGATTTCCTCTCGTTCATCCGCAGGGTCGAGTGGGGCGTGGCGCTGGGGGATGCGCGGGAGCAGGCGTCGGCGATCACGGCGCAGCTCCGGGCTAACGACCGTGCCCACGACGAGGCGCACGCGCAGGACCTCTACCAGAGACTCTTCCTGCACGTCTTCACACTCCTCGCCCGGGAGGGGCCGAAACGACTAACGGTCGTCGATCGGGCGCGCCTCATGGAACGACCGACGCCAGGCGCGGACGACCGAGCGCGGCTGGCGGGCGTGCAATCACTCCTCGCGAACGTGCAGGCGCGGGTCGGTGTGCTCGAGCATCAAGGCGAGATGCACGGCACAATAATCCGCACGCTCGAGGCGCGCGTCGATAGCGTCGAGACCAGCACCCGTGAGGCACACCAGCGCCTGGAACGTGTCGAGGCCGGGACGATGGACATGACCGTCGCGCGACCTACAGTATCTATGGCCGTACACGGAGGCAATCTCAACTGGGGGGAGGCCGGCGTTGTGTTCGGCGCCCTGATTGGACACGTGCGCGGCGCCACCAAATCTCAGATCGAGCACGCCCAGGACTTGTGGCGCCGGGGGAAAGGGAAAGACGCCGAACAAGAACTGCGGCGTATCACGGGCGATCCCACGGTGTGGAGTGACGTCTTACCGCGCGAGTTGAAGGCGTCGGTGCGCCTGTTGGAGGCCGTCCTCGCGCTGGACCGGCGGGGGGACATCGCGGGGGCTACGCGTCTGATCGACGAGGCGCGCGAACTCGACGCCCGCGACGACGATGCGCGTATCCGCGCCTTGATAGTGCGGCGTGAAGCGGGGCCGGCTGCGGCGCTGCCACTCCTCGATGGTCGCGAGGATGTGGATAGCTCGCATATGCGGGCGGCATTCCTGCTCGATCTAGGAGAGAGCGCCCGATCCCTTGAGATTCTGGATCGCCTCGACGCCGTGGGGGTCGCCGATGCGGAGTCCATGCGGTTGCGCGCCCTCGCCTATCTCCTCGCCGGCGATCTCGATCGGGCCGAGGGCTGCGCCAGGGAAGCCCTTGACGGCGAACCGTCCTGGGTGGCCATGCGCTACACGGCGGCTGTCATCGATTACTTCAGGGCGCTATCGCCCGCCGCGCGCCCCGACCGGCCGCCTTCGTGGCCACAACCGGTCGGGGCCATCGAGATCAGGCGCGACGACGTGGGCGTCGCTTACCTGGATAGGGCCGCGCGGGCATTCCACGGTTTATGCCAGGACCTCGACAAGGGGTCGGACGAGCATCAGTCGGCGCAAGCATGGTATCTCGCCTCGCTGGCGAACATCCCCGCGCGCCGGGCTCACGCATCCGCATGGTGTCGGGAGTGCCTGCGCGCCGATCCGACCGCCCCCTACATGGTCATCTGGGCCGTGGCGCGCGATCTCGATGTTGACCTCGCGGGCAGCGTGCGAGACATCGACCGGCTCGTCGCGGAGAAACGAGCGTCTTTGCCGCACATCCTCGCCCTCGCCTATTGGCACCTTCGCGACGGCCGGTCGCCCGCAGAAAAAAAAGGGCGTCCGGATAAAGCCATCCGATTGTTGAAGAAGACGAAGGGCGCTTTCGTCGCCCAGCGCGAGGATGGTTTGTGGTGGCTGTGGTACGTGCAGGCATTGATCGACAACGCCGCGCCCGATCAAGCCCTCACGGCCATTGCATCCGCACCGGACCCCGACGCCCTCTGGCACCTCCGCGCCGCCGCCTTGCGGGCCATCGCGGAGAAGACGGAGAAGGCGAGCAATTGGGACGACCTCCTCGCGCACCTCGAGCATCGCCACGCGACCACCGGCGATCCGTCCGCCCTTCTCGCCGCATGTCAGGTCATGTTCCGGCGGCGCGAATGGGCGTACGTCATCCAGCGATCCGATCAACTCATCGCCGAATGGGGGACGGCGGAGGCGGTCCGCCTCGCGGCCCTGGCGGCGTTCTATGCGCGCCGATTCGAGCGATGCCTCACCATCCTGGATGCCCACCTCGACTACTTCCCGCATCGGTCGCCGCGCGGCGGCCTGAGGCAGGCGCGCATCATGTGCCTCGACGAGCGCGGACGGCGACCGGAGGCGATCGGGGATGCGCTCGGTTGGGTGGCCGACGAGAACAGCGCCGAGGCGATTTTGACGCTGCTCCGCCTATACAGGGACGACGGAGACCTGGCGGCATTGACCGTGCACGCGCGCGGCCTGCGCGGCCGCGCGGATCTGACCCCCGAACAGGCGCTTCGCGGCGCCGCGCTGGTGCGCCACGAGGACGGCCCCCTCGCCCGCGAACTGTGGGACAAGGCCGTCCACCATCCCGACCTGCCGGACGATGCGGTTGCGTCAGCCTGGATGCTCGGTCGCGAGATCCGCTTCGCGCAGGAGTTGCGCCCGCTGGGACCGCGTCTACCGGCCGCGGCGGCTAAATGCTTCCAGATTGATTAAGCGGCACGCGCTACAGGCCGAGCTGGACATATGAGCGCGAGGGGGTGCGGCGGCCCCTCATCGAGGGCGAAGGGACTGCCAACATGGGCCAGCGCGGCGGTCGGATGATGCGCCAAGGCGTCGAACTCCGTACGAAGGTCGGTAAGCAGCGTATCGAAGTCCGTGCGGTGGTGATTGTGCGTGACCGCTCGGCGGACGGGACGCCAGAGCCACTCGATGCGGTTGGCGTCGGGGTCATAGGCGGGGGTGTAGACCAGCCGGAGTTGCCCCCCGGCCTCAGCGAGTAGCTCGCGCACCAGGAGCGAGCCGCGCGGGGTGTGGGTCCGCAGGTTGTCGGCGATGACGATGGCCACGCGCCCGCGCTTGCGGGACCGCTCCCATGCCGCGCGTAACTGGTCGCGGAACAGGTCGGCGGAACGCCGGGGGCCGACACGGCCATCGAACCAGCCGTCGCGCCAATCGACCAGGCCGAAGCCGTAGGCTTTGCTGTTGTCGCCGGGGGCCTCGACCAGGCGCTGGCCGCGCCGCCCCTTGCGACACCAGACCCGCGTGAGCGTCGGGTGGAAGGCGATCTGGACCTCGTCTTGGAGGTAGACATCACTATAAGGGAGGAGGGCGCGCAGGGCAGGGACATCGGGGGGGAGCTGATCCCACAGATCGGGCTCCACAAGGTCGGCGATGGGCAGAGGTTCGGGCGTTGTGGCGCCGGCGAGCAGAACCTCCACCCTCAGGCGTTTCCCACGTAGCCCTCTTGCTCCTCGGCTTTGCGCTTGAGGGCCCAGGTCGGCCGCTTGCAGACGTAGCCGTGGGCGTGCAGGTAGACCCGCACCGTCTCCTGATCGACCGCGATGCCCGTCGTGCGGGCCAGGTAGCGCGCCAAGAGGTTGGTCGTCCATAGGGCACTCTCCACGCCGACCTCGTGCGGATCGCGCTCGATCACGCGCAGCAGTTCGGCCTCCCACGCCGGGGTGACGGTGCGGACGCGCCCCGGCGCGTAGCGGCGCGGGACGGCGTCCAGGCCGCCGACGCGGAAACGCTTGAGCACTTCCTGGACCAGGTCGTCGCTGCGCAGGAGCAGCGGGGCGATCCGCGGCGCGGTGTAGCCCTGGGCGGCCAGGAGGATGATGTGATAGCGCAGACGGGTGTCCGCGTCGGTGGTCAGATTGTAGCGGCGCTCGGCCTCGGCGCGGGTGTCCGCATCGAGCGGCGGGATGGTGAGAGCGGCAGGCATGGGTGAGCAGTATCCTTCGATCAGGGTGAGTGTCCATCCTCAGTATCCCACCATTCCGTCAAATCTGTCTGGAAGCATTTAGCGAGACGAGTAACGTCACCATCCACACGACGGAGTCCATCATCCCGGTCTTGCAGCGCCAGCGGGCCGATCAGATGGACATGTACGGGCGCTATATCCGGGGAGAGGCTCCCATCCATGTGGCCGCGGACAAGCTCGGTCGCACCCTCGCCGACATGTACCACTGGGATCTCCTGGAGCACGCGTCGAATCCGGAGCCTTTGCACCAATTCCCATTGCTCGTGCGACACGGTGGTTGCCCATGGGCGTCCGACATCCCGATGGAAAAGCCGTCGTGGCGCCTGCACCTCGACATCACCGGCCTGTTACTCGCCGCGCATGCGGATATACTGGCCGAGGTCGAGCGGACATTCAAGCCGTTGCGCGTCGCCGACGAGATCGTCGCCGAATTGCAGGCGCTGCGCGATAGCGCCGTGAAGGGCGATCCCGGCCGATTGGCGTCGTGCGACGCCATCCTGGCCCTCATCGCGCGTCGACGTCTGAGGGTCGCGACCGATACCGACGCAAAGGACGAGATCCCGGACGGCGCCACGGGCGGCTACGCCGTCGATTATCTCGCTACGATGCAAGCCACGGGAGACACCTCCGCGGGCGTGACATCGACCGGGTCGGGAGTCACTATGCTCACGTGCGGCGATCTGCTAGAGCAGTTGAGGTTGCGCGATGAGGTGACGGGCGCGGTGTACGAGGAGGCGCGCGCCATCCTCGGCCCGGAAGCCGATACCATCGCCGCCATCGGCCGTCTACCCGACAGGACGCCGCTACGCTGCCGCAGTATGGTCGCCGAGACGCTCCATGAGGCTGGCCTCCTCGAACGCCTGTGCCGGGATTTCAACGTGTCCGTCGAGCCGCGCGAGGTCGCCGCCGCGCGGGATATCGTCGCCGGTGGCGCGCGAACCGACGAGAGCGTCGCGTGGCTCGCGACGCTCATCGGACGGATCAGGCGGGGGGTCGACGAGGGCGTGTACGAGCGCGTCTCGGCGCCCCGCGGGGCGGAACACGATCCGAATGACGCCGATACCCCCGACGGCGATGGGAGGTCCGGGGTCGAGACATTACTGGGAGTGCGGTGGCAGCCCGGCGATGCGCTCTGGATCGACGACCGCTTCATGATGGGGTACCAATACGAGGGCTCCTCCGTGCCGATCATCGGCATCGGCGATGTGCTCGCGGCGCTGGTCGGGGCCGGCGCGCTCGCGCGCGACGCGTACTATGCGAAGATCCTGGCCTTGCGGGCGGCCAACGTCCGATTTTTGCCCATCGACGGCGAGGAGATTGCCTACCATCTCGGACGCGCGCGCGACGTGGACGACGATGGCGCCCTGCGGGAAACGGGAGATCTGCGCACGCTGCGTCGCTACGTGGCCGCGTGCCTCGTGCAGGGAGGGTGGCTGCAGATGCCGCCTGTCCCCGCTATCATCGCCAACAAGGGCGGCGAGGTCCTCTTCCCGCATCACATCGAGCAAGCGGCCGCGCGCGCCCTCGCCGACGCGTGGACGAACGAGGGTGCGGATGATCTCCGCCAGGCGCGCGCCGAGTGGGTCCTACGCCACCTGTCCCTCGACCTGTCCGGCATCCGCGCCCTGGTACCGGGGCTGCACGCGGACGCCGACGACCTCCACCTCGCCGCCGATAGCCTCATGCGTCTCCTGGTTGGCTTCATCGCGTCGACGCTGTCCGACGCCGAGGCGGCGGCGCGTCGCCGCTACGGAGACTGGCTCGATAAACGCGTCCTGCGCGACCATTTCGAACGCGAACCGGACCTCCTGGCCGCGGTCGCCGACATGTTCAAGGGCAGCTTCGTGCGTGCCCGCGATCAGTCCCTCGCCCACGGCTCGACCCGTTTCCACGCGGCCATCGCGATCCGCGACAGCCTCGACGACCTGCCCGCGTCCGTGCGGGAAGCGATAGAAAGCGACGCCCGGTTCATGGGTCAGATCGGATTCGACGTGGCCGATCTCTTGATGGAGGGCGGCATGCTGTTCGAGCGGGCCGCGTTCTGGCGCGCGGCGGCGCGGGCGGTCAATGATCAGGAGGCGAATATCACCCCTGTCGACGGCGACCGCACGATCGCGTTGCGCGGGTGCATCGGGCCCCGTGGGGGGCAAGCGATCCGGTATGTCCATCCCGAGACCGGCGAGGACAGGATCATGGAGACCTCCGAGTTGGGACTCCTGCGCGTGGTGCCGGATGCGACGCGCGCTGCCGTACGGGATCAGAAACAGTGGATCGATTGCGACCGGGAGACGCTGGACGAACTCGCGGCGCGCGTCGCGACCACCGCCGAGCCGGTCGCGCGCATCGACCTCCTGACCCCATGGTGGCGGACGAGCGTGCCCCTTCACTATGCCGCACTAGAACGACGCATCGTCTATCGCGAGACCGTCACGTTCGCCGACGCCGCCCCGCCGCAGCCCGATGGCATGTCGCGACACCTGCGCCTCGTGACAGGTGTCGCGGCGTGCGCGGGCGAGGAGCCGGACGGGGATGTCGCCATCGACCTGGAGGGGGCCGCCCGGCGACTCATCGCGGAGGAAGGCCTGACCGAGGCAACGGCGCGCCTTGCCGGGCTCCCGGTGGCGCTCCCGGCGGCCATACGCGACGGCATTGCGGCCCTCGACCCGGCGCAACGACGCGCGCTCATCAAGTCGCTGTTGCGCTCCTGTGTCTCCCCGGTCGCGCGGCTTCACGTGCTGCGCATCCTGCACGACGCCCATGCGGACACCGAGGCCTACCGCCGCCTCATCGCGTATCTCATGCACTCCCTCCTCGGCGCCGCCGCCATGGATCGCCTGCGCGCGTTCACGGCGATCCTGCGCTGGCTAGACTGGTCCTATGTCCACCGGACGGACACACGGGGATGGGAGGCCTCGACACGCCTGGCTGTTATGTGGGCGCACGCCAATGAGATGTTCGCCGTGCTCATGCACAACAAGGTGCGGGCCGCAGCGCTATGGGACGCGCTCGCGCCCGTCGTTTCGGGGGCCGCGGATGGCGCCTTCACGTGGATGCGCGCGCAGTGGTTCGACATCGCCCATCCGCGCCGCGTCGAGGCCGCGCCCCTCTCGTTCCTCCTGGCAGGCCTGGCCTATGCTCTCGGCCCCGATGCCGACGACACCATCGCGGAGGTGGCGCATGACGCCCTCGCCACGATCGAGGGGGTCCGCTCGGGGGATGATGCGCCGATGCCACGCCTCATCCTGGCGCCCGCGCTCGCCCCGAACGCGCTCGGCTCCTTCTTGGGCGCGGATATCTTCGACCGGCCGCTGCCCGATACCACGGGCAGCGCGCTCGGGGCCGCAGCCCTGGAACGGATAGCGATGGACGCGGTTCGGACGGTGCGCGAGGCACCCGACACAGCCTATGCCTGGATCGTGCTGCGGGCGGTACTCGGGGACGGGCCCATCCCGGTCGGCTTGATGGAGGACGTGCGACGCTCCTTGCTTGAGTTCCCTTTGGCGCGCCTGCTTTTGGACGATGAAAAGTCCGGCGTGGCAGCCGCCGCATCTGTCGAAGTGGCGTGCCTGTACGCGAGGCACAGCGGAAACCGACAGGTGCTCGCCCACATTGAGGAAGAAATCGTCGCGTGCGCCGTGGAGGCCGCGCGGATGGATGGGCCGAACGGGGGGATGGAGGCGGCCCGAAGGCTAGCCCCCGTGTTGCTCCACGTGAGCGAGCGATTCGCCTCCACTCGGCCCACGCGCGCGGAAGCGTTGGGGGCGTTTGCCAGGTTGCTCATCCGGCTTGTGACGGACTGGCGCATGATCGCGCCAACAGTCCTCCTCTATGTCGAACGGATGTATCGAGACGTCCCCGTCGTGGAGAGGCGTCATCTCGCACAGCTCCTCACGCTCCTGCGCCTCGTACGATGACCACCATGCAACCGGACGCACACCCACCCCATCAGAGCCCTTGCGAGTCTACGCTCGCATCCTCAATCATGTTTTGAACCGGGATGCGTCGACGTTTATGGGTATGACGACGCATAGTAGGGGTAGTGTTACGGAAGCTGTCATGAGCCGCAATCTGGCAACACAAATAGGAGTGCCGAGAAGTGCGGGAGGGGGCACTCCTAGGGTTGCGGCGAGCATACGCCAGGCGCGGGATGGTTGCAAGAGGGATGTCCACGCGGGTGGAGTGCAAAGTCCAAGAGCAGGGTCGGCACTCCCCGATCGGGGCAATGCGCCCGAGAGATCGGTCGTCTACAATGGAGACAGGTGAAAGGACCGTGCGTCATGGCATGGTGGCCCTGGACAACAGTGACGGTAGCGCCGAGGAAGTAGCGCCGCGAGGCAGCGAGGTGGGAGAGGCGATGAGTGATAGCCGCGAGGAGACCACCATAGGCGTGCCCGGTCGCGTCGCTACCGCTATCCCCCTCGTCGCTCTGGCCCTCGCGTACCTCGGCGTTCTTTCCGCCGCACGATCTGCACCCACGCCCGCCTCTGCGCCCCTTCGGGTTGCCGCGCCCCCGCGGCCCGTCGCGTCTATCCAGGCATCCGCCCCCCTGATCGCCGTCGACACGCGCACGCGGAGGGTCTTCGGTTGCGACGTGCGCGTGCCCTTCTATGACACCGATCCCACCGCCGCGCTCACGCTCGCTATCGCCGACGAGGCGCGCGGCACGGCCCTGGGCCACATCCCCCTCGCGGGATGTGCCGGTGTCGCGGCGGACACATCGAGCGGCCACGTCTTCGTGTTCGGCGACGGTGGGCGTACCCTTGTGCTCGACGCCACACGCGGCGCGGTCCTCGCCCACGTCCCCGGCTTCGACGGGGAGGTCGTGGGCGTCGCCCCCCTGCCAGGCCGCCTCGTCGTGGCCTACAACCCCGACGGGCGCGTGTCGTATCCGCAGAGCGGTTTCGGCGTGACGGTCGGGTCGACCGCTCACGGTCCGGACCGTCGCGGAGCGGTCGCCGAGATCGACACGCGCACGGGCCGCCTCCTGCCCGTCCCCACACTCGACCCTGCCGGCGCGCCCGTCCTCGGCCTCGACGCGGCCGCGGGGACGCTCTACCTGCAGCGGCGGGACGGCGACGTGGACGCCATCCCCCTCGCGGGTGGGCCACGCATGCGTCTCGCGACGCGTGGGCGCGCCGTCAATCAGACCATCGCGCTCGCCACCGACGGGCGCGCCGGGCACGTCTTCGTGGGCCGCATCTCTTATCTCCCCGGCGTGACGGCCCCATACCCCCCACCTCTATCCATCGGCGTGTACGCGCGCGCGACGGGCCGGCTCCTGCGCACGCTGCGCGTCCCGCTCGCCGGGGACGATATCGTCTTCAGCCTGGCCGACGACCCGTCGCGCCATCGCCTCGCCGTCGCACTCTCCTTCGGGAGCAACGTGGTGGACGTGCTCGACGACCGCACGGGTCGCGTGCTCGCCCGCTCCCCCGTCGTCGACGGCCAGCCCGAACTCGCGGCGGACCCGGTGGCCGGGCGGCTCTACCTCGTGACCGTCCCGGCGCCGGAGCGCGACCAGCAATACCCCTCCGTGTCGGGGTCCATGGTCGCGCTGGACGAGGGGAGTGGCCGCGTCCTTTCGCGGCTCGACGCGGGTGAGGCCGCTCTCGCCGTCCTGGTCGACGGCGTGGCGGGCCGCGCCTTCTCCTGTAGCGGCGGCGTGACGATGATGGACGCGCGCGCGCCCCGGCGCGTTCGGCTATCCGCTGCCGACCGATCCCGTCCCTCCACCTGCCCGCGCACATGCGCGGGACACCCTGTACGTCGCCCGCACGCGCCATACGCTGTCCGGCCCCTTCCGCGACTTCTGGCTGCGCTATGGCGGCGTGCCCACGCTCGGCAACCCCCTCTCGCAGCCATTCAGCGACGGCACGCACACCGTGCAGGACACCGAGCGGGCCGAGATGGTCCTCGACCGCGGGCGCGTGTCCCTCGCCCCGCTCGGTCTCGACGCGCGGGGCGGCGACGTGGAGGCCAACAACAGCCTGGCGACGGGGGACACGGAGCCGTCGCCGTTTCGCCGGCTGCGCCCATTCCCCTCCCGCCGGGGCCGGCTCTACGTCGCCGCGAGGGGACATGCCCTCTCCGGCCCCTTCCTCGCGTTCTGGCGCGCGCACAACGGCGCGGTGACGCTCGGCCCCCCGATCAGCGAGGTGTTCACCGAAGGCAACGGCGACGGCAGCGGGCGCCGCTACGCCGTGCAGTGGTTCGTGCGCGGGCGGCTGGAAGAGCACCCTAAGAGCGCCGACCCGGCCTACCGCGTGCAGGTCGGTCTGCTCGGGCTCGACGTGGTGCGCGGGCGAGGCTGGCTCCCGACCCCACCGACACCCTGACCAGGAGGTATGCACCGATGGCCGGCACATCCCGGTTCCGTGTCGCCCGCTGGAGCGGGCGCGTTGCTAGCGCCGTCCTGTGCGTGTCCCTCGCGCACGGAGCCGCTATCTCGGCAGACGCGCGCGCCCCGGCGACCCTCTCCTCGTTCGGGCAGGATGGCGACGGCAGTTGGCTCGTCGCGGACGCCCGCACCCACCGCGCCTTCGCCCCCGATCCCGACGGGACGGTGCGCGTGCTCGACACCCGCTCCGGACGCCTCATGCGCACGGTGCGCGTGACATCCGCCGACACGCCCTCGGGGACATCCGCGGGGGTGACGGACGTGACGCCCGTGGTCGACGAGCTGGGTGGGCGCGTCGTCGTGGCCGTGTACGGGCCGGGGCGCGGGCAGAGCGGCGTGGCCGTGCTCGACGCGATGACGGGCCACCCGCTGCGCCCCCTGATCGCGCTCCCCATCCCCGTTTCCCTCGCCCTAGACGGGACCACGGGCCACCTCTTTGTGGGGCACGGGGATGCGGAGCGCGGGACGGGGTCGGTCAGCACGGTCGACCCGCGCACGGGTCGCCTCCTGCGTCGCGTCGACGTCGGCCACTATCCCAGCGCGCTGATCGCAGACGGGCCGGGGGGCCACGTCTTCGCGGGGGTGCTCACGCCGACGGTGAGCCCGCACCCCCCGGCGACAAGTCATATCCCGACGCTTTTTAATGGGGGCGTAGTGATGTTCGACGCGCGCACGGGCGCGGTCGTGCGGACGGTCGTTTCGGGTCCCTCCGTGCTGAGAGGGCCGGACCGGCGCGGCCGCGTGTTCGCCTTCGATGTCGGCAAGCCCTTCGCGACCCCGCAGGAGGACATGGTCTCCATCAACGGGGCCACCGGACGGGTCCGCGGCATCGTCCGGTTCGGGTCGATGGAGAGCGCACCGTCCGTCGACGGGGTAGCCGCGGACGACCGGACGGGCCACCTGTTCGTGGCGACCGGCGGGGAGGACGGGAGCGACGGGACGCTCACCACGATCGACGTACGCGCGGGGCGGGTGCTACACGCCGAGAGGATAGGGGCGGTCCCCACCGCGGTCGCGCTCGACGCGCGGACGGGGCGCGTGTTCGTGGCGTATTGGGACCAGGTCGACGCGCGCCACTACGGGGACGAGGGGGTCATCGGGGCGTACGGGGCCGGGGCCGTCGCGGTGTTCGACGCGCGGACCGGGCGCCGGACACGCACCCTGACCGTCGATCCCGGCCCCAACGCGCTCGCTCTCGACGCGGGGGCGAGGCGTCTCCTTGTGATTTCTCAGGGCGCCGAGACCTCGGGAGGCTCCACAGTGGAGCCGGACGCGGTCGCGTCCATCGCCATATAAACCTTTACGACCGACGTCAGATTGCGGCTGGTGACAGCTTCCGTAACACTACCCCTAGTAGGAGAGCAGAGAATGATGTCAGTTGCCGGTGAAGAATTGAAGAAGCGGGCGCGGCGTCTCATGGACGAAGCGACGAATGTCTATCAGGATCAGATGGCGTTCGACTCTTGGCTCCTCCGGGTTGAGATGGCGATGCAGGACGTTGGCCCCAGAGGTGCGGCTTTAACCCGTACGTTCGACGAGATCCGGCGAGTGCATGGGTCTGTTACGGGCTATTCTTACGAAGGGGGTTATGATGGATTTAGGACATACACGGTCGCCATCCAGGACACGGTCCCGCGCATTTTGCCCGTCCTCGGCGCGATGATTGCCGCGGTGGATGAGGGGCTGTTGATCCCTATTGAAGACCTCATCGCGACCGATGTGTACGGAGATGTTTTCGCGGAAGCGCGCGAACTCCTGCGTACACACCATCTCGACTGTGCGGCCATCCTGACGCGGATTGGCGTGGAAAATGGCCTCAAACGCCGCGCACGGCACGAAGCGATGCCCGAGGTCGACAAAGCCAAGGCATCGGTTGTCAACGATTGGCTTTGGAAAAAAGGGTCTATCCCAAAGGGGATCACGACATGGTCGAATCATGGCTCGCGATGGGCAATGCCTTCGCGCACGATATCCCCGAAAAGCATCAGTACACCCACCGCCATGTTACCAAGGCCATTGAGGATAGCCAAACGTTTGTGATGCGACTCTGACCGATGCTCGTCTGTTCTTAATAATATCGCGCGTGTGATCGGACCCAGTGATGTTGTCGATGATAGAGAAACAGGGCTCATGTCGCAACGTACCATGAGAATAGAGGCTACAATGGATAGCATGGACAAGATGCCAATTGCGCAGAGTGGCACGGTGTCGGCCCTGCGCGGTTAGCTTCGATCTGGATAGCCCCTCTGCCGTTAATCTGTCGCTCGTCGGCCACGCCACCCCGCGCCGTTACGGTATGATTTTTGACGCGGCGTCGATTCATTCATTGCGCCAGCCTAATCGGTCGTTGTCATCGCTCTAATCGCACAAAGTTTCGCCTCTATTTTCTGCCACGTCCCATCTCTTTGCCATTGCCAGTAGTAAGAAGAAACGGTTTTATACTTGGGAAAACCGACGGGTAATCGTGGCCATCCACATTTGGTATCTAGTACGAAGAGAATAGCATTGACAATTTCACGGCGCTCGTTCTTCACTGGTATCAACGGCGTCACCAACGTGTGCATGGCGTCCCACTCAGCATCAGTCACATCGCTTGCATAGGCCGAGCGCACCGACGTTATCTTCTGACCGCATCTCCGCGTGGTCGGGATGGTCGTGAGAGGGATAGGCGCATCTATGTCGACCGATGCATCTGTGCCTTCAGGCTCTTGCCCTGGATTCTTTCTATACATGTGGCGAGTCACCGTCCATTGGCCGGGGACGCCTGTTTCTGCCTGCATAACTTCGCGCTGGCGTTGCGCATACTCTTGCACAATACCTACCAACCCTAGCCGGCGTGCACGATACCATCCTTTGCGTGGAATGCCCGCTCGACTGAACGCCACGTCCGTGTTGATTGGGTCCATCGACGCCAGCATCTCCCCACAGACCACGCCTAAGACGCGGGACCATTCGGCAACTCGTTCCTGTGCCCGCCTAACCGATGATAAACGTGGTCCGTTCGGCAACGTGCTACAGATATCGTCGAAGGATATATAGATGTGATCCCCGCTGAAACGCGAGCCACAATTAACACAGTAGTACTCATATACATCGTCGCGGTACCCGGCGCCTTTGATGTTGCCTCGATTGATGTGTCCAACCATAGAGCATGCAGGGTTCAAGCACGTTAGCCTTGGCACATCGATCAGACGTGGTGGAACACTGTCCTGTAACGGGAGGTGAAAAAATGCCATGGAGGCCACGAGAAATGTCACGGAGGCCGTCGGACTTAAATAGCGAGGCATCCGCACACCCAAGATCGTTTCTTCGTGTAGCGATGCGCCGTCCCACTCGTTGATCTCCCGGCGGACGACGGCAAGAGCCGCCTTGATCGATGATGCCGAGCCGCGCTCCAGGAAATGATCGTAGCAATCCAGGATGATGGCGTTGCCCCCAACGATGTCAGGGTCAGCGTCAACCCGCGCGAGTTCCTGCCACGGACGTCCACAGACGCCACAGGTGAAAGGCGCGGACATCGAGTGAAAAGGTTGCAGTGGCGCGCCACACGCGCAGTGGTCCCGGAAAAAGCATTTGTGAATGGGACACGTCCGCAGTAGCGGAAGGGCCAGCCATTTCGTGAGTATATCGTCCTGCAAACAGGCTGGACAGACGCGGAAAGGCGGGATCGCCCCCAGCGACCAGGAACTGGGGGTCGTCGTGCTGTATAGCCGGGCCAGACTAATTCTGTACGTCGTCTTTTGCACAACGTCGATTGATACATTTATCAACTGTGCCAAAAGGGCGATGTTTATCTGCTCCGCCGCGACAAACGATCCAATAGCACCTAGTTGGCGCATGGATGAGACATGCCTGGTGACAAGTTTGAGGGTCGTCCCGGCCGCCCAATCGTTCACCTTGTCGCATCGCAATACGAATCCCAATAGCCATTCTTTCTGCTGGAGTTGCGGTTCGATGATGTGTGGCAGGGTTTCTACCCAGACGTCATCGGTGGAATATATCGACCTGCTCATCCCGCGACCTCCCGGTGACTCTCACCAATCATGCGGCCCCCATCACCGTCGAATACGATGGGATCCATGTCCTCCGGCTCGCCGTCAACGTTCAGGACGAACGGATCGATGCGCACAGGCTCGTTCTCGAGCAAGTGAATCACCGTACGTCCCTTGGCCTGCACCTCCGCCGCCGCTACAAGGATCTCGGCGTCCACATCGTTGCGGCCGAGGTAATAGGCCGACTCCACCGCGCTGTTTATGACGTTCGTTACATGGCGCATGGCGACGCGTTTGCCGCCATTTGCTCCGTTGTTGATCATGGCCGCACGCTTGGCGACATCCGTGTCGAACAGTGGAACGCTCAGCATCTCGAACAAGAGGCCGCTATGATCAACCAGGTTGAGATCTGGCAACTGCGGGCGGTACATATCTTCGAACCCGCCACACACCTCGTCCAATTCCGTTGCTGTGTGTCCCGCCACGAATTCGTAGGGCCACTCAGGACTGAGGCGTTCGCGCACTTGCTGCCAGTGGGAGCCCGGCTTCTCGAATTTCTCCTTGAGCGATACGAGGCCGTCGACCGTCGAACAGAGGAAGACGACGGCGATGCGCCGGCCACCGGTCGCGATCTCCACGGTGTCGGCGAACTCCATGATGTACATCACGTGGGCTTCCGCTATCCACTGCGCGTTGTCGACAACGATGGTATCCACATGGCATCGCTTGCCCTGGCGCATCAGCCATGTTCTTCGTACCTCAGATGACATGGGCGGTACGGTACCGAAGCGATCGGCCAACGAGGCGCAGAACGGGCCTTCGGTATTGTGGTTGCGCGGCGCAACGGCCCACAGCAGGGGCATAGATGTCTCGCCGTTCGAGTTTTTGTGACCATTTAGTCGTCGCGCGAGATCGACGAGGCCCAACGACAACCCGCCCCCGGAATCGGAGCCAATGACCCGCCAGGTGTGATAACGCCTCGTTGTAAGGATGGTGTGTTGGCCCCGTCGCTCGAATGGGGTTAGCATGAAACCATATTGGTATTCAAAGGGGCGCCGTTCTCTCGCGATGCAACGCATGTCGTTTTTGGTCATCGATGATCGTCCTTCAGGCCGGGCAACGGCCGTATCACCGATGCGCGCCGCATCGGTATGATCTTCGGCAGTGTTGCGACATCGGCATCCACCTCTGGCCCGCTGTGGTCTACGAGGCCAGTGGAGAGGGGGGAATGGCCGGCGGTTTCATCCCGCTCTAGCAGGTTGATCGTGGCTTGTGCGGCCGGTGTTGCCCTCTTCGCCGCAAACCCATCTTGCGTGTGGATGTCCAATTCCTGCATCTTGAATTGCCGTTCCTTCTCGGTCTTCTCCGCCTCCTTGCGATGCGCGGCTTTCCCGCGTTTGGACAACCTCAAGATATGTCGGCGCGCCTCCAGGCTCTCCTTGTTCGCGGCGCGCTTGTCGGCGTTGGCCATCTTGACATCGGCCTCGTGCTCCCAGATGCTGTAACGCCGCCCCGCTAGCTCGGGGCACGGTGCAGCGCCTTGGTACGCGCCATTATAGAAAATGTAGATCACGGATATGTCACGCCGATCGAAACGGATTTCTACCGCTCTGCCCGACAATGGTCCCAGGACCTGCGGTGCGACGTAGAACCGTCCCAGGAATTTGACGCCCTTGCTCGGATGCACGAGGTAGCACTTTGTTTCATTCTTGGGATTTTGCGCTTTCATGAGCATGAGGAGCAGGTCATCCTTCGAGCCCAGATAGCGCGGCACGCCATAGGTGGCCACGGCCTCCTGCCACAGGCGGTAGCGTCGTCCTCCGCGCGCTCTGTCACGCTCACGCATGTATCCGTCGACGATCGCGCGGATGAAGTAATGTTCTAGTACTTCCAGTGTGATCCCCGCCTTCTCTGCTTCCTGCGCGGGGTCGTGCTTTGCCCCACGTTTCGTAGGATTGCTCTTGGTCGTCGCCGCGAATCGATGGAAAAACTTTTTCGAGATCCAGGTGAAAAGCGCCTCGATGTGCCCCTTAACCTGCGGGGTATAGGCGGGCGCGCGATCGCAGAAGATGCGAAAGCGGTCCACCAGGACCGCTTTCGCGCGCGCGGAATCGAAAATCTTTCCGCGGTCATGCAGGATCAGGACTGGTTTGCAGCTGCAGTCCCAGGTGTAGGAACAGCCAGCCTCCAGCGTGATCGCCGTTTTCGATTCCATAGCCTGCTTGACCAGGCGCATGTAATCTTCCTCGGTCGGGTCGCCCAAACAGAGAACCGCAGCCAGAATGGCACTCGTCGCGACGCAGAACATGACCAGCGCATGCACCTTGTGCGGCACGGCCGTACCATCCTTCGTGACGACGTTGATATCGCCCTCGTGATCGTCGACCTGCACCACGCTACCGGGCCTCTTGATCGACAACATGTACGACATGGGGGACGAGTTTGGGCGTTCCTCATGCTTCAAACCGGCCCGCGCGCGCACCACGTCGGGATCATGCGCAATCTTCGCAATATAGCGCCATACTTGGTCGTACGCCGGCTCCGGCAGCTTGAGCTCCAAGACGACGTCTTCGAGGCGATCGTCTTCTGTCACCGCCATCACGCTCGGACGAGACGGATGACCCCACAATTCCCGGATCTTGTCCTTGATCGCCGCGTGCAGCCCCCGTTTGTCCGAGTCATAGACCCAGTACGGGACGCAGGCCGCTTGACCATGCTTTTGTGCCCGGCGAACGAGATACCCCAAATTCTGCCGCGTCATCCCGTGAGCCTTGGCGATCTCCCCCTTCTTCTCGTCTCCGGATATGAAGGCGGTGACAGCGGCCAGGTTATCGATAAAATCTTCGCGTCTCTTCGCGTTCTCGATCGCTTCGGCGTCGTATGCCGGGCCAGGGAGACCGGTTAGGTTGATCGGGCCCGTTTGCTCGGTATCTTCTTCGTCGGGAACATCGTCCGCAATCAGCCCTTCGAGCGAATCTGGAAGCCACGCCGGCAGGATGGGCTCAAGGTCGGGATCGTCGGGGTCGAGCAGGCGGAACGGGCTCTCGCCGGTAAAATCTGCATGGCTCAGATCGAAAACCATACATCCAAGAGCAGCCGCATCGCCGACTAGTTTGCGAACGGCTGCCTCGACGTGTTCGGGCGAAAAGCGGGGGCCATAGTGCGCGACCAACTCGTGCGTTGTGACGAGGTCGTGACGGCGCAGGGTGGGAAGGATTGCGGGCGCGATTTCATGGAATGAGGAGTTTGGCTCTCGATCGGAATAGAGGCTCGCGACATTCCAGAAATAGATATCGAGGAGTGTGTCTTCCGTCCCAATCCAGTAGTAACCGCCGAGCATCGCGGCAACATCACGACCAGCCTTCGCTTTAGCCAGGGCTTCGGGAGATAGTTTGTGCTTCAGAATGCCTGCTTCCGCGATGAACGTACGGCCGTCGCGCAACTTGCCAACGTAATCCGGCAAATAGTTGTACTTGTGGCCGTCTAGCTCGTAAGGGATAACGAATGGCGCCCCCAATGGCGCCGCGACATTGTACGCCTTGCTGAATGTTGAAGACATATCCGCGCGCTGAAACCAGTCTACCCATGGGCAGAACTCGAGCCATACGTTCATCATGCGCTCTTGCTGAGTGGTATATGGGTGGCGCGGGACACCTTCTCTGCATGTCCTGTAACTAGGAGCCCACCCTGAGATAGTCTTCCCCGCTAATTTAAGCGGATCGAGCCCTGGTTCGCCGCGCAATATCACCTGAACTTGTGCCGATCTCGCCATCTCTATGCCCTCTCCTCTTGACCTCCTGACAGGTCATCCATCGTCTACCGCGGCATGATCCGTATCGCCGGCACAAAGGATTATCGTGGAGGCTCGGGATCAAGAGGGCAGACATCGGCGGTAAAAATGCGCCCGTCGTCCACCACGATGAAATCAGGCCGATAAACGCGTGGCCAGTGGTCCGTTTCATCCGGCATGATGTACAGTATCGGTACGTCTACGACGCTTGAGGCAAGAGCAAAGTCGAGGCAGGACTCGAACTCGGCCGAATACGCATACCAGCCTATCTTGTTGACCCTTGCATAGGGCGGAGCGTCCATCTCGTCGCCTGCTTCTACCCGTTCAAGCAAATCACCTTCGCGGTGCGTGCGCGTAATCCATCCCTTTATCGAGTTACTTACCATGTCTACACTCCCCTAACTCTGGTGTATTTCAGTCGTCTCCGCGTGGCCCCCCAAGAATGTTCAGGGCAGGCACGTCCATCACGATTGACCGCGGACCACATCCTCGCATCTCGTTTCGAGGCTCCTACATGTAACACACGTCGATTGTGGTCAATAAGACACCATCGAAAACATCCGTTCCTGAACGACACGTACGAGTCCCTCCCACGTTCGTCACACGTCCGATCGTCGCAACCCGTTGCAAGGTTTCCTATCAATACACACGGACGATGTCAGTCGAAACGCACCATCCAGATTGCCCTGTCATTTGGCTGCAAACATCACCCTGAATCTGGTAGCGAGAGGTTGAGACCGGCGCGGCGCCGTTTGGATGGGGCCACGGTCGGTCGGGGCGTGGTATCCCCCCACGTACGTGACGATGACCGACCGTGGCCCTCTATAAGTCGGGTTGGGCGTGCCGACTCACCGGTGGATGGGGGGAGGGACTATATCCGTTCCCCCCTTACGTGCGCATGGCCATACCCTCCTCCCCGGCAGTGATAGTGCCCGCACCACACGGGCCTTATTGAACGGCAACGTTCAACGGACTGCTCATTGGTATGCGATGGCCGGTCATTACCTGGCTTATACCCCACCCCGGATAGCGACCGGCCATCGCGACGCGTGTGCCACTCGTGGTTGTGGCCTGACGCTATGCACGCGCATACCTATCTGACGACAGGCGAGGTCGGCATCGACGTTGTCAAAATTGACCGCCCGCATCCGGTCTTTGATGGGCGGGGCACCAGGCGAGGTATGTACACGTCCCGCACGCCTCCGACACGTTGGGCGTCTCGACGCCGCGCGCGACGTCGACGGCCAGGCGGCGCAGGCGCTCACGCCCGGCGGCAAGCACATCGTCCGATAGCTGGATGCGGACGAACTGGCCGGCCGGTAAGAGCAGCCGCATGATCTCGACCGACGACGCGCGCGGATAGAAGTAATCCAGGAGGAGATGTGTGACGATCGACGACGCCAACTCGGACATTTCTTGTGCAAGATGGAGCGATCCGCCATTATACGAACACTTGAAATCGCACGCCACGAGCCCCGCCTCGCTGTTCCTGTCGTGGGTCTCGCGCGCGCCGGACGCGCCGTTTGAGACGCGATGGACGACATCAATACGGCCGGTCAGCGCCAGGGTAACGTCGTCATGGCCGAGAACACGGCGCGGCGGTGTCGCGATGACATGTTCCGCGGCGATAGGCATCAGATCCGAGATGGTGAGGTATTGATCGTACGCATGCATGCATGCGCGGACGAAGGCAATTGTCTCATCAGTCTCCGATGTTGCGGTGCGGCGTGGAGGCCAAAGCAACCCTATCAGTCGATCGACATCCGGACGCCTGCCCTCGCTGATGAGGGTGCGGTTGAAAATGGCGAGGGCGCGATGGGCGCTCATACTACGGCGCAAAGGGTTGGGCGCCCCAATGGGAGGTTCGTCACGATTGCGGTCCGTCTGAGCATCGCGCAGGAGGACGGTGCGCCGGTAACGGAGGCGACAAGCGTCCAGGATGTCGACGGTGCTAGCGGTCAATTTGACGGTATGTACGACGGGCGATCCGTCGGGATGGTTATCGTGAATGGTCGTGATGGTGGTCACAGGATTACTCCTATGACCTCGGCCGGACATCCATCTCGCCTTGCCTGATCGAGGGGTCCGAATGGTACAGTGATGCTACCGGCCGAGGTCTGCTTCTGGGTTCGGTCGGGTGACTGGTGGAGGGTAACCCCCTCCGCTGGAAAAGGGCGGAGGGGCATGTTAGCGCATGCCCCTTGCCCGGCGGTCCGTGGCCGATTATGCCATCCTTGATCTCCTCATATCCACATTCCCGCTTGACGTATCATAGAACTTATGTTCTATATAGATCACGATACTCCAGTAGTTGGCCTGATGTAAAGCGTTTATGGGGCGATTGATGGCGTATCGGCGATGTTCGGTGCTAATTAAACGTGGGTGTTGTGAGGGGGGTGGTCATGGAGAATGGTAAGCCACGAGCGGCGGCCGGTAGCAACCCCATTGGACCGGAAGCGACGCGCACGCGACGAAGCCGAGGCATGCCGTGCGTTCTCTGTGGCACAATCTTCAGCCACGACCGCCGCCGCGGGCGACCGCCGCAGTATTGTCCACCTTGCCGCGATAAACGAGTGGCTGATCGTGCCGATGCGGATAGAATACGAGCGCGCGAGCGGATGGCGCACCTACGGCGACGACGCAAGGACGAAGATGTCGCACGGCAATTGCTCTGGCCGACCGTCTTTTAGAGATGCTTTCTCCATAATGTGGATGTGGGTAGCAGTAGGGGAGTTTCCAGAGGGCAAGGCGTGAGCCTGATTGCGAGGAGATGGCTACCCGCGAGGGACAGGATGAAGCACTTATTACCCTGAGTCGTGTTAGTTGTCGTTCACAGATTGTCACTTTGACCGCTTGCTGGGTCATAGGCACTCTCGATGATGCGTTTTCCGCTGTCGTCACCTGAGATGGGCGAGGCCGCAATTGGCATCGTCCAGACGGGCCGGTTGGCGGCGTTCGCTCTCAGCCTCAACATCCTGTCACGATAGCCGCGCAAGCTGCGGGCCCAGCATCATCGAGAGTGCCTATGACCCGCTTGCTTGCCGTCTTTTTGGGGAGATAGCTTGCACCCGTCGCAGGCTAGAAACCGACTCTTGAACTGTGCGACGCTCGTTATTGGTCGTGGACGGTCTCCGCTGTGGCTAAGATACGTTCGGCCAGAGTGCCCCATGGGCGCGCTTCGACGACCGGCAGATCATAGCGGCCCGCTTCCGCATGCAACCATTGTCCGTAAAGCCAGTTCATCCGCGCCTGCGTGCGCTGCTCACGGTTCGTCCGCTCGTCGAATCCACGCCCGCGCGCGCGCATGTTGCTCAGGATGGCTTCCTCATCGGGCTCGATGACGAAGACAGCCCGAAGACGCCCATCCGTCGTGCGTGCCCGTACCGCGGTCCGTCCGAGGAGCGCGGGCAGGATCCCGTCTCCCTCGATAATCGCCGGCGCCTGCTGATCGATGTGATTCTTGATGACGACTTCGAGGGCCGGCGCGAGGGCCTCGCCCACGCCGATGAGCCCATCGCGCAGCCGTTCCGGTGCCTGGACCCATAAGTCGTGGGCTGGCATCAAGAAGAAGGAGAGCGCCTTCGTCCCCTGCGGGAGCGTAACCCGACTCCGCTCGAACGCGAGGCGAAAGTCGTCCACCTGGAGCCAGGAGCAGCCGAGCCGCTGACCTATGGCCCGGGCGGCCGTCGACTTGCCGGCACCCGACGGGCCGCCGATGAGCAGCACAGTCCAGCCTGGTCGCTGATGTCCCCTCGAGTCCTGCGGCACCGCCCCCCCAACGAATCAATCCCCCCGCCCGTCATGCCGTGCGGCGCAAAAGCATACTGTTAGTGTACGTGACATTAGGTGCGCTACCATGCGAGAAGCTATCTTCGCGTTGGGGGTATTGGCCACGCAGGAAGCCCATCAGCGGTACGTCTTTGATTTGCGGGTGCGAGCGAGTGGGCCACAAAAGCGTAGCGTGGCCGGGTCGTCGCGCTCCCGTCCATCCATCGGCATGCGCTACGTTATCTCGCGGCGGCCCATCTGGTACTCCTGCCACACGCGGTAGCCGAGCTCCCCATAGAGGCCGATCATCCACGCCCACCCGATGACACAGCGCCGCGCGCCGCGGTCGCGCACGATCTCCGACGCGCGTGCCACCAAGGCGTGGCCGACGCCGCGCCGCCGCGACGCCGCCGCCACCCCCACGATGCCGATGGCGCCCACATCCACGCCGAGTAGCGTCTTCCAGCGCACATCCAGGCGGTGCGGGTGCGAGAGGGGGCTGTACATGCTCACGACACCGCTGATGCCGCCGGTACCGTCGCGGACGAACAGGACATCGGCATAGTCGCCGAGCAGCGTGACGGATCGGTAGAAAGTGTCCCACGAGGGGAAAGCTTGCGCGACGAAGGCTAACACATCGTCGACGTTCACTGGCGTCCCGATCTCCAGGGTCATGCGCTCCGCGGCGATGCGTCGGTACACCGACGAGGGAGGGGCGTAGCCGCTCACGTCTTGGACCAAGTCGTAACTCGTCTCGGCATAGGTCCATCCGCATGCGCGGAAGAACGCGAGGGCTGCGGGTAGGCTACGCGGGACGCCAGGCCAGAGGTAGGTGTCACCCCCGCCCAGTTGTGCTCGTCGGACGCCGGCCGTCCGCAAATGGGTGAGCGCCGCGTCGTGCAAGGTCCGGCCGATCCCGCGTCGCCGCTGTTCGGGGGCGATCACTATGGCGCCGATATGGCCGGTCCGCGGGGAGCTGCGCCGTTCTATCGTTTGGGTCGTGACGAATCCGGCAAGGGTACCATCCTGCTCCGCCACGAAATGGTCACCGGCGCGGTACACGGCGGTCCCGCTGGTGACGCGCCGGAACACGGCGCGTGTGAGGGGCCATGTTCCGCCGAAGGTGGTCTGCCAGAGATCGAACACGGCCGCCTCATCGAGAGCCGGTTGGTAGGGCCGGATTGATACCATGTCTACTCCTCCCTCACAAACCTTGATACCGTGCAGATTCTTGCGTCAGTGCTGCCTCTGGTGATAGTGTACAAAGCACGAGACGGAATAGCCCTTCTGCGAAACGAACCATGCATTTACTTGCCCGCCCATGCATAGTGACAGGTGTGGGCGGGGCAATGCACCCTAGTTCGACAAGGCTAAGCCGTTGCATCGTGCATGTTGCACCGGATCATTGACGAAGAACTGTGCCGTACAAGCCGCTGGGAGAGCGGCGCGCGGTAGTGCCACCGCTGATCCCCTGCTGGACGGGCGCGCCGGCGGTACTATGATGCCCTCAATCATGCCCTCAATAGCCCGGCTCTCAGTATCCGGCTGTGATCCATCGATCGGGACCTGACTCGCGAAGCTGTAGGCCCGTGAACCGCTGACTGCCTCGTACAGACGGAAGATGCGCTCGGGGCCTTCAGCACTGATGGTGGCGGTGTCAATGCGGAAAGGGACGCCATGAATCATGCGTACGACGTGGCTAGCAGATCCTACGACTGTGCCATGCAGCTGGAATGCGGCGTCCATCCATCCCCAGGCGGCCGTTTCGTTATCGCGCGGCACCGCGGCATACATTTCAACCTCGCCCATCTTATCGGGTGCGCTGAGCACTGCACTCGCCCACAAGGCTTTGGTGGAACTTTTGAGCACCAACTGCCAGGTGGCGGGGTAGCGCATGCTATAGCCATCCGTGCCGTTCACATAGAGGCGCATCCCGGGGGCGACGGCGCGAACCACATCGTGCTGCATCCCCGATGCCATACAAGATCCCATCCCCAGCGTCACTGCGCACACGCTACCGGTGCCGACGAGTACCCGACGGCTCGCGAGCCTTCCCATCCCACGCATGCAATCACCCCTTCCCGTCTTAGACACGTTTCATAAGCGGGGTGACGCCCAACCGTCGCCGTCCCCTCCCTTCATGCCGCATTAACCATAGGGCCATGTGAACGACATGCTCAATAGCCCATTCTTCAAAGAATCGCCAAACACAGATTTGGGAAATTGGCTGATCTACGGACAGTTTCGGCTCAATCTACGGACATGTGGGCTGAATCTACGGACAGGGGCGTGGGGTGAGCGGACATATGGGGCGGAGACGGTTGCGCACACCAGCGCACGATAGAAATTCCCGCCGATCTCTGGAGCGGGCAAACGGCCTGTTTACAGGGCACTTTAGCTATTGTCGTCTACGCATAAGCGACGGAGTCATCGCCAACCTTTCGTGAAGTGAATGGGGCGCGATACCAGAGCGTCGAGTCGGCTTCCGCATGTGTAGGCGGGCAAGTAAATGCATGGTTCACTTCGCAGAATGTAGGGGGCAAATACATGTTGCACACGGATTGGGACGACACGTTATGGCCAGCCGGTGCCTGGATGGCTATATCTCCACGGAGAACAGTGCCGTGACCGTCGCTCACCCGTAACCCCGGTTGTGCAACATGTATTTGCCCCCTACAGTTCACTTCGCAGAAGGGCTATTCCGTCTAGTGTCTCCTACACTATCACGAAAACATTATGGAGGGCAAAAAGAGGCGCGCCTTGCACGACGACACAGGGGCCTATGACCCACGAGCTTTGCACCACCTCGTGGTCGTAGCGATTGACAGGTGAGTCCGAACAGGATACCGTCGTAGACATCGGACCCGACTGGTAGGGGGGTACATGGGCGAGGGCAGAACGACGGGCAAGCGATCCAACACCTCGTCGCCACAGGCGGCGCGTTTCCTGCGGCACCATCGGGCTTACCTCATGACCCCGCCTCTCCTGGTGGTCCTCCTGCTCATGAGCACGGGGTTGATCCTCGCGGCACGGGCTGCCGGACGCGCCGCGGGTGACAGGGACACCGGACCCGTGGCGCGAAATGACACACCCGGTCAGGTGTACGCCTGGGGCGACAACGCGGCCGGCCAGCTCGGCACCGGCGATAGGACGCCGCACCTGATACCCGTCCCGGTTCCGGGCCTCACGCGCGCGATAGCGGTCGCCGCCGGGGGCTATCAGAGCCTCGCCCTCGAAGCCAATGGGACGGTCGTGGCGTGGGGCGGCGACATCGCCGCTGCGTCGTCGCACTCCACTACTCCCGCGCGCCAGGGCAGCTCCCATACCCTCATCCCCGCGCCAGTCTCCGGCCTGACGCACATCTCCGCCATCGCCGCCGGGCTCGATTTCGGCCTGGCCCTGCGGCGGGATGGCACGGTCGCCGCGTTCGGGGCGAATGACGCCAACCAACTGGGCGACGGGACGACCGACGCGCACGACATTCCGATGACTGTCCCCCGCCTCTCGGGGATCGTCGCCATCGCCGCCAAGGGCGCGCAGGGCCTCGCCCTCACACGGGGTGGCGCGGTCTATACCTGGGGGAGCTTCGCCGACGGGGCCACGACGCGGCGCGTGCCCACCCGTGTGGCTGGCCTCCCGGCGGTCGTCGCCATCGCGGCGGGACTTAACGATGACCTCGCGCTCACGCGGGGCGGCACCGTCTACGTCTGGGGCGACGGAGTGTCGGGCGGGGCGCCGTATCCGCCCATTACGGTACCCGGCCACGGGCGCGTGGAGGCCATCGCGGCGGGCGCGGACACCCCCGACGACACGCGCGCGCTCGCCGTCCTCGCCTCGGGGACGGTCGAGGTGCGCGACCAAGGCTCCGACCCCGTGCCCGTCGCGGGCCTGCCGCCGGTCGCGCGCATCATCGTCGGCGAGCCGGACCTCCCCAGCGACGTTGCGGCCACCTTCGCTTGGGGGCGCGACGGCCTCCTGTGGGCGTGGGGCGGTAACGAGGACGGCCAGTTGGGAGACGGGACGTCCGGCAAGGCAACCAATCGGACGCGGCCGCTCCCCGTGGCCGTCCTCAACGACGTGGTCGCCGTCGCGGCTGGAGCCGCCCACGCCCTCGCTATCGACACGCAGCAGGAGGGGTCTCACGCGCGCACGATGTCCGCGACGGTGACGGCGGTGGTGACCGGCTACCGGGTGCCCATCGTCGCCACGGCCAATGCGGCGGCGGCCGGCGACGCCTACACCAGGGCGCGAGCCGGGGGCGTCGCGACCGTTGGCCCCGTCGCCACGCCTGGCCCCGCGACGGTGAGCGGCACACCGCCCGCGCACCAGCCCCTCCTCCCGTCGGGCTCCGACGCCGCCTCGGCACGTTGCGGCCAGGGTGACCTCGACATCGGGCACGGGGCGGTCGTCCAGCTTGGGGGCGCGCGCCACTACGGCCGCGTCTGCGTGCATGATCGCGGCATCGTCGTCGTCGATGGCGGCCTGACGTTGCGCGCCCGGACGATCGATGTCGATCGCACGTCGGCTATCCTCGCCGACGGGACGACCGCCGCGCTTCTCCACCCGGCGCGTACTGGCTGCGCATCTGGCCGTTCCACGCTCCGTCCCGGCGCGCCCGGGCCAGCGGGCGATCCGAAGAGACGGGGCGAGACAGCGGAGGGGTCCGACGACGGGGCGGGTGGCCCCGGCGGCGGGACGGTCACGCTGGTCGCCGCGCGCATCGTGCTCAACGGCGTGGTCGCGGCCAGGGGCGCGCCGGGGCAGCGCGGGTACTCCGCCCGCTGCGCCGATGAAGCCGACTGCCCCGCGGCGGGGGATGGTGGAGGTGGAGGGGGCGGCGGCGGCATCCGCTTGGTCGCCCGCGACCTACAGGTCGGCGGCCACGTGTCCGTTGAGGGCGCGGGCGGCGGCCCTCCGGGGACGTCTATCAGCAACCAATACGGGAGCGGGCCGCGCGGTCGAGCGGGGCCTGCTGGCGCGACGGGCTGCGTCGTCCTGCTGACGACCGTGCTGCGTGCCCGCCCCGGCCCTCTACCGATCGTGGGCGAGGCCCTGCTGGGCCGTCCCCAGCCCGACGACGTGATCCCGCTCACGGCCACCCCAAGCAGCTAATCAGGAGTATGTGCAACAGCAAGTGAGCTAGTTTGCGGGCGGCGTCAGCGGGAGCACGAGTGCACGTTAGCTCCCCCAAAAGACGGCAAGCAAGCCGCCAAAGTGACACACAGATTGAGTGCGGATACGACGATCTTGTTGTTATGCTTATGAAAACAACGGGGGCAACTTGGCCTTGCCCAAAAAGTCCTGGGCCACGAGGCGGGACTTTTTGGGCAAAATACTCCTTTGCCCAAAAAGTAAGCCTACAGCATACGTTTTTGGGCAAAGCCGGGGCAACTTCTACAAACCGTGTTGCTGAGCGGACATGTCGTTCGATTTTCTGCGGGATGGCACGCTAGTGGCGCGCGAAGATCCCGTCGGGGCTGTTCGCCGTATGACGACAATGAGCAGATAGGCCGCGTTAAACCGGCGCATGAGTAGCTCGTTACATAGACAATAGGCCTTTGGGGGTAGACTTTGGCACCCCCTACCGCACGATATGCCCCATCATCCGTCGACTCGTGCGTTCCCGATCAAAGACGACTCCTGGGTGGATGTAAATCGAAGTCATCGAAAGGGGGGAGCGTGACGGCGGGGCACGAATGAACACAACTGGCATTGTCATTCCAACTTTAGTGAAGGAATGGGATAGGCGTCAGACCGTACATCTAGCCAGGAATGTAGCCCAGCAGATGGTCCAGTCGCACATGCTGCTGTCGGCAGTGCAGGATCGTTCCTATCCAAACTTCTGATGCGTTACCATCGCCCCGTAGCGTTGCCCGATCGGCCTGCCCGCACCCTGCAACGTAGCAGTACCCGACCAGCCTACCCACCTTCTGTAACGTAGCGTGCCAAGCGACCCTTGCAACTAGGGCGGCAATTAGCACCCTACGGATGACAGTCGTTTGCTCCATCGGAGCAGATGTGGATCCACCCCGGGCCACCCTGTTCGGCCGGCTGCATCTCAGTCCCGGTCATCGTGCGGCGGACGCTCGGCAAGCCATGTTGTGGCGGGCGCACCATCAGAGGTCGCTGTATGCCTCGCACCGGTTCGCGCACAATGTGGCCGGCCTCGCCACGGATGGGGCGTCGTACCCCCGCGCATATGTATCTCGATGCCGCTTGTGAACGGGTCGGCGACGAACTGGATGAGGGTGCCCTGGCGCCCTGTCGTCAGTCGGCTCGACTTTGGGGCACGGATGACGCCATGGCTGGCTCCGCGCCGCGCCGCGCCGCGCCGCGCCGCGCCGCCCGTGCCGGTGCAGGGACGTCTATACAAACTCCGCGTGCAGCAACAAGAGGCGGCGCACGCCCTCGACCGGGGCGGGTAGCCCGCTCACGGAACGGACTCCGCGTTATCGCGCCTGCGATAAGAGGCTTGTGACCGCACGCTTACCTCCTTCTGCCGCCGCGCCATGGATTGTCGACGGCTCGTGCCCCACGGTCCGGCTTGTTGTGGTGGCGGCGCACAGGGCGCCGGTGCAGAGGGAAGGTCTGTCGACCGGCGCGATGGGACCCAGGATGGGATACACCGTCTGGGGCGCGCGACTGCGGCGGGTTGGTCAAGGAGGGGCAATGGGAGTTTCAAGCGTCTTCGTCGCGCGCTACGAGGTCTTTGTAGCGGCGCACGAGGTCCTCCAGGGGTATGCCGATCGCCTCGCACACCTCATCGAGTTGTGCGAGGTCCAAACGCCGCTCGCCCGTTTCGTACTTACTCACGTAGCTCTGGGCTTGGTGTAGGCGCGCGGCGACGGCGCGCTGACTCAGTCCCGCGTCGACCCGGACCTGACGCAAGAGGTCCTGTAGCGCGCGCCGCCCGTGTATGATGCGTGTCGAAACCACGCCCGTACTGTACGGGTCGCTTGCACATGAACCCTATAAAGGTTTATGATAATGCGACGATGGCGCAGCAACACGATCGGGCCAACGGCGTCAACGGCGTCAACGGTGTCAAGGGAGTGGGGGTGGGGCACGCGACGCCCTCGCCAGCCCCGCGTTTCGCGCACCCCTCGCATCCAGCATTTTGCTATGTGCCCCCTGGTTCCGGCAATTCTTGTCCCGGCAATACCATGACATAGGCCATCCGAGATCCTATCCCTATGCGATGCATGTAGCACGTAGGGATTCTGTCTCGACGGTCAGGCCCGCGTAGCGCGGGTGAGAGAAAGGCGGTCGCATGCCCGTGCGCGGCAACAATATGGGGAAGCAATCAGTTCTTCGGCGTGGAGAGGCCGTCGTCCTCGCGGACGGCCGACCGGTGGTGCGGGCGCGAGGTGCGCAGTGACGCAAACGATTATCGTCCTGCTGCTGGTCTGCAGCGTGCTGCTCCTGGCCCAGTGGCTCCTGTTCGGTTGGTGGATTCGGAGCGTGGTCGCGGCCCTGGTGGCCCTCTTCGTGGCGTCGGCCCTCGCGTCCCCGGCCGATGCGTTCTCTCCCATCAAGGACGCCGTGACGCACCTCCTGCAGCCGCGCGGGCAGGCGACCGTCGCCCACGGGTTGACGATTGTCGCGTCGACAACGGCCATCGTCCTCCTTCTCGGCGTAGCCGTCGCGGTCAAGGGACGTATCGCCGACGCCGCGCTCGAGAGCGACGATTATTATTCCCTTTCGGAGGCCGACTTCGCCCGCTACACACCGGTCGCGCGACCGGATATGCTCGGCGCGTCGCTGCCGGGAGTCCCACTGGGGGTCAATTGGTCGCGCGAAGTGCTCGTGCGCGGCGATCGGTCGCCCGTCTGGGGCCTCGTTTCCGTCGCCGGGTCGGCTTTGGGTGCGGTCGCCGCCTATTACGCTCTGGTCGCCGGTCTGATCGCGGCCTACGAGCGCCGGGGCCTGTCGCATGCCCCTGCACTCGTCGCCACGAATCACACTCACATCCTCTTCTGGATATTCCTGGTCGTCGCGATCGGGGCGGCCATTTGGGCCGCGCGGCGAGAGGTGGTCATCGTGCATGTCGTCTCCATTACATGCGGCGACCACGACTACGTCCTGTCCACATGGCGGGGCGGCATCGGCCGCGCCGCCGTCGAGCTCTATACCCACCCCACGCCTCAAGGTGCGCAGCCTGTCGCCCCCGCGGACGCTCGCGTGGATGGCAATGCCCCTGCCCTCGCGGAAACGTCGTCGATTGACATGGCCGCGCGCCCAGGGTGGACATGTCGCGGCTTGCTCATCGCCCCCCCGCCGGCGGGCTGGCCCCCGGATCGCCAGTCCCCGTCCTACACAGCCGAGTGTGCCGCCTGGTACGCGCGCATGGTCTCCTGTGTTGACCAGGGTCACTTCGCGCCATTACCGACGTCGGCGGATGTGCCGGGCGCGCCCACCGACACCAACCGCGTCGAGCGGGAGATGCGCAAAGCGCTCCAGCACGACGGCATCCCGGCCGACGTCGATTGTGGTGTCGCCTGGGCGGCTCAGCCAACACGCGGGGGCGATTACTATTGGCCGGACGTGGCGGTGCGGGTGCAGGCCGACCTGCTCCTCGTCGATATGGAGACCGATGGCCGGGACCACACGCGTCCCGGGCGGACGGAGAGCGACAAGCGGCGCGACGCCTTCTTCATCTCACACGGCTGGTACACAGCGCGGTTGTGGATGAAGTCGGCGGACCCGACACATTGGCAGCGCGATCTGGTCCGGGACCTGCGGCGGCTGATGCGCGGGCATCAGGCCGCGTGTCAGGCCGCGCGCCGGACATCCGGAGCCTCGATGCGCTAGGTAGCGTCGGCGGTCCCCCTCGCATTCGTGTATCTGTCCGGCCGCCTGAGGAGCGACCGGGCTATCGCTCTTGCCTCCAGGTGACGCGACAGCGCGCTTTCGTTTTCTCGACTATCTAGATTTTGCGGTTGAAACATGACATCGACAAGGCACGTATCGTCGTGGGCCTTGTCGCCCCGTCAGACATGTCCCGAACGATGACACTCCTCGACAGGATGGATGTATGATGGACCACGAGGATATCGACACGGCGATGGGCGACGCCCTTGATCAGATTCAGGAGCGCGATTCGTTCCTGATCTTCGTTGACGCGCTGCGCCACGATCTCGAAGATGCCCAGGTCAAGGAACGAGCGAATCCCAGCCACCCGTCTGGCTCGGGCTGGAATGATTGGGAGAACATGTCGCTTGCGGGTTTCCCGGGAGCGGCGGCGGTCGCTTGGGCGCGGGACAAACCGATGCCCGAAGGACCAGCGTGGCGGAACTTTGCGCATTTCCTGCACGCCGGGAAAATCTACGAATAGGCCCGTCCGTCGCCTAGCCGGCCCGATGTCACGGCCGCCGGTAGGCGACAGGCATCCACCTCCTTCGTGAACAGGACTGTGCTCGACGGCTACAGCCCTAGCGGGTGCGCCGAAAGCCAGTCGATATAGCGGTGGCGCAGCGCGTCACGATCGGACGCGGACGGGAGAATGATGTCGGCGCCCCCATCGTAGGGAGCATACACGCACTGGCGCTCCACGCTGACGAAGAGGACGTTGCGCACCATGTCGTCGGCGATCTGCCGCAACAACGGGTCGCCCATGCCCGGCTCCCAATGGAGCGCGTCCATGAAGAAGTGCCAATACGGCGGGATGACATCGTCTTCCATGCGGATGCTTAGGACATGTCGACTCGACAGATCGTGCCCTGCCACCTCCAGCGGCCTCGAGGCGGGTATCGCGCTGTCCGCGTAGCCTGTCGTCACGAGGACGAACGTGCGACCACAGCCCAGCGTGTCCGTCAACACGGTATTGTGCCGGCGCAGAATGTCGTGATACTCCGGTTCGCTCTCCGCATACCGCTTAGAGGCGGGCAGCGTGTGGATGCGCAGCCACCGCTCGCTATACCGCTGGCGGAGCACGTAGCCCACCGGCGGGCACGTGGGGTACGTCGTCTCCCAGTATTGGCGGAACTCCTCTGGGGTCATGTGCTCCTCCGCTCGACCGGTCGTGAAGTGGGAGTCATCGACCGGATAACTGAGCCATGTCAACTGCGTGTAACGGTTGGAGTCATGGCGGAGAATGGCCGAGGCGTCATCGCCGCCCCGCACCATTACAGCGGCTACGGCCACGTACATGTGCTACTCTTAGACAGCTTGGTCATGTGGGACGCCCCTAAGGTAAGCGCCATCTCGGTTTGTCGAGCACCTTGCCATGCATAGTCGGATGACGGCTTGTGCAGCGCCCACTGCCGGTTGAGGCCAGTATAGGGAGGGCGAGAAATGGTGGCCAAGCCCGTCTGGCTGAGCGCGCCCCTCCAGTATAAGAGTGGCAGGTAATCGTTGGGGCCACGGCGTAAAGTGACCGCCAGGACCCGAACGATTACCTGCCCCTGTCGACGGTTGCGGGTCACGTCGTCAGCGAACATGGGCCGGTTTGAGCGTGATCCACTCTGAGGCGGTTCGCTCTAACCACCTCCTTGCGTCCTCGGACACGTAGATGTAGCCAACACCAGCGGCTCTGAACCAATCTGTGCCGTCCCAACTGGCGCCGGCCACATAGATGTCCTCGTCCCAGCGCCCTGAACCGAGGTGTTTCCGCTCGGTGCGCGCGTGTATCTCCAGGCAGACTTCCCACAGTAATCCCATCTGATCCGCGATGCCTGGATCATGGGGGCGCACCAGAATGTACGCCTCCGGCTCATCGCCCTCCGGGTACTCAGCTGGCTGATCGGCCATCTGATCCCACAACTGCCAATCGAGGTAGACGATGCGCTTCTTGGCGACGGGCAGGAAGCGTAAACCCGAGAGACCGGAGTCCTCCAGTAACGCCCTGTATGCCTCGGTCACGACGATGTGGCTGTAGCCGCGTGCGTCGAAACCGGTGATCGCGATAGGCGGCACGAACGGACCGGCGCGCTCCAGTTGGAGCAACCCATTCTCTCGATCGAGATGCGCGGTCATGCCGCTGAGCAAGATGTCGCCGTAGTCCCCCCACGGCATCGCTCGATTGTGCAAGATGTAGAGTGGGCGGTCCATCCATCACACCTCAGCACTTGCCACGTCGCAGCCAGCGCACGCCATAAGATGAGCCCTCATGGATTCTCAGAAGCCGATAGGTGACAGGTCGATGTCATAGGTTGAGGCCGTGGGCAGAAATGTGCGCGGCGCCCCGCACGATGACGCAATGTCTCACGGTCGAGAGTCCTCGTCTGCCTGCGGTGCCACATACTCTAGCAGTCTGTCGGAGAGAACGACTTTTGCCGAGGAATGGCGAGCTTGGGGGTTGCTATAGGGCCAAGAGAGGGGTTACGGACGTGCTTTTGCCCTCTCACACGGCGAAAAACGAGCCCGACAATCTTCTCTCCGACAGACTGCTAGGGGAATGTGCATGAAATGCGGCATCCAACAGTCTGATTTCTCCGTCCCGATGGGGTGTCCGTTGACGCAGAAGGTATTGATGCCATCCAGTCCATCGACGCCGCAGCATCCATTTCGTGTCCCGCCAGGTTGTATGTTTATCACGTCACGCAGGTTCACAATGATCTCGTCTCGCGTGAGGCCGCTCCACGTGTGCCCCGCGTCAAGAAGAGCTGCGCTCAACATGTAGCGCCCGTGAGGGATAAGCGGTTGTGCGTCCTCCTCACCGACGACGCTGAGATCATCTACACGCTCCAGTGCCGAACTCAACGGCACATCGCATCGTGCGCACCAAAAGATCAGTCGTGCCATGCGTTCGCGCTCCCCTATCTCCAGCACACGCCGACCCCGGCGCCTCAAGAGTTGAGCTTTTCACTCTTCCCACTGTAACAGGTGGGGCTGTGGCGGTAACGAAGGCTCCGAACGATCACATGCGATGGCTTACACCGCCCACTGGCTGGTGGTTCCCCTTCGATTCGGTGGGCGCGGCAGGCATTACCAGACTCACATGTGGTCACCGGCAGTAAATAGCGCCGCTTCTGATGAGGCGCCCTGTACGTCTTCCTGATGTAAGGAAACCGAGATGGACGAATCGTCGTCAAACACGATGCGGATATGCTCACCGTCGATGACGGACGCAATATGAACGACATGGGTGATCCGGTCGCACAGCATGTCCCGATAGGCTGGCTGGCCCTCGAATAGCGACATGCCACCTGCCGTGACCACCGGGGGCGTGATCGCCGTCAGGACGTCTCCATTGAAGGACAGATGGACGTAGCCCATCACGAAAGTGACGGCGCTCAACTAGACCCCTTCGATGATACTGTTGACGTCCTGCTCCACCTCGCGCACAGGGCGAATGGCGTGTACGGCTGTCACGGCCATATCAAAATAACGACAATAAAATGACAGTTCGTTGTCCTGTTCATCATTGTGGACGGCATAGTGCTTGCCTTCCCAGTGTCGATCCTTGATTGAGTCGATCTCGAGGAGCGAGAGGTGGGGGAACCAGATGCCGGGGCCGAATGAGAGATCGGCGACATCGTGGAACGAGAGCGTCACGCGGCGTGGATCTTTCTCATGGGCGGGACGTAAGACCAGCGTTAAGAGTGGCCCCTCTTCGACATAGTGAATCTCCATTCGTTCGATGACACTCGGCCTGAATTCTCGCTGAATAGCTCTGACGTGGGCAATAGCCGGGTCTTCATCGTCTACCATAGGTGATCGCTCCTCCCAAACTGGCGCTTACTGTCGACAGCGTCTGTCGGCCACTCACGGTCGCTCGGGCAATGAATAAATGGTTACCCCGAGGGCACGGTAGGAGACATGCATGAAATGCGCGAACTTGGTGAGGTTCGGCGCATCGACGTGCCCTTGCCCGTACATATGTGCTTCCTGAGAGCCGACGTAGACGTAGCGCACGCCGTTGGCCACGAGAGCAATCTGTGCGGCTGGGATAGTGGGTCCGTAGATAGCCGCGGCGGCCACTTGGTTGCTGCCAATATGCGCGTCCCTCGGATGCCACAGCCCTTCGTGGCTTCCGGCCGCTTCGATGAGTGTAGGTAGGCCGCTAAAAATCGACACTTGGCCGGGCCGATCGGGCTGCCCACCCCAGTAGTCGCCGCCGACGGCCTCGGCCACGACCGCATCGTGGGGCGCATGGTTACGTAACCATGCGATGGCCGCGGCATCACCAGGGGAGATGGATGCGAGATAGCGCGATCCATCGAGCGTTGGTAGAGTGCCCATGGCCCCGCCGCTGTTAGGGACGGCAAGGACTGTGTACGCGCCCATCGTCACGAGCACGGCTACGAGCAACCCGGCAACGGCGAGGCGTGCCGGGGTCGTGCGGCGCGCCGTGGCCGACCCGGTACGTCGCCAGAGCGTGGCGAGGGCCCACGCAGCGGCCAGCGCCAGCACGACCCACATGTCGTAGTAGAACTTGAAGACCGTGTTCATGCGGTAGTCCGGACCGCCGTCGAAGATGTCCTTGATGTAGACGTACTCGCACAGGAGGGTGAGCCCGAGCGCCAGGGCCGTTGCCAGGAGGCCGAAGGCGGCCTGCGGGTCGGCGCCATCCAGTCGCATGAGCAGGCGGGCGACGACGAGCGTCAGCACGATCGCCGCCAGTAGGCTCAGCGGCGCATGCGCGACGAGGAGAGCGCCGCCGACGAGGGCGATGAGGAGGACAATGACCGGGCGCGTGGGGAGCGTCGGCACGTCGTCGTCGGGCGCGTGGGCGATCCCGAGGGCCGCGGGGCGTGCCGGCGTTGGGGCTGGGTCGGCGACCCACCGGCGCAGGTGCGGCCACCATCCCACGGCCAGGGCGAGCAGCGCCGGAGTTAGGAACGCGCCGTTGACGGCCAGATACTGGCCCAAGTCCGTCGACGCGGTACGCAGCCCCACGCCCCCGGCCGAGCTGTGATAGGCCCGCCAGAACGGAAGCCAGAGCACGACGCTCAGGACGACGAGGAGGCCGGCGGCGGGGGCGGCCACGCGCGCGCTCGCGACGAGGGACGCCCCCCGCACGAAGGGGTTGGCCACGAGGCAGAGCACGGCGAGAAGCAGATAGGCAGGAAAATCCCAGCTATTGATCGCGTAGAGGCTGCCCAGGGCCAGGGCCGCCAGACCCAGGGTGAACGGGGCGAGGCCACGGGGGCCGAAGGCGCGCAGGCCGGCGGCGGGCGCAAGAAGGGCCTGCAGGGCGATGCCGAGACACAGGAGCACGAAGGGGAGCGCAATAACATGCGGGTGCAGATCGCCCCACACGAAGCTGAAGAAGGGGAACTCGGTGATGGTCGTGTAGTGGTCGCAGCCGCCGATCACCCGGCTGGCGCACCAGTTGAACGCCCCCCAGGTGGGGGTCGCCGTCGCCAGGTTGGCCCACAACTGCGCCCACCCGGTCAGGTTGCCCGCGAGCCCGACGAAGGCCGCAGCGAGCGTCGCCCACAGGGGTGAGCGCGTGAGCGAGAGCCCGACTGCAAACGCGCCGGAGAGGGTCAAGGCAAAGAGGAGCGCCAGCGCGAGATTGAAGGCCACGGGGGCGCCCACGCCGGCCAACACCGCGACGGTGGCCAGCGCCACGTAGCCGAGATAGTAGTAGTTGACGGACGTGCCGCTGAGCCAGAGGTCGGACGGCGGGAAACGCCCGTGCTCCATCGCCGTGGTGAGGTACATGAGGTCCATCGGCTTCTCGGTGCCATAGATGGCGGGATGGCTCGCGCGCACGGCGGCCCAGGCGGCGAACGCGCCCAGGAAGATCGCTTCCTCGATCACGATGATGCGTCGCCGCCCGCGCACGATAGCGCGCACGTCTTCGCCCCGCACGCGCAGCGCCCAGAGGCCGAGCGCGCCGATGAGGGTGGCGAGTGGCCAGAGGAGAAGGGGATGGTTGGCCCCGCCGAGGCCGACACCGAGCACCCAGTTGGCCCAGGTGATAGTCAGGAGGCCAACGACCTTCGTGAGGCCATAGCCGCGATCCATCAATGACGGAAAGAGGGCGACGGTCAGCGGTAGCGCCGCCAGACCAAGGATCTCGACCACGACAAGCCACAGCACGACCATCACGTCCCGCCCACTCCCATCCGCCAGCGCGCCGGGCCTTCAGCCATCGCTTCGTCGTCCCGGTCAATCCCTGCCCCCATCGACACTAGGATGCACACAACGGGGCCGTCGACACAAGACGCACATGTATCGCACAAACCGGTCAGTGGTCCAATGCGGACGGTTCCTAGCGCGGCGGCCGTCCACGAGGTACGTATCATACGTTCGATGCCATCCTTGGGGGTCATGGACGGCGCCCTCGCCGTGACGTAGGCCTTGTCCAAAAGTGTCTTTCTTGCGTCTGCCAACAGCAACGCGTGTCGTCAACACCGTCATCCGAATAACCGTCTTCTCACCGCCCTTTGTCTATTCGCGGCGGTGCATATAACCCCTGGCATGCGCACATGACTGAGCTACACTAAGGACATTGGTTGTTTTGTTAAATGGCGCTGCTAATAAATAATAGAGTGAGAGCCTGCCCGTGTGGAACGCGGCAGCTATCGCACACAAGGAGAATCTCGAACGTGGCGGGACACGTGGTCCTCGATATCAACCCCAAGCTGTATACCGAGCATCAGCAGACCGTCCTTGCGCAAGCGTTTCGCGACCATGGCTTCGACGTGCAGCACGCACAGGCCGCGCGTAGCGCCACGGACGTTGTCAATGCAATCCTGATAGTCGTGGCGGAAGAGTCGACACGACAGTCGCTCGCGTTTGCCGCCGCGCATCTGCATGATCGCTGGTTACGGTCGATTCTGGCGGAAACCATCTTCAGACCTTTTTCGAAGGGCGCCGATGTGGCGCTAACTGTCGAAAGCGGCGACTCGTCCGTTACGGTGGTTACCGCGAATGACTACGGACTTGACCAAGCATATGATCTTCTTTCGGATGTCGAATCGGCCATACAGGCACAGGGGCGTTCGGATAACCTGAAGATGCTTTACCACGACGGCGTCTGGCATATCCAGACGCAGGTAGACGGCTCGATCTATCGCTACAATACCGATGCCAAGAGTCTGACGCGCGTCGATAAGAGCGATCTTATCGCGCCCTTCCTCGACGGCTGAGCAGAAGCGAAAGGTCGTCTCGCTCCTTCCGCCGAACACGCCTAACCCTGCGCGACGGGGACCGATCCAAAAAGGATCGGTCCCCGTCGATACGTCGGCATACTCACTCGGGGGCTACACATATGGCTTTCCTCACGGGTTTCATCGGCATCGACAAGTACGCCGACCCTACGATTCGGGATCTCATCGGAGCGCGGCGCGATGCCACGGCGCTATGGGCGTTGTTCAAAGATACAATCCCCGACATTCAGGAACGACGGCTCGTCGACGCCGACGCGACGGTGGCGGCCATTGGCCGCCTGTTCGATGATACCCTTGGCGCGGCGGGGCCCGATGACATCGTCGTCCTCTCCTTCGCCGGGCACGGGACGCGCGCGTACGAACTCGTCGCCCACGATTCCGTGCTTACCGACCCTCTCGGATCCATGATCCCCATGGGCGAGATGGCACGCCGGTTCAGAGAATCGCGGGCCAAAGTCATCTTGTGCATCCTCGATTGTTGCTACAGTGGTGGGGCTCCCGCACGCGTCCTGGAAGACTCTCCGATAGCGCGCGATGCGCACTTCCCCATCGACGATATTGTGTTGGGCAAGGGTCGCTATCTCATTGCCGCCGCGAAGATCGACCAAAGGGCCTTCGAGAATCCGGGGACACGCCATGGCCTGCTGACACAGGCCATTATCGAGGAGTTCCGCGCTCCCGCCGGCCCGGTCAATCTCGCGACGATGATCGACGCCGTCACACGGCGTGTGGCTGCCGACGCCAGCCGCTTGGGCTATACCCAGAATCCTATTTTGTTTGGCCACACGGAAGGTGGCATCACATTCCCCGCGCTCAAGGCGGGACATACCTACGCGCGAGAGTTCCCGGACATGCACGGCCTGCGTGTGGGTGCCGATCTCGCGGACCTCGCCGGGTTCGGCATCCCCGACTCCGTCCTATCCGCGTGGACAAAGCAGTTCAACGGAGGGCTGAACGATCTGCAGGTGTCCGCGGTCAATGAGTACCGCATCCTCGACGGCGCATCGTTGTTGGTCGTCGCGCCAACCAGCGCGGGCAAGACATTTATCGGGGAGATGGCGGCGACGCGAGCCGTCCTGGACGGGCGAAAAGCCGTGTTCCTGCTGCCCTACCGCGCCCTCGTCAACGAAAAATACGATCAGTTCTTTGGCCTCTATGGCAGTGCCCTGGGCATGCGCGTCATCCGGTGCAGCGGCGATTATCTGGATGATGTCGGGGCCTTCGTGCGCGGCAAGTATGATCTTGCGCTCCTCACCTACGAAATGTTCCTGTCGCTCGTCCTGAGCAATTCCGGTGTCCTGTCCCACCTGGGCCTGGTGGTGCTCGACGAGGCCCAGTTTATTAGCGATCCACGGCGCGGCAGTACGGTTGAGCTACTCCTCACCTATCTAATCGCGGCCAGAGACCGCGGCATCAATCCGCAACTCATCGCCCTATCCGCTGTCATCGGCGACGTCAACACGTTCGACGCGTGGCTAGGGGTGCGGGTGTTGATGACGACGGAGCGCCCTGTTCAACTGATCGAAGGCGTCATCGACCGCGGCGGCGTCTGGCAGTATCGGGCCAATGGTACGATCAAGACAGAGCGATTGCTCGACGACGTGTACCAACGCCGGGACAAGCCGAGCGCCCAGGATGTGATTGTCCCCCTGGTGAGCCGCCTGGTCAACCAGGGAGAAAAGATCATCGTGTTCCGCAACAAGCGTGGACCGGCCAAAGGATGCGCCCACTACCTCGCCACGGACTTGCACTTGCCGGGCGCGGACGACATCGCGGCGGCGCTCCCGACGCATGACCCGTCGCGCACGACGCACGACCTGGCTATCTGCTTGCGCGGCGGGACCGCGTTCCATTCGACAAACTTGACGCGCGAGGAGCGCATCATCGTCGAGCAAGCGTTCAGAGACCCTCTGGGTAAGGTCCGCGTCCTCGGGGCCACGACGACCTTGGCCGCGGGTATCAACACCCCCGCCTCCACGGTGATTCTAGCCGAAAACACGTTCGTGGGTGACGACGGGAGGGCGTTCACGGTCGCCGAATACAAGAATATGGCAGGACGGGCGGGACGGCTCGGGTTTAACGAGGTGGGCAAGTCTATCATCCTCGCCGACACTGCGTTCGAGCGCGAGGCCCTGTTCGAAAAGTATGTCATGGGGACACTGGGTCCGCTGCTCTCGTCCTTCAATCCGGCCGATGTGGAGACATGGGTGATTCGTCTGCTGGCCCAAGTCGAGGCGATTCCGGAACCAGACGTGTTCCTGCTGCTCGCCAACACCTTCGGAGGATACCTGGCCGGCAGGGCCAATCCTCGGTGGCAGGACACGATGCGCCCCTACCTAGCCGACGTGCTCGGGCGGTGGCGAACCGCCGGACTCATCGAGAACCAGGGGGAGCACATACAGCTTACTCTGCTGGGCCGGATTTGTGGACGCTCGGCCCTGTCCCTCCCATCAGATCTCGTGTTGGTCGACCTGCTCCAGTCGCTGCGCGGTGAACCCCTGACGGCGGAGGCGCTGATAGCCATTCTGCAGGTGTTGCCGGAAGCCGATGCCGTGACCACCCCGGTCGCGCGGCGCGGACATGAGGAAGATGGACGCCCCCAAGACGTCGTGCAGCGTTTTGGTCAGGTCATTGCCATGGCACTGCAACGGAATGCCGTCGAACCGTGGCGATGGTATGGGCGATGCAAGAGATCCGCCGTCCTCGCCGACTGGATCGCCGGAACGTCGATACAGGACATCGAGGCGCGCTACTCGACGAAATCGTACGAAGGCATCGTCGACCAGGGCCATATCCGGGGATTTGCCGATGCGACACGGTTGTATCTACGCTCAGCCCAAGAAATCGCCTCCATCCTCCTCATCGGAGGGGCTCCGAGCGCGGAGGACGTGGATAGGTTGCTCAAGCAACTCGAGTTCGGCATCCCCGCCGACGGTCTCGATTTGCTGGTGCTACCGGTCCCTCTGACGCGGGGAGAGTATCTGGCCCTCTACCGGCGTACTATCAAGACGCCGCAGGAATTCTGGAGCGCGCCGCGCGATGTCCTCGAAGAAATCTTGGGGCCCGGTCGGGTAGCCGCATTCGAGGCGCGGCAAACGTCGGGCGCCTAACTGCCGAGGCGCTCGGCGCGACGGTGGTCGTAGACAGCGACGCCGGCACCGGTAGACGCACCTTGTCCTCGAAGCATTGAAGGGAACGATCTGGGAATCGCTTTGCCTCTACGCGCCCTCGCCAGACGCTACCCCAAACGATTTCTTCACCTGGATACAGGCGAACCTTAACAGTTTCGTTGCCCTGATGGTCGATCAATGTACGCAGCATGACATCGAGTCTCTCCACGAATTATCCGCGCTGAGCAACGGGCGCGTACACATCGTGACGATTAGCATCGACCGCATGTTCCCGCCAACAGCGTACGCGGTTGTCGTTGAAGCGCCCGACATCGCGATAGGAGACATGCTCTGGTATGTCGAGCACAGCGATCCATCCCTCCCCCACGTCACACAGGGGATTTATCGCCGAGATGAGCGGCGGCTACGTCTAGGTAGCTAGGGAGATGTGCGATATCGCCGCCGATGATCCGACAGCCATATCCAGCCTGAGCGCGCTGCGCGAGGACAAGCGCATAGAGGAGATCGTGCGCGCGCTCCTGCCCGAGGACAGGCAGCGCCGGGCTATGAGTGCGCTCGCGTTGCTCACGCGCGTCAGGCTATGGGATGAGGTGGCGGATCAGGGGCGAGTGCTCGCGACGTTCGTCAACGTTTCCCTGGACGACCTGCGCGATACCGCTCGTGAGATGGAACGTCGCGGGCGCGTCGCGATCAGGCACCGCTACTGTGTCGTCACCCCGCCCCTCCTCGCCGTGTGGCTAGCCTGAGAGGTGTGGCGCGACCGCGTCGACGACATCGAGACGACGCTGCTCCCTTCGCTCTCGAACGAGGGGCGAGCGGCCTTGTTCGATCGCCTGCGCGACCTGGGCGAACATCCCTGGGCGGCGCGGTTCGTGCGCGACCGGATGCGGGCCGTGTTGTCGGGCGCGCGCAGCGCCGCCGCGCCCGATGGCGGCCACGACATGACCCTGGCCGTGGCCGCCGCCGCCGCAGCCCTACCTCCACGCGAGACGGCGCGCGACCTCGAGCGGACGCTCGGACAGGCGCCCGACGAGGCGTGGCGACGTAATACAATCGGAGGTTTGTCCCGACGTGACCTCGTCCCCCTGCTCGCCCGCCTCGCCTGGCATGAGGAGAGTTTCGTGATCGCCGCCGGGTTGCTGCGTAAATTATCGGATCACGAAACGGAGCCGTGGGCCAACAACGCGACATCTGTGTGGGAAGGCTTGTTCCGCGTGTATCTCGGGGGGACGTCCCTCCCTTTCGACAGGAGACTCCCCCTGCTCGATGAGGTGGTCGGCCGGTCTCAGGCCAATCTACGTCGTCCCGCCCTGGGTGCGCTCCGAGAAGCCCTCGGCATCATGGAGGTGCGCGACGCGGACGCAGAGGATCAGGGCGGGAGGATCCTGGACGAGGAATGGCATCCGACGAGCCAAACAGAGGATCAATCTGCCCGCCGTGCCGCCCTCGAACGACTCGATACGCTGTGCGACGATGGCGACGACGACCTCGCGCGCGACGCGTGGTCGATCCTCTTAGACGCGGCGAGATCACTCATCAAACTCGGGCTCAGCGAGGATGTCATACGACGCCTGGAACAGGTCCCGCGCCAGACCGACGAGGACGTGTATCTTCTGCGCCAGTGCATGCAAGAGATCCTGGCGTGGGAAAAGGACGCCCTGAGCGATGACCAGCAGGAGCGTATACGGGCGTTCTTGGCATCGCTAACCGGCCCAACCTGGTTTGACCGACTCCGCCGATGGGCCGGTCCGCGAGCGTTTGCCGAATACGGCCAGGATGGCGACGACGTGATCGCGGAGTCGCCGGCACCGTCCGCAACGGATGAACTCGTGGACCAGGCTGTGTCCAATCCTGCGCTCCTGACCAATGACGTCTGGGCGTGGCTCAAGTCACCTGCGTCGACCGCCGCGGCCAACGCGTGGCCGTTCGCGGAGCGTCTCGGCCGCAAGGACGTGGAGGGCCGCTGGCTGTCGATGGTCTACGACCACGACACGCTGCATCACAATGCAGCCCTCGGTGTAAGTGCCAGCTTTGAACTGTTACGCTTTGCCGGGTTAAGGTGTAGCACCCGCGCACCGTCTTTTTTTCAAGGAGTGGGCGTCCCGTGAGCGTAAAATGAGGTTCTAACTGCCTTGACCAGCACGACCTATCTGTAACACCGTAAACCGGCTTTTTGTAACAGATCGAAACTGGCGCTTACACCTGGCGGGATACCTTTTCGGTCACGCAGACATAAAGGGCATGGCTTGGTACCAAAATACGCTCCAGCAACTTTTGGACGATTTCCCGGATTGCAACGATACCATAGTGGCAATGATCCTCAACGGACATGTGACCAACGAGGGCGCGCGCACGGTGATGGAGATGGCGCGTCATGGCACAATCGACAAACGCAGGTTGTCGGAGTTCGCGTGGCGTACATGGCCCGACATGTTGCCGAATGACACCTACCATAAAATCGTCGCATTGAACGGCGATCCGATATCTGCGGACACGATCGAAGGGACGCTCACGCTCATCGCCCACCGCTTGCGCACGCATCCTGGGGACAGGGCGACATTGGCGGATATTTCCTGGCAACTCCTCGCGCGGGTCGACCTCATCAAAGACCTTAACGGCGACCCTATTCGCGTGGACGAGGGTTGCCGAACTCTACCTGCCCGACGATCCGGCGCGATTAGCGCGCATCCTTCTCGGCTGGGCGGAATCAGCGAGCCTCGCCCTGTGGACGTCCACGCGAGCCCGTCGTGTGCTGGAGGACGCAACGAAAGCGGCCCCGCACGATGTGTGGGCCGTCGCGCGGCCCATCATCTATGCCGCCGACGGGATCGGACACGTACATTATGCGTTGCACGGATGGTATATCGTGTTGTTCGCTGTCGATGATGTCCTCAGGGCGGCACGAGAATACGGGATGGGGGGCTTCGCTTTGACGGCCTGGCTCTGTCCGATGAGCGCCGACTCGCTCCCTCCGCTGGCCCGTGCGCTACTGGAGCAATCCGGTGGCGCCGATCGGCAGCACACTGGGGAGATGCTCCGGCGCGCCTTATTCTTCGATGAACAACCCCCTTACGTGGAGTGGTACGAACGGAAACAACGCAGCGTCGAACAATGGATCGACGACCCCTCGCTACCCATTAGTGAGTGGGCACGTGACGTCCAGCAAGAACTGACGCATAAGATCGCGTTAGCCCGACGGCGGGAAGAAGAAAGACGGGCATGAGGGATTGCTCAAGCCTACCGTCCGCACCGTCTTCGGCTGGCGCTTGCACCTGGTCTGCACGACGGACGGCTTGCCCGTGGCCTTCACCCTGCTGCCCGGCGGCTTGCACGCCCTCACGCCCATCCATGAACTGACGGTCACGCTGCCTGAGCGAGCGTGGGTCTACGGCGACAAGGGCGACAACAGCGCCCCAGACGAGGCCGTCATCCGCGCCACGGGCGGCGGTGTGCTCGTGCCCCTGCACACGGACACCATGGCCCCCAACACGCGCGCCGCGCAGTGCGGCTGTACCGTCCGCCTGGCCATCGAAACGGTCAACAGCCAACTCACCGCCATGGGCATCGCCCACCTGCACGTCCGCTCCGTCGCGGGCTTGGAGATCAAGGTCCATGCGTCCCTGCTTGCCCTCGCCTGCCTCAATGTCAACTAGCAATCAAGGTTGCACTATGGTACGTGTCGCTGTGCTAATAGAAGTCTGTCCCGGTTGCCAGTTCCCGCATCTCAATGTCATTCTTGGGACTGACGAGGGCACGTCTCGCCTGATCGAGCAGCGACGGCATACCTTCGCGACGGGGTGGGTAAACAGCGACCCCCAAGCGTATGCGCATGTCCACTGTCGTGGCGTCCAGGGCGATCGATTTGCGCAGTAGACCAAGCAGGTTAGTTGCGATTACCTGAGCTGACCCACTATCGGCATCTGATAGCACCAGGGCAAACCCAGATCTTGCTACCCGAAACGCTCGGTCATTCGGCTGCAACACACTCCGAATGTTGGCAATCGTGTGTAGCAGGATTGGCTGGACGTTGTCGATATAGACGAGGATGACCGCTGCTCGTCCGGTCTGCATAACGGCACGGTCGACAGTACTATCAACGATGCGTGACGCCTCCGCAGAAGGTAGCACCCGGAGTAACGGATCACGCGCCCTCCCACGCGTAAAAGTTGGGACCTCGCCAGCGGCGATTGCAACGCCCCTCTCGTTGAAAAGCGCCCAGTCGCGTGTAAGCTCAATGAGGTCGCCGGCAAAATCGGGGTAACGAGCGATCCACTCGGCGAGCGCAGCGACGTTGGGCGCGGGTACAGCCTCTTGGTAGGCGAACAGGACTGACTCTCGCCGATCGTCGATAGTCTCTTCGCTCATTGGTCGCCTTTTCTCCAACGTTCAATCCGCGCCTGCCCCAGTTTCAGCCAACGAGTGATCGTGGCTGGCGTCACGTCGAACTCTTTGGCGATGTTTACGCGTGACATTCCCTGGTAATGATGAAGAATGTAGGCAGCCCCAACTCTTTTATCAGTATGTCCTGCCTCCATTATGACACGAAAAGCCTCAGCCAATTCGACGAGCCGTTCAACCTCTGTCGTTCTTTCACCCGCCGTCCACATACCCGAATCGGAGGCCACCTCAGGCATAATAGATAGGGATACACTGGGAGCATGACGCAGACTTGACGTCTGTAGATGTCTCCATTGATCCCTGATTCGACTAGTGAAGACTTGACCAAAGTTGATTTCCAGGTACTTGGCGGTCCGACTCGAGGACTTGTCGGTCGGACTATGGGACTCGTATATCAAGCGAGCCATGATGTCCATAACTCGATCGCGTGCCTGCTCCGCCTCGACCACATCCATATCTCGGAATTGACGGTCGAGTGTCCTTGTGCAGCGCCCCCAAAGGACTGCTAACAAGTGACCAGGATTCACGGTGTCACCGCTCGCGTTATAATGCCGGATGAGATGGACGATAGCCTCCTCTTTGAGGGCATCTTTCCGGGTACGGTTTCGCTCTGCCCACACGACCACGGCTTTGTAGGATAGGGTCAGTGCCGTCAGTATTTGGTCTGTAACCTCTTGGTAACGCCTCCAGGGGGTGCCATCAGGCTTGAGGATGCCAAGGAACGGCAATCCTCCGTCGTCATCCGGCACGACAATCGCTTCGTCGGTCACGGTGATGTCGCTGATAGTAGGCATGGGTACGCCCTGCGGCACATCCCCATTATTCGCCCAAGCTTTTCAAGGCTGTCCACGAATCCTTTGCCGTCTTGATTTGACTCTCCGAAACGAGCAGATAGCGCCAGGTCGCGTCAACGGAGGGGTCGGCGCTCACGTGATTGGCCCACCGCTTCGCAGCTTCTTTCTTAGCCTGAACATCGGCGCTCTCCATCTCGTTGTCGGCTTTGACCTCCACAATCCAGTGGATCCCGCCGGTTTCCACCGCCACAAAATCGGGGTTGTACCAGTTGCCCGCATCGCTCCAGAGGATCGGCAGGTCGCCGATGATCAAACGAACCCAATATGCGATGACATCCGCATCATCGAGCATGTTGGCCACCGTCCTCTCGGGGGCGGAGTCGAACCACACTTGCGTGTACATCGATTTTTGCCAGCCCTCGTACCCTGTCAACTTATTGAGGGCGCCGTATCGATCCTCGCTCACGGTCGATCGTCCGGTCCGCGTCGGCCCAAACACAGTGACCTCGACGACATTCTCGAAGGTAGGCTTGCTGGCAAACTTGCGCTGCTCACTGTTGACGAGCCCGACGAGTTCGGCCGCGACGCGCTCCATGTATCCGCTGAGCACCTCATCGGCCTTGTTGCCCAAGCCCCGCAGGAACTCCTGGATGAGCGGCTCTGCGGCCGCTCGTTCGTTGCGCCGGGCCGGCACGGCCGCCGACGACAGGAGCCCCTGGCGCAGGTCCTCCACCGCATCATCGATACGCATGAGCAGCCCCGGAGACTGGATCAGATCGACCGCGCGTGCGGTGACTAGCCGCGTCTCGCGCAGGCCATTGGCGCCCGCGACGATGCGTGCGCTGACCGTGGTGCGACGTAGCTGACCAATCGGATCGGCGGCAAGACGCTCGCCAAGTCGCCGGAAGGGACCGACATCCGTGATGTCAGCAAGAGAGAAAGAGGCTTGCACGTTGCGCATGGTGAGGCGCGGTATGCGTAGACGCTCACAGCCATCGCGCGGTGCGAGCGGCACCGACAACCGAAGGTCGGTTTCTACCTGTCGAAGGCGCTGCTCGGTGCTACCAACCACCGGTTGCCCGGCCTCAACAATGGACGTCTCCACGTGTGTCATCTCGACGGGGGCTCGGACATCGGTCGTCTCGAGAGTTGCCACCTGCTCCCCTAACGCATTCGTGCGCAGCACCGCGCGCGTGCGCTGGTCGATGAACGCCTCATTGAGGATATGGGACTTGCGCAGCAACTCCTCGTAGCGCTCGTGGGCCAGGACCTCCAACGTATCCAGGATTTCTATACCGGTATACGCTCCGAAAGGGAGACGTAAGCCGCGGCCGAGTGTTTGCTCCGTCAAGATGTCGGAAACGGATGCGCGCAGGGAGGCAATCACGTACACGTTCTTGACGTCCCACCCCTCCTTGAGCATGCCCACAGAGACGATGATGCGTGTGGGGCTACTGGGATCCTCGACACGATCGAGCGCCTCCAGCGCCTCGTCAGGGGCCGCAGAGTTGATCTCCAGGACGTGGTCCTTGTACGCGCCGCCGGCGAAGGAGGCATCCTCAATGATATGCCGGCAGTCCTTCGCATCCTCGATCGTTTTCGCGATGACGAGCATCACGGGATTGACGACGCTTTTACCGTTCCGGGCACAGTAGAGATCGACCGCCATCCGCTTGAATTCGAGGAGGCGCACGCCGTCGAGCAGTTTCGTCGTCGCGTCCTCGCGATCGTCCTGTCGCCCGACGATCACGGGCGTCTTCACGAGATGATCGGCGATAGCCGCCGCAAGCGGGTAGCGGTAGATAATCTGATCATCCGGCGTCTTCTTGTGCGGCGTGGCCGTGAGCCCGATGAGAGCATGCGGCCGGAGGTCGCGGATAGCTTTGGAGAAAGCATCGCCGTAGTACGTGTGGTGCTCATCGGCGAAGACCACGAGGTCGTCGAGCGACACGAGATGCTCATAGAATGCCTGACCCAAGCCTTCCTGGAACTTGTGGGTCTTCTTGGCCACGTCCGTCTGTGGCTTGGTGAGGGCTTGCACGGTGAAAATATATAGCTTCACTTGCGCCGGATTATCCATGGCCGCCCGCATCGCCGGAGTGTTGAAGTTGTCCGCCGTGATAACGACGGGCTGCACCGCCATGAAACCGAGCAGGCTGCGCGAGGCGCCGACGGTGAAGTTGTCTTGCGTCTTGCGTAGGATGGTACGTCCCGGGGCAATCACGGCGAAGTTACCATTACCACGCGAACCGCGCAGGTAGTCGATGGCCGCCGCCATGATGTACGTTTTCCCGACGCCGGTGGCGACGTCGACCACGGCCTCAAATGGTGGAGTGCGGCCGCTGACATCGTAGTGCTGCGATAGTTCGATGGTGATAGACTCCAGCGCCTCCCTATTCGGCTCGCGCAGGTCTAGCCGGGCAGCGATATCGTGTATGAGGTCGCGATCGATCTGGATACCACTCATATCCTTACCGGCTCCTCCACGGTTTCGCCGGCCGTCTCCTCAGCATCTTCCGTCGCAATAGTCTCGTTGACGTAGCGCCGGCGTTGATCGCGGTACTCACCGAGGATCGAACTTGGAATCTTACGGAGTGTTGAACCCGGTCGTAGTTCGCGCAAGAGATCGCGCACCTGAATGTCTATGGCCGTCCCGCAGACGGCGAGGCATTCGGTGTCGGCGAGGGCCGACACCAGCAGACGTACCACGTCCTCACCGACTAACCCATCGACCACAGCCAGGCGCAAGCGCCCCTTACGGCCGCAGAACGGCGGGTCTAGTCGATACTCGTAACCCAGCTGGGCCGCTGTTGCTTCGGCCAGGCGCCCGTTGACGGCCCAATCGGCGAGGAATATAACACCGCCATCGTCGTCAAACATCGACGGGGCGACATCGAGGATGCGGAAGCCTCCGCCGCCATCCCATCCGACTGAATTCGTAATACCTCCCGGATCTTCTCCATCGACAACCTGTGTCAAGCGCGGGATGGTGAAGGTTGCGAGGGTGGCGGCGCTTCGCTCTACGGCAATCCACCGCCGGTCCATCTTATGCCCAACAGCGGCTAAGGTCCCCGAACCGACGAAACAATCGAGGACGATATCTCCTGGATTGGTTGCAATCTGCACGATGCGCTCAATGAGCCGTTCGGGCTTGGGTGTAGCGAAGGGCTCCGCATTGGGAAACAATGCTAAGATCTCTTTCTTAGCTTCTTCATTGTCACCAACTTCATCCGCGCTCCACCAGGTCATCGGAACGAGGCCTTGCGCTTCATCGGCGTATTGTTTCACACGGGGTCGACCGTTACCGCCTTTGGGAAAGTAGACGCGTTCCTCCAGCGTTAGCTGCTTGAAAACAGCCTCTGTCGCACCCCAGCACCGTCCCTTTGGTGGCTCAAGGATCAAACCGGTCGGAGTCGTGATGGGGTACATCTGATTTTTGCGATAGCCCTGGGCGGTGAAGGGTATAGAGTCCCATGGGCCACGGGGGTCGTGATCTGGATTGGAAAAGGACGCGCCGGGACGCGTCATTCGATTACGAACATCGCGCCATCCTACTGGACCAGCCGGCGCGTATACCAGAATGTAATCCTGGGACACGCTAAAGACGGCGCGATTCTCCCGTGATGTGCGTTTCTGCCAGACGATCGTGGTGACCCAGCAATTACGCCCAAACACCTCATCCATCATGACTTTGAGATAGGCCATCTCGCTATCGTCACAGTGGACCCACACAGAACCGATAGGTGATAGGAGCGTCTGGATGTGCTGCAAACGATCACGCATCATGGTCAGCCACACCGAATGCTCAAGCGCATCGTCGTACTGCAGAAACGATTGTTTCGTGTTGAATGGGGGGTCGAGGTAGGCCAGCTTAACGTGACCGACGTACTCTTGGGCGAATGCTGGCAGATGAATCAAACTCGTAAGAGCGTTGAGCGCGTCGCCTTGAATGAGTAGATTATCGCCGGCACGGTCTTGCTCCGCCTGGACGCGTCCGACCGTGCCGGCATCATGTAGCAGACGAACCTCGGCGACGCGGTAGTCCGATGGTGACACCCACTCATAGGAGCCATTGTCTTGGGCGAGGAGGCTTTGATCCTTATTGGTCCAGGTGAGTTCCAGCCGGCCTTTGTATTGCGTCCCCACCCTTAGCCCACCTGTCCGACTAACAAAACACCCAAAAACAGCGGCGGATCGACTGGCAATACGTCGATCCGCCGTGCGTTAGAGAGCCCCGTGAAGGCCGCATTTGAATGTCCACTTTTTATAGAAGATAGTTCTATTTGCAGGCCATCTCGCCCAAACGTTATTCGTGCAGACGCCTCTATGTCCTAACAAATACCCGGCGTGACAAACACTTCGCGAAACATGACAAACACTTCGCGCAAAGCATGACAAACACTTCGCGCGAAGAACCACTTCCGCTTGATGGTCGGGGCGAGAGGATTCGAACCTCCGACCTTCTGAACCCCATTCAGACGCGCTACCAAGCTGCGCCACGCCCCGATGTGGTTTAGTGTAACAAATGGCGCCTCCACGGTGCAAGCGCAATTCAA
>JAABUY010000747.1_pt1 | contig 52184 bp, 38 predicted proteins | sample 5560271 | NCBI WGS metagenome assembly JAABUY01 (sample SAMN10711886, study PRJNA513374) | rock metagenome | isolation source: Antarctica rocks | place: Antarctica: Victoria Land, University Valley | reverse complement strand
CGCCCCCTGTGCAATCTGCCATCAAGATGACCGCAGGTAGGTGATGAGTGTGATTTAGAGCTGTATTTGCAATCTATTTGACTGTGTGAGTTTCGTGTAGGGAGTTTTGCTGCTGTTGCGGCTTTTTCTGTTTTTTCAGAAATGTTATGTAATTGAAGTGAAAGAGAAAAAGAAATATTAAGATTATTTTAATGAGATATATAAGATATTAATGAAAAACAAACTCATTGATGAGAAAGACAATGAAGAAGAGAATAAAATAAGTATTTAAAATCTTTAATATATATAAAAATAATATTAATGTAATTAAATTTATACATTATTTCTTATTGACTCTCTTGAACAGAATGTGATCTTTAAGCTTAAAGTGATGATTAAGTATTATAAGAAATTAATTAATAAGTATAAACTTAAAAAGTTAATAAGTGCTGAAGACTTTAATTTTAAAAATGTTATAATTAAATTCTGTTGTCAGATTATGAATTCAAAATATATAGAAAACAAAAATTAAAAGTATAAATCTATTGTTTTATTTTATTGCTTTATTTTATCACTCTCATTACTGACAGATCACTTAGATATAAAATGTCTTTGCTGACTAAGCAAAATAATATTGAGAACAAAAATATTATTGAGAATTTTTAAATTAAAGTTGAGCTGTTAAATGATGAAGAAAATGTTAATAATTTATTTAATTAAGAAACTGAAAGCTTTATTATTAATGAGAAATTTAACAGTTCATTGTATCATAAGTTCACAATGAAATCAATACTTAATTAATAGTTTCTAAATACACTGATTCATGTGACTGCATAAAAGACTTAAATGGTAGTCAGCTTGAAAAAAAGACTCAGATAGACTTTACTTTGATACTAATTCTTTGTCTATAGTAAACACATTGCTGTCATCAAGCATTTAATGTTTACATTCATCATTCAATGCATTTCAACCTCATCATCATCCTCTCAGTGACAGTCTAAACTGCCATCTATTTCAAGCTGATGACAGCTATTAACATCAGCAATCTTCATTCTGTCAACAACATGAAGTGTAACTCTTCACACACTTATGTGTCTCATGAAAGATCTAAGAAGAAACAAATTCAAATAGAGAATACATATGCTCTGTGTAAGCTGCATCAGAATGATTTAAGAGACACTGATAAGAATTTAAGACTGAAAAATGCAGTTCATTACTGCAGCACATGCCATCAAGTAAAGCATAATGTCTTTACATGCTGTAGGTTACATAATTAGTAAATAGAAGCAATTTAAATACATAAATATTTATAGTTTGTTTGTCTGTTTACTATTCTAATGTTTATTTACATTTTGACATGTCAACACATTCTAAAACACAAAGACTATTCAAGTTAGCACTCAGTGTTGAGTCTATTTAAGTCTTTTTTACAGGTTAACTATCATTTAAGTCTTTTATGCAGTCACATGAATCAGTGAAGTCTTTTACTCTATAAATTATTAAGATTTAAACTGTATTATATAAAAGAATCAATATTTATTATCTTTGATCTATAAGATCTTGCAAAACATTGAATGAACATAATGATATATTAAGCTAGATGTTATTGCAGTTTTTCATAAGATTTAAATTGTCATTAAAGATGAGTAAAAAATGATCTTTTATATAAGATATAAGTTATATAAATAAATAATGACATCTTTCAATCTAATTAATGCTTTAAATACTTTTCAGAAATACATTAACTGAATTTTATGAGACTTTCTAAATGAAAAACAGTACATATAAAGAATTCTGCAAAATTATTTAAAAATAATGTAGATCATTTCTTACTGTGCTGAGAATGAAGATTTTAATAATAAAGTATTCTCTGAATGCAAAAGACAAATTACTCTTTTAAGAACAATAATGAATATTTAACTTTAAATTTCTCTGTACAAGTCTGATTTAATATATTTATAACTCAATTATGACAGATTACTCAAAAAGAAATGTCACTGCAGAACTTCTTTCTTGACAGTTTTTCTAATTAAATATGTTGCAAGAAGTCTGTAAATTTTATTGAAATTGTAATAAATATTATATAAACAATAGTTAAAAGAATCATCATTAAGAATTTTTAAAATCTTTATTTATTTTAAAGAAAATCTAATGAGAAATATCTGTTAACTTTGTAATTAATCTTCTTTTAAGTCAGAATTGTATGAATCTGTTAATAATCATTGATTAACTTAGCAAGAAAGTAATTTTAGAGCTTTGCAATGATATGTTGACTGAATAAGTAGTTAAGATCTTTATACAACATTTTTATTGAGTATACAGTCTGTCAACAATCATAATGTCAAATTAAAACACTCAGTTTGTTAATAATCTGTAAAAAAGAATCTGTCAATTATTGAAAATTGTACAAAGAGTTTTCACTACTTATTATTCAGAAATTGATGAAGTAATTAAGAGAATAAATTAAAATGTTAAAATATACATTTATATATTCATTAATTATAATTAGAACAACTGACTCAGTCTTTTTTTGATGATTAAGTTGATCATAAACAATTATAACTTTATATTTATAGAGATAAGTTTCTTCTTTTTATTACATAGATATCATATGAAATTCTTGTAGTTATTTAAGAAATTAAGTTTTATACAATTAGAAAAGAGCTCTGTTCAGAAAGTGAATGAAATTGTATGAAAGATAAAGAAAGTAATGAAATAAGCTTAAATGACAATGACTATTGTACAATAAGTGCAGAAAGAAACTGTTAATTGAAAATGACAGTAATTATATGACTTTAAGAAAGAAAATAAAGTTTAATTAAATTTGAAGAATGTCTGTACAAATTGATTATGTAAGAAATTTAATATTAAAAACATTAAATATATTATTGTCAAAAAGATTAGCTCACATACATTCTGACTAAATACATTATTAAAAATATACAATGTATTTTATTTAGTAATGCTGTAATCAGCAGCTAAGAATCTTCTTTTTTCTTAGTATATAATTGATTTGCAATTGTTATCACACATAATGAATAAGAAAGATAAATATAAGATGAAAGAGATTCTTAAGAAAAGAGTTGTACAATGCTGTAAAGAATTTAAGAGAAAATTTTTAATTAAATAATTAAAGTATACAAAATTTATATGAGAATCAGCATTAACAATGAAGAACACAGTAATACTTAAGAAATGATGCTTAACTTATTTAAAATTTATATAAATCTTTTTAAATCTTTTTATACAGAATTACAATCAATCTTTATATGCTTTAACAATGTATAAGAAAGTGTTATAATCATACTCAATAATGATTATGTAATAACTAGATTAAAGTAACTGTTAAGTCAAATTAAGCTTAACTTTCAAAATCTGACCTAACTTGTTGAGCTTAACATTGAGACTTGACTTAACTTGTAATATTGTGTAATTTTCATTGTTTGTTGAGTAATTTTGGTAATTTTTACATCATTAGAAACCCCTCACAATTTTCTACAAAATAAGTCTAAAACCATAGAAATTGAATCACTTTCAAGCTTAATGTACACAGCTAAAGTTTTGTTTAAATCTTAAAGTTTCTGTCACTATGATTGTTCACAGCTAACAAGACATGCAAAATAAGTGAAAAATCAGCTTTAAAAAAGCTTGACAATCAGTTTAAACTAGATATATATAAGTACAGCATATTTTTAAATATAAAGTTACTCAACTCAATATGCTTACAGCAATCTCTGCAAGACAATAGACTCAGAAGAAATCTATTAACTTATTATATTTGCAGTAATCTTGATGAGCACAGCAATTCAATAATATATAAATAGATTATCTTTTTTAAGAAGATGAGTATATTCAATAATAATCATTATTTAATATCTGCTATTTATCAATTAACTTTAATGTACTGAAAATCTCTCTTATATTACAAGCTTTAATCTCTAGATTCTATATGAGAGAAATTTTTGATTGAGATATAATACATTGAATATTCTTATGATATAAGATATAATCTTCAGCACATAGAAAGCAGTCTTTATTAATACAGTTAATTTTTAGAATTTTAAAGATCTATAAGAGATAAATAATATATTGAAGATATTGATGCTGAATGCATTCAGTGAAGAATATAAGAAGTTGTGAAGCTTCTTAATAAAGCTTAATTTATACATAGATTTCAATCAGAAGAAGTTCAACTTCAAGATAAATAAAGATTTATATACAGTAATTTATCTCAAGAATGCAGCATTTAACTGAGTCAATCTTAAACTGCATGAATTTCTAGATAAGTCATCAAGAAAATGCAAAGTTAATAAAGAATTAATCTTTAATGACTTTAAGAAGTTTAAGAAAGAACTTTAAAAGACTTTTAAAATAATTAATGAGAAAAGAGCAGTAAAATGATGACTTTATACATTGAAGATGAATAAATTAGCAGTTAAGTACTCAGTGAAGTTTCAGTATATTGTAGTTTTAACAGACTGAAATAATGATGTCTTAATATTGCAATATTATTGAGAATTAAGTAAGTCTATTAAGAACAAAATAGTGTGATAAGACTGCTCTGAAGAACTTTAAGAGATAATAAATATTTTCATTAATATTGACAGTCAACAATAAGAATAATGAATGAAGAAAATGAGATCTTATATAGCTTTAAGAACATAAAGACAACAATTTATTATCAGAATATAAGAAGACTTAATGAATCTTAATAATATTGAGAAGCACAATCAGAAGTTAAAAACTAAATTAATAAAGCAAGAATGATATATAAGCAAGCTCTATAAGTCTTACACTCAATAAGTAAAGATTTGCAATTATTATAACTGTGATAAATCTGAATATTTTGTCAGAGATTGTAAGAAATCTTAATGATAGAGAAAGAAAGTTACAATAATAAACTTAACAATAATGCATAATTAACTGAGCTGAACAGTCTGCTATGATGATAACTGTTTTGTGTACATAAGCAGCAAAGACAGAGTTAAATGATGATCATAAAAGTTTAAGAAAAAGTACAATACTAATTATGTTAAAATGAATGAATTGAAGAGATTAGCTATTTTAGAGAAAGTTATTAAGAATGATATGAATAAGATTAAAGAAGTTGATATTTATAAAACTTAAAAAAAAGATATTGTAGAAGTTAAAGATTTAAAAAATCTCATCTAAATGTATCTGAATTTGAATGTAAACTTAAAGAATATCAATAACTGAGAAATTAATATGAGATTTAAGAATCAGCATGAGCATTCTGAGAATGTATGCACTGAAATGTAACAATAAATACTTAAAAATCAGCAATGAGAATTAAAGTGAAAACAGTATTACTTATAAGAGATAGTTAATGATCTTTAGAAGCAATAAGAAAATGTAAAGACAATAAAGTTTAAAGAATTTTAAAAAGAGTTTAATGAACTTTAAAGCAAGAACTGAGTCTTGCAAGCTTTGATGAAAGTAAAAAGCTTTAAGAAGTCAAAAAATCTTAAGCTTTTTCAGTAAAATTAAAGAATAAGAAGTTTTTAATGTCTTAATGAATTGACAATAATAACAATTACAAGATATAAGTTGATATTGAGATATTGCTGAAGAAATGACTTTAAGTAATGATAAATTCAGAAGTAATTAATAACTTTATATTATAATGAGTAATTAAACAGCTAGAATTGACATCATAAAGAGTGTTAAAGCTTATGTAAGTATATATGATTAACAGAGAATTTGAATGAATTTATAAAGAAATTTATATTGAAGTTATAATATTAAATGATTTACAGAAGTTGACATTGAATGTTTTTAAGTTAGTTAAGTATGATGTTATACTAGAAATGCTCTGATTATGCAAAAAGAATTCTTAAATTAACTGAATTAATAAAGAACTGTATGTAACAAATAATATATATAAGATTTTTAAACAATTAGAAAAGAATTTATTAAAGTATAAATCTTAAGATTATGAGATATTATTTATAGAGAGCAAGTAACTGAAGTGAATATCTTTATATTTAATGAGTAAAGATTAGCTAAAAAAAAGTCTGAAACTATTTTGCTGAGAATTTAAAGAGAGAATTTGTTAAATCATTAAAGTCATTAATTGATTATTTAATACTTTTTGTATCAAAAAAGAATGACATTAAATGATTATATATTGATTATAAACAACTCAACAAGATAACTTATAGAGACAGTTATTTTCTATTGTTAATAAAAGAGTTGCAAGACAGATTAAAAAAAGCTAAATAATTTATAAATTTAAATCTGAAGAAAGTGTACTACTGTGTATGCATAAAGAAGAATAAAGAATGAAAAATGACATTTTAAATAAGATATAAATATTATAAATATATTGTTATGTCATTTAAGCTTAAGAATGTTTTAATCATCTTTTAAAGACTCATCAACAATATGTTGAGAGAGTATTTTAATGATTTTGTAATTATATATCTCAATAATATTTTAATATATTCAGATAATCTTAAGATATATCACAAATATGTATATAAGATTTTAGCAAAGCTCAATGAAAGAGTTTTGTATGTGAAAAAGTCAAAAAGCAGATTTAAAATTAAGAAAATTGAATTTCTAAGATATGTTATTTAATTTAATTAAATTAAAAAGAACTTTAAGAAGATAAAAGCAGTCAAAGACTGACTGATGCTGAGAAAGATTAAGAAAGTATAAGTCTTTTTAGAATTGACAAACTATTATTGAAAGTTTATATTTAACTATATAAGAATTGCAGAATCTTTTATGTGTTTAATATACAAAAATAGAAAATAACATTGAGATAAAAAGCAGAAGAATGTGTTTTATACATTAAAGAAAAGTTTTAGTGAAAAAGTATATCTGTAAATACTCAACTTAATATGCAAAAAAATACTGAAAATTGACACTTCAGATTTTGCAGTAGATGCATGTCTATATTAAATTAAAGATGAACAGAAGAAGCTTATTATATATTGATTTAGAAAGTTATTAGAACTTAAGAAAAAATATAAAATTTATAATAAAGAACTTCTCACAATAGTGAAAGCACTGCAAGATTGAAGATCTTATCTTATAGAAATGAAAAAGTCTATTTAGATCTTTATAGATCATAAGAATCTAAGAAACTTCATAATGACAAAGTAACTAAATTAATGATGAATTTACTGAGCAAAATAGTTGACAGACTTTGAATTTCAAATTTATTATAAAAAGAATAATGAGAATGATGATGTCAACACTTTAAATAGATGATTAGATCACAAAGAAGTGAAGATGATTTACATTAAAATTTTATGTAAAGATAAGTAAGAAACTCTCATAAAAGATTTAGCAGCAACATTTAAGATGAAGAATACTTTCTTAATAAATAAAGAACTCATTAAAATATGTTATAATAGCTGAGCTGATGAACATCTAGAAGTTAAATGTATGAAAGATCTTGTATGAAGAAGATGCAACATAAGTAATTTATAAAATTAAATTACTAAATACATCATTAAATGCAATTCATATTAACACAATAAGATTCAGAAAGATAAGCATTACAATGAAATAATTAAATTGAATGTATTGAGTGTGCTTTGAGAGTCTGTTATTATGAACTTTATTATTAAGTTATTAAAGTTAAAGAACTCAGCATAAAAAGTTAGATTTGACAGCATATTGATTATAGTGAATAGATTGATGAAGTATATAATGTTTATTTTATTCAGAGAAACTGTAACAGCATTAATATTGATGTACATTATATTGTAAGAATTAATTAACAATCATAAACTATTAAAGAAGTTTATCATCAATAAAGATAAACTGTTTATAAGTAAGTTCTAAGAAACATTCACAGCAGAACTCAAGATAAAGCATAAAATGTTAATAGCTTATCATTTATAAATGAATAAACAGAGTAAATGAATGAATCAGACAGTTAAGATGTATTTGCAGCACTATGTCAATGTAAAATAAAATATTTGAGTATAATTGCTGTTTATGACACAGTTTATGTACAACAATGTATGAAACAAAATCACAAAAAAGACATCATTTAAAGTGAATTATAAATATTACTTAAAGATATAGCAAGATCTGCAAGTGCATAGATTCTCAGAGTTAAAAAGCAATATTGAATATTGTAAAGCTTAAAGAACTGCATACTGATCTTATAAAGAGAATTAAAAAACAGAAGAGATAAATAATAGAAGTAAAATTATTTAAAGTTGATAAGAAGATATATTTATAAATGAACAATATGTAAACAAAAGTAAAGAGCAAGAAACTCATAAATAAAAGCATTGAGTCATTCATAATTAAGAGAAACATCAAGAAGTTAAGTTACAAATTAAATTTATTTTAAGAGATATAAATACACTTAGTATTTTATGCATTAATGCTTTAACAATATAATCAATTTATATTACTTTAAATTACATCAATGTCTGTTGAACTCAAAAACAAATATGAAGTTGAGAACATTTTAAAAAAGAAAATGATTAATGAAAAAGCTTATTATCTTGTTAAATAAAAAGAATATGATGCTTTAAAAAGTACATAAAAATTTTAAGAAAACTTACTTAATTATATAAGAATACTTCAGCAATTCAAGAAGAAGACTTAGAATCTGTAAAGAAATTAGAACTTAAAGAGTTCATAAGAATATTAAGATTTAAAATTTTAGATAGATTTTTGTTATCTGTTACTTCATTTATGTCATCATTAAGTTTCTCAGCAACACAATGAACTTTAATAAACATATATGACTTATTTAGTTGAAGAGTCTTAAAAAGACAAAGAATCTTTGTATTCAGCATAAAAAGATAAGTAGTTTGTTTTTTTAACATTTTTTCTTGAACAGCATGTTCATTCAGAGTCATTTTGAGTTCAGATGTTAATTAAATATGAGTGTAACTTAAAGATTTTAACAATACTGAAATGCAAGATTAATCACAATAAGTATACTTGAAACACTTTAAAGAATCAGTCATAACAGTATAAAGTATCTGAAACTTAAAGCAATGTTTACAAGCAATAAAAGAAATGAAACTGTAAATTGTAATGAATTTTGCAAGTTATAAATGATTTTTCTGCTTAAAAGATGACATAATAATGAGAAAATTAAACATAGACACACTTTTACTTAAGAAGTTTAGAGAATTAGTGCTTAAAAAGAAAGAAATTGTGTTATGATCATATTTAGTAATGATTATGTAGTAATTAAATATATACAAATATAACATATCTTTAAATATAAAATTACTCAGCTCAATATACTTATGACAATCTCTGTGAAATAATAAACTCAGAAAAGATCTATTAACTCATTATGTTTATGATAATCTTAATAAGCACAGTGACTCAGTAGTATATAGATAGATCATCTTTTTTAAGAAAATAAATGTATTCAATAATAATCATTATTTAGCATCTGCTATCTACTGATTAACTTTAATATACTGAAAACTTCTTTTATATCACAAGCTCTAATCTCTAAACTCTATATCAGAGAAATCTCTGATTGAGATGTAACAGAAAGCACTACATTGATTTATGATTATATAAAGTAAAGTTTGAATTTATTTACATTTATTTTCTTATTATATTAATTGTATCTTCTTAATTTTGTCAAGACTACTTGTTCTGAGCATTATATAGAGATGAGACACTACACTTAAGTGTTATATATAATCTGTATGATTAAATCTAAAGCTAAAGACAAAAGAAAAGAAAATGTTATATATATTAATTAAGTCTCTTTAATGAGATTGATAATGATCATTTCTGCTGATAATGAAATTAAAGCAAGATACTGTTTTTAAAGTATTTAATCTGCTTTATTAAGCTCTACATCATTTAAATTTTCACTTAAGAACTCTTTTCTTTAATGTATAGAGCATTAAAATATATAATTATATTATTTATAGTTGTTACAGCTGCTTCTGAAATGCTTTGATGTACAATGACATTCTGAGAACAGACTTATGTTATGTTGACACTGCTTATAGTTATTAAAAATGATATCATTACTTTTCTAAATGAAAATAACATTAATATATAATGAATACATTGTATAAATCTGCATCTCTGTTATCTGCTTATATATGAAAGATATATTGCAGTCAAGAAATGCAAGAATTGTACAGACTTAACAGAAATAAATAATAACTGTAAGTTATTATCTATCAATAAAGAAAATAAAGTTTGTGTTTAAGTTCTTTATTATATATGTAATGATAGTTTAATAAAGTACAAAAGCTTTAAAAAAGTTAGCTTTGCAGCACTGTAGTATATGATGCTTACATTGTTATTAATATTTAAAGTAATTATCAAGCTTTTTTAAAGCTGATTTTTTACTTATTTTGCATGTCTTGTTAGCTGTGAACAATCATAGTGACAGAAACTTTAAGATTTAAACAAAACTTTAGCTGTATGCATTAAGCTTGAAAGTAATTCAGTTTTTATTATTTTAGGCTTATTTTGTAGAAAATTGTGAGGGGTTTCTAATGATGTAAAAATTACCAAAATTACTCAACAAACAATAAAAATTACACAATATTACAAGTTAAGTCAAGTCTCAATGTTAAGCTCAACAAGTCAGGTCAGATTTTGAAAGTCAAGCTTAATCTGACTCAACAGTCACTTTATTAATGTTGTTGATATTGTTATTATTGCTATATTTATTGTATAAATTGTCAGCATTAATCAGTTAAGCATGAAAGTATTAAATGTATGATGAGTGTTGTGAAAGAAGTTAAAGAAAAAAAAAAGCAATTTTAAAGAAAGACAGAAAGATTTATAATTCATTTTGTAGCTAAATAAATAAAAGTGAATTCTTACTTTTTATTTGTTAAGTGAAGCAGAGTATGATGATAAAGATATTTTAAACAAATTAGAAATGCAGTAATTTTATTATTAACTTTTTTTTTATTTTTTAAGTTTAAAAAAAATTGTATCATTGCTGATCTCTGTATTAAAAATTCTATGTTTTTTCTTCTTATACTTAGATTTCAACTTGCAGTGTAACTTAATTACAGTTAACTTGTTTATCTTTTTTTAAATATTTCTTTAAATATTAAAAAGATATTTGCAGTTCTAAATGCTATAAATGTCTTAACAGAGAAAATACTTAAAGACTTTACAGCAAAAAGATTAATTATTATTAAAGTTAAATAATCTTTAATGATGTTTCTTAACATTAATTACACAGTAATTTAATGAATTACAGTTATAATTTATTAAATGTTTATCTTTTTGTCATTTATCTGTTCACAGAACAGTAATAATCTTCTTAGCTTTAAGTTATGTTTCTTTCTTCTGAAGCTTTTACAAATCTTACTTAACATTTAAAGTATTTTAAGCATTAATTACATTGTAAATTACATTATATTCATTCAATAATGCTTAAAGCAGTGTCTAAAACTGTTGCTTTGATTTAAATAAATTAATTATATAATTTATATCAGATTGAGTTGCAGCAATCTTTCTGTTAAGTTTACTTAGATAAATTCATATTTCTTTAATGAATACATTTTTTGACATTTTATTAGACTGAGTATAGAGTTAAGTTAAGTTCAAAAAGATCACCTATAGCTCTGTAAAAACCTGATCTAATCTGTGAGTCAGGTTATTACTAACTCTATGTGCACTAGGTTAAATTAAGACATTAGAGCATCATTTTTTAGAGCTAAGTCATGTGATTATAAATTACATAAAACCATAATATTAGCCCTAACCCTTACGAATAATACATTACAAAACTGAACTTTGTAATCTATTTTTCGCGTTTCTTTTGTGAGCACTAATGTCATATATAAAATCTAAAACCCACACACTCAGTCTACATTTTATGTTTAATAAACTTTATTAAATATTGTCTTCTCATTATCTACAACTTCTTCTTATATTTAAATCTCAACACATTTTAAACATCTTTTGCACTAATCTTATTCATTAGATATTCTTAATTATCTATATTGATGTAAATAATAAGTTAGTATAAGATTTTTGTGTTGATTTTCTGACTTTTAAAGTCAAGATTGTCAAGAAAAAATGAGAATTTACTGACAAAAGTATTAATTAATAAAATTTTAATAAAATTTTATAAATCTTCTTTTATCAGCTATCTTTACATAAGAATAAATCATTGATTGTAGTTCTTATAAGTGAAGATTAAAATAGATTGTTACTTTATAAAGAAGTTGTTAAAGTTTATAATGATGATAGTTGACATGTAGTATAAGAAGTGAATAAAGTAAAATAACAATGTATATATAGAAAATAATGTAAATAAAATAAAGAAAATCTTATATCTTTTATTTTGTGAAATAATAAATACTTATTTGTTCTAATGATTTGTATTAAGCTGCTAAAGAACAGTGCTCTTAATGAATAACTATAAATGCTTATTTATCTATTTAACAAGATGTATATTAAGCTACTGAGAGTGCTGATTTTACTTAATGATTTAAGCTTATATATTTAGCTGCTGTAGATACTTATTTATTTATTTAATAAGATGTATATTAAGCTACTGAAACATTAAAAGTACATACTTTCTTTGAGAAGCTTCTTGTTAATTTAAACTCATAGTTTATTGAAAGAAAGAAGATATTTATACTATATTATACTGTTTAGTGAAATGTCTATGACTGTGTTGTTGTGATTAAGAAAGTTAAGAAGAATATTGACTGCAGTTAACATTAATAAAGACTTTACTCAGCTTTTAATACTAGTTCTAACTGACTCAATAGAAGCAGCTAGAACACTGCTTCTTAATAAAGTCTTTAATTACTTATTCAATCTTATGCTTTATAATTAAGTCATTTGTATCTTACTTCTAATGATAAACTCATTATTCTTGAAGAACTCAATGATTTAAAAGAAGATTAACAAGATCTTATGTTTCATTTTTGTTTAGAGTCTTAATTTTTGCACTTATAGTCATTTTTCATTAAGTAATATTAGATACAGTAATGACTTCTTTATAGATAGCTGACTCTTCTTTTAAGTTTTTTTCTTTTTATTTTAATATAATCTTTACAATTAGTTCTGCAATGCAGAACAAAATCATTAAACTACTTTCATAGTATTTTAGTGACTGTTATTTTCTTTTAAAATGATGTAAAGAAGCTAATAACAATACTATTAACTTATTATTACTGTTCTTAATTGACTTAGTGATGTAAGCTAAATAAAAGATTTTATAATTCTCTGATTTGTTCTCTTTATTTATTATTGAATGTGAAGCAGAAACTAATGTATAGTCTTAAATTATATTGCTGTCTTTTTTTTCTCAATTTATACTCAGTAATTCTGAACAGCTAAGCTTAGAAAACTGATATAATTGCTTTGATAACAGAGCAGAAACTAATGAGTATATAATTTTAAAATTATTAATTTATATTAATTCTTTATTAAACACAATGTCTTATCTTTATATTATCTTTCTTTATTAAATAGTTAAATTCTAAAGATATTAAACTTTTTATATTTAATAAGCATATCTTTTTCACTTCATTCATTAAACATAGCACTCTTTAGATGTCTTTCTTCTAATATGTATGTGTAAGCTTTGTATTCTTATACTTATAAATAACTAAAATCAATGAGCTTAGCATTATTGTCAATATTTATTAATCTATATTACAATTAAGCTGAAATCTTTCTGTTTATAGTCTTTGTAAAGCTCTAATTAAGAAAATAGCAGATCATTTTAATAATCTTTAATTGTAGCTTTCTTAATGTATTAATATTAATTATTATAACTCTTATTTATAATACAATGAGATCATTACTTCATTTTGTGACTCTGTTTTGCTCTGATGTGTAAAATATAATTAATTTATATATAGTTTCTTGCTGACAGAGAAAGTCTTTAAGTTTATAATTTTTAAATTTGTTTTCATTATTAATTTAAACAGTTAACTATAAGCATTCAGTATGCTTCTTTAAAAAGTTAAAATAATATTTAATTATTTTTTTGCTTTCTTCTTCTGTTTTATAGAATAAACATATTGAACATGAAAGTAATCATTTGTGTAGATAATGTATTAAATAAATTTGTTGTAAATGACTGACATTATAGAGCTAACAACATTGATATGTATTATCTTATATATATTGATAACTCATTATTGCAATTATCTTAAAATCAGTTACTGCTGTTTTGTCTTAATGCAGACATTATACACATAATGATTTTAAGATTTTAGTAATTTATAAAGATAAATCTTAATAGCTATCTTAAATAACTTAATTAAATTGTTCATATCTATATAAGTAAAATAACAGTGTTAAATATTATAAGATATCTTTTAACTAATTACTGTCATAATAATATTGAATTAATTCTTTAATCAAATTAAATAAAGATCATTGTGTTTTAAAGCATATCTGATAATCTTATTGTCAGTAACTTATAATAGCTCATTAATAACAGTATTGAGTTGCACTTTCTTACTGATAATTATATCTACTGACAATAGATTAATTACTGTATTTAAAATATAAATTACATTATTAAGAATTATATCTCTATAATCTTTATCTCTTAAACTAAACTGTAAAGTAATGAAGCTCTCATCAACAATGTTGATTTGACTATTAATGTTTATTATAATGATAAAATTAATTAAATACATATAGAATTTAAATAATTATTGATTTTTATATATATAATAAGAGATACTAAAGTCAGCTAGTTAGCTATTTTCTGTAATGATGACAGCAACATATATAATAATTAGTAAAAAGTTTACTTTTAAGTTAAATTTTAAGTTATTTAACTTCTTTTTATTACTATATTTTTTAGCATCTTTTTTATTCTTTTCATTATCTTTATCATTTCTTTTTCAAATACTTTATAAAGCAGTTTTCTTCTGTGTAAATAGATCTTTCATAGTAATTACATTATTTATATTTATTTTTATTTTCTTTATTTCAGTTATTCTTGCTCTTACTTTATTCATTTAACTTAATTATTATAATTATTGTCTTATTATTTCTCTTAAGTCATTCTTCATCAATAAATTTCACAATTAACTTGTTTAACTTCAGCATTATTATTTAAGTCATTAAGTGTTTTGCTGTGACTCATTGCTGATATATAAAGTCTAAATTAATTAAAAAAAATTAATCTTAATTAATTCATTAATCTTAATATCAATTAAAATGATTTCAATCAGTAATGACTTGTACTGTAAGACATAGTTATTGATATTTAAATAGATTTTAAGTTATAAATTATAAAGTTTAATTATAAAAATGTACTGCAGATTAAAGCTATACAGTATATAAAGATCATTAATGTAATCTTATATCTTCTTTGCTGTCATCTTTTCTTAAATAATAACTTGAATTTCTAAGAAGACATTGAGAATAATTTAAGTCATTATTTTATTATTTTAAGTGTTTTACTCAATTCAGACAGGTAAATTTATTATAAGATCTGTTTTCTTCTTAATGAGTGTAGAGATGTTATCATTAATTATGTTTCATAAATTAATATTTAATAATGTAAATTACATAACTATCTTTTATACTGAGTAATCAGTATCTTCTTTTAGCTGAAAGAATTGCTGAAGTTAAATAACATTTATAGTTAATGATATACTGTTTTTGTTTTGTACTGATTATAATTTAAATGAACAGCATTTAAGTTCTTTATTTTGCTTTTATAATGATGATTGTCAACTCAGTAATTTATTATTTGTATTTAATTAAAAGTTAATGAATTTTAATGATGACAACAAGATTAATTAAGTAAATTAATTGACAAAATTAATATACATATACAGCTAAGCTCATAATCTATTGAATATATACTTAATAGCAGTGTATAATGATTGTAGTATTGTCTAATTAATTAAGTGTAAAGAGATAAACATCTTGTGTAATAGAAAACTTTTCAGAAGGTTGACACTAAGCCTAATCAGATAATGTCTTGACATATTCTTAAGTTCTTGTACTAAGTCAAAATAGACATAAGTATCACTGTATTAACAAGTTATAGATTCTTAAGCTTCTGAGCTTTTTGGCCACAGTAACTCAACTTACACTCTTCTTTCTTTGTAACTTGATCTTCACACTGTCTACACAAGTAAAGCATAAGCACAATGACCATCACAGTGCATTATCAGCAGCTTTTACTTAAGTCAGCCATCACTGATGTTTGAACCTGCACCAGATAGTGAGGCAGCTATGCTCAACAGCAAGCATGGTGCACAATCTAAGACAATGCCAGGTCCTGGTTCAAAAAGCTGTGGCTACACATGCTCATGTCAGTAACATAGCATTCAACTGCATCAATCTTCATTTTACATCAACTCAGACAGGTTCTTATATTCACAGGCTTTATTTCTTTCTGAAGCAAGTAACTACATCAGCTTCTTGTCTGCAGAGACTGTCACTCTTGTTAAATCAGTAATGAACAGTTTGTTTATTCTAGGCCTTCAACATAAAGCTCATCAGTCAAAGCTGCTGATCAATGTAGGGATTCATGAGCCTTCACAAGATGAGAAGAAGGTGAAGAATACTTTGATCTGAATTGATGAGAAGAAAATGATTACATATAGATATCAGAAAATGCATCTTTTCAATGTTGACATACAAGATGATCTCACCTTGAAGAAGAGCAAGTAGATAATATACTATGCTTCTGTCTGCAAGAAAGATCTACATAGTGATTCATCTAGAACTGTTAAGAAAGAGTTCAGTATTCTTATTTCATTTAAGACACCAGTGAGCCACCTTGAAATGATCATTTATTTCAATCTATGCTTCTCTGAAATGAGTCTTGCCCTGAAGTGACAGAATAGTCAGATCATTACTTATTCATCTGCCTTTACTATTCTCACTGAACAGTGCACTGAGAAGTCTTGCTGCAAGCACATGCAATTGAGACTCAGACATATGTAATTGCAGCAGCACAAGTCAATGTTCATAATGAGAAGAGATTCAGCTACAGACATTCAATGATTATATCTCTCTGAGGTAAAGTCTTGGCACAACTTAACAGTGAGAGGCAGAAGTCACAAATCACAACAATAAAGATCAACCTAGACCTAATTGAAAAAGTGAGAAAGTCTATGTCTTTACTGTAAAGAATGTAAGTAAAGAGATCTCTGTGATTTGTATCAAGCTACTGATATTCAATATTCAGAGATGTATACTCAGAAGTGTGATGTTGTGCAGCATAAAGAGAATGAAGTAAGACATGAGAGAATAGTGATTATTCTGTTATGGTAAACTGAAATTGCATCATTGTCACTTTATGTACTGAGACTCAAGGTTATGACATTAGCTAATCAAGATATCTGTTAAAGATGATGCTCACTGCATATAGAGTGCACTTTCTGAACATTGAGTCAATATGTGATTGGCGCTTTAAGAAACATGGTCAAGAGCATATTTTATAGCTTAAAGCAACAGTTGATGCTGTGTTTCTCAGCATACAAGTACACATAATAAGTTCATTTAGTAAAGAAGCTTCTTCTGACAGACCACATGTATGAGTGTTACTAATCATTGTAGAACACACTGCTGAGACTGTTTCAAAGATGAGAAAGAATGCAGATACTGAATTTGAAATGCTCTCTTTATCTGCAATCTGCTTACAGTCATTGCTTCAGCAATAGGTGACTAGGTAAGGTATCTTAAAGTTTAAGGTGTCAAAACATCATGTCTCATTCTGTTACCTTAGTGGTTCAGAGTTCTACAGAGATTTTGAGAACATGTGAAGTTTGCTAGAACAAACAGTTTGCTACAAATAAAAGTTTTTTCTTTCATTAATTGAAGACCTTCTTATAGAGTCACATTTTCATAGAGTAGCTAGACACTTATGATTACATGTTCATTTCATTAGTCACTTCTTCTATGTTTGACAGATTATGAACTTAAATGTATATTGATATTCTTTAAAATTCATTCATTAAGTCATTTATTTCTATTTGAAATGATGAAAGAAAAACATCTTGTTGTTATTGTTATTTTATAAATGCTAAAAAGAGCCCTCTAAGAAGTAAAGTGAATTTGATGTATAATGAGAAGTTATTCACATCAAATCATTATAAATTCATAAATAAAATAATCAAAAACAATTCTTACAATCATTTCAAAGTCAGATCTTTACATTGAAAATAACTTCATCATTAATTTAGATGTTCTCATTATACAAAATGATCACAATGTCATATAATCTCATATTTTCAAAAGTTACAAAACTTAAGAGATCAGCAAACTACTCATTATAAAGAATGTTGATTAAATACAGTCTGATGAGTGCTGAATTATGAAATTTAATAATAAAAAATGATATTGAACTCTCATTAAAGTCAGATGTTTCAAGTTAGTGAGTAATGATTAAAGAATTCATATCTAAAACAATAATAACTACATTGATGATCTCAGTCAACATTACTTAAGTTAACTAAATCACACAGAACAACAAGATTACAGTTATTATTGTTTTTATTGTCAGCTTAAAGATTACTGTTGTCATAGACAACATGAAAACAGCAAAAAAAATGTAAAATTATCTTATATATCTTTATTTATTTTACAGATTTAATCTTAAATATATTCTATTCAACAATCTATATATCTATCAACTCAATCAATACTTCTCTGTTGATGCTTATGCTCTGAAGTATAAGACACTTTTATGAGAAATTGTGATCTTTAGTCTCATCATTAATGAAACTCTGAAGATTATTACTTTTTTATTGAATCTAGAATTCTTCTATTCTCAATGAGTAACAGTAAAACACTTCAGAGCCTGTAATGTGATCTTATTTCTTAATAATTTGATTGCTGAATTAATTGATGAAGAATGTCTTAAAGAAGAGAATGAGAAGCTTGCTTTGATGAGTAAAAAGAAAAATCATAAAGACAAGAAGAAAAAGAATAAGAAGAGAAATGCTGATAAGAATAAGAATAAGAATGAAATGTACATTTACTGTAAGAAAGCAATTCACTCTGAGAATAATTACTGAAAATTACACTCAGAAAAGATGTCTAAAGAGCTAAAAAAGAAGTAAGAAACTAAAAAGAAGAAAAAGAAAAAGAAAAAGAAATTCTTAAGTTCTGAAGATAAGTAATATAATGAGAACTCAGTGATCTTAACTGTAATAGAGAGCTATAGTCTTGTGATCAATAAGATGTTATAAATAGCTAACTTTAATGCAACACAACATATATGCTGTGATCTCTCTGCATTTAGCTTGATTAAAATGTTCAACAATGAACTCTCTATAAAAGAAGTGTCTGAAGTGACACATGCTTAAGAGATAGAAATGATTGACTTATAGCTAAAGAATAGTGATGAAAAGACTTAAAATATCACTTTAATGAATGTTTATTTTATGTCTAATATAGAGCTCAATCTCTTCTCAATTAAAATGGCTGAAAAGAAAAAAATATTGATTAAAATTAAGAATGAATTATTATGTCTAAAGAATAAAGTAAAAAGTATGCTTAATTACACAGTACATAAAGACAAGCTATATTATCTTTAAATCTTAATGACAAGAAAATCTGTGAACAAGAATAAGATTATGTCAGTTATTAAAGATAATAAGATCTTAAGAGCTACTTGACATTGACATCTTAACTATATAGAGAATTTAAGTCTTGACAATATGTCAAAGAATCTCAGAATAGTGAGGCTTAATTTATAAGAACTTATGAAAACATTATTACACTTGTGTGATGTCTGCATGAGAGTAAATCAAAAGAAAAAGATCTTAAGAAAATCATAAAACTGAGTTATAAAGATAATCAAACTGATTTACATTGACATTGTTAGCTCTGTCACATCAAAAGTATATGACAAATTCTTATAATATATAGTTTTCATGAATAATCTTACTCACTGATGATATATTTGTAATATGAAAACAAAAGATCAGGTAAAAGATGAAATTGAACAGTTTCTTAATATGCTTTTTACTCAGATGAATTTATGAATTATATGAATATAACTTGATAATGAAAAGAAATTTGAAGATGAGCTCATCATTAAATGATTATGAAGTCTCAGAATTATCTATGAAACAACAGTTTCTTATGAATTGAAGCAGAATGAAGTGACAGAAAGAAGTAATGAACTTTTGACAGCAAAAGTTAAAGTTATGATTCTGAATAGTGAAGTCTTTAAAACTTTATGATTAAAGATTGTCAAAACAGTATATTATCTTCTTAATTAACTTTCAATGTCAGCTCTTAAGAACAACAAGATCTTAATTCAGCTACTGTTTAAATCTTTTAATAAGAATAAATCAGTGAATCTCATCAATCTTAGACATCTTCAGTGTTTTGAATGCACAGCATATATATATATATTAAAGAAAATCTGAATAATGAGAACTAAATTTGAATCTCAGAGCAATAAGAAAATTCTTATTAAATATAAAGAAAGAAATCAATATAGAGTATAACTTTCTGAAAAGAAAAAGACAGACTGAGTAATCAGAGTAAGAGATGTGCAGTTTGATAAAGATTCATTAATTTATAACATTAAAGTTGCAGTCTCAATTTTTAAAGTCACTTGACTTCACATCATTAATACAGAATAAGAAGATATGCAGCTATCTTTCTTATTTTCTTCTTAACTCTTATCATTGTCATTATCTTCAAAGTATGTATCATCATACTCTCTCATATTGATATTGTCAAATCAATTAAAAGAAATGAAAAAAGAGAAAAAAGATGTTATAAATATTTCTTTTATAATTAATAAATCAGTATCAGCTAAGTCTTAATGCTTTAAAAGAGAAAGACAATTCTCTATAAAGCTAAAGCTTAAAGCAATCATGATCTATCTGACTGTGTTTGATGCAATTATTGATGTCATAAAAAAGAAAGAAGACTTTAAGAGTGAATCTTAGACATTTAAATAGACAATTGCAAATTATGAGTTAAAAGACTGAAAGAAAGCAATGAATAGTAAGTATAACTTGTTAATGATTAACTTTACATGAACTTTAAAGATGTTGTTATCTAATTAATGAGCTTTAAGAAGCAAATGAATTTACTGTTACAAAAGAGAACTTGATGACTTAATTTTATGATATAAGATTCAATGAGTAGTCAAAGAATTTAAATAACAATTTGAAATTAATTATAAAAAGATCTTTACAATGATTGTTAAATTAATGACTTATAAAGTTATCTTTATCATAGCTGTGTTTTACAACTACAAATTAAAATAAATAAATGTCAAAATGACTTTCTTACATGATAATTTGAAAGAAGAAGTCTATGTGATTTAACTTACTGAATATAAAAAAGAAAAAGACAAGATATGTAAATTAAAAAAAGTTCTATATAAGTTAAAATAGTTATCTTGTCTGTAATATAAGATGATACATCACTTTCTTGTCAATCTTGAATATACATGAATTCATATAAATAATAATGTATTTAAAAAGAAAACTTTAATTGTTGCTGTTTATATCAACAATATTCTTTTATGTGAATTCAATAAGAACAAAATTCTAAATCTTAAGATCAAATTAAGTAACTATTTCAAAATGACTGACTGTAAGATCTGTAAGCATTACTTAAAAATGTTAATTATACAAAACAGAACTTTACAAACTCTTACTTTGTTACAGAGAATCTATTTTATAAAGATGCTTAAAGACTTCAGTTTACAGAATGTTAAGACAGGCATAACTTTAATGAAACTCAGAGTCTATTTTACAAAGATTATCAGAACAGCTGAATCAGAACTAATAACTTAATATTAAAAGATTATAAATTTTTTTATATACATTATGACACAAATGCAGCTCAACATCACATATACAGTGTTAACTTTTAGTCAATTTGCACATAACTTTAATAACACACATTGAAAGACTCTGAAATGAGTATTTTAATATATATAAGAAATTCTAGATGTTGTTCTCAAATACAAATTGAGTAAACAACTCAAATTACTAAAATATTCAGACTTGAACTGAGAGAAAGATCTTAAATTAAGAAGATTCACATCAGAATATATATTTAAAATGATTAATGAATCAGTATTCTGAAGTTTAAAATGTCAGAAAACAGTCATCTTATTCTTTTATAAAGTGAAGTACATGATCTTAATAAAGACTACAAAGAAAGCAGTTTAAATGAAGAAATTACTTAAAAAGCTAGAGCTAAAGAAGTTTAAGACAGTTACAATTTAAATAAACAATCAGAAAGCTATTACTTTGATTAAGAACTCTGAGTTTTATGTCTGTATGAAGTACATTGACATATATCATCACTTCATAAGAAAAGTCAAATTCTGCAGACTTATTCATCTTAATTACATCTTAACAAACAACATAGTCACTGACAGACTTACAAAGTCACTTTTAATACTGAAATTTACTCATTTTACAAATCTTATAAGTCTCATTAGTCAGTGAAAGACCTTGTAATTTAATGATATAACACTTAAGTTCAAAACTTAAGAGACACTCATTTAAATTAAGTCAGAAATGTTTCAATATTGTCTTATTGACTTTTAAAGTTAATAAGACACTATAAGATTTTGTTTTTTATCTTATCTCACTGTTGCTGAAACAGCCTGAGAGAATATATCAAAATGTCATGTCTCATTTCATTATCTTAGTGATTCAGAGCTCTATGGAGGTTTTAGAAACATGTGAAGTTTATTAGAGTAAACAGTTTGCTATGAATAAAAGTTTTTTCTTTTGTTGATTGAAGGCCTTCTTATAGGGCCACATTTTCATAGAGTAGCTAGACACTTATGATTACATGTTCATTCCACTAGCCACTCCTCCTATGTTTGACATAAGGTAAGTACTTTAGTCAGTGTTTTTGCTATCGTCTGGCATTTATGATGACTAAGCAATGACCTCATGCAATGTGGAACTTTATGGCCTAAGGTCCCTTATCTGGCACTTAGTCCGTGAAATGCTGCTGCAAATCGGCATCCGCCCATAATAATTTCCGCAGTGCTGAACCAATCTGACAGACAGGCCACTATAAGAATGGCTAGACTTTCCGGACAGAGCAGAGGTCTGATAGACTTAGACCAGAAGAGTCTGCTGGGTAAATCCTTGATCACCCCCCACGCACCGTATGGACGACTGTTCAACTGATGCTTCTATGGAACGGGGTAGTGTCTGCGCTCTCTATTGCGTTCAATCCCATCTTCTGGAAGTGAGTCGATCACTCATAAGTGCTCAGGCATTGCCGCTGACGTTCACTGTAGTGTCATGGCCCGGCAAGGTAGATATGCACCCTTGGGGTTGTCGAGATAGGGGCTTGCCAGGACTGATATGGTATACCGACAGAATACCACAACAAGGTCCTGACAAAGCTGTTCCGGGGAAACTCTAGATACGCTTGTTATGCATTGGCGGTCGCGATCTTCTCGATAGGCATTTTCCGAGACGCATTGTGGGTCTCACTTCCATGGACGCCAGTCCGTGGAGCGTGACATGGGTTTGGTCGAGCGCGTTTGACAGGCCGCGCAGATACGAACGTGCGCTTCGCGCCCAGCCATCTCACCCTCTCCTCCAAACGCCCTCTTCAGACTACATCGGTTATGCGCTGATCGTGACGGGTAATCTTCTCGTGCTCAGTAGCATGTGGGCCCTAGGAGTCACCGGCACGTATCTGGGTGATTACTTTGGCATGCTCATGGATCACCGAGTGATGTCGTTTCCATTCAACATCACCGATGCACCGATGTATTACGGTTCTACACTCTCTTTTCTGGGCACCGCGATCTTGTACGGCAAGCCCGCAGGGATCCTGTTGACATTGGAGGTGCTCGCCGTTTACCGGGTTGCGCTGAGTTATGAGGAGTGAGTTTCTTTGCCTGTCCGTCATCACATCCGTGCTGATCAATCGGATGTCAGCCCCTTCACGGCCGAAATATATGCGAAGAGAGACCATGAAAAGAACGCTTCGAAGAAGGTCTCATAGAACTTGCGGGGCAGGGGCGCCCGAAACGACCTGCCAACCTGGCTTCTTGTGCGTGTTGAGCTGTCCGAGCCGCGGTGCAAGATCTCACGTATGTCTACGTCAGAGGGAAGAAGAACAAATCCTGTTGCCCTAAGTCTGGGAAGAGTCAAATAAATGTAGAGTATCTTTTTAACCTATGTAGCAGTGGTCAAGCAACGGGCTTAACCCCGTGATAGTCGATTAATTGTAACTCTAATTCTAGATTCATGTCCTCCGGCCTCTGGTCTTCTTACCTTGGTTCCCACCCTCGTCTTCTTCCTCGTCGTGACCCTTCTTCAAGTCTTCGTCGAGAGCCCACTCTTCTTTGTCGTACCAATCCTCCCCGTCGCTCATCTCCCCCACATGTTCTTCGGCCTTGCACCATTGCAGCACAGTCTTCCTCATCCGATCTGCCCGCAATAGGCCCTCATACAGTTTCCCAACGCCACGGCAGACTTCTTCTTGCTTTTGGACGTATGACATGAGCGCCCGCCGCGTGTCCTCCGCTTCTGCTGGGGGTAGTCCGAAGTCGCGGTCGGGGTGGGCGGAAGCGGGGACTAGGAAGAACGGATGCACGAATGTGGATATGGAGACTGCAGGCGACGGAGACCTGGTGGGAGAAGCGGTCGTGTTATCGGAAGCAGCCTGCGCCTGAGCACGAGTTGTCATGCGATGCTGCGCAGGTTGCGAGTTTTCTCCTTCTTCTCCTTGCTCTCTTCCTTCTGCCTGCGGCTCGTCCGGATCCTTTGCGTCGGCTGTTTCGGGAGAGGTTTCTGCCATCTTGTTGCCGTCCATGGGTGACTCCACATGTAACAGTGCTGATTGCGAATTCTGGCCTGCCACTTTTACAGTACTCGGTACTGGCTCCGCACTTTTTCTCTCGTCATTGGAATGACTGTCAGGGCCAGCCTTGCCCGCGACCACTGTGACGTCCGATACCATTAGGGGTGGGATCTGTGTCGAGAAATCAATAGACTCAGAAGATGCAGGTGCCGTTGTAGGCGCGTCCTTATCTTCAAGCATAACGTTCTCCGCCTCGAGACTCCCATGCATACAACTATCTCTGGGAACATCGGACGTGACGTTGCTGTGCTCGGCGGCAGGTAATTCGTCTTCGGCAGCCTTACCTTGCAGGTCTGTAGAGCTATTTGCGTAGTCGAGAATCACATCTTGAGGCGTGTTCTTTTCTGTATCACCACTGATAAGAGCACTCAATGCAGCTTGGACAGGACTCGGGCTTTGCTGCCCGGCCCTTGGTTTTTCGCTTTCTTCGCGCCGCCGCCTCTCATCTGCGATGGCAGCCGACCCAGCAAGCGGTTGCAAAGAATATACAGGAGGTTCATTCCATATTTTAGGAATTGATGTTTGTGAAACTGAATCACCATGTTGTACCGTCGAATTCGAGATGCTGCTCTGTTCGATGGGTAGAGGTTCCTCTATACCGTCATGAACACTGACAGACTGCTCGGTAATTGCAGTCTGTATAGGACCGAAAAGGTTGACGTCATTTTCTGTCTGTAGATGGCCACAAGGCGCCCAGATCTCGTCCCCGCGAAATTTTGTTAACAGCTGCTTCATCCTCCATAATGACGCCTTCTCTCTCTGAACCATCTCACAAGCTTGCTGAGTCATTTGGCTAAGGGTCTTAGAGAAGTACGGTATGGAGAGGGAGGGATGATTTGGTAAATCGGAAGCAGAGGTCAATGGCGCAAGTAGAGCTGTAAAACCAAGTAAGTTTCAGTCGTTGAGGTAATACCAGTTTCGGGCTTCGACTGACTCTCTAATTTGATGCCGCTATACGGATTCACCTCTGCCGCTGCCGCATCGGCTTCCTCGTCAACGTCATCTTGTTCCAGCTCATAACCATCCTCATCAAACCGCCGAGGGTTACGATTGAGTATGTACCTCTGGTGATCAGCGTGTTCTATCTTCTGCTCCAGAGAGTAGTATTTAGTAAATCTGCACCTCACCACCCTTTCACAAAGTCCAAGCCTGAGGTCGATTGACTCACTCGTTTGTAGACTCGAGGTCCATTAGCCATGTCCAATTGCCCTTCCTGAATGTATCGCGCACTTCGTTTGAGCTTGTTGCCTCGATTAGTGGGCTGATGAATGAAAGTGTCGGAGTCAGAAGCTACAGATTGGTCAGATAGGCTTCTTCTCCTTATATGTCACGTAAAAACCGCTTCCTCACATGAATCTCTCCTTCTGATTGCTTTCTTCATCCCAGCTATCGTCTCTGCAATGAGTACAGATTGGGCCGCCATTTTGACGAATAGGAGATGGTTCTGGCTTGAGGAAGGTCAGGGTATGAGCCACGGATGGATGTCGCAGAGGAGGGCGTGCTGAAAAGATCTTGTCTTTGAAGTCATTGCTGTTTGTCACGGTATGATGCGAAATAGGTACGGCGTAGCATTCGAACCAAAACCACAAATGGTAACGCGGCGAGTCGCGAACGACTTACGGCAGGTACCGAGGTAAGGGTACAAATACCATTATCGCTTGGCTTAAGTTACATAGCATCAGACACGTCAAAATGCCAGCATAAAGAAAAGCGGTCCAACTCAAAGATTTGTGTTCATGACTACGAAGGTATTTCCTGTCCGCATTGTTAATCGCTGCATCATCTGGCATCTGAAGCCAAATGATGGCACCTCAGCATGTTCACAACGCATGTATTTGAGCAGTTGTCTGATGAAAGGCTATTTCACTTGCAGCGAAGACATGTACCGAAATCATCTTCTACATGCTCTTCCGTGCGCCTACCAAATGCCGCTCACAGCCCGAATAAATGAACCCGACATAACCCCTTCGTACCACCGACACAGGGCCAAATCCACTACGCACCACCGTCTACCCAGACCATGATCCCGTTCTTCTCAGACCTCATTCCCTCCGTTGCGCTGATCCGCAGGAGTTTGTTGAAATACATGTCGACCACCTTGAGTTGCGGCTGGATCCAGGTTCCTCTGACATACGGGAGTAGACTGTAATGTACCGTGTGCTGGCTCAGTGGTACCAGCTGCAGCGAAGTAGTCTTCGGACCGCTGAATGCAAAATCCTCGCTTGCTTCCATGGTCAGATTGAAAGTGAGAAAATGCATCGAAGGATTCTCAAAGGCGTATTCAAGCCGTATCAAGGCAGATGGTCCGGGTTCGCCCTGGCGTACCGAGGCCAGGACCCTCGGTTCTCCTCCGGACACAAGTAGACGTGGGACTGATAGCGAAGTCATGTTCAGGTCTGTCGCTGGGCGTGCCCGTCTCCACCCGATGTTGAGAGCTAGATCTAGCGATGCAGATCTGCGATCGTCAAGGGTCAGCTTCTGCACATATAGTATGAAGCAGACTTCTTTCTGCTCCCCAGGTGCAACTGCTGTATTGTTGTCCGGCTCCGCGCGGGTCACTGTAGCAATGACTTCGCCGTTAATCCCAACCACAGAAATATCCATCGTCTCAATGGTGAGTACATCTATAGCAGATGATACGATCCTTGCGGCCAAGCACCACTTCTGGGTAATACCACACGCGCTCGTTGCCGAATCATTGCTGACCACACCAGAGGATGTGTCGTCCTCAACGCGGAAAAAACTTGGCCACGGGTCAGGATGACGACGAGTCGAGAAGTCGTAGCTGGCCTCGAAAGGTGCGACGACCAGGATGTCCGATGCGATAATTTTCGACAAAGGCGTATCGGGATTGGACGTTAGATGATAGAGTACTTTGATCTCCAGTACGTACTCGGCTGTATGAGATTGACCACGAAATGAAACACTCTCGGTGGTTTTGGCAGTTGGTGTCAGCTTTCCCAGCGGTCGTGAGGAGAGGTGCGTTATCTGACTCGCCGGGTCACGCGGAGAGTAAGGAACAGCTTCTTCATGATCGCGAGAGGATTGTGTGTCCCACGACAGCTCTGGTGTTCCGTCATTGGGGCCTAGAAGCCGTACTTCGATAGCTGCCTCGGCTTCCTCCTCTTCATCGTTCAAGATATGAACCAATACACTTATCGATTCATTCGTATAATACACGGTCTTGAGATTCGGCAGCTCGATACGAATTTTAGGAGGCTTAGGCAAGATCTTGATACACGTAGCCTGGTCGTGGCCAAGATGTTTCTGGACAGGGCCCGTTTTTCCTCGAGTCCACCAGCTTGCCGGACCTTGTTGGTTGGCGAAGGCGGTTATGAAGTCCAGATCAAACCCCAACGCCTCCATTGATAGCGTACAAGACACAGCTCTGCCATTGCCAGAATCCCGGGGTGTTGATGTAAATGTAAAGGCTTTAAGTTGACCAGGGGTGAATGTCAGGTCGGCTGATCCTACCATGAAGCTGCCTGAGTTGTCCTTTGTAGAACTTGATTCTAACGAATGCCCGTCAGAAGACGGGGTTTTATGTAATGGCACTTCTTGAACTTGAACGGTTTCAGCATCGACCGAAGTTGTCTGCAGTGGTTTGGGCAGATGATGAATTCTAACAGCGTTGAGAGTGTCTTCGAATAGGAGGTCGATCTTGCACAGCCTAATAGGTGCAGAGGCGTCCTGCGCCTGTGACGCTGCCACCAATTGAAACTGGAAGGTCTCACCCACATTGCCCTCCACTTTCAAAAAAGCGAACCGAACGGACACTGCCAACAGTAAGCTCCAGGACACAAAAGAGACTGCTATTGCCACGACTCACAGAATGAAGCAACATCGCCCGCGTGTAAGACTACTAAAGGCCTTGATTCGAGGCACGATAAGCCCTCCAAGCTTCTTGAGAGGTCGTACTCCCACCCTGGTCTTGGCCTGAATTCTAGAGGGATAATGTTAGAACAGAAATGCAGCGGTGACACGGATGTGTGTGACATCTGTACATGTGGATGCTCACTCACTTATATTCAGCAGCTCAAAGTCAACCGAAACCACGGTACCGCCATCTCCCACATGAGTTGCACATTCCCTCAGTACCCAACCGAGTTCTTCAAGCAGATTCCACCAACCAGCACGTCGCCAGCTTGATATCGACCACAGCTCCTTCGATACCCTGAGTGCATCATGCCAAGCAGCCTGTTTCATGTATTCTCGTACCATTCGAAGCTTGATTTGTTCCACGGCACGGCCTTGGTTCCGCCTTGAGAAATGACCTTTGATCACTTCGAACATTGCAAGGATCATTGCTGAATGATTAAACCCTTGGTGACCTGGGAGTGGACTCTCGAGGTACGGTTCAGGGCAAAGGTATGTGTCGTACATATCGAACTTACTCGCAATCTGGGATGCGGTTGATTGAGCGGGCGAGCTCCGATCTTCCTCTGGTACCTCCTCAGCCAACTTACGTCGTTCAATTGTGCCTTTTATGGCCTGGTTCAGCCAGTAGCCTTCATGATGGAGCAATTGCCACGGCGCTATTCGCTCGCCGATTGGGATGGTTCTCTCTGGCGCAGCGTATACTTCAATGGGCCTGGCGGCCTCGCTTGTAGATAATCTGTTGGGTTCTGGAAAGGCGAATACTGGAAGATCGGCCATTTGGATGACCTCGGCCATAACCTGATACCATCGCGCTTCCCATGCCTTCCAGCCATAATTTGCCGAGCCTTTTCCTCTGCGATCGAACAAGTCTTGTACACGGGCTTTGTGGTTCTCCCAGGACTGCACAGCAGAAGTGGTTTGGCCGTTCCATAGCAAGCACCGGAGGATGCGAATAGCGACAACATCCGCTAATAACCTTGCTTCATTGAATCTGGGGCTCCAGCTGGCAACCGACTCAATGACATCCTGACCCATGAGACCTTCGTAAGCAGCTACATAGCTACGTCCCGCTGCATCCATCTCTTGCCGAAACTCGGCCAGAACTGCGAGCTTGAATTCATATCGGACGTTCCAGCCTTGGTTTGAAAGAGTCTGGGAAGTGCCTGAAGTCGGGGGCGCAGTAGGAGGCGGTACCGATCCTCGATTCCTCTTCCTCCGCGCATGTTTGGAAATCTCACGGTAATACTCCACACACACCGGCTGTAGTGCCGCGAGGACAGTTCCCACGAATGCTCGTGTTTCAACGGACGACAGATTTGGAGGAAAGAAGAAGAGCGAGCTCTTTGAGTCTAATCCAGTAGCACGGCGAATATTTGTCAGGCGTCCATCGACGTCAGCTTCAAGGATCGACTTCTCACTACAGAGAACGACGACGAACCGTGTCCTGTAGGAACTTGAAGCTAGAACGCTCTTGACCTGATTGACGGTAACTTTCAGATGGTTGTCGTGAACGGTACTAAGGTTGGCATCAGAGGTGAAGCTGAAGAACGAAATGATAGTGGAGGGTAGTAGATCTTGATGCTTTGTTATCCAGCTGGGGGTAATGACACCATCAGGGTATATCGGTGAGCCAGGGGAGAGAGGAGAAATAGGGGAGTGCAGCACCGGCGCAGGATGTGGACTTGCGGGTGGACTACGAGAGGACGAGCTCAAAATTGGAGAGCTGGGTGGCCGATTGGCCTTTCGAGGCGGCAGTAAAAAGTCCTATACTGCCAGTTAGTATGGGATGCAGAGGTATCCGCAGTCGTACAAATAAGAACTGTGTCGAGCTCCAGATCTCTTTCGGGTCGTTTTAGTCTGCCTTTGTGTGCAGGTGCAAGAGTTGATTCAGTAACGGGACATGCTGACCTACCCGCCCAGCTTCCTTCACCCGAAATCTGATATTGTATTGCGGTTCTTTGTCGTGTCTCGCATTCCAATGTGACTTGCTGGCATCGGCGTCAAGAAAAGTCCGCCTGAGTAGTTCTGCGTCTGATCCCGTAACATGCGGAAGATCGGAAGTGATTCGAAAGGCATTCTCATGTAGCAAAGGGTAGGAAGCAGTCTGTGATAGATCCTCATCCGCCACGCCTAAACCAGAGAGAAGTATCAGGGGCAGATTGTGTGCGACGTAGTCTTGAGGATAAGCATCCATGCTGGGATTTTCTTTATGGATGCCGCAATTGACTTTGCGGGGTCATACTCCCCTCGTTGAGACGGGTCCTTGTACAATGGGAGCCAGGTCTTTGCGTGGAGAAGTGTGGAGATGCTCATAGCCGTTATTCTCGCACACATATACACACTCTGTGTCTTGTGAGTTGGTATCGGAAGTCATCAACAATACAGAGGACGCCTGCACTTTTACTTTTGCGTCATTAGGTGGCTACTGTATTCCGCAAGGTACAAAGCTGCAATTTACAATTCCCCGGAAGCATTTGGACAGCTACTACGTACCTCTTGATGAAGCAGGCTTGCGGCGAGTGTCTGTTTGTCAGTGCTTCAACGGTATTCATTTTGTCATGTTCGGGATAATATACGCATCTTCCCTCGCACATGGTAAAGGCAGATAGTGCGTGGATATGTCAAATGGGGACAGATCGCGCTCGTCATCGTCATGTACGCTCTGCCCGAAGCTAAACCAGCTGATCAAGATACCAGCACTGACTTTCCCTTTCAGCTTCCCATTTCGTCGCTGGATTAGGTTCGGGCGTTCTATCCGCCGTGCTCCTCCAACCTGCCGACCTTCTCAAGACTCGTGTTCAGCAGTCTAGGTCGGCCTCTCTCCTCTCCACACTCCGGGAGATCTCCCGAGGCCCGCAACCACTGAAGCAGCTGTGGCGCGGCACTCTGCCATCGACACTGCGAACTGGTATCGGCTCTGCGCTTTACTTTACGAGTTTGAACGCTCTTCGGCAGCATGTTGCACGCTCCAGCCTCCTTCAGCCCAATGGTCTTATGCGTGCCGGCCATGGGCGTATCGACTATTCCTCTTCATCATTACCCAAGCTGTCGAATATCGCGAATCTGACCACCGGAGCGATGGCAAGGGCATCTGTCGGCTTTTTCATGATGCCCATCACGGTCATCAAAGTACGCTACGAGTCGAACTACTACGCATACCGCTCGATAGGGGATGCGGTGTCCAGCATTCGGAGGCAAGAGGGTCTCAAAGGCTTCTTCTCCGGCTTCGGAGCCACGGCCATTAGAGATGCGCCATACGCGGGGCTTTACGTGCTCCTTTACGAGCAGTGTAAACGCAGGTTGAGTGCCCTACGCCAGGTTGCGCCCACATCGCTGAACACCGCGGTGCGTGGTGAAATGACCGGTAGTAGGTCGGCCTCGATCAATTTTCTCTCAGGTGTCCTTGCCGCAGGCTTAGCGACAGCGATCACAAACCCGTTTGACGCGCTTAAGACTCGCCTTCAGATTATGCCCGGAGAGTACGGCAATATGATCAAAGCGGGCCGAAAGATGGTGACGGAAGAAGGTATCAGAAGTCTGTTCGACGGTCTGGGTTTGCGGATGGCAAGGAAGGCGTTGAGCTCGGCGTTGGCGTGGACGGTTTACGAGGAATTAATCAGACGATCGGAGCAGAGGTTAAACGCATCGCAAACCTTAGCCTGACAACGTTCCGCCCTTTTGGTTCTGCCGAAGATACCTTACGATACAACAGCAGGAGTATCTAACGTTAGTGGTGAGAGGCGTGTGTCTGAAGGAAGACTAGCCCCGCACCTGACGCAGTGACGGGATCACACGATTGTATATATTAAAATACCTCAAGCTCATTTAACGTCATCAATACAAAAGATCGGACTATCTGCGATGAGTGAGTCCGAGACGACATACGGTCACCGGTGCTGAGAAAGCGCAATCGTCGACACTTTTCATATCGTCCCCCACGGTAGCAAACGCATCACCAACGGATCCGCTAGCAACACCCAGGCAGACTCTTGCCTCAGGGTTCATCACTGGGCAATCTGTACGCACCGCATCACGTGAACATCCAGGACCTGGCCGGTGAAGACTTGCGGTGCTCCTTCTTCTTGACCAAGAGGTACTTATCATGCTCCTTTTTGATCTCTTTCGTCGCGTTAGTCAGAAGCCGACCTTGGCGGATTGTCCTGGTGTGTTCGAAGAGCACATCCTGTTGATGTTCTGGAATCCACTCCTTGATGATGATGTATTCGGTATCTCGCTGGTAAGATGCTGGTCAGCAGATACACGCTGACGACCGATTCAACGCTTCAGCTTACATCATCCCATTCCCAGGGTAGCTTATAAGCGTTGAGCGTCTCTGGGGAAAGATGCTTCCGGTGCACCTTGATATATGTCGGCCGGCTAAGGCTGATTTCCTTGACTTTGAGTTTCTTGCCCTTGGTCAAAGTGGCTTCGATTTGCTCCTCCGAATATCCAAATTCCTTCTTCACCCTTTCTTTGAACAAGCGGTCAGCTTCTTCTTTCGCCTTTTTCTCCTTCTCCGCTCTCGCTTGTTGTTCGAGGGCGTAGTCGTGAATGGCCTGCTTTCGGATCACCTCCTCATGCTTCCTGCGTTCGGCTTGCTCGGCAGCTTCCTTCGCTCTCTTCAAAAACAGTTGCTCTTCAATCCGTCTGGTGCGCTCTTGCTCTTCCTGCTTCTTCTTGAACTCCTCCAGCTCTTTGAACTTGGCCTCTTGGTCATGTTGCCAGTAGTAAGGTGATGGATCAGGGGAGCCGTGAGTGTGGGCTCGAACGCGCGAACGACTTCGCGAATGACTTCGCGAACGATTTCGCGAACGATTTCGGGAACGATTTCTTGAATGACTGCGCGAATGATTCCTCGAATGATCCCGCCAACCGGGACTATGCGCGCGCTCATCCCAGTCATCGTCCCATTCCGGTTCGTGGAAGCTCCGAGTCCGACCCGCACGGACGGGTAAGTGTTCGTCATACTGCGCGTTGTTGATGATCACCTGGGGTGGTGGTCGTTGACCGGTCGCCGAAAGTGAGCGATGGAGACCGTGGCCATAAGCAGGCTCCGGTGCCAGCAGACCGGCGGGCCCTCTGTAAAGGGCCGATGGCCGGTTGTAGTGCGCACTGATCTGTCGAGGTCGATTCCGACCTGGGCGATGAGCGTCGAGCACGACGGGTGGTCCATCAACATAGCCGTAGCCTGATCCCCATTCCATCCCGTCGGTGCGAACTGCCAACGCTCAGTCGGCTCGCAGGAAGGTAAGTTTTTCTCCTTACAAGCTATCTAAAATAATATAGGTCGTCAAGGGTGGACAGGTGAGATTGATTTGGAGTGTGCGGCACGGGCAGAGTAAAGATATTTAAGTTGGAAGGTCGCGCTGTAAGAGCTGAATGAAGGTGGGGTCGGTGAACGGGGAACGGGGGACGATGGAGGCTTTTATCTACAGCACCTTACCTTACCCAACCATTTCCGTGGTGCATTGCATTATTGCAAGTAAGGTATAATTGTTATTATATTGTGACAGCCTTCCGTGACACTTTCGTATCGGATTACCTGGTAGGTACCTAGACGCCATTCAGCTCCTATGACGGCAGTGGGAGCCAATGTCTGTCTGCGATCCGATCTACGAATTACGTTGGGATAGGTTGATTCGTTTGAGCGCCTGCTGATGCACACCAGGGTTTCGTGAGCCCTGGCAAGCCCTACGAGTACCCCAGCCTAACCTAAACCTGACACATAATTTGTAACTTATATTTTTGGCTCGTACGGAGGACACTGATTTCAAGTTTCAACCCAGCGGTTGGCGTCTATTTTATTTGTAGTCGAAGTCGATCTGAAATACCTAGGATGAGGATAGGTAGGTAGGAGATTGCCCTTTGCCTAAAGAGCGGCAAAGGCGAACCACTTGGAGGTTCCCTTACCTCAAGGAGGGGGGTTGCCATTATTAACCTGGAAGGTAAGGTAATTTTGGCCCCCATATTGGCTGGAAACTTTCGTATCTTACCTGGTACCTTACCGACAATAAAGACTTTATCGCTTAGACTTGCTTAGGTAAGGTCATGTAGGAGCCCCTAAATATAATGCGGCAAGCGTGGACTGCTGACTAAGATTTGGGAGTACCTCCAGCCGTTTTCCTTCGTGCCGTCTACCTTAGCTACAGTATCACATTTTGTCGAGCCAGATTCTGACTGACACAGGATGCCTTCTTGAATCTTGAGTTGTCTATTCGTTTGTATGATGTATCTATTTCTTTCATTTTTGGGTTAGGGACTGGTGACAATTACAGGTGAGACCATATATCAGCAGTCAAAAGCAGTTGTTGTATTGGTTCCAAGTTAGTGCTAGATCCTCAAATCATCTTCTGTCTTCCATGCCCTAAGCCCTCCCACCGGATTTCAGGATCTGATCGATGTTGTCTCGACTGTTCTTGTGCGTTGTCTCCAGATAGTGCAGCCTCTTCTCCAGCTTGTTGATATCCGACTTCAACTCTCCCGCTTCCGAGGACAAGCGACTCTCGACATCCGCCGTAGGGCTGAGGACGAACCTATGAATCGCAACGTCAGGAATCTTGCGAACGCTCCTTTGCACAGAGCCGACAAGGGGAAGGATATAATACATCTTCCCAACGCCTTCGTAGACGTTCGTCTCTTTCGGGAGTTGGACCAACTCGCTTGAAGTGAGTTGCAACAGCCGCAAGTCCCGCTGTTTGGCGGCGATATGACTCTTTACGATGCCGAGATCGCGCTGAGCAAGCGCCGCCCGACTATCTATTTCTTGCACCAACTACAATACAATTAGCTATCACCGCTCATGTTTGGAGCGTTTGTTTCTTGTGCGAAGCGGCTTTCTGTACCTTCTGCAAGGCTTCATTCGGAATCGACATGGTCCCAGAGGGTCTGAAGAAGGTCGCCTTTACCTTACGAAGTACAATAAGGTAAGGTACTGCAGGGTACGAAGTACTTCGCTGTGTGTGCTTACCTAAGGTAACCTTTGCTTTCTAGAGCCAAAGGTACGCATGTGAAAGATTCTAGGCTAGCCACCCGAGTTGAAGTTACGAGCCGTACTTCAGCGAGACTTTCGTTCACGGATAAGTTACCCATGAATCCGTCGCATCCACCACGAAGAAACCCGCACTCCCCAGTCAGCCATGCCTTCATGGCTACCTTCCATACCTTACCCGCCGCCTAAGGAGTCGTACTGGGGCCGGGTGACCTCGACTCTCGACTGGTGCGAAGAGAACAATTATGCCACCGTTTACTCGGCCGAGGTCGTCAACACTCTGACAAACCTCGTGTTCGTGTACCTAGCCTTCAAAGGGATCCAGAGCTGCCGTAGGCATGGGCACGACACCATATTCCTTGTCTCCTTCGTCGGCTATCTACTGGTTGGAACGGGAAGTTTCCTGTTCCACGCAACTCTGAAGTGTGCGTTGTGACCGTCCTTGCCTTGACCCCGTCCCCCGCGAAGGGATTGATGCTGATGCAGAGGCTTCCTCCATACAGATCCGATGCAGCTCGTTGACGAGTTGTCCATGATTTACACCACCTGTCTGATGTGCTACGCTACATTTTCTTACTCGAAATCACGACTGTTCGGCCTTGGGCTTGCGCTCTGCCTGGTCTCGATTTGCGTCTTCATCACACTGTACTACCACTACCTACAAGACCCAGCCTTCCATCAGAACGCATACGCGCTCCTGACTGCCATCGGCCTCTTCCGAAGCATGTACGTGATGGAATTCAGCCTGAGACCATCTCTGAGGCAGAGAGAGAAGGCACATCGATCTCAGCAATGGAAGGCCTCATCGACGGCGCAAGAAAAGGAAGCCAGAAAGGCCGAAGACCGAAGGGACGCAAAAATCCTCAAGAACATGTGGTCGCTGATAGCATCTGGGCTGTCCATCTTCCTTGGTGGATTCGTCTTCTGGTCTCTGGATAACGTATATTGTTCGGATCTACGCAGATGGAGACGACAAATAGGACTGCCGTGGGGTGTACTGTTGGAAGGACATGGGTGGTGGTATGTCTTCCAGCCGATCTCCGGCACTCCCTCCGAGAATGACTCCCGAGACGTCTTGGCTGACGAGTACCGACAGGCATCTTATGACCGGTACCGGTGCCTATTTTTACATCATTTGGGGTATATGGCTTCGTCATTGCTTGAATGGCCACCAGGACGAATACACACTGAAATGGCCTCGTATCCTCTCCTTACCAGAAATTGTACGGACCGAGACCGCAAATGGAAATGGCAAGAAATTACGGTGATGAGTGGAACTGATCTGGGGAGAAACACTTATAGACATGAGTGTCACGATCAATTTGCATCTCAGTATGTGACACTTGTGTAACACTATTCAAGATCTAGATTAGGACCGTACTTATAGCTTATCCAACCAATATTAGACGATCCACCCACATTAAACCTTCAGACCATATCCCAGGAGGACAGGAGTTTGAGTGTTTGTTGAGGATAGATGACGCCCAAAATGACTACCTCTAGAGTTTATGCATTGGTCTGAGCAGCCAAGAACTGTCCTGTACAGACCGACCACATTGTCGATCAACGTCACTCCGACTAGACGCAACTGGCAACGCGTCACTCATGACACGGCCAAACTCCCAGCGACAATGCATCACTGTCCAACGCCAGCCCTTATGATATCCATCTGACCACATTAAGCATATCCTCAAGCGCCAAGATGCTCGCAATACGCACATCAAGTGCGGAATTCAGAGTACTTCTGTTCCCAACAGATCTCTATATATCGCCTAAAATCAGTCAATCCATCAGATAAAAATCAGTGACTAGAATGTCACTTGACCAACCAGGACCACATAGGACTTCGGCACAACTAATCTGAATGGCGCAAAGCTGCGTTCCTGTTCCAGCAAGCCGCGAGACCCTCTAAGTGGACAGTTAGGCAGATGTAATGTGTGTTCCTGATCACTGCAGGGATTTGTCCGTAAAAGCCCGATCCGTCTTGTGGTACTTCATTCGGTTTAAGATAGGCAACCGCCAACCTGGACTCTGCACCAGGACGTGGTCCCCACTCGACGTGATGTGCACCGACATCTCCGCTGAGGCCGCAAGGTTAGGACTCATCGTCGTCGTCGGTGAATTCTGGGTGCAAGATGGCAGCGTAAAGACCTCGTGCATGATCCAATCGAAGTGGGTCTTCTATGGTGCTATTGGGCTCCTAGAGCTTCCCCTTCATGGCCGGTGATCCTTGGACGACCGTCTTTTTCCATTCTTCACTAACGACAAGCTTTTCTCTTCTTGACATTTGTGACCATCCTTGCATCATTCTGTCTTCCTCCTCCCGGCACCTCTTCATCTCCGCCCCTACCCATGCAGCGGTAGCATCCGCACACGCACCTACAGCCTCCAGGGCAATCAGATGACCGTGCTCTTCCAGGACCACCTCTTTTACCCTGCCTTCCTTCACTCCGCCACTACCGCCAATTCCCGACCCGGTGCGCTCCATTTTCTCCTTCCGCCACTCTGGTGGTGACATGGGCGATAAGCCCCCGAAAATATACAAAACGCTTGGCCGGACGAAGGGTAGGTTGTGGAACGTGCGCACCGGTTCGGGCCGGTAAAAGGGATACGATTTCGGGAAAGCGGTGTTGTCGAAATCCGGCTGAGCGATCCTGTCAACGACAGTCTTCTCAGGCTCGTTCTTACCACCAAAAGTGGGCCGTAGAAAAGTAAAAACTTCTTGGTGCTTAGTCGTCGTCAGGGTAACCGGCTTCTCCCCATCAGCTGTTGCCCCATCGTTGGGGTAGATGGCAGTGGGCACGTCTCGGAGTCCGTACTGCAGCCAGCGATCGAACACCCTCTCATCCCACGCCTGATAGAAATGGCTCTTCCGGAAAGACTCAGCCGCGGCGCGGCGGGAGGGCCAAAGATCCCGACGGAACGTGGATGCCACGGCCGGCGAATTTCCCGAACCCATTGCAGGTAACGTCTGTTGCTGGATTACTGGCTCAAGGAGGACCAGGCTCGTCAATAGGCGGGGGTGAATTAGAGCAAGATTGATGCTGTCAATTCGAACTTCGGTCAGCCGGACTCGAATGTGCACTGTACTGGTGTTCGACGTACAGTTGGCAGCCACCCATGCTGTGGCCGAGTCCAACCAGTGGCCGAGGCATTTGGTCACGGAAGTGATTGATCAGGTGAAGCAGGTCCCTTGGATGATCGTTCCAAGACGCTACAGTTCTATGTATCAGTCGCGAAGCCATAAGAATACTATTGATGTAACTTCTTACGATCATCCCCCAGTTTGTTCTCATTGAGTACATAACTCATGCCCTGATGGGCCACATCGGCAATCCAGATACCACGGATGCGAGACCCATGAGCTGTGGACCGCAGCAGTATTTCGTCCCATAGCGGCTCGTACAGTTCCTGCTCGCTTTCATCAGCTACTGCAATAAGGAGAGCAGCGAGTTAGGTCGGGCAAGTGCCTTGGGGAAGCCATTGGCATGTCCACCTATTATGGTGACATCGCCTGGTTGAGCATTGACATTGCACAGAGGTGTATATTGTTTGACAGCAAGGTACAAAATATCCTCCTGCTTATCCGCAGTGGCACGAGGATATTCTCTAACATGCTGACACGGAACCGTGTGTTCTTGTATCTTGAAAAGGCTGGATGACATTGTAGGGCCTATCAGTAGGAGATCGAACTTCCGATTCTCGAGGCAGGTTTCAAGGGGAGCACTCCAGTAAATAAGATGAAAGCGAGACTTGCCAGGTGGTTAAAAGGGCTTGATCTGACTTAATACTGGGCCTTGAGGGGAGGCATGGGGAACACGAACTGCAGTCCCGCTAATGTTTGCGCTGCCGAGGCTGTTAGTCTTTGTGCGCTCTGCAGGACCGTCTTTGTACTACCTCAGAACCGACAGTAGAAATTCCCATTATTATATCATTAGGCGTACAGTCTTTAGTTTGCTGTCGTGATAAATTTCACTAAGGTCATACCAGATCAAGATGGTGTCACGTGAGAGGGCGTTTCTGTTAGCGTGACTGGACTAGACGCGTCAAACTAGTGTGATTTTGTGATAACGTTACCTCCACAATCTATTGAGACCTTGCCTGGCCACATCAAATGCTTCTCAACCCTTGTCTCAATAAATAGATATCACTGCTCTTCGACAATTGACGACATGGCTGCCCTGGGTGCCATGGAGGGCCTGCCCGGCAAAGACCAAGGCAATGGGCCGCTCTTCGCTCAGATCGAGTTTCACATAGTTCAGAGCAAGACTTTGAGCGACACCGACGCACAGAAGGTGCGTGACTCAATTAATAACCTTCTTGAGGCATAAGCTAACCCTGTAAAGCTCACGGATCTGCTCGAGCAACATGGCGCGGTGCGCTGTGCGTCCGCGCTCGAGTTGGGGCGAATTCCTCTCACCGACGTAACTCATATCATTTCCACTACCTCCGACTTCCCAGATTACGACGCGGCAGGCGAGGCGCTTATCCCCGTAGTCAAACCAGACTGGGTACAAGCGTCTATCACGAAGAGAAGACTGGCAAATCCGAGGCAGTACAGCCCGGATCCAAGGCTATTCCTTTCGGGTGTTGTGGTATGCTGTGCGGACTTGCCGAGTGGGGACGAAGACGCCATAATCGGGGGAGTCTTAGCCATGGGAGGCTTGTATTCTGGAGCTATCTCGAAGCAGGTCACCCACCTTGTTGCTCTGACGATCGAGGACAGCAGAAAATGTGAAATTGCCTTGTCGAAAAAGCTCCCCTGCAAGATCGTGTTGCCCCATTGGTAAAACCTCGCAGCAGGTTATAGTGTGCTTCCACTTACTTGCAATTAGGTTCGATGATTGCCTTAAGCTCGGTAAAAAGATTGATGAACGTCCTTACCTACTTCCCGATCCTGAAATTCTTCGGAAGAGACCTGACGACCCTCTAAATCCCACATATATCGTTGACAACAAGGACTTGCATGGCGCATCTTCACCACAAGCCGGACCTCTCCCTACACCTGCTGGGACCCCAAGCCGTCAACGCAGGGGTCTCAAAGTCTTTGCCGATAAAAGGGTGATGCTCTCTCCGGATCTCGAAATCGGCAGTCGCTTACGTGGGACGATTGAGGATTTGATTGCTTGTGGTGGTGGCAGCGTGACAGGAAGTGTTCACAAAGCTGATATATTCGTGTGTCACTATCGCGAGGGCAAGGATTATCGGCTTGCATCGCGAGCTGGAAAAGACGTTGGCAACCTGCCGTGGCTGTACCACCTCATTACCCACAACGATTGGACATCACCTTTGCGGAGATTGCTGCACTACCCAATCGCCCGGACTGGTATGCCTGGATTTAAAGATCTTCGTATCAGTCTGTCAAACTACAATGGAGAAGCTCGCGTTTACCTCGAGAATCTGGTTCAAGCGGCCGGTGGAGAATTCACGAAGACTATGAAGCAGGACAACACGCACCTCATTACGGCTCATCTAGTCAGCGATAAGTGCTCCGCCGCAAGGGAGTGGAACATCAATATAATTAACCATCTATGGCTTGAAGAGAGCTATGCGAAGTGGCAAATACAGAGTCTGACGAATCCTCGCTATACGCACTTCCCTCTGAGGACAAATCTCGGAGAAGTCGTGGGGCAGACTCAGATCGACAAACAGGCCATTGAGCGCCACTTCTTTCCCAAGGATTACGATCCGGAGTCGGCAGACGAAGGTCACCTTTCTCGACCTATGCAACAGAAAACACGTGTTACCTCCTCTAAGCATGTTCCGAACAGCAGTGCCATGCAGAGCTCGGGTTCAGCAAAATTCCAGAACCCCGGACCCAACCATACCGTCCTCTCTGATGGGCCAACGCCCAAAGCTTCGAAAGACGATCGAAGGCACAGCGAGGGTAATACGCTAAGAACACCGGCTACACCACGCTTTTCCGGCGCAGGCAAAGAGAACGCGACGCCCTCTACCACTGGCAGCCGAGGAGCAAAGGATCGCGCCGTAGCGAGACTGCATGAACTTGCTCCGGATATCGCCTTGTACGAGAAAGAGAAAAAGAGAGTAGGCGGCGTGATCTTCGGTGGTCGCAAAACAAGTCAAGATCACGACTCTGACAAGGGGAGAAAGAGGTCCACATCCAGGGACGATGGAAGCGCGGTGAACGGCGAAGAAAGCAGGGATACCAAGAGACTGAGGAGATCCAGAGACCCGCCCTCGATGCGCCTCTTGTTGTCAAGCTACCAGAGATGGGTATCACAGCCGCGCCGAGAGGACGAGGAGAAGGTTAGTAACGTTCACCAATCGAAGTGGCTATATACTAATTGGGTCCAGAAACGACTCAGAGACTTGGGTATCCTCCTCGTTCAAGATCCTAGCACTTGTACACACTTGGCCGCACCACACATCGTACGGACACAGAAGTTCATTTGCGCACTTGCTCACGCTCCCACTATCCTCTCAACTTCGTTCGTCGACCAATGTCTTGCGAAGAATGAGTTACTATCCCCAACAGAATTCCTCTTGACAGACCCGGAGAGCGAGAAGCGCCTTGGGTTCACCCTCAACGACGCGCTAATCCGAGCGAGAGCAAACCAGCAACGACTGCTCGAGGGTCTCACCATCTACAGTACAGAGGGACTGCAAGGTGGATTCGAGACCTACAAATCAATCATCGAGGCGAACGGCGGACGTTGCTTGCTATACCGTGCCCGCGCCGGATTGGTGGCTTCATCAAGGACTAGCGGCCAGGATGGTGCGAGCGATCGAGAAGGTCATGCCGACTCGGATATCGTCTATCTAATCAGCAGTCTTGGCCATGACGAAACACGGCTGTGGCGAAAGTTCCGGCAAATGGCCCAGAGTTCCGGCAAGACGCCCAGAATTGTGAAGACTGACTGGATGCTGGATATTGCCCTTTCGCAGCGCATTCAATGGAACGACAGTTATGAAATGACTGAGGATGACGCAGCGTCGGAAGCTTGACTTGAGTCTCTTGGAGTGTTGGAGGGGTTGGGTGATCAGCCAAACATGTTGGCTACCGGTCAAGTCAAGGCGCTGGGCGTACGCTTATGGCGCGAACAAGTCCTGGGAAGAGCATAACTGTTGCAGGACATGTAAAACCGATGCCTTGGACGGCTCATGTGGATGGTAAACAGATTCAGGGTTAGAAGAACTTGACACCTTGCTGATCTTCGGTGCCGAAGACTTGAGCTTTTCCCCGCTTGACAAGGATATTGAGTGATTTCTGCAGAACTTCTGGGTCCATGCCGTGGAATTCTTCGTGGAAAGTCAGCTATGTCTACCTTGTACAATGTAGTCCATGATATCATACCCTGCGACGAAGTCGTCTCTCCTTCGATCAGCTCATACAACGTGAGCACGATATTCTTCTGGCCTGTTTCTTCAATCTTTACCACCGGCCCGTCAATCATTTGTGGCAGGAATGTATGATGGAACGGTAACGTACCCAATCACTCAAGACCCCGGCCCACTCTTCCGGTCGTCTCCAATATACCCAGCAGGCGGCCTTTTGCCCGTCCTTTCCGACCCATTCGACCCTCTCCCCGCCCTCTTTCCTGGTCATCCAGTCCAGCACTTCCCTCGCAGCAGCTAAGCTCAACCTCTTCTTTAGTTTAGAGTTGTAGAAGAGCGGGGTATCGATCGCATCAACCACAGACAACCGCCAGAGCTGGTGATGGCGGCAATATGAAAGTATGAAATCTGACCATGCTCGCAGTTGCGCGTCCCTGGTCGCGATCGTCGGTTGGCTGGTGAAGAAGGCAGGGAAGTGATATAATCGAGGAAATTTAAATGTTGTATCTGTAGTGGCCATCACAATGATCAATCTGATACAGATCGCGTTGTAGAGTTATTGATAGTATGAGCACCAGCTTGAGCACCAAGCACAAGTAGGGCTGCAACGTGGTCGATAAGGTTTAGGATCGGCGTTACATTTAAAGCTCTCGCTTAGCCCTACTGAAGTCGGGTCCGAACTGCCAACATTTATCATCAAATACCTACCTTACCTTACCTTAGGTACCTACTACCTGAACGTGGAGGTGGAGTATTCGTTCGAGCGAACGAGATCTCAACCCTTTACTCAGGAAGATATCAACATGACTGATCCGCCCTTGAACAAGCGTCAAAAGCGTGAGATCTATCGCAAAACCCACGAAGATGGTGGCCGGTCTGAGCTGCCGAAAAAGAAGTTCTACAGACAGCGAGCACATGCCAATCCCTTCTCAGATCATCAATTATCATAGTCAGTAGTACGCGAATACCAGTCTAAATCCGTGCTGACCGTCGGTGAGATAACGTAGCCCTATGAGTCCTGAACATATGGACTGGTCATCATATTACCCTGCTTTCACCGCTCCGGTTGAAGACGTGCCTGGTAGCAGTGATCAGCATCTGGTCAACACTGAGTCTTCTGATATACGACCGCTGGTAAAGGATGTGGAGGTCGCAGATATTGGTTGCGGGTTCGGCGGTTTGCTGGTAGCACTTGGACCACGACTTCCGGACAAGCTTCTGCTAGGTTAGCTGAGAGCGAACCACTGGAGTGCAGCCGTAATAGCCTAGCTTACAAGCCGATGTAGGTCTGGAGATACGAACACAGGTCACGGAATTCGTACAGGACAAGATCAAAGCATTACGAAATCAGAATTTTGATAATGGCAGCTACCAGAACATTGCCTGCCTTCGTGTCAACACGATGAAGTTCCTTCCAAACTTTTTCAAGAAGCAGCAGCTCACCAAGATCTTCCTCTGTTTTCCCGACCCACATTTCAAGGCTCGGAAACACAAGGCCCGCATTGTCTCGACTACGTTGAATTCGGAGTATGCGTACGTCATGAAACCCGGTGGAATCGTGTACACCATCACAGATGTAAAGGATCTGCATGAGTGGATGGTACAGCACTTCGACGCGCATCCGTCGTTCGATCGAATATCAGATCAGGATCAGGATGCCGATGATTGTGTGCAGGTCATGCGTAAGGAGACAGAGGAGGGGAAGAAGGTGGAGCGAAACCAGGGCGACAAGTTCGTCGCTTGCTATCGAAGGCTTCAAGACCCTCCCTGGCTATAACACCATGGATCATGTCAAACTTTCAGCCTCGTTTCGTTACCTTAGTGGTTCGGAGCCCTACGGAGGTTTCGGGAACATGCGGAGTTTGCTAGGGCAAACAGTTTGCTACAGATAAAAGTTTTTCCTTTCGCCGATTGAAGGCCTTCTTATAGGGCCACATTTCCATAGAGTAGCTAGACACTTATGATTACACATTCATTTCATTAGTCACTCCTTCTATGTTTGACAGATTATGAGCTCAAATGTGTATTGATATTCTTTAAAATTCATTCATTAAGTCATTTGTTTCTATTCAAAATGATGAAAGAAAAACACCTCATCATTATTGTTATTTTACAGACACTAGAAAGAGCCCTTTAAGAGATAAAGTGAATTTAATGTATAATGAGAAGTTATTCACATCAAATCATTATAAATTCACAGATAAAACAGTTAAAAATAATTCTTATAATCATTTTAAAGTTGAATCTTTACATTAAAAACAACTTCATCATCAATTTAGATGTTCTCATCATACAAAATGACTACAATGTCATATAATCTCACATTTTCAAAAGTTACAAAACTTAAGAGATCAGCAGATTACTTATCATGAAGAACATTGATTAAATACAGTTTGATGAGTGCTGAATTATGAGATTTAATAATAAAAAATGACATTAAACTCTCATTAAAGCTAAATGTTTCAAGTTAGTCAGTAATAACTGAAGAATTTATATTTAAAATAATAATGACTACATCAACAATCTTAACTGACATTACTCAAGCTGACTGAATCACACAGAACAATAAGATTACAGTCATTATTATTTTTATTGTTAGCTTAAAGATTACTGTCATTATAGACAACATAAAAACAGCAAAAGAGATATAAAATTATCTTGTACATCTCTATTTATTTTACAGATTTAATCTTAAATATATTCTATTCAACAATCTATATGTCTGTCAACTTAATCAATACTTCTCTATCAATGCTTATACTTTAAAGTATAAGACACTCTTAAGAGAAATTATGATCTTCAGTCTCATTATTAATAAAATTTTAAAGATCATTACTTTTTTATTAAATTTAGAATTCTTCTATTCTCAATGAGTAACAACAAAATGCTTTAAAGCTTATAATGTGATCTCATTTCTCAACAATTTAATTGTCAAACTAATTAATGAAGAGTGTCTTAAAGAAAGAATTGAGAAGCTTGTTCTAATGAGTAAAAAGAGAAATCATAAAGATAAGAAGAGAAAGAATAAGAAAAGAAATATTGATAAGAATAAGAATGAAAATGAGATGTACATTTATTGTAAGAAAGCAGTTCACTTTAAGAACAATTACTGAAAGTTACACTCAGAAAAGATGTCTAAAGAGATAAAGAAGAAGTAAGAGACTAAAAAGAAGAAAGAAAAAGAGAAGAAGAAATTCTTAAGTTTTAAAGATAAGCAGTATAATAAGAACTCAGTAATCTTGACTGCAGTAAAGAATTATAGTCTTATAATTAATAAGATGTCATAAATAGCTGACTTTAACACAATACAATATATGTGCTGTAATCTCTCTGCATTTAGCTCAATCAAAATATTCAACAATAAACTCTCTATAAGAAAAGTGTCTGAAGTGATGCACACTCAAAAGATAGAAACAGTTAACTTACAGTTAAAGAACAGTAAAGAAAAGACTTAAAATATTACTTTAATAAACATTTATTTTATGTTTAATATAGAGCTCAATCTCTTCTCAATTGAAACAGCTGAAACAAAAGAAATATCAGTCAAAATTAAGAACAGATTATTACATTTAAAGAATAAAGTAGAGAATATACTTAATCATATAATACATAAAGATAAGCTATATTATCTTTAAATTTTAACAACAAGAAAATCTGTGAACAAGAATAAGATTATGTCAGTTATTAAAGATAACAAGATCTTAAGAACTACTTGACATCAATATTTTAATTATATAGAGAATTTAAGTCTTGATAATGTGTTAAAAAACTTCAGAATAGTGAGACTTAATTTATAAGAACTTACAAAAACATCATTACACTTGTGTGATGTCTGCATAAGAACAAATTAAAAGAAGAAGATCTTAAAAGAATTACAAAATTAAGTTATAAAGATGATCAAACTAATTCACATTAATGTTGTCAGTCTCATCACACTAAAAGCATATGATGAGTTCTTGTAATATATAGTCTTCATAGATGATCTTATTTGCTGACAATATATTTGTAATATGAAAATAAAAGATCAGGTAAAAGACAAAATTAAATAATTTCTTAATATGCTTTTTACTCAGATAAATCTACAAATTGTATAAATACAACTTGATAATGAAAAGAAATTTAAGAGTAAGCTCATCATTGAATAATTATGAAGTCTAGAAATTATTTATGAAACAACAGTTTCTTATGAACTGAAGCAGAATGAGATGACAGAAAGAAGTAATGAACTTTTGACAGCAAAAGTTAAAATTATAATTCTGAATAATGAAGTCTTTAAAACTTTATAATTAGAGACTGTCAAAACAGCATGCTATCTTCTTAATTAACTCTCAATGTCAGCTTTTAAAAATAACAAAATCTCAATTCAGCTACTGTTTAAATTTCTTAATAAAAATAGATCAGCAAACCTCATCAATCTTAGACATCTTCAGTGTTTTGAATGCACAGTATATGTATATATTTTAAAGAAGATCTGAACAACAGAAACTAAATTTAAATCTTAAAGCAATAAGAGAATTCTTATTGAATATAAAGAAAGAAATCAATATAAAGTATGACTTTCTGAAAAGAAAAAGACAGACTGAGTAATTAGAGCAAGAGATGTGCAGTTTGATAAAGATTTATCAATTTATAATATTAAAGTTGCAGTCTCAATTTTTAGAGTCACTCAACTTCACACTGTTAATGCAGAACAAGAAGATATACAGTTATTTTTTTTGTTTTCTTTTTAACTTTTATCATTGTCATTATCTTTAGAGTACATGTCATCATACTTTTTTATACTGATATCATCAAATCAGTTAGAAGAAATGAAGAAAAAAAAAGAAGATGTTACAAATATTTCTTTTACAATTAATAAATTAGTATTAGCTAAGTCTCAACACTCTGAAAGAGAAAGATGACTCTTTATAAAGCTAAAGCTTAAAGCAATCATGATCTACTTAACTGTGTTTAATGTAATTGTTAATGTCATAAAAAAGAAAGAAGACTCTGAGAATGAATCTTAAACATTTAAATAAATAATTACAAGTTATAAGTTAAAAGACTGAAAGAAAGCAATGAATAATGAGTATAATTTGTTAATGACTAACTTTACATGAACTTTAAAGACATTGTTATCTAATTGATGAATTTTAAAGAATAAATAAATCTATCATTATAAAAAAGAATCTGACAGCTCAATTTTACAGCATAAGACTCAATGAGTAGTCAAAGAATTTAAATAATAATTTAAAATTAATTACAAAGAGATCTTTGCAATGATTGTCAAATCAATGACTTGTAAAGTCATCTTTGTCATAGCTGTGTTTTATGACTATAAATTGAAACAAATAAATATCAAAACAGCTTTCTTACACAGTGATTTGAAAGAAGAAGTCTACATGATTTAACTTATTAAATATGAAAAAGAGAGAAACAAGATATATAAATTGAAGAAAGTTCTATATAAGTTAAAACAGTTATCTTATCTGTAATATAAAATAATACATTACTTTCTTGTCAGCCTCAGATATACACAGATTTACACAGACAATAGTGTGTTTAGAAAGAAAACTTTAATTGTTACTGTTTACATTAATGATATTTTTATATGCAGATCAGATAAGAACAAAATTCTAGATCTTAAAATTAAATTGAGTAATCATTTTGAAATGATTAACTGCAGAGCATGTAAGCATTACTTAAGAATGTTAATTACACAAAATAGAACTTTACAAATTTTTATTCTGTTACAGAGAATCTATCTTACAGAGATGCTTAAAGATTTTAATTTACAGAATATTAAGACAGTTATAATTTCAATGAAATCTGAGACTTATCTTACAAAGACTATTAGAACAGCTGAATCAGAATTAATAACTTAATATTAAAAGATCATAAATTTTTTTATATATATTGTAACACAAATTTAACTCAACATCACATATATAGTGTCAACTCTTAGTCAGTTTGCACATAACTTTAACAACACACATTGAAAGACTCTAAAGCAGATATTTTAATATGTGTAAAAGACTTTAAATGTTATTTTTAAGTACAAATTGAGTGATTAACTTAAATTGCTAGAATATTTAAATTTAGACTGAGAAAAAGATCTTAAATCAAGAAGATTTACATTAGAGTACATATTTAAAATAATTAATGAATCAGTATTTTGAAGTTTAAAAAGATAAAGAACAGTCATTTTATTCTTTTATAAAATGAAATATATGATCTTAATAAAGACTACAAAGAAAGCAATGTAAATGCAGAAATTACTTAAAGAGCTAAAGTTAAAGAAGTTTGAGACAATTACAATTTAAATGAATAATTAAAGAACTATAATCTTGATTAAAAATTCTGAATTTTATGTCTGTATAAAGCACATTGACATACATCATCACTTCATAAAAGAAGTCAAATCTTGCAGACTTATTCATCTTAATTACATTCTTACAAGCAACATAGTCATCAACAAGCTTACAAAGTCACTTTTAACACTGAAATTTACTCATTTTACAAATCTTATGAATCTTATCAGTCAGTAAAAGACCTTGTGATTTAATGATATAACACTCAAGTTCAAAACTCAAGAGATATTCATTCAAATCAGATCAGAAATATAGCACATCTTTCTCAACTTTATGAGTGAAGAAAGTGTGTCTTCATTTTCTATCTCATCATTGTCAAAACAGACTGAGAAAGTGTGTCAAACTTTCAGTTTCATTTCATTATCTTAGTGATTTAAAGCTCTACAGAGGTTTCAGGAACATGCAGAGTTTGTTAAGACAAACAGTTTGCTATGAATAAAAGTTTTTTCTTTCATTGATTAAAGGTCTTCTTATAGGGTCACATTTCCATAGAGTAGCTAGACACTTATGATTACACATTCATTCCACTAGCCACTCCTCCTATGTTTGACAGATCAGTTGTTGTCTAGTGCCGGTGTCTGTCAGTCATCAAGGCCCGGGAATGTGCGCAAAGAGAACCCATCTACGAATTACATCACGCAGCAGTGTCAGGGACCTGATAGGACGATTGGAACTCTTGTTGCTTTGCTTTACTACGATGCTCGAATACCTTCGAATCTCGATAGCGCAATCGTAGACGTCTTCAACCCTGTTTCGACTGTTTGTAAGAATAAGAGGCGATACCTTATGGACGGGTGTTCCCAAGGATATTCGAAATCAAACTCTGATTTCCTAAGCCCCAGCAGATTTATTTAACATTCTAAGAACTTTCTGATGGCCATATGTAAGGGCATCTTGCGCAGCAGTTCTCTGGTCATTGTCCAGAGCATAGACATCAGCACCAGCATCTAATAACACTTTCATAGCATCCAGATGCCCTGAGCGCGCTACATAATGGAGTGCTGTCCAACCATGAAACCCCCTTGAGTTGGTATTTGCCCCAGCCCTGATCAGTGCGCGCAGTATAGAGACATGCCCATACCGGGCCGCGAAGTGTAATGGTGTCCACTCATGGTAGCCCCTGGCATCCACGCTGGCCCCAGCGTGCAACAATATTCGCATGCTGATGATACAGTTGTTACGTGCTGCGTCATCATAAGTATCTACATAGCTAATTCGTAAGGTAAGTTACCAAAGGTAGGTTAGGTACCTTACTCTAGGAGGTAGGTAGGTATGGAAATGACGGCTTACTAATAAAACCCAAAACGGACAAGGATTATCTTTTGTCCTGTTTGCCCTAGCAAACCTGGCGAGCAAGTCACGTCACGTCACTTCCGTAGGGTTCCGAAAGAAAGAACCACTAAACAATGGAATTAGGACTGACATTCTGACAGCAACCAACAACCTTGGAAGAGCATTTGCAGTGACAGTCACTAAAGCCATCGCATCGCAACTTGCGCGATTCTGCAACAGAAAGTAGGGTTGAAATACAACTATAAAATGGCTGCATCCAAAGCTGGGCATACAAGCAGTCAAGGCCGGCTCGTGAGGAAATTCGAAAACCTGTACGTCGTATTTCTCTCAATGTCTGATGAAAGATATAATGACTGGCACCATTTAGTCCTAGTCAGAGCCATTCATCCGCATGGTCGGAGCTATGGGATCAAGGGCAGAGCGACCTCTGGGATCGAGGATGTCCTTCACCCTCGCTGGTCGATCTCCTCGAAGACCGCCGCGACATGTTCAAGCCGAGGACTAAAGAGGGTAGACGTAAAACAGCATTGGTACCAGTATGCCAAACTTGAGAGCTGTATAACGGATGAGTTTGAAAGGCTGAGGAAAGGCTGATAAATCTAGGGATGTGGGCGAGGTTATGATGTTGTCTTACTAGCACTTCACGGGTACGACGCTTATGGACTAGAGATATCTGCAGCAGCAGTCGCTGCCGGCAAGGATTACAGCTTGTCCCAGTTTGAGAACCCGTCAACAACTTACTTCACGTCTCAGAGCGACGAAGAGGTGGCAGCATGTTTGAAAGACCGAGGGGAAGCCCAGTTCTTCTGTGCAGACTTCTTTGACAAAGACTGGGCAGGAAACGGTGTACCCGGTCAATATGACCTAGTGTACGACTATACGGTAAGCTGTCAACCATGCACAAGGTAATCTGATATGTGATTCTGAAGACCAAGTTCTAGTTCTTCTGCGCGCTACCTCCAAATATGCGAAAACAGTGGGGTTTGCGTATGTCAGAAATACTCTATCCTGATGGGTACCTTGTCTGTCTCGAGTTTCCACTGTACAAAGACCCCGCGATTGTAGGACCTCCTTGGGGAGTTGGTGGGGGAGTGTATTGGGACTTGTTGGTAAGAGGAGGAACAGGAATCGTCGACGTCCCTATTCCGCAAGAGATGCAAGATTCACAGTGCAATAATAGCAATGGCAGTTTCGTCAGAGCTTTACGTATAAAGCCTGAAAGATCGCATGTGGCAGGAAAGGGAACGGATATGTTGAGTGTTTGGAGCAGAAAATAAGCCAATTTCTGAACTGCAAAGCAACCAGTAAGGTAGTGATTGATTGTATATTATGATATTAGTGATTTTGAACCTTCAGCATACCTACTTCGTTACTCACTCAAGAGTTACACGACACAATGTCTGTACCTAATCAACTTCATTACAGCTTCAAGGATGAATCTGATGATTGCCTTCAGAGCATTCAAATTAATCCAGATTATCCAGTATTTGTCAACATAAGGTAGGTAGGTAATTTATTCCGCCCGGAGGCACTACGCCTAAAGGGCTCTAGCGCTATCATCCTGTCAAAACTATTGCTACGTCCATGTCCCACAAAAAGCCCTTACTGAAACGTCTTTTCCT
>JAABUY010000746.1_pt1 | contig 52225 bp, 54 predicted proteins | sample 5560271 | NCBI WGS metagenome assembly JAABUY01 (sample SAMN10711886, study PRJNA513374) | rock metagenome | isolation source: Antarctica rocks | place: Antarctica: Victoria Land, University Valley | reverse complement strand
CCTACGACGACATCGTCGACGCGTGCTGCACCGCCTGGAACTGGTTCACCGCAAAGCCGGAGCGCGTCACCTCGATCGGAACCAGACCGTGGGCATGTGTCAGCCAATGAAGCCGGACGTATAAGTAAAGCCGGTCCAGGGGGGCCTCCCCCCTGGCGGGTCCGGGCGGAGCTGCCAAAGGTTCCGACGACCCGCTTGGGTCGTTGGAATGGCAGCGGAGGGAGAGCCCAGCCTTGCTTCCTGGCCGGTCGCTCCCGCCACCGTGTCCCTCCGCGCAAAAGCGCTTTGCCGCCGCGGGGCTCACCGTGCCGGCCGCCCCCGGTCAATCTCAGCGGTGCCGGGCGTCGCGCACAGACGCCGCGAAACAGGGAGATGGCTCCATGGACACCAACGTCGCCAGCCACGCCGAGGCACGCGCCCACACCGGGGACGCGCAGTTCTTCGAGTACAGCACCGCGGCCAACCCGATCCGCCCCAGCCTGACGCCCCGCCTGCCGTTCCACCTGTTCCCAGCCTCGCTCTACGCCGACGGCCCGTCGCGCGTCGTCCCCCTCGACCTCAGCCCCGCCCTCAAGTGCGAGGGCCCCGCCACCAGCCCCGGCCTGTGCGCCCACTTCGTCCGCGTCCTCGCCGGCGAGTCCATCGCCCTCAACCCCAACGCCACGTCCCTGGTGTTCTACGTGATCGGCGGCCACGGCTCCGCCACCACCGGCGACACCGTGCTCGGCTGGCGCAAGGGCGACTTCTTCACCGTCCCCGGCGCCGCCGCGACCACGCTGGCCGCCTCCGACGACGCCGCGCTCTACTACGTCAACGACGCGCCGCTGCTGACCTACCTCGGCGCCACCGCCGACCGCGCCCGCTTCGCCCCCACGCTCTACACCGCCGAGCGCGCCAACGCCGAGCTGGCGCTCGTCGCCAGCGACCCCGCCGCCGCCGACCGCAGCCGCATCAGCGTGCTGCTCGCCAACACCAACTTCCCGCTGACCCGCACCGTCTCGCACACCCTGTGGGCCATGTACGGCCTGATCACCCCGGGCAGCGTCCAGAAGCCCCACCGCCACCAGTCCGTGGCACTCGACTTCATCGCCGAGTGCGAGCCGGGCTGCTTCAGCCTGGTCGGCCCGGAACTGGACGCCGACGGCAGCATCCGCAACCCGACCCGCGTCGACTGGGAGCCGGGCTCGGTGTTCGTGACCCCGCCCGGCTACTGGCACGCCCACTCCAACACGTCGGCACGCGAGGCCCGCCTGATCCCGATCCAGGACGCCGGCCTGCAGACCTACCTGCGCACGCTGGACATCCGCTTCGCCTGAATCCGGACGGCCGGGGCACCCGACCAGGGGCCTCGGCTACCCGCAACGCCGGAAAGAAAGCAAGGCGAGGGCTCTGCCCTTCGATCCCGCCAGGGGCAGCGCCCCTGGACCTGCGTCAGTTCAGGCAAACCGCCTCAGGATCGAACACATGGGCGCCCTCGGCCAGAAGCACTCCGGCAGACGCCCTTCCCTTGAGAGACGCCGGTCCAAGGGCGGCTCGCCCCTGGCGGGTCCAGGGCAGAGCCCTGGCCTTCCTACCCCGCCAGCGCCGCCACCAGCGTGCTCCCCAGCGCCGACGGGCTCTCCGCGACGAAGATCCCCGCCGCCCGCATCGCCTCCACCTTCGCCGCCGCCGTGTCCCGCCCGCCGCTGATCACCGCGCCCGCGTGCCCCATCCTGCGCCCGGGCGGCGCCGTCGCCCCCGCGATGAACCCCACCACCGTCTTCGCCGGCCGGCCAGCCCCCGAGCGCGCCAAAAACTCCGCCGCCTCGATCTCGCTCTGCCCGCCGATCTCGCCGATCATGATGATCGAGTCCGTCTCCGGGTCGCCCAGGAACATCTCCAGCACCTCGATGAAGTCCATCCCCTTCACCGGGTCGCCGCCGATCCCCACGCAGGTCGACTGCCCCAGCCCCGCCGCCGTGGTCTGCGCCACCGCCTCGTAGGTCAGCGTCCCTGACCGGCTCACCACGCCGACCCGCCCGGGCCGGTGGATGTGCCCCGGCATGATGCCGATCTTGCACTGCCCTGGCGTGATGACTCCCGGGCAGTTCGGCCCCACCAGGCGCGACCCCGACCCCGACAGCGCCCGCTTCACCCTGACCATGTCCAGCACCGGAATGCCCTCGGTGATGCACACGATCAGCGGGATGCGCGCGTCGATCGCCTCCAGGATCGCGTCCGCGGCGAACGGCGGCGGCACGTAGATCGCGCTGGCGTTCGCCCGCGTGACCGCGGCGGCCTCCGCCACCGTGTCGAACACCGGCAGTCCGAGGTGCTGCCCCCCGCCCTTGCCCGGCGTCACGCCGCCCACCACCGTGGTGCCGTAGGCGATCGCCTGCTCGCTGTGGAAGCTGCCCTGCGCCCCGGTGAACCCCTGCACCATCACCCGCGTCTCGCGCCCGACGAGGACCGCCATCAGACCGCTCCCTGCCCCGACGCGGCGCCTGCCGCAGCCCCGGACATCGCCCCCAGCACCGCCTGATCCGGCACCGCCCCGTCCGGCACTGCGCCACCCGCGGCCAGCACCGCCGCCACCACCTTGCGCGCCGCGTCGTCCAGGTCGTCCGCCGCGATGATCGGCAACCCCGAGCCCGCCATGATCGCCTTGCCCTGCGCCACGTTCGTCCCCTCCAGCCTGACCACCAGCGGCACCGACAGGCTCACGTCGCGCGCCGCCGCCACCACGCCGTCCGCGATCACGTCGCAGCGCATGATGCCGCCGAAGATGTTGACCAGGATGCCCTCGACCTTCGGGTCGGACAGGATGATGCGGAACGCCGCCGCCACCCGCTCCTTGGTCGCGCCCCCGCCGACATCGAGGAAGTTCGCCGGGCTCGCCCCGTACAGCTTGATGATGTCCATCGTCGCCATCGCCAGCCCGGCGCCGTTGACCATGCACCCGATCGTCCCGTCCAGCGCCACGTAGTTCAGCGAGTGCTTCGCCGCCTCGATCTCCTTGGCGTCCTCCTCGCCCTCGTCGCGCAACGCCTCGACCTCGGGGTGGCGGAACAGCGCGTTGTCGTCGAAGCTCACCTTGGCATCGAGCGCCACGATCTCGCCCGCCTTGGTCACCACCAGCGGGTTGATCTCGATCACCGAGCAGTCCAGCGCCACGAACGCCTCGTACATCCTCGCCACGAACGCCGTCACCGCCCTGACCTCGCGCCCGTGGAACCCCAGCGCGAACGCCACCCGCCGCCCGTGGTAGTCCGACACGCCGGCCGCAGGATCGACGCTCACCCGCAAGATCTTCTCCGGCGTGCGCTCGGCCACCTCCTCGACCTCCACGCCGCCCTCCAGGCACGCCATGATCACCACCCGCCCGGTCTCGCGGTCCACCAGCAGCGACAGGTACAGCTCGCGCGCGATGTCGCACCCGGCCTCCACGTACACCCGGCTGACCAGCCGCCCCGCCGGCCCGGTCTGCTTGGTCACCAGCGTCCGCCCCAGCATCGCCTCGGCCGCCGCCCTGACCTCCGCCGCCGAGCGCGCCAGCCGCACGCCGCCCGGCCGCTTGCCCGCCTGGTGCGTCTCCTCTGCGATGAACCCGGCGCCCCGCCCGCCCGCATGGATCTGCGACTTCACCACGTACACCGGCCCCGGCAGCCGTCCCGCCGCCGCCTCTGCCTCCTCGGGCGTCCACGCCAGCTCGCCCGCCAGCACCGCCACCCCGAAACCGCGCAGCAGTTCCTTGGCCTGATATTCGTGTATGTTCATGGGCCGCACTCACTGTTGAAACCAGGCCGGCAAGTCAGGCCCGCCCACCGGGATCGCGGGCGTCGGGAAACCAGGAAGCAAGGTTGAGGCTCTGCCTCAAACTCCGCCAGGGGCAGCGCCCCTGGACCTGCTTCCCTTAAAGAATGGGATCAAGGGGTCCTCGGACCCTTTGCGGGTCTGGGCGGAGCTGACAAAGGTTCCGACGACCCGCTTGGGTCGTTGGAATGGCAGCGGAGGGAGAGCCCGGCCTTGCTTCCTGCCTTCCGCGTCTTCGCCCGCCGCTCACACCCCGAGCTTGCGGAAATCCTCCAGGAGCTTCTTCACCGCGTCGCACGACTTGTCGAACGCCGCGCGCTCGGCCTCGGTGAACTTCACCTCCACGATCCGCTCCACGCCGCCCGCACCGATCACCACCGGCACGCCCACGTAGAAATCCTGCATCCCGTACTCGCCGCGCAGCATCACCGCGCACGGCAGCACGCGCTTCTTGTCGAGCAGGAACGACTCCGCCATCGCGACCGCCGCCGCCGCCGGCGCGTAGAACGCCGAGCCGCGCTCCAGCAGCTTGACGATCTCGCCGCCGCCGTTCGCCGTGCGCGCGCAGATCGCGTCGATCCGCTCCCGCGTCGTCCACCCCATCTCGATCAGGTCGGGGATCGGGATGCCGGCGACCGTGGAGTAGCGCGTCAGCGGCACCATCGTGTCGCCGTGCCCGCCGAGCACGAACGCGGTGACGTCCTGCACGCTGACCTTGAACTCCTGCGCCAGGAACAGCTGGAGCCGCGCGCTGTCCAGCACGCCCGCCATGCCCACCACCATCTCCGGCGGCAGCCCGGAGCGCCTCTGCAACTCCCACACCATCACGTCGAGCGGGTTGGTGATGACGATCACGAACGCGCCCGGGCAATGCTGCCTGATGCCCTCTGCCACCTCGCCGATCACCGAGGCGTTCTTCGCCAGCAGGTCGTCGCGGCTCATGCCCGGCTGGCGCGGGAACCCCGCCGTCACGATCACCACGTCCGACCCGGCGATCGCGGCGTAGTCCGAGCCGCCCGACATCTCCGCATCGAACCCGTCCACCGGGCTGGACTGCATCAGGTCGAGCGCCTTGCCCGCCGCCACGCCGCCGAACACGTCGAACATCACGACGTCGCCCAGTTCCTTGAGCCCGATCAGGTGCGCAAGGGTGCCGCCGATATTGCCGGCGCCGACGAGAGCGATCTTGTTGCGAGCCATGCCTGGCCTCCTTCTGGGTGACGCTGTCCCGCCTCGGCCCCCTGACGCGACGCTGCGGTGGCCCCCGGTGCTAGTGCATCCCCCTCACCCCGGCAAGGAACCCGAGGACAGGGCAGCAGGTCACTTCCAAACCGGCTCATGGCTGTCAGGAAGCAGGGCCGGGCTCTCCCTCCGCTGCCATTCCAACGACCCAAGCGGGTCGTCGGAACCTTTGTCAGCTCCGCCCAGACCCGACAGGGGGAAGCCCCCCCTGGACCGGCTTTACTGGAGTACTGGATTCCAAAGGCGAGCCTTTGGCGGCGTTTGAGGCCCATGCCTGAAGGCGGGGCCTCAACCTTGCTCATCTCCTGCCTCGCCGACGCGCTCCACCGCTACGAGCGCATCCCGCCCTGCTCCTGGTGCTGCCCTGGCGTCTTCGCCGCGTCGCCGTCGTCAGGCGCCGGCAGGGCCCCCCCGCCGCCAGGCACGCCCGGCCCCTTCGCCCCTGGACCGGATGCGCCCGGACCAGCCACGTCGCCATCCGCCACGTCCAGGTCGGGCAGCGTCTCGTAGTTCTCCGTCTCGATATCGGCGCCGAACTGCCCGTGATTGCCCGGCAGCTTGTCGATCCCCGACTTCTTCGTGTCGCCCATGATGCACTTCCCTCGGTTCGAGACAGCCTCGCAGCCCACAACGCCCGCATCGCCTGCAAGATCGCGGCCGCCCCGCCACAATGCCAGCGCCCCGCCGCCGCGACGTCACGGATCGCCACCCCGGCTCCCCGGCCCGCGCCCGCCCCTTCCCAAGCCCACCCGCGCCCTCACCTCCGTCACGAAGCCGCCACCCCGCGCGGCCCGGAGCGCCCCGTGCCCGACCCGACCCGCCTGTTGCCGACCCGCCTGCTCATCGTGTTCTACTCCCGCACCGGCAGCACCGAGACCCTCGCCGCCGCTGCCGCCCAGAGCGCCCGCGACGCCGGCGCCGACGTCCGCCTCCGCCGCGCCCGCGAGGTCGTCTCCCGCGAGGCCATGACCCACAGCAAGGGCTGGGCCGAGAACGCCGACCGCCAGAACGCCCTCTACCCCGCCCCGGAGCACGACGACGCCGAGTGGGCCGACGCCATCCTGTTCGGCACCCCCAGCTACTTCGGCGCCATGGCCACCGAGATGAAGGCGTTCCTCGACCGCCTCGGCCCGCAGTGGAAGAAGGGCGCGCTTGCCGGCAAGGTCGGCGGCGCCTTCGCCACCGCCTCCTGGCCCCACGGCGGCACCGAGGTCGTCACCCTCTCCCTCTACGCCCCCATGGCCCACCTCGGCATGGTCATCACCCCCACCGGCTACACCGACGAGGCCATGCTCGAGGCCGGCTCCCCCTACGGCGCCTCCGCCATCGTCGGCGAGGAGAACCGCCCGCCCCGCGACGAGGACCTCGACGCCATCCGCCACCAGGCCCGCCGCATGGTCGCCATCGCCGGCGCCCTCGTCGCCGCCGGGGAGATGCCCAGCCGGCGCGAAGGCGAGTAGGCGCCACGGGCTCTGCCCCTGGACCCCGCCAGGGGAAGGTCCCCTGGACCGCCTTCCTCAAGTCATGGGATCAAAGGGTCCTCGGACCCTTTGCGGGTCTGGGCGGAGCTGACAAAGGTTCCGACGACCCGCTTGGGTCGTTGGAATGGCAGCGGAGGGAGAGCCCGGCCTTGCTTCCTGACCGGGCCGAAGCTCAGGCCCGCTGCCTCACGCCGCCGTCACCCGCTCGATCGACGCCAGCACCTCGGCGTTGCGTTGCCCCGCCTGCCACAGGTCGTGGTTCGTCTGCATATTGGCCCAGAACGCCGCCGAGTTGCCGAACATCCTGCCCAGCCGCAGCGCCATGTCCGGCGTGACCCGGGACCGCTTCGCCACCACGGCATGAAGCGTCTGCCGCGACACCCTCAGCCGGTCCGCCACCTCGCTCACCCGCAGCCCCGTCGCCGGGATTACCGTCCCGCCGAGAAGCTCTCCGGGGTGCGTCGGCTCCCGCGACGCCACGATCTCGGCCGCTCCTCGTGCCATCCGGCTTCCCTCAGTGATACTGCTCGAAGTCGACGTCGACCGCGCGGGCATCGTCCCACCCGAAGGTGACGCACCACGGCCCGTTCACATGCACCGAATGCACCCCGGCGCGGGCGCCACCCAACGGATGGAAGTCGAACCCCGGGATGTTCATGTCCGCCGGCGCGATCGCCGCGTTCAGCGCATCCAGGCGTGCCAGAATGCGCTTGTGGAACCGCTGGTCGATCTTCGCCGACCTCCCCGTCTCAAACAGGCCACGCAGCTCCTTGCTGGCGAATGACGCGATCACCCGCCGAACGTGAAGAATATCATGCCATATGTCAAGACACGCTTTACATCGGGCGCAAGTCGGTCAGGCCAGGCTCTCGGAGTCGGGGGTCCACGGCAGGTGGAGCAAGGCCAGGGACTCTGCCCCCATGCCTTCAAGCGGAGACCCCGCCAGGGCGAGCCGCCCTGGACCGGCCTCCTCCGGGCAGCAATCCTTCGTGCCCAGCCCCGGACGCCCCATCTCGCTCCGACACCGCAAGAATGTTTCACGTGAAACATAGTTGCGCCCCCGCACCGACCCAGCGCACCCCCCAAGAGCGCCGGTCCAGGGCGGCTCGCCCTGGCGGGTCCAGGGCAGAGCCCTGGCCTTGCCTGCCGGCCCGCCCTCACCCCAGGTGCGCCAGCCCCCGGTACTCCACGCTCTGCATCTCCTCCAGCCGCGACGCCGTGCGCGTGAACGCCGCCGCCCCGTCGCCGCGCTCGTACAGCGCGTCCGGCAGCGCCGCCGCCGACGCCACGAGCTGCACCTTTCGCTCGTACAGCGCGTCCACCAGCGTCACGAACCGCCTGGCCCGGTCGAAGTTCTCCGGCCCCAGCCGCGGCACCCCGTCCAGCACCATCACCGCGAACCGCCGGGCGATCGCGAGGTAGTCCCCCGCCCCCAGCGCCTCGCCGCACAGCGCCTCGAACTCGCAGCGCACCACGCCGCCCGCCGCCACCGGCAGCCTTACCACCCGTCCCGCCACCGTGACGCTGGCCGTGTGCGCCGGCTCGCCCAGGCTCAGCGCCTCGAACGCCGCGTCCAGCGCCCGCTCCGCCCGCCCGTCCGCCGGCACGTGCCAGGTCGCCACCTCGCGCAGCCGCTGCCGCCGCCAGTCCCGCGCGCCGCCCAGCGTCACCACGTCGACATGGCGCTTCAGCACCGCGATGAACGGCAGGAAGGCGTCGCGCCCCGGCTTGCCGAGGAACAGGTCGTCCGGCGCCACGTTCGACGTCGCCACCACGACCACGCCGCGCGCGAACAGCGCCTCGAACAGCCGCCCCAGGATCATCGCGTCCACGATGTCGGTGACCTGGAACTCGTCGAGGCACAGCAGGCTCGCCTCCCCCGCGAGCTGGTCCGCCAGGTACGGCACCGGATCGGCCACCCGCGGCACCGCCTGCTTGCCCTGGTGGATGCGCTGGTGCGCCTCCTGCATGAACTCGTGGAAGTGCACGCGCCGCCTGCGCGCCACCGTCGCCGTGGAGAAGAACAGATCCATCAGCATGGACTTTCCCCGCCCCACGTCGCCCACCAGGTAGAGCCCCCGCACCGCCTCCGCACGGCGCAGCCCGAGCCGCGCCAGCCAGCCCGTGGCCGCCGGTGGCTCCACCAGCGCCGCCCACAGCCCCTGCAGCCGGCCCACCGCCTCGGCCTGCGCCGGGTCCTCCGACAACTGCCCGGCTACCACCTTAGCCCAATAGGCGGCAACCGGCCCACCCGCCAGCGCCGCTGTGCCAGCCTCGGTCGTGCTCCCCCGGCGTTCCATGCCCGCGCCTTAGCCGACCCTCGATGGCTTCGCAATCAGGTCGAATCGCGGGTCGTGGGTCAGTTTGCCCGGTGTCTCCGCAGGCAAAGCGAGGCAGGAAACGAGCAAGGTTGAGGCTCTGCCTCAAACTCCGCCAAAGGCTCGCCTTTGGAATCCACTTGTCCCAGTAAAGCCGGTCCAGGGGCGGCTCGCCCCCGCCTTGAAGCAGGGGCGGGTCTGGGCGTAGCTGCCCGAAGGTTCCGACGGCCCGCTTGGGCCGTTGGAAGGGGCAGAGGAGGGAGAGCCCAGCCTTGCCTGCTTCCTGACAGCCATGGGCCGGTTTGCAAATGACCCACGACCCATCAACGCCCTTGATGGACCTTGCCCTGCGACGCTACCCATGCGTCACCCTCAGCCTGGATGCCGCCATGCCCCCCGCGAGTCACGCCCAGATCCTTCCGCATCAGGCCGCCTTCGCCCCGGGAAGCCTGCTCGACTACGCCCGCCTGGACGCCACCCCTGTCGCCACGGACCCCTTCACGCACGTCGTAGTGGAGAGCTTCGTCCCGCAGCCCGGCCTGTCCGCGGTGGTGGCCGACCTGCCCGACATGCAGCGCGGCGGCTCCTTCCCCACCGCAGGCCTGCGCCTCGGCCCCACCGGCCGCACCCTGATGGCCGAGCTGGAGGGCAGCCGGTTCCGCGACGCCGTCGCCGCCAAGTTCGGCCTCGACCTGGCCGACGCCCCCACCATGGTCACCCTGCGCGGCCAGTCGCGCGAGAAGGACGGCCGCATCCACACGGACTCCACCGCCAAGCAGGTCACCGTGCTGCTCTACCTCAACCCGCAACGCGAATCCTGGGAACGCCGCGAGGGCTGCCTGCGCCTGTTGCGCGACGGCGCCGACCTGGAGAACTTCGCCGTCGAGGTTCCGCCCGTCAACGGCACCCTGCTGGTGTTCCCGAACGGCCCGACCACGTGGCACGGCCACAGGCAGTTCGTCGGCCAACGCTACGTCGTGCAGCTCAACTACATGACCAACGACGGCAAGGCCCGCTCGGAATTGCGGCGCCACCGCATCTCCGCCTTCGTGAAGCGCCTGACCCCCGCTGCCTGAGCAGACGCCTCCCGTTGCCAGCCGGCTGCCCTGACGTCTCATCCACGGCACCCGGAACCATCACGACGCCGCGCGTCGCGCCGGTGGCTGGCCTGGCGCACCGGCATCGAACAAGCGCCTCCGCAAGGTGGCCGCGCCGCGTCGGCCTTTGCCGAGCCTGCATCACGGTCTTGCATCCGAGGTGACCTCGCCGCATTGAAAGCATCACGGGCAGGCAGGAGTGATCCGGCCGCACCGGGATCGACCGCATCCGGCGGTCCGGGCACAGGAGATGGGCATGGAAGAAAATCAGGCCGAGGGAATGCTGGACGACGTCACCGGCAAGGTGAAGGACGCCTACGGCGGCCTGACCGGCGACACCACGACCCAGATGAAGGGCAAGGCGCAGCAGGCCAGCGGCCAAGCGCAGCAGTACTACGGCGAGGCGATCGAGGCCACGCGCGAGTTCGTCTCCGACCAGCCGGTGACCGGCCTGCTCGCCGCGGCCGGCCTGGGCCTCGTCCTCGGCTACATCCTCGGCCGACGCTGACCGCGCAATCCCGCACGGCCCACGGGTACGGCCGTGCGGGATGTCGCCGCGTGCCGTCGGGCGCGGCATGACGCCGGCACCGGCGCCCCGCCCGGCACCGTGCCGCTCCGTCCTCCGCCCATGACCTCCCCGGGCGACGCAGGCGGAGCCCGCGACGGCCGCGGCAGCTACCATCACGGCAACCTGCGCGAGGCGCTGATCGAGAGCGCGCTCGACCTCATCGCCGTCCGCGGCCCTGCCGGCCTCGCCTTTGCCGAGATCGCCAGGGCGGTCGGCGTCAGCCCGGCGGCGCCCTACCGGCACTTCCGCGACCGCAACGCCCTGATCGCCGAGATCGCCCGCCGCGGGTTCGAGCGCTTCGCCACGGAACTCGAGGCCGGCTGGAACGGCGGCCGGCCCGACCCCATCCGCGCCATCGAGTCGTGCGGCCGCGCCTACCTCGGCTTCGCCCGACGCGAGCCGGCGTCCTACGCCGCGATGTTCTCGCCCGGCTTTCCCCTGGAGGACGATCCCGCCCTGCTGCTGGCGTCGGAGCGGGCCTTCGCCGTGGTGCGACGCGCCGCGGAGCTGGCCTGCGGCGGCCGCCCCGGCCGCCCGCCGCCTCTGATGGTCGCGCTGCACGTGTGGTCGCTGGCACACGGCATCACCTCGTTGTTCGTCGGCGGCCCGGACGGCACCCGACGCAAGCTGCCGATGGCGCCGGAACAGCTCCTGGAGGCCGGCCTGCTGATCTACCTGCAATGCCTGTCGCCCCAGGGCTGACCAGGCAGGCCAGTTCTCCCTCCCGCATCAGCGGCTCCTTGCGTTGGCCCGTTAGCAGGCAAGGCTGAACTCTCCCTCCGCTGCCATTGCCTACGACCCAGGCGGATCGTCGGAACCTTCGGCAGCTCCGCCCGAACCCGCCCCTGCTTCAAGGCGGGGGCGAACCGCCCCTGAACCGGCTTTCTTCAAGGAAGGCGATCCAAGGGCCCAGCCCTTGGCGGAGTTTGAGGCAGAGCCTCAACCTTGCTTGCTTCACCGGTCATCCCAAGGGACGACCCGTATAACCTCCGTGGCCATGCAGGATGCCTCTTGAAAAGACCACTGGAAGGTCCTTCTATGTAAATGTGTTTAACATTCACGCGGAGGCGGCGGTGATTGCGGCGAAGATGGACGAGTACGGCAGGGGAGCGTGGATTGCGGCCACGGTTCTCGCCTTCTGGGCGTTCTGGCCGGCAGGGCTGGCGCTGCTGATGTTCCTGGCCTTCAGCGGCCGGATGCGGACCTGGCGCTCCACCGCGCCTGGCACCTGGCGCAACGCTCGCAGCCGCACCTGGCGCGCGCGCCTGCGCACTGCGACGCCCAGCGGCAACCGCGCCTTCGACGAGTACCGCGACGAGACCATCAACCGGCTGGAGGAGGAGCAGCGCGAGTTCATGGAATACCTGGAGCGGCTGCGCCAGGCCCGTGACCGCGCCGAGTTCGACCAGTTCATGGCCGATCGCCGCGCCCAGCCGCAGGGTGGCCCGATCTCCCCGGCTCCCGGCGAGAGCTGAAGAACAACCCAGCCGGCGCGCAGTCGAACCGCCGGCCGGGCTGGCCAGCACCGACCTTCAACGTCACCAGTGCAACAGGCTGTCGGGGGGCCGGCAGCGACGTTCGCGCACGATGTCGGGAAAGCCGTGGGCCGGAAAAGCCGTGGGCGGCCTGCGCCCGCCAACCGAAACACAAAGGTCCGTGCCGCGCCGGAGCGGACTTCAGACTTTCTTGGGGTCTTGCCGCCAGGATACAGGCTCAGCCGCGGCCATGCTCGCTCCGGCTCCCGCGGCGCGGCATCGAAGGTCCATCATAATGCGCAGTCTCCCGCCGATCGGCCTCTGCCTGCGCAGTGACCGGCGTGGCGTGACCGCACTCGAATACGCGATAATGGTGGCCTTGATCGCTCTCGTGGTCGTAGTCGCAGTGACCCAGGTCGGCGCCGGAGCGCTTGCCCTGTGGACTGCCGCGTCCACCATCAGGATGTAGCTGTCCAGCGGCTGCTCATGGCGGCGCCACCGTGCCGGCCTGGCACGCCGGCCGCGCGATCAGCCGCACGCCACGCATCCCAGGCCCGCACGGCCTCTTGCGACCAGCCGGGCTCTTGCGACCAGCCGGGTCCGAAGGCAGGGATGGGGCGTGAAGATCCTCGAAGTCGCCAACGTCGACTTTTCCCTGCGCCACTTCGTCCTGCCGCTCATGCGAGGCCTGCACGCCCGGGGGCACGAGGTGGTCGGGGCCTGCGCCGACGGCGACCTGCTCCAGGACGTCAGGAACGCCGGCTTTCGCGTGGCGGCGGTGCCGATGGCGCGTTCCCTGTCGCCCGCCGCGCAACTCGGCGCATTCCGCGCCCTGCTGGCCCTGATCCGCGCCGAACGCCCCGACCTCGTGCACGCGCACATGCCGATCAGCGGCTTCCTGGCGCGCGCCGCCGCCCGTGCCGCCGGCGTGCCGCACGTCGCCTACACCTGCCACGGCTTCCTGTTCAACCAGCCCGGCCCGCTGCCGCGACGCGCCGCCGCGCTGGCGATGGAGTGGGTCGGCGGCCGCCTGACCGACCTCACCATGACCGTGTCCGACGAGGAGGCCGCCGACGCCCGCCGCCTCGGCATCGCCCGCGCGCCGCACGCCGTCGGCAACGGCCGCGACCCCGCCCGCTTCCGTCCGGACCCCGACGCCCGCAACCGCGTCCGCGCCAGCCTCGGCACCGCGCCCGACCGCGTCGTCGTCGTCGTCGTCTCCCGCCTGGTGCGTCACAAGGGCCACCCCGAGCTCCTCGCCGCGATGGAGTCCGTGGCCGCCGAGCTGTGGGTGGTCGGCGAGCGCCTCGCCTCCGACCACGGCCTCGATCCCGGGCCCGCCTTCACCGCGGCGCAGGCTCGCCTCGGCCCCAGGCTGCGCCGCCTCGGCGCGCGCACGGACGTCGCCGCGCTGCTCGCCGCCGCCGACATCTTCGTCCTGCCCAGCCACTTCGAGGGGCTGCCGATGTCGGTGATCGAGGCCATGCTCTGCGGCCTGCCCGTGGTCTCCACCACGATCCGCGGCCCGCGCGAGCAGGTCGTCGACGGCGTCACCGGCCTGCTGGTGCCGCCACGCGAGGTGGCGCCCCTGGCCGACGCCCTGCGGCGTCTGGCCGCCGACCCCACGATGCGGCAGCGCATGGGCGAGGCCGGACGCGCCCGCGCCGCCACGCTCTACGACGAGGCGAAGGTGGTGGCCCGCACCGTGGCTCTGCTCGAAGCCTGCGGGCACGCCGCATAGGCGCCGCGGCGAAGCAAGCCTGGGCTCCCCCTCCGCTGCCATTCCCTACGAGCCAGGCGGATCGTCGGAACCTTTGGCAGCTCCGCCCGGACCCGCCCCTGCTTCAAGGCGGGGGCGAGCCGCCCCTGGACCGGCCTTGCTTCAGGGAAGCCGGTCCAGAGGGGCTCCCCCTGACGGAGTTTGAGGCCCATGCCTGAAGGCGGAGCCTCAACCTTGCCTGCCCGGCCGGTTCCGTATGCGATGGCCCTGAGAACGAGGCGCCCGGCACTTCCGCCCGCCCACACCGCGCGCTAGCGTCCCTGGAACGGGAGGACGCGATGCGACTGCGGACAGGACGTTGGCTGACCGGCTTCCTGCTGGGCACCTGGCTGTCGGGAGCCGCGGCCGGCGCGGCCACGCTGCCGGTCAGCGAGGGCGACGTCGCCGTCGCGGACTTCGCGTTCCGCGATGGCGAGCACCTGCCGCTGCGCCTGCACTACGTCGCGGTCGGCACGCCCCACCGCGACGCCGCCGGACGCATCGACAACGCGGCGCTGCTGCTGCACGGCACCACCGGCACCGCCCGCAGCTACCTGCAACCCAGCGTCGCCGACAACCTGTTCGGCCCCGGCCAGCCGCTCGACGCCGCCCGCTTCTACTCGGTGCTCGCGGACGGCATCGGCGCGGGCGGCTCCACCAAGCCGTCCGACGGGCTGCGCGGCCGCTTCCCCCGCTACGGCTACGTCGACCAGGTCGAGGCGCAGCACGCCATGCTGGACGGCATGGGCGTCACCCACCTGAAGCTGGTGAGCGGCATCTCGCAGGGCGGCATGCAGACCTGGCTGTGGGGCGAGCGCTACCCCGACGCCATGGACGCCCTGGCCCCGGTCGCCTCGATGCCGATGCAGATCAGCGGCCGCAACCTCCTGTGGCGCCTGATCGCGATCCACGCGATCGAGGACGACCCCGACTACCGCGGCGGCGAGTACGACCCCGCACACCCGCCGACGAGATGGACCACGGTCGCAGCCCCCCTGTTCGCGATCATGGTGGGCAACGCCGACCGCCTGCAGACCGCCGGCTCGGACCGGGACAGGACGCTCGCCCACTACGACTCCCTGATCGCCAAGTACCAGGGTCGCGACGCGAACGACACGCTCTACGACTACCGCAGCTCCGCCGACTACGACCCCGCCCCCGACCTCGGCAGGATCCGCGCGCCGCTGCTGGCGATCAACTTCGCCGATGACCTGGTCAACCCGGACACCCTGCCGCAACCGCGCGAGACCGTGGAGCACCTGCCGCACGGCCGGTTCGTGCTGCTCGACAGCGGCGGCAAGGGCTACGGTCACGCCACGATCTTCCAGGCCGAGGCATGGACCAACACCCTGGGCGACTTCCTCGACACCCTGCCCGGCTGGCGCCAGGCCGCGCGCTGAACCTTCGTGGCCGGGTGAAGCAAGGCTGGGTCCTGCCCGGTACCGCCTCGGTCTGAAATCCAGAAAGGAAGGCCAGGGGCTCTGCCCCTGGACCCCGCCAAAGGCAAGCCTTTGGAATCCGATACTTAGGTCAAGCCGGGTCCAGGGACGCCTCGTCCCTGGCGGGTTCAGGGCAGAGCCCTGGCCCCTCGGAGTGAGACACTACCCTCTGCCCGGATCCGTGCCTGCTTCAAGGCGGGGGCGAGGCGCCCCTGGACCGGCTTCCATGAGCAGGACACGCGGCCCGCCCATCTTCCCCGAGCCGTTCCGCTTGCGCACCGCCTCGCCGCAAGGCTATGCGCCCGCCATGACAGACACCGTTGCGATCCGGCGCGCCCTGCTCTCCGTCTCCGACAAGGCCGGCCTTGTGGCCCTGGCGCAGGTCCTCGCCCGATCCGGCGTGGAACTGCTCTCGACCGGCGGCACGGCGCGCACGCTGCGCGAGGCCGGCCTCGCCGTGGTCGAGGTGTCCGACCACACCGGCGTGCCGGAGATGCTGGACGGCCGCGTGAAAACCCTGGTGCCGCAGATCCACGGCGGCATCCTCGCGCGTCGCGACGACCCCGCGCACCTGGCGCAGCTGGCCCAGCACGGCATCGCGCCGATCGACCTGGTCGTGGTCAACCTCTACCCCTTCGAGGCGACCGTGGCCTCCGGCGCCGGCTTCGACGCCTGCGTGGAGCAGATCGACATCGGCGGCCCGGCGCTGATCCGCGCCGCCGCCAAGAACCACGCCCACGTCCTGGTGCTCACCGAGCCGGCGCAGTACGCGGCGCTGATCGAGGCGCTCGGTCATGCCCCCATGCCCGCCGACGCACCCGGGTCTCCCGGCGACACGCCCGGGCCCGCGTCCGGCGGCACCACCCTGGCGCTGCGCCGCGAGATGGCGGCGCAGGCCTACGCCCGCACCGCCGCCTACGACGCCGCGATCGCCGCCTGGTTCGCGCAGCGATCGAACACCTTGTTCCCCCCTCGCCTGACGGTCGCGGCGAGCCTGGTGCAGCCGATGCGCTATGGCGAGAACCCCCACCAGCAGGCGGCCTTCTACAGCCTCGACGGCGCGGTGCCGGCCCGCCCGGGCGTCGCCACGTCACGCCAGGTGCAGGGCAAGCCGCTCAGCTACAACAATCTCAACGACACCGACGCCGCCTTCGAGTGCGTGGCCGAGCTGGACGCGCCCGCCGTGGTCATCGTCAAGCACGCGAACCCGTGCGGCGTGGCGGTCGCGGCCAGCCTGCCGCAGGCCTGGGACCTTGCCCTGCGCTGCGACCCGGCCTCCGCGTTCGGCGGCGTCGTGGCCCTCAACCGCACGCTGGACGAGGACACGGCGGCACGCATCGCCACGATCTTCACCGAGGTGATCGTGGCGCCCGACGCCAGCGAGGCGGCGCTGGCGGTGCTGTCGCGCAAGACCGCGCTGCGCCTGCTGCTGACCGGCGCCGTGCCCGACCCCGCCGCCCAGTCTCCTGGAACCGCGGCGTCTTCCGGGACCGCGGCCCTGATGCTGCGCAGCCTCGCGGGCGGCCTGCTGGTGCAGACGCGCGACACCGGCCGAGTGGGCGCCTCGGCGCTGCGTGTCGTGACCCGGCGCGCGCCGGACGCGGCGGAGCTGGCCGACCTGCTGTTCGCGTTCAGGGTCTGCAAGCACGTCAAGTCCAACGCCATCGTCTACGCGAGGGGCGGCGCCACGGTCGGCATCGGCGCCGGCCAGATGAGCCGCGTCGACTCCGCGCGGGTCGCGGTGCTGAAGGGCGAGGCGGCGGCGCGGGCGGCCGGGCTGCCCGAGCGGCTGACTCAGGGCTCGGTGGTGGCGTCGGACGCATTCTTCCCGTTCGCCGACGGGCTGCAGGCCGCGATCGACGCCGGCGCCACGGCGGTGATCCAGCCGGGCGGCTCGGTGCGCGACGCCGAGGTGGTCGCGGCGGCCGACGCGGCGGGGCTGGCGATGGTGTTCACCGGAATGCGGCACTTCAGGCACTGATGCCAACGGCCCTCTGCAACGACCCGTGAAGCAAGCAAGGTTGAGGCTCTGCCTCAAACTCCGCCAAAGGGCGAGCCCTTTGGAAACGTTTACTTAAGTAAAGCCGGTCCAGGGGCGGCTCGCCCCTGGCGGGTCTGGGCAGAGCCCAGCCTTGCTTCCTTTCCGCAGGCGGAGCCCGGGGGCAGAGCCTCCGGCCCTGCCTTCTGCCAACACCCGCTTCGTATTACTTCGAGAAGCCGCGAACGCATCTGAGAAGCATTCTCACTTTTTTGCCGCTACTTGCAAATCCCGGCAGACTTGGCGCACATGCCGACATGCGCAACTTCACCGAGCTGACCGAACGCGAGATCCTTGCCCTTGCCATCTGCAGCGAGGAGGAGGACGGCCGCATCTACGCCGACTTCGCCGAGAACCTGCGGCGGGACTACCCCGACAGCGCCCGCATGTTCGACGACATGGCCTCCGAGGAGGGCCAGCACCGCCGCCAGCTCCTCGACCTGTACGTCACCCGCTTCGGCGAGCACATCCCGCTGGTGCGCCGCCAGGACGTGCGCGGCTTCGTGCAGCGCCGGCCGGTGACGCATTTCCGCCCGCTCGGCATCGACTCCGTGCGCAAGCAGGCGCGCGAGATGGAGTTCTCCGCCGCGCGCTTCTACCGCCAGGCGGCCGAGCTGAGCACCGACGCCTCCATCCGCCGCCTGCTGGGCGACCTGGCCGAGGCCGAGGCCTCGCACGAGCACATGGCCGGGATCATCGAGCAGAAGCACCTCGCCGAGGGCAGGCGCGAGGCGGAGGACGACCAGGGCCGCCGCCGCTTCGTGCTGCAGATCGTCCAGCCCGCGCTGGTCGGGCTGATGGACGGCTCGGTGTCCACGCTGGCGCCGGTGTTCGCCGCCGCCTTCGCCACGCACCTGCCGTGGAACGCCTTCCTGGTGGGCCTGGCCGCCTCGCTCGGCGCCGGCATCTCCATGGGCTTCGCCGAGGCGCTGTCGGACGACGGCAAGCTGTCCGGCCGCGGCGCGCCGCTGCTGCGCGGCCTGATCTGCGGGCTGATGACCACGCTGGGCGGCATCGGCCACACCCTTCCGTTCCTGATCCGCGACTTCCAGACCGCGCTGGCGGTCGCCATGGTGGTGGTGGTGGTCGAGCTGGCGGCGATCTCGTGGATACGCTGGCGCTACATGGACACGCCCTGGGTGTCGGCGACGTTCCAGGTGATGTTCGGCGGGGCGCTGGTGTTCGCGACCGGGGTGCTGATCGGGGTCAGTTGAGCAAGGCAGGGCTCTGCCCTGTTGCCTGAAAGCGGCGACCCGCCGGAGGCAGCGCCCAGACCGGCATCCCAAGGACCAGTGGCATACCCGATGGCATCGTGCCGCGGCCCAGGTCGAGGTTCCCAAAGGCGGGCCTTTGGCGGAGTCCAGAGGCGGAGCCTCTGGCCTTCCTTTCCGGCCGGCAACTCCGGCAACCTGCCGGCAGTTCCAGAAAACTCGCCGCAGGAGCCCGCCATGCCCCCCTTCCGCGTGGACTGGACGGCTGACGTCGTCGAACCCGTGCTCGACCGTGTCCGCGCCTACCGCTTTCCCCCTGTGCCGGAAGGCGAAGGCTGGCGCTACGGCTGCGACGCCGCTTTCCTGCACGAGTTCTGCGCCCACTGGACCGACGGCTACGATTGGCGAGCCGCCATGCAACGCCTGAACCGCTTCCCGCAGTTCCTCGCCACCGTGGACGGCGTGGAGCTTCACTTCGTGCACATCGTGGGCGAAGCGGGCGGCGACCGTCCGCTGCTCCTCACCCACGGCTGGCCTGGATCGCACCGCGAGTTCTGGAAGGTGGCCGAGGCGCTCGCCTTCCCGTCGCGCCATGGCGGCCACGCCGAGGACGCGTTCGACCTGGTGATCCCGTCGCTGCCCAACTTCGGCTTCTCCGCCAAACCCGCGCGCACCATCGACCAGCGGCGCGCTGCCGCCCTGCTCGACGGCCTGATGACCGGCGTGCTGGGCTACGGCCGCTACCTCGCGCACGGCGGCGACTGGGGCGCCCTGGTGACGGCACTGCTGGCGTTCCACCACCCGGAGCACGTCCGGGCGATTCACCTGACGATGCTGTTCCCCAGGCCCGCGGCGCCCCCGGCCACGCCGGACGAGCTGCTGTGGGCTTCTGCGATGCAGGGCATCGAGCAATCCGTGGGCGGCTACCGCCATCTTTAGGGCAGCCGGCCACAGAGCCTGTCCTGGGCTGTGGGCGACAGCCCGGTGGCGCAGGCCGCCTGGATCGTGGAGCGCTACCACGACTGGTCCGACCTGACGGAGCGGCCGTTCGAGCAGGCGTTCAGCCGGGAGGAGCTGCTCGACACGGCGATGATCTACGTCATGACCGGCGCCTTCCACACCTCGATCCGGTTCTACTCCGCGGCGATGGAGGCAGGCCTGCGTTCCCTGCCGCCGGACCGGCGCGTGGAGGTCCCGACCGCGTTCGCCTGCTTCCCCGACCCGCTGCACCCCTGGCCGCCGCGCGCCTATGCGGAGCAGGGCTTCAACGTGTCTCGCTGGACGGTGATGCCCCGCGGCAGCCACTTCGCCGCGCTCGAGGCCCCGGACCTGCTGATCGAGGACCTGCGCGGTTGGGCGAGGGCCACATGACCGCAGTTGCCAGCGGCGAGACGAGCTAACCTAGGCGACCGCGTCAGCCCTGCGAAGGAAGCAGGCAAGGTTGAGGCTCCGCCTCAAACTCCGCCAAAGGCAGGCCTTTGGAATCCAATACTCAAGTAAAGCCGGTCCAGGGGCGGCTCGCCCCTGGCGGGTCTGGGCAGCGCCCAGCCTTGCTTGCTGCCCTGGATGGACGCCGTCTCAGGCCTCGCTCTGCTCCGGCAGCATACGGCTCAGCGACCCGTCGCGCCGCACCACGAGGTTCCAGGCGGTCCCGCTCAGGTGCAGGACCACGGCCGCGTAGATGAACCACTGCCCCACCCCATGGACGACGATGGCGTTGTGCGCGAGCTCCCTGGACTGCGGCAGGTTCGGCAGGTCGAACAGCCAGAAGTAGTGCACCGTGTGGCCCGATGCGGCGGAGGCCAGGTAGCCGCTGATCGGCATGACGAGCAGGATCGCGTAGAGCACCCAGTGGTTGACACGGGCGAGCAGCTTCTCCCACAGCGGCATCCGGGGCGGCAGGGGCGGCGCCGGGTGCGACGCCCGCCAGGCCAGGCGGACCGCGACCAGCGCCAGGATGGTCACGCCGATCGACTTGTGCAGCGTGAGCCAGAACGCGGCGGCCGGATCGCCCTCGGCCCGCACCACCAGTGTCCAGGCGATCACCACCTGGGCGATGAACAGCAGCGCGACGATCCAGTGCAGCGCCTGCGCGATCGCGGTGTAGCGCCCGCCGGGCGGCGGGAAGCGGTCGGTGAGCGTGGTCGGGCGCAGCCCGATCCGTTGTGCCATGTCTGCCATCGCCTACCGTGCTCCCTCGTTCCTGCCCGGCCGCATCCTCGCGCCCGGTCCGCCGGCCGTCCACCCGTAACCCCACGCCGCCTGCCCGGGTTGCCTGGCGTCGGCGCAGGTCGTCCCGGGCCAGGACCTTCCCTGATCCACATCCCCGGGATCCACGTCCCCGGACGTCACCAGACTTCCGCTCCCTGCACGCGCCCGACCGGTGAGGATGCCGGGCATCCCCGAAACTGGAGCCTTCCTTTCCGCCTCCCCGCCGTGCTAGTCAGCACTCATAAACATATCCTTATGTTTGCCGCAGCGCAGGAGCCACCATGCCCGACACCAACGTCACCGCCGACCACGACTACAAGGTCTCCGACATCTCCCTCGCCGCCTGGGGCCGCAAGGAGATCCTGATGGCCGAGGACGAGATGCCCGGCCTGATGGCGCTGCGCGAGGAGTACGGCGAGAGCAAGCCGCTGGCGGGCGCGCGCATCGCCGGCTGCCTGCACATGACCATCCAGACCGCGGTGCTGATCGAGACCCTGACCGCGCTCGGCGCCACGGTGCGCTGGTCGTCGTGCAACATCTTCTCGACGCAGGACCATGCGGCGGCCGGCGTCGCGGCAGCCGGCACCCCGGTGTTCGCCTGGAAGGGCCTGTCCGAGGAGGAGTTCTGGTGGTGCATCGAGCAGACGGTGCGCGGCCCTGACGGCTGGACGCCGAACATGATCCTCGACGACGGCGGCGACCTCACCGTGCTGATGCACGACAAGTACCCCGAGATGCTGGCCGACGTGCGCGGCATCTCCGAGGAGACCACCACCGGCGTGCACCGCCTGTGGGAGATGGCGCGTGCCGGCAAGCTCAAGGTCCCGGCGATCAACGTCAACGACAGCGTCACCAAGTCCAAGTTCGACAACCTGTACGGCTGCCGCGAGAGCCTGGTCGACGCGATCCGCCGCGGCACCGACGTGATGATGGCCGGCAAGGTCGCCGTGGTCGCGGGCTTCGGGGATGTGGGCAAGGGCTCCGCCGCCTCGCTGAAGAACGGCGGCTGCCGCGTGCTGGTCACCGAGGCCGATCCGATCTGCGCGCTGCAGGCGGCGATGGAGGGCTACGAGGTCGTCACCATGGAGGACGCGGCACCGCGCGGCGACATCTTCGTCACCGCGACCGGCAACGTCGACGTCATCACCATCGACCACATGCGCGCGATGAAGAACCGCGCCATCGTGTGCAACATCGGCCACTTCGACAGCGAGATCCAGATCGAGGCGCTGCGCAACTACACCTGGGAGAACGTCAAGCCGCAGGTCGACGAGGTGGTGTTCCCCGACAAGAAGCGCCTGATCGTGCTGTCCGAGGGCCGCCTGGTGAACCTCGGCAACGCCACCGGCCACCCCTCCTTCGTGATGTCGGCGTCCTTCACCAACCAGACGCTGGCGCAGATCGAGCTGTGGACCGCGCCTGCCGGCAAGTACGGCACCGGCGAGATCTACACCCTGCCGAAGGCGCTCGACGAGAAGGTGGCGGCGCTGCACCTCGCCAAGGTCGGCGCCAAGCTGACCAAGCTCACCCCGGAGCAGGCCGCCTACATCGGCCTGCCCGGGTCGAACGGCCCGTTCAAGCACGACCTCTACCGCTACTGAGCGCCGGCAGAGGACGTCTGTCCCCGAAGCCGCCGGGGGCGGGCGTCCCCGGCGGGCAGCCCGATCCGCCACCAGCAAAGTTCCGCACCGTTCCGGCTGCCGATGTTCACGAAGTTTTCGCCTGTCCGTGGCACCAAGCCCTGCCAGATATGATCCGCAGAGCTCCAGGAGCGCGTGATGAGTGCCGCCACGACCCCCACCATGACCGAGGCGCTCCGGCGCGCGCTGGATCAGGTCAGCGACCCGCCTGCCGTGAAGGACCTGCTGTTCCTGGAAGCCTGGGAACGCGACCCGAAATGGGGCAGCGGCTTTGCGCTGCGCGTGAGCCAGATCAGGCGCGCCAACCCGGAACTCGCCGCAGCCATCCGCGCGGAGATCGCGCGGCATTGACCTCGGCGTCCGGGCCGCAGCCCTTCCCTATGGGGCAGCGCTGAACAGGTTCACCGCAGCGGCACGGCCGTTCTGCTGCTGCTCCACCTCGAAGCCGACCTTCTGGCCCTCGTTGAGCGCGCCCAGGCCGGCCTTCTGCACGGCGCTGATGTGGACGAAGACGTCCTTGCCGCCAGTGTCAGGCGCGATGAAGCCGTAGCCCTTGGTGGGGTTGAACCACTTCACCGTCCTGTTGGACATGATGTGCCTTCCGTGCGGAGGCGGCCGCATCGAGGCCAGCCGCCATGTTGAACGTCAGGCCCGGCAACCGGGCCCCTCCCACGCGCAACCGGTCTCGTTGCTGCCGCCGATCTCGCGTCATCCCAGGATAGCGGCACGGTACGCAACCCGCAATGAATCCCGCGTGGCGACACTGTCCCCAAGGCCGACACGGCTCTGCAAGAACCGGGAGCGCCAGAGTGCAGGCCATGAGCATCATCCCTATCGGCGGCCCTGAGTTCCGACCTGCAAGGCAGGCAAGGCCGGGCTCTCCCTCCGCTGCCATTCCCTACGATCCAAGCGGATCGTCGGAGTGACAGCTCCGCCCGGACCCGCCCCTGCTTCAAGGCGGGGGCGAGCCGCCCCTGGACCGGCCTTCCTCAAGTATTGGATTCCAAAGGCGAGCCTTTGGCGGATGAGGCAGAGCCTCAACCTTGCTTGCTTCACCGGTCATCACAAACTGCCCGCCTCTGCGCGAGGGCGTCAGCCGCGTGAGGCTCGACATGGCCTGCACCGCAGCGGATTGGTGGTAGGATCGGCACAGGAGAGTGCAACATGCTGAACTGGTTCCTTGCGGTCCTGTGCCTCGTGGTCTGGGCAGGCTCCTACCTCTGGTATTTCGAGGGCGACATCAGGGGCTGGCTCAGCAAGCGCTACTGGTGGCAGCGCACGCTGCGCCTGCTGCGAAAGTAGCGGCCACCGCGCGCCAGGCGATGCCGCCGGGCCCGTTCGCACCCCGTCCTGCCACGTGGCGTCGCCCCGTGCGCACACAGCGTCGTTGACGCACGGCGTCCAGGATGCGAGGTCCGTCACGCCGCCATGGCGCGCGATATGCATGGACGAGGCGGATGCGGGGATGGCGCTGGCATCTCCCCGGTGCGGCCAGGGCAGGAAGGAATCCGGAGAATGCAGATCCGCATCGGCTACGAACTGACATTCGACTGCGCGCAGCCGACGCCCATGATGCTCATGCTGAACGTCCACCCGTCCCGCGCGCACGACCTGCTGTCCGACGACACCATGACCACCGAGCCCGTGGTGCCGATCACCTCGTATCGCGACGTGTTCGGCAACACCTGCCTGCGCCTCGTCGCCCCCCGCGGCCCGATCACGCTGCGCGCCGACGCCCTGGTCACCGATTCCGGCGAACTCGACGAGGAAGCGCCGGGGGCCATGCAGCACCCCGTGGAGGAGCTGCCCAACGAGGTCCTGGTCTATCTGCTGGGCAGCCGCTACTGCGAGACCGACCGGCTGTCGGACTTCGCCTGGAACAATTTCGGCCACCTGCCGCTGGGCTGGGCGCGGGTCGCCGGCATCGTCAAATGGGTCAACGAGCACGTCACCTTCGGCTACCAGTACGCCCGCCCGACCAAGACCGCCTACGAGGCGTTCGAGGAGAAACGCGGGGTGTGCCGCGATTTCGCCCACCTGGCGACGACGTTGTGCCGCTGCATGAACATCCCGGCCCGCTACTGCACCGGCTACCTCGGCGACATCGGCGTGCCGGTCTCCCCCGACCCGATGGACTGGTCGGGCTGGTTCGAGGCCTATCTGGGTGGCCGCTGGTATACCTTCGACGCGCGGCACAACCGGCGCCGCATCGGCCGCATCCTCATCGGCCAGGGCCGCGATGCCTCCGACGTCGCGATCAGCAACACCTTCGGCAGCAACACGCTCACCGGCTTCAAGGTCGTCACCGACGAGGTCAAGGACTGACCACTGCGGAGTGGCGGGCGGCGCTTCTACGGGAAGCAAGCAAGGTTGAGGCTCTGCCTCAAACTCCGCCAGGGGCAGCGCCCCTGGACCTGCCTTGGTTAAGCAAGGATCCTGTTCCTTGGCGGTCTGGGCGAAGTCCGATCTTGTCCCTTATCGCCGTCTGACCCATTCCACATGACCGCCCGAGAACGCCAGGCTCGCCGCGGCGTTGCCGCACCATGAAGCAAGCGCAGCATCGACTTGTCGTGACCACCCGAGGCCAGGGCCTGGTGGCGATCACCACGCCCGTGGCGCGGTGGCTGGCGGAGCAGCAGGTCGCCACCGGGTTGCTGACCCTGTGGTGCCGCCATACCTCGGCGTCGCTCCTGGTCCAGGAGAACGCGGACCCCGACGTGCGCGCCGACCTGCTGGACGCGTTCGCCGCCATCGCGCCCCAGGACGCCGCATACCGCCACAGCGCCGAAGGCCCCGACGACATGCCCGCGCACATCCGCGCCGCCGTGACGCCGGTGCAGTTGACCATTCCCATAGGCGAAGGCCGTCTGATGCTCGGCACCTGGCAGGGCATCTACCTGTTCGAGCACCGCTCCGCCCCGCACCGCCGCGAGATCGTGCTCCATGCTCTCGGCGAGTGATGCCAACGGCCCTCTGAAGTGACCGGTGAAGCGAGCAAGGTTGAGGCTCTGCCTCAAACTCCGCCAAAGGCTCGCCTTTGAAATCCACCACTCAAGTAAAGCCGGTCCAGGGGCGGCTCGCCCCTGGCGGGTCTGGGCAGAGCCCAGCCTTGCTTTCCGACAGGTCAGTGCATCGAGCCGCTGGTACGAGGCCGACCTGCGCCGTCGGTCAGTCCGACGCTTCCGGCGGCGCCGAACCCGCAGGGAGCACCTGTGAGGACAGGTCCGGCAAGACTGCATCGGCCGGCACAGGCTCCCCGGGCGACGCGCCCCGGACAAGGCTCGCCGCACGCCGGGCCCCATGCGGCGCCGTCGCCGACCGCCTGGCACGCGGCTCGCGGTCGGGCCAGGAGACAACATGGTCCTCCAGGGCGCCCGCGACCCGCTCGTCGACCACGCGCCCGCGCACGGAGATCCCGGCCTCGTGCACCGTGTCCGGACTGCCGGACACCAGCGGGTGCCACCAGGCCAGCCCCCTGCCCTCCGCGACCCGGCGGTAGGCGCAGCTCGGCGGCAGCCAGTCGATGTCCGCCAACGCCGCCGGCGTGAGCGACACGCAGTCCGGCACCCGCTCCTGCCGCCGCGCGTAGTCCGAGCAGCGGCAGCTCGCGCCGTCGAGCAGCCGGCACGACACGTCGGTGTAGGCGAGCGCATCGGTGTCCTCGTCGCGCAGCTTGTGCAGGCAGCAGCGCCCGCAGCCGTCGCACAGCGACTCCCACTCGGCCACGCTCATCTCGGCGAGGGTCTTGACGACCCAGAACGGCTTGCCCGGCATGGGCGCGACATGGGGTGCCGCCCCGGCCGCGCCAGCGCCGGAGGGGGCCTCGGCACCGGACTGCGCTGCCCGCATCAACGACGACCCTGCCCGGGGATCAGCGCGGCGGCGGCAGCATCTGCTGCTGCACCGCGCCGCGCGGCGCCGGCGACATCGGCCCGGCCCCCTGGTCCTGGCCGTACGGCGCCGCGCCATAGGGCATGGCCGACGGCGCCGGCTCCTGGTTGCCGAACCGCATCAGCACGGCGCGCAGCGGGTCCGCGCCCGGGTTGTTGGCGCGCATCGCCATGACGATGCCGCGCGAGCCGATGTCCTGGTTGTAGTAGGCGCGATCGCCGATGCTGTCGGCGGACATCACCCCGCCCTCCAGGGAGATGCCGGCATACAGCCCGCGCGTGCGCTCGAACGCCACGATGTCGGCGTTGAGCGCCGCCGTGGTGTCGCCGGACACGCCGCCGCCCAGCGTCACCAGCGCCACCGACGCGCCCGCGCCGATCTTGAACTGGCTGTCCATGACCGCGTCGAGGCCGCGGTTGGTGAGGATCATCATCATCAGCTCGGCATCCTGCATCCCGGCCTGCAGGCCGAAGCTGCCGTTGCCCAGGCTGTAGAACGCCGGCGCCGACCACGACCCGTTGCCGCCGCGCGCCAGCAGCACGCAGCCGCCGCCCTCGCCGCCGAACAGGAACCCCACCCGGAACACGCGCGGGCAGATCATCACCGCGCGCGCCTTGCGCAGGGTGCGTGCCGCGACCTTGCCGGTCACCGGGTTGAGCAGGTCCTGGGCCGCCAGGGTGGCGCGGTCCACCAGCTCCTGCTGCTGCTGCGCACGGACCTGGTCGACCACGCCCGTCTCGCACCCGGCCAGGGACAGGGCGCACAGCGCGGTCATCGTAGCGGCCACAAGCCTGCGCATCCGGATTCTCCCTACCGAGGGCCAAGCTTGTAGCGGCGAATCATGGCGATACCAAGAAGCCCTCAGCAATCACGTGAAGCTTAGCAAGCAAGGTTGAGGCTCTGCCTCATCCGCCAAAGGCTCGCCTTTGGAATCCACTCCTTAAGTAAGGCCGGTCCAGGGGCGGCCCGCCCCTGGCGGGTCCGGGCAGAGCCCGGCCTTGCTTCCTTCCAGCCCGGTGCCGCTGGCCGCCTATCTCACGCCGTCATAGCCCGGCACCTCGTTCACGCAGACCACCCGCCACGCGCGAGGGTGCCGCTCCAGCACGCTCACCGACAGGTTCTGCACGGACAGGTGCAGCGCCGCGTCGGCGGAGATGCCCATGGCGTGGGCGACGGCGGCGCGGATCACCCCGCCGTGGCAGACCACCACCAGCTCCTCGCCGGGATGCGCCTTTGCCAGACGCTCCAGCACCGGCCCGACCCGCTCGATCACGTCCTGCATGCTCTCGCCGCCCGGCGGCCGCTCGTCGCCGGCCAGCGGCCAGAAGGTGTGCGCGGGCCGCGACAGCAGCGGCGGCAGAGCGGCGTGGGCGAGGCCCTGCCATTCGCCGAGGTGCTGCTCGGCCAGGTCGGGCTCCACGCCGGGCTGCACCGCGGGGTAGCCGGCCGCGTGGATCGCTTCGGCGGTGCTGGCGGTGCGCCGCAGCGGCGTCACGTACCAGGCCGCGTCGCGGGGCAGGCGTTCGGCCAGCGCGGCGTACTGGCCGGACTGCGCCGCCAGGGTCTCGGGGCAGAGCGGGACGTCCATGGTGCCGTACAGGACGAGGCGCGCGCTTTCCTCCACCAGGGCGTGGCGCACGAGGTGGAAGCGGGTCATCGCACCTCTTCTCCGCCGCAGCCTGCACAAAGGCCGGGTCCGGGCGCCCCGCGCCGTCCGGCCGGCACCGGCCGACCCGTCATGCGGCCCACGGGCACGGCCGCAGTGCCACCGTCCGGACGGCACGCCGGGCCACCGGGGCCGGACAACGCCGCCTCAACTCCCGCCCAGGTGCCGGAGGGCGAGCAGCGGGACCAGGGCAGCCAGGGCGACCGGCACCGACCAGTACTCCATCCTGATCCAGAACAGGCGGTGCACACGCCGCAGCACGACGCGCTCCTGCGTTTTCGGGTCCAGCAGCTCGTGTCCCGGGCGGCTGTTCAGGCGCCGGCCGACCTGCCAGTTCACGGCTGCGGCCGCAAGCAGCCCGGCACTGAAGGCCAGGAACGCCAGCTCGGGTCGGCCGATGCCGATGAGCGCCAGTTGCAGGAGCGCTCCGACCGCCACGGACGTGACGAACACGATGGGGAGCACGAGGATGCCCCAGCCGGACCAGATAAGGATCATGCGTCGGTTCCCGTCAAAGGCGTCACGATCAAGGCCTTCCTGGCTCGGAGGGAATCATGCGTCGCCGCTTTCTACAACCTGCGCGGTCCGCTTCCCACCCCTGCGCGACATGGCCTCGTCCTGCCGGTACCGGCGGCTCGGGCGTCGGCCTGTCCCGCGTCCGGCGCGCTATTCGCCGATGCTCAGCAGCGCGCCGCGCACCCGTGCGGAGTGGAACTGCCGCAGGAACAGCAGCACGGCGGCCGCCAGCCACAGCCCGTCCAGCCCGAACGCCCACCCGAGCTGGTCCCAGCGCACCACGCCCTGCGCCATCACCGCGCGCAGCCCCTCGAACACGTGGCTGGACGGCAGCGCGAACGCCACCGGCCGCAGCACCCCGGGCAGTGCCGAGACCGGGTAGAACACGCAGGAGAACGGCGCCAGGCCGAACGTTACCGACCAGGCCAGCGCCTCCGCGCCCAGCCCGTGGCGCAGGATCAGCGACATCACGCCCAGGCCCACGCACCACCCCATCAGCATCAGCGCGGCCACGAACAGCACCAGCGGCGCGCCCACCGAGAACAGGTCGAAGCAGTAGATCGCCCAGGCCAGCAGCACCGCCGGCAGCACGCCCGCCAGCATCCGCAGCACCGACATCACCGTCAGCGCCGCCATCATCTCCCACGGCCGCAGGGGACTGACGAACACGTGGCCGAGGTTGCGCGACCACAGCTCCTCCAGGAACGTCGCCGACAGCCCCATCTGGGTGCGCAGCGTCACCTCCCAGAGCAGCACGCCGCCGAGCAGCGCGGAGATCGTCATCGCCGCCGCCGACCCCGACATGCGCCCCGCGAAATACGACGAGGTGAACCCCCAGATGCACATCTGCAGGATCGGCCAGTACGACAGCTCCAGCAGACGCGGCCACGACCCGCGATACAGCGCGAGGTGGCGATAGACCAGGCCCCAGATGCGCCCTGCCGAGCCGCTCACGCCGCGGCCTCCGCCCCGGCGACGCGGTCGCGGGCCCCACGGTCGCGGGCGATGTCGAGGAACACCTCCTCCAGGTCGTCGCGGTGGTAGCGCTCCAGCAGCGACGCCGGCGTGCCGCGATCGACGATGCGGCCCTGCTTCATCACCAGCACCTGGCCGCACAGCCGCTCCACCTCCGCCATGTTGTGGGACGCCAGCAGGATCGTGCAGCCCGACTCCGCGCGGTAGCGCTCCAGCCAGCCGCGGATCAGGTCGCCGGTGTCGGGGTCCAGGCTCGCGGTCGGCTCGTCCAGCAGCAGCACGTCGGGACGGTTGATCAGCGACTTGGCCAGCGCGACCCGGGTCTTCTGCCCCGCCGAGAGCTGCCCCGCCGGCCGCCGCAGCAGGTCGCCGAGGTCGAGCTGCTCCGCCAGCTCCTCGATGCGCCGCCCGATCCGCTTCACGCCATACAGGTGCCCGTATACCCGCAGATTCTCCGCGACGCTGAGCCGGCTCGGCAGGGCGACGTACGGCGAGGAGAAGTTCATCCGCGCCAGAGCCGAGAACCGGTCGCGCGCCATGTCGTGGCCCAGGATGCGGATGCTGCCCGCCGTCGGCACCAGCAGCCCGAGCAGCATCGCGATCGTGGTGGTCTTGCCGGCCCCGTTGCCGCCGAGCAGCCCGACCGTCTCGCCGGCCCGCACCGCGACGTCGATGCCGCCCACCGCCAGGGTGGCGCCGAACCGCTTCGATAGCCCCGCCACCTCGATCACCGGACCTGCCGGACCCGCGGCATCCTCACGTCGGGCATTCGATCCATCCATGCGCAACACTGTCCGGCGGGAGGAAGGCTTCGCCCTGCCTGCACGCCAGCCGGGCGACAAGGCGGGCGGGCGACGAAGCGAGCGGGCAACGAATCGGGAGTGCCACTCGCGAAGCACCGCCGTCCTCGTCATATGGGGCCGCATGAGCCTTTGTCCTCCCGGCCGCCTGTCCCCCGGACGCCGCATCTACGCCGTCGGCGACGTGCATGGCTGCGCCGATCGCCTGCGCGCGCTGCACGCGCTGATCGCCGCCGACCTGAGGTCCAGCCCCACGCCGGACACGACCCTGGTGCACCTGGGCGACTACATCGACCGGGGCCCGGACAGCGCCGGCGTGCTGCGCCTCGCCGGCCGGCCCGCGGTGCCGGTGGACCGGGTAGTGAACCTCGCCGGCAACCACGAGGCGATGCTGCTCGACGCGCTGGCCGGCCACCCGGACGCCGCGAGCCTGTGGCTCGACAATGGCGGCGACGCGACCCTGGACAGTTGGGGCATCCCTCGCACCGCCGCGCTCGACACCTGGCAAGGGCGCATCCCGGAGCACGACCTCGCCTTCCTGCACGGCCTGGCGATACGCCACGCACGGGACGGCTACCTCTTCGTCCACGCGGGCGTGCGGCCCGGCGTCCCGCTCGACCAGCAGTCCGACTTCGACCTGCAGTGGATGCGCGAGCCGTTCCTGTCCTGGCCGGACCCGTTCGGCGTCGTGGTGGTGCACGGCCATACCATGGTGAGGAAGCCTGCGATCCGCGCGAACCGGATCGGCATCGACACGGGAGCGGTCAGAGGCGGGCCACTGACCTGCGCCGTGCTCCAGGACAGGACCCTGCGGTTCCTGCAATCCTGAAGGCAAGCAAGGCTGGGCTCCGCCCAGACCCGCCAGGGGCGAGCCGCCCCTGGACCGGCTTGACTTAAGGAGTGGATTCCAAAGGCGAGCCTTTGGCGGATGAGGCAGAGCCTCAACCTTGCCTGCTTTCAGCGCCGGAAAACCGTCGCCTCCAGTCTCAGAACAAGGACACGACCCAGATCCCGCACAACAGAAAGCCCTGGTCCCACCAGGAACCAGGGCTTTCCGAGAGGCAGTGATCAGTTGTTGTTGCTGCGGTTGCCGGTGAGCTGGAGCAGGAGCATGAACAGGTTGATGAAATTCAGGTAGAGGCTGAGCGCGTCGTACACGCTGCGCTTGGCGGCCACGTCCGAGCCCTCGGCGTACGAATACTGGAGGTAGGACGCCTTGATGCGCTGAGTGTCAAAAGCGGTGAGGCCGGTAAACACCAGCACGCCGACGATGCTGACCAGGAACTGGAGCTGGCTGCTGCCGACGAAGATGTTGACCACGCTGGCGAGGATCACGCCGATCAGGCCCATCATCAGGAAGCTGCCGAACCGGCTCAGGTCGGTCTTCGTCGTGTAGCCCCAGGCCGACATCAGGGCGAAGGTGCCCGCGGTGATGAAGAACACGCGGGTTATGCTGTCGCCGGTGTAGACCCAGAAGATGTTGGCCAGGCTGGCGCCCATCGCCGCGCAAAATGCCCAATACAGCGCCTGCGCCGACTGCCGCGACAGCCGATTCACGCCCATGCTCAGCACCAGCACGAAGCCCAGCGGCGCGAACATCGCCGCATAGCCCAGCAGGGTCGGGTGCAGCGTGAGGCCGCCGTTCTGGAGCCGCATCGGCTGGTAGAACGCCTCGCGCACCGCCGGGACGTTGGCGACGAGGTAGGCCACGGCGCCGGTCAGCACCAGGCCCGAGGTCATCCAGTTGTAGACGTGCAGCATGTAGGTGCGCAGGCCGGCGTCGAGTGCGCCCGCCTGGGCGACACCGGGCGCGGCCGGATAGGTTCGGGTATCGGGGCGGAAGGCCATGGAGGGTTCCTCAGCGGGCATGGTGCCCATGCCTGCCATCTTGGCAGGAGCCGGCCCTTGTTCAAGCGAAATCCGGCGCCGACCACCCCCGCCGCCCGGCATCGGACACCGGACCTAAACGACTGATAGAACTCGCCTCGCCCGCCGGTCATTCGTTGCGAAGGTAGGCGCTGGCCGGCGCGCGCAGCGCCACCGCGGTGCCCACGTAGCCGAAGCCCAGCATGAGCAGGACGCAGCCGCCGACCGTGGCCGCCAGCACGCCGGGCAGGAACACCCAGTCCGCGTCCATCACGAACCGCACCACGCCCCAGCTCGCCGCCGTCCCCACCAGCGCGGCGAGCAGCCCCGCCGCGAGCCCGGTCACCCCGAACTCCACCAGCCACGCCGCCCGGATCTGCCGCCGTGTGGCGCCGAGGCTCTTGAGCACCACCGCCTCCGCGATCCGCCGGCGCTGCCCCGCCGCCACGGTGCCGGCCAGCACCAGGGCGCCCGCCGCCAGCGCCAGCGACCCCGTCGCCGCCAGCGCCGCCGCGACCTTGCGCACCAGCGAGGCCACCGCATCGAGCACGTCGGCGACGCGGATGCCGGTCACGTTGGGCAGCGCGTCCGTGACCAGGCGCAGCAGCGCTCCCTGGTGATGCGGATCGGCGTCCATGTACACGGTGGCGATCTCGGAATGCGGTGCCTGCGCCAGCAGCCCCGGCGAGGCGACCATGGTGAAATTCAGCGACAGGGTGCGCCAGTTGATGTCGCGCAGGCTGGCGACGCGCAGGTCGAGGTCGCGCCCCAGCACGTTGATGCGCAGCGTGTCGCCCACCCCGACGCCCCAGCCCTTCGCCAGCGCGGCGTCGAACGACACCAGCGGCGGCCCCGCGTAGTCCGCCGGCCACCACTGCCCGGCCACCAGCCGGGTGTCCTGCGGCTCGGCGGCGGAGAAGGTCAGCCCCCGGTCGCCACGCAGCGCCCACTGCGTCTCCGGCGTGGCGTGCACCTGGTCGACCGGCACGCCCTTGACCGCCACCATCCGCGCACGCAGGCTCGGCACCTGCTCGACGTCCACGGTGCCGGGTGCCGCGTGCACCATGGCATCGAAGCGCGCGAGCTGGTCCGGCTGGATGTCGATGAAGAAGAAGGTGGGCGCGTCCGCCGGGATCTGCTCCAGCACGGCGTCGCGGATGTTGGCCTCGATCAGCGCCACCGAGCACAGCGTCGACAGCCCCAGGCCGAGCGCCACCATCATCAGCGGCGTCGCCGTGCCCGGACGGTGCAGGTTGCCGAGCCCGAGCCGCGCCCACGCCCAGCGCGGCGCCGGCAGCAGCACCACCCCCCGCATCAGCGCCCAGCCGCCCGCCCGGAACAGCAGCAGCGTCGCCGCCGCCGCCCCGCAGAACCACAGCGCAAAACCACGCTGCGGCGCCGCGGCCACGGTCACCGCGACCAGCACCGCGACCAGCACGACGTTGGCGACCACCACCCCCGCCGACGGCCGCACGTCCCCCGGCAGCACGGCGTCGCGGAACAGCGCGGCCCCCGGGATGCGCGCCGCCCGGCCGAGCGGCCACAGCGAGAACGCCCCCGCGGTGAGCAGCCCGTACAGCGCTGCGAGCCCCAGCGGCGCCCAGTAGATCCCGGCTCGCGGCGGCACCGGCAGCAGGCTGCCGAACAGCCACAAGCCGAGCGCCGGCAGCGCCGCCCCCGCCGCCACGCCGACCGCCACGCCCACCACGGACAGCGCCGCCACCTGGATCAGGTACGTGGCGAACACCAGCCGCGACGACGCACCGAGGCAGCGCAGCACCGCGATGCCACGCGCCCGCGCCTCCAGCCACGCCCGCACGCCCGTCGCCACCCCGATGCCGCCGACCAGCAGCGCCGTCAGCCCGACCAGCGTCATGAACCGGCTGGTCTGGTCGATGAACCGCACCATGCCCGGCGCCGCCTCGTGCGAGTCGCGGATGCGCCACCCCTGACCGCCGAACTCCGCGCGCAGCGCCGCCTCCACCGCCGCGACATCCGTGCCCGGGGCGAACGCGGCGCGCAGCTCGTGGCGCGTGAGCGAGCCCGGCTGCACCAGCCCGGTGGCCGCCAGATCGTCGAGCGCGATCACCGCGCCCGGCCCGAGCAGCCCCGGCGTTGCGGCGCCATCCGGCTCCGCGGCCACCGACCCCCTGAGCACGAACTGCGCCTGCCCGAGCCGCAAGCTGTCGCCCGGCTTCACCGCGAGCCGGTCCAGGATCACCGGCTCGCCCACCAGGCCCCGCCCGGCCAGCGCGCCCCGCACGTCGCCCGGCGGCGTCAGCTCCAGCGTGCCCACCAGCGGATACGCCGCGTCCACCGCCTTCAGCTCGACCAGCGCGCGCTCGCCGTTGCCCGCCACCAGCATCGAGCGCATCTGCACGACGTCGGACAGCCGCGCGCCCCGGTCGCGCAGGAAGGCGCGCAGCGTGTCGGGCAGCTCCTGCGCGCCGCCGTCCACCGCCAGGTCGCCGCCGAGGATCTCGCGCCCTCGGTCCGACAACCCCCGCTCGATCGCCACCCGCAGCCCGCCCACCGCACCGATCGACGCCACCCCCAGCGCCAGGCAGGCGAGCACGATGCGCAAGCCCCGCGCGCCGGTGCGCAGCTCGCGCGCCGCCAGCCGCAGCGCCAGCATCACCCGCGCACCCGCCCGTCTGATGCCAGCGGCCCTTTGCCTTGACCTGTCAGAAAGCAAGGCTGGGCTCTGCCCAGACCCGCCAGGGGGGAAGCCCCCCCTGGACCGGCTTTACTTAAGTAATGGACTCCAAAGGCCTGCCTTTGGCGGAGTTTGAGGCAGAGCCTCAACCTTGCTTGCTTCACCGGTCGCTCCAGAAGGCCGTTGCTATGACACGCGCCCGTCCGCGACGCGCACCTGCCGCCCGCAGCGCGCCGCCAGCGCCGGGTCGTGGGTGATGAGCATCAGCGTGGTGCCCAGGCGGGCCTGCATGTCGAACAGCAGGTCCATCACCACCTGCCCGGTCGCCTGGTCGAGGTTGCCGGTCGGCTCGTCGGCCAGCAGCAGCCGCGGCCGCGGCGCAAACGCCCGCGCCAACGCCACGCGCTGCTGCTCGCCCCCCGAGAGCTGCCCCGGCAGATGCGTCAGCCGATGCCCGAGCCCGACCGCCTCCAGGCTGCCCCTGGCCCGCGCCGCCGCGTCGCGCACGCCCGCCAGCTCCAGCGGCACCGCCACGTTCTCCAGCGCCGTCATTGCCGGGATCAGGTGGAACGCCTGGAACACGATGCCCACGGTGTCGCGCCGGAACCGCGCCAGCGCGTCCTCGCCCAGCCCGGTGATGACGGTGCCCGCGATGCGCACCTCGCCGCCGCTCGCGCGTTCCAGCCCCGCCAGCACCATCAGCAGGCTCGTCTTGCCAGAGCCGGAAGGTCCCACGATGCCGAGCGCCTCGCCCGCCCCCACCTCCATGGTGACGCCGTTGAGGATGTTGACCGGTCCCGCCGCCGAAGGCACCGTCAGCCTCAGGTCACGGACCTGCACCAGCGGCGCGCCCCCGGACGGGTCGCGGGATGGCGCGGCGGAAGCGAGGGAAGCGGTGGCTGTGTCCATGGCTGCTGCATATGGCGCCCGACCCCGCCTGGCGAAGGCCGCCGCCACCGGTTTCATGCTGCTGGCCCTGGCCTGCGGCCCCGCATCCGCCCGCCAGACCCGTCTGCTCGCCTTCGGCGACTCGCTCACCGCCGGCTACGGCCTGCCGCACGAGGACGGCTTCGAGGCCCAGCTCCAGGCCGCGCTGCGCAAGTCGGGCCACGACGTGGTCATTCTCGACGGCGGCGTGTCCGGCGACACCACGGCCGGCGGCGCGGCCCGCCTCGACTGGTCCCTGGCCGACAACCCGGACTGCGCCCTGGTCGAGCTGGGCGCCAACGACGGCCTGCGCGGCCTCGATCCCGCGGCGATGCAGGCCAGCCTCGCCACGATCCTGGACCGCCTGGCGGCCCGCCACGTCCCGACCCTGCTGTCCGGCATGTACGCGCCGCCGAACCTGGGAAAGACCTACGACGACGCCTTCCGCGCCGTCTTCGACCGCCTCAGCCAGCGCCCCGGCCTGCTGTACGACCCGTTCTTCCTGCAGGACGTGGCGCTCGACCCGTCGCTGAAGCAGCCAGACGGCCTGCACCCCACGGCGAAGGGCGTGGCGATCATCGTCGCCCGCCTGCTGCCGCTGGTCGAGCGCCTGCTGGCCGAGGTGCCCGCGCAATGACCGCGACAATTCCCCGACGGGCCGCGCGGCGACAGGCAGCGCGGCGCCAGGCAGCCGGGCGACAGGCAGCCCGGCGACGTGGCGACACGCCCGCGCCGTGAGGCTGTTCGTCGCCGTCGACCTGCCCTGGGAGCTGCGTGAGCGTCTGACCGGCCTCGCCGGCGGCCTCAAGGGCGCGCGCTGGCAGCCGCCGGAGAACCACCACCTGACGCTGCGCTTCCTGGGCGAGCTGCCACGCACCATGGCCGAAGAGGCCGACCTGGCGCTGGCGGGGGTGCAGGCACGCGGCTTCGGCCTGGTGCTCCACGGCGTCGGCGTGTTCGCCAAGCCGGGCAGGCTCGCCTCGCTGTGGGCGGGCGTGGAGCGCAACCCGGCGCTGGACCACCTGCAGGCCAAGATCGAGACCGCGCTGCAGCGGGCAGGGCTGGAGCCGGAACGCCGCCGCTTCGCCCCGCACATCACCCTGGGGCGCATCCACAATACCTCGCCCGACGAGCTTGCGGGCTGGATCGCCGCGCACAACCTGTTCCGCGTCGACCCGGTGCCCGTGGCGCACTTCACCCTCTTCAGCTCCCGCCTGGGCAAGGAGCAGTCCGTCTATACCCCCGAGGTCGAATATGAGCTGGCGTGACACTGCCCTGACCGTCCTGGCCACGGCCGCACTCGCCGTGCCCGCACGGGCGGCCGGCTCCATCGTCGGCCCGATCATGGTCTCCGACCCACTCACCACGCCGCAGCCGAAGGGCGGCGACGCGGTGCTGTCGATGACCGTGACCAACAATGGCGACGTCACCGACCATCTGATCCGCGCCGCCTGTCCGGACGCCGCCTCCGTCACCTTCGAGGCTCCGGTGCGCGAGGGCGCGACCGAGCTGCACCAGGTCGAGGGCTTCGAGATCCCCGCCCACAACGCCGTCATCCTCAAGACCGGCGGCTGGCAGATCGTGCTGCACGGCTTCCAGCACGACATCGCCGCCAGCGACGTGCTGCCGTGCACCGTCACCTTCGAGAAATCCGGCGAGCAGATCGTGCAGGCCCAGGTCCGGGACGGCGCCTCCTAGCCCGTGCCGGATCACCCGCTCTCACTGCCCGATCCCACTCCGGCCGATGCCGCTCCGGCCCCCGGCCTCCCCCGCCACCCGGCCGCGGCAGGCGCAGGCGATCCCGCCACCGGCATCGACCAGCTCGCCGCCGAGGCGCGCGCCTGCCGGGTGTGCGCCCCGCATCTGCCGCTCGGCCCGCGCCCGATCCTGCACGTCTCCGCCACCGCCCGCCTGCTGATCGCGAGCCAGGCCCCCGGCACCAAGGTCCATCTGGCCGGCCTGTCGTTCTGGGACGCCTCCGGCGACCGCCTGCGCGCCTGGCTCGGCCTCGGCAAGGACGTGTTCTACGACAAGTCGCAGGTCGCCATCCTGCCGATGGGCCTCTGCTACCCGGGCCGCCTGCCGAACGGCGGCGACGCCCCGCCGCGCCCGGAATGCGCGCCGATCTGGCGGGCCAGGCTGCTCGCCGCCATGCCGCAGATCCGCCTCACCCTGCTGGTGGGCAGCCACGCCCAGCGCTGGGCTCTCGGTCCCGGCGCCATGACGGATCGCGTCCGCGCGTTCCGCAGCTTCCTGCCGGACCGCTTCCCCCTGCCGCATCCCTCCTGGCGCACCGGCATCTGGGAGCGCCGCAACCCCTGGTTCACCGCCGAGGTGCTGCCGGAGCTGCGCCGCCGCGTGCAGGACACGCTCGCCGATGGGTGACGACCCGCCTGTCGCGGACCTGCCCCCGCCCCTGCTGCCGGAGCGCGCCCTGGCCATCCGGCGCGCCACGGCTCGGCTGTGCGAGATGCTGTCCTGGGTCGTGCTGCACGAGGTGCCGCTGCCGAACTCCCGGCGCGCCGACATCCTGGCGCTGCGCCCTGACGGCGGCTTCGTGTGCATCGAGGTGAAGTCCGGCGCCCGCGACTTCCTGGTCGACACGAAATGGCCGGAGTACCGGGAGTACAGCGACGAGCTGTTCTTCGCCGTGGACGGCGACTTCCCCCAGGCCATCCTGCCTGCCGAGGTGGGGCTGATCGTGGCGGAGCAGGGCGAGGCCGACCTGATCCGCGCCGCACCCATCCACCCGCTCGCCACCGCACGAAGACGGGCCCTGCTCCAGCGGTTCGCGACGATCGCGGCCCGACGGCTGGCGCGGCTGGACGACCCGGCCATCACCTCCTCGCTGCGAGCGGCGCTCAGGGCGGAGTAGCCGCGAGGAAGCAGGCAAGGTTGAGGCTCTGCCTCAAACTCCGCCAAAGGCTCGCCTTTGGAAACCACTACTCAGTAAAGCCGGTCCAGGGGGGGCTTCCCCCCTGGCGGGTCTGGGCAGAGCCCAGCCTTGCTTGCTGCTCCGCCCCTACTCGACGACCAGGACCTCGCCTCCCCAGTTCCGCAGCATCGCCGCCGCCGCACTCGGCTCCCGCTCGACCAGAAGCTCGGGACGCAGTGCCTGCAGGGTGTCGTTCGCGGAGTGCGCCGGATAGAGGCACACCAGATCGACCTCGCGCAGCCCGGCGAGCGCCAGGGCCGCCGGCGGCACCTCGCCGTCGCGCGTCGGATCGTGGAACAACCCCACGATCAGCCGGTCGCACGCCGTGCGCGCCTGCTCCATCAGCCGCAGGTCCCCGCCCCGGCGGGCATCGAGCCCGCCGCCGTCCGAACCCGGCGCGAACCCGGTGCGCCACCCCATGCGGCGCCAGCGCTCGACCTGTTCCACGGCAAGCTCGGGCGACACCACCTTCTTGGGCACCACGCCCTGCGGCGACAGCGCGGCCAGCAGGTCGGCCTCCTGCGCCACCGCGAGACCCGCCTGCCCCAGCACGACGCCGGCCGCCAGGTTGGCGACGCGCGCCGCGACCCGCAGCGGCAGCCCGATGGCAAGCCCCGCCGCCATCGCCGCCACCAGGGTGTCGTTCGCCGCCGCCGCCTCGAAGGCTTCCGCCGCGAGCGAGGGTAGGTGCATGACACCTTCGCCGTCCACCAGGGTCAGGCCGCGCGAGGCGCGGTTCACCGCGACCGCGCCGAACCCGTGGGTCATGCGCACCCGCGCCGCCGCCGCCTCGCAGGCCGCCTCTGTCAGCACCGGCTCGCCCGCCACCTCGGCCAGCTCGTCGAGCGTGGGGCAGACCAGGTCGGCGCCCTCGTAGCGCTCGTAGGCCACGCCCTGCGGATCGACCACCACGGGCCGCCCTGCTCGCTTGGCCGCCGCGATGATCGACCCGGCGATCCCGCCCGCCAGCACGCCCTTGCCGTAGTCCGACAGCACGCTGACCGACGTCGCCGCCATGGCATCGCCGGTGATGCGCAACATGCGCTCCACCAGCTTCGGGTGCACCGGCGAGACGTCCTCCCGGTCCGAGCGGAGGAGCTGCTGCCCGCGCGCCATGTAGCGGGTCTTCTGCGTGGTGCAGCGCGCGCCCTGCACCAGCAGCCACGGCTCGACGTTCGGCTGCCCGCCGATCAGCCCCGTCAGGTCCGACCCCGCCTGGTCGTCGCCGACCACGGACACGAACGCGACGGCGGCCCCGAGCCCGGTGAGGTTGCGGACCACGTTGCCCGCCCCGCCCGCCATCGCCAGCTCGCGCTTGACGGCCAACACCTGGGTCGGCGCCTCCTTGCTGATCCGCGACACGCTGCCATAGACGTAGCGATCGAGCATGACATCGCCGACCACCATGACGCTGGCGCGGGACAGGCGACGTATGGCATCGCTCAGTTCCGCGTCGGGCACCCCGACGCTGGTCTCGCACCCTTGCATCCGATCAGAGGTACCGTCCCGACCAGCGCAAGGCAAGCGGGTTGCAGGGCTCTCCGCCCGGCTCCGGTGCGCAACGACCTGGGCGCCGGCTTCAGACAGCGTGACTGCGCCGCAGCGGGAGTGGCATCGGCTCCGCCCTGGGCGACGCGCCGAACACGGAAAGGCAGCAAGGTTGAGGCTCTGCCTCAAACTCCGCCAAAGGCTCGCCTTTGAAATCCACTACCTAGGAGAAGTCGGTCCGGAGGGGCCTTTCCCTCCTGGCGGGCCTGGGCCGGAGCTGCCCGAAGGTTCCGACAGCCCGCTTGGGCTGTTGGAATGGGCAGCGGAGGCAGAGCCTAGCCTTGCCTGCCTGCCGCCGGTTTCGGCCCGCCCAGGCCGGGCATGGGCCTGATCGTTCGAGAGGAACCTGCGCGCAGTCAGTGGGCCGTTCCCATCACGCCGCTCACCCGGTTCCGCCCGTCGAGGTCGATCACCGGCGTGGGCGAGATGCCGTTCGTGGACCCGGTCCCCCCGCTCCACAGCGTCGCGGTGACGTCGTTGCCGAAGCACCCCTTGTCGATGCGCACCGCGCAGTCGAACCCGCCGACGCCCACCGCCGAGACCAGGAAATTCGTGGTGCCGTAGTAGCCGCCGTCGACCATGGCGCTGGTGAGATGGATGCAGTCGACCACCCCCGGCGCGGCGGTGCCGCCCTGCACCCCCGAGATCACCCCGGTCTGGCAACCGGCAAGGATGTAGCAGGCGCCGCCGTTCTGGCCGCTGAAGATGACGCAGGCGTCGGAGATGTTGACGTTGAGGAACGAGGGCAGGTTCAGGATGAAGTCGGTGACGTCGTTGTCGCCACCAACCCACTTGAACAGCAGCCCGCAGATCCCGTTGTAGGTGTTCGCCCGGCTGGCGTCCCACGCCCCGCCGCACTGGTCCTGCGCCCAGTGCTCGCAGATCGGGTCCTCGATGTAGCCCTGCTGGATCGCCGCCCTCCAGCAGTAGTGCGAGGTGACGTTGCGTGACAGCATCAGAACGACGCTTCCGGCATTGAGAGTGCACGCGCCAACCACACTCTTGCCAAGACCGATGTAATCGATATTGTCGAACCTGATATTGCCCAGGTTACGCAGCCTCACAAGCTCGTAGGCACCGACGTAACCGCTCGAGTTGTTTCCCGTATAGCCGGAAATGTTGTCGATCTGGGCCCCGCTTGGCCCGCTGTTCTGAGCGAATGCGCTGTACCCCCCGCCATCGACCTCCAGGAACGACTGCGGATTGCCGACATAGCTGGCGAAACTCAGGTTCCTGATCTCCGGGAACGACCCGGGCTGCGGAAACATCTTGATCATCGGGGCATTGTCCGTGCCGTGCAGATACACCGACCGCGCGCTTGTCCCGATGAACGAGACGTTGCCGCCCGCGACGATGACGTGCGGGCTGATGACGTAGTCGCCCGGGTCGCACTCCACGATCCCGCCGTAGGGTGCCGCATAGTACGCCGCGCAGAACGCCACCATGTCCATGGTGACGCTGTTCGTCAGGCTCGCCTCGGCCAGCGGCGTGTAGATGTTGAGCGTCTGCAACGCGAAAAGCCCCGCCGAGGTCAGCGCCGCGCTCAGCGTGATCGTGGTCCCGCTGATCGCCACGATCGAGCAGAGCGGCGCAAGACCCTGGGTCGCCCACACCTGCTGCCCGACCTTCACCTTCGTCATGTCCGCGCCGATCGTCAGCACGGTCCGGGCCGGGACCTGCGTGCCCGCCGGCTGGTCGGTGATGCGGATCGTGCCGCCCTGCGTCGCCACCACCCTGGTGCCGGCCGCCAGGGTGCCGCCCGTCACGACCATGTCGTCGTAATACGCCAGCCCCGCGTTGGGCGCCGGCAGATACCAGTGCCCGTCCTGTCCCTGGTATCCCGCCGAGGCCAGCGTCAGCGTCGTCGCCAGGTTCACCGTCGAGCCGGACGCCACCGCCACCGGCAGCCGCACCCAGGTGTCGTCGCCCATGGTGAACGGCTGCGTCGCCGCAAAGGCGTACGGCTTGCCTCCCGCGGTGTTGGTCCACGCGGCCAGCGCCGCGCGTGTCGTCACGCCCAGCAGCGCCTGCGGCGTGGTGCCGTTCTGCTGCGCCCCGAACATCTTGAGCCGGAGGCGGTCGCTCTGGATCGCCTGCAGCGTCCGCTCCGGTCCGCCGAAGATCGCCGACGCGGTGTTGCTCCGCACCGAGCCGTTGCCCAGCGTCCCCGGCGGTCCCTGCGGCGCCACGATCGTCACGATCGTTCCGCCCGACGCGTTCGTCAGCGTGGTGGTCGACCCTGCCGTGCTCGACCCCGCGATGATGCCGGCCGCCACCGCGCTCGAGAGCGTGCCCACCTGGCTGCCGAGCGTGGACACCGAGTTGCCCGCCGACGTCGCCGCGACGGAGGCCGCCGCCGCCAGGCTGCCTGCCGCCGACACCACACCGCTCAGCGTGCCGATCTGCCCGCCCAGCGGCGCCACCGCGCTCGCGAGCGTGCCCACCTGGCTGCCGAGCGCGGACACCGAGTTGCCCGCAGACGCCGCCGCGACGGAGGCCGCCGCCGCCAGGCTGCCTGCCGCCGACACCCCGCTGCTCAACGTGCCGAGCTGCGCCGTGTGCCCCGCCACCGTGCTGCCCACCGTCGACACCGTCGCCGACAGCGTGCCGATCTGCCCACCCAGCGGCGCCACCGCGCTCGCGAGCGTCCCCACCTGGGCGCCGAGCGTGGACACCGAGTTGCCCGCAGACGCCGCCGCGACGGAGGCCGCCGTCGCCAGGCTGCCCACCGTCGACACCGTCGCAGACAGCGTGCCGATCTGCCCGCCCAGCGGCGCCACCGCGCTCGCGAGCGTCCCCACCTGGGCGCCGAGCGCGGACACCGAGTTGCTCGCCGACGCCGCCGCGACGGAGGCCGCCGTCGCCAGGCTGCCCACCGTCGACACCGTCGCGGACAGCGTGCCCAGCGGTGCCACGGCGCTCGCCAGCGTGCCCACCTGGCTGCCGAGCGTGGACACCGAGTTGCCCGCCGACGCCGCCGCGGCGGACGCCGCCACCGCCAGGCTGCTCGCCGTCGATACCCCGCTGCTCAGCGTGCCGATCTGCCCGCCCAGCGGCGCCACCGCGCTCGACAGCATCCCCACCTGGCTGCCGAGCGTGGACACGGAGACGGCCAGCGTCCCCGTCGCCGCCGTCGCCGAGCCGGACGCACTCTGCGCCGCCGCCGCCTGCACGCCCACCGCACCCAGCGTCGTGACGATCGCCGGATCCGTGATCGACGAGATCATGCCCGATGCATTGATGCTGACGTTCGCACCCGCGGCGAACAGGCCGCGCAGCACCGGCAGCGCCATGCGCGACGGCGTGCCGGAGCTGTTCAGCACCACCTCGTCGCTCAACGTCAGGGTGGCTCGCTGAACGAACCCGGCATGGTCCGCTCCGGTCACACTCAACGCCCCGCCGCTGATGGCAAGGCCGGTCCCCATGGGGACCGGTTCCGGCCCGCCCGGCCCCAGGGAGACACGGCCGAGCAGGGTGTTGCTTGCCGTCGTGATCGCAGCCTGCGTCGCCGCAAGCAGGTCCCCCACGGTGACGGCCCGGGTCACGCCGCCCTGGCTTACGGGAAGCTCGTCGCTGGCGCTCGGCTGAACCGCAACGGGCAGTTGCTGGATGGTTGGCATGATTGATCTCTCGAACAGGCCGTGCGTCACGCTCGCAGGCAATCCGCCTGCGGCAGTTCGGCACGGATGATTGGAGGCCACAGACGCCGCGAGGCAGAAGCCTTGCGTCAGCACCGCTAACAATCGTGGTAACGTCTCACAGGCCGTTTGGGCAAGCGGCATCGCCCCATCGGCACAGCGCGCAGGCTAGGCCCGCCCTCGGTGTGGCTGAAACCGACCCAATGCCGCCGCTTCGACAATCAGCCAAGCCCGCGACCACGAAGACCGGCTCCACCACCGGTCGCGCCGTCAAGGATCGCGGCTCAATCCCTTTTCCTGCAGGGCGGCCAGATAGGCCTGCCACCGTCCATCCTGCTCCCGCCCGAGCTGGTAGAGGTAATCCCAGGAGAAGATGCCGGTATCGTGCATGTCGTCGAACAGCAGGCGAACAGCGTAGTGCCCGACCGGCTCCACCGCCATGATGCCGACATGGCGGCGACCGGGAACTGTCGTGCGCTGCGAAGGCCCGTGCCCCTGAACCTCGGCACTGGGGCTCTCGACGCGCAGATACTCCGCCGGAAGCACGAAGCTGCTCCCATCGTCGAATGCCACGTGAAGCTTCTGCTCAGCCTTCACCAACCGGATCTCGAGCGGAACGGGCATGGCTCAGCCCAGCACCCGCGCCTCGTCAGGCAGCATGACAGGGATGCCGTCGCGAACCGGAAAGGCCAGTCCTGCCCCGCGACTGACCAGCTCACCCGCGGCCCGGTCGTACTCCAGCGCGGACCGCGTCACGGGACACACCAGGATCTCCAGGAGCCGCGGATCGACGTCGCGGGATACGGAAGCATCCCCCGTCCCGCCTTCAGCTTCGAAGCTGTGCGTCGCCACTCTCGTGCGCTCCCATGGTCAGCAGGGCCAACAACGCCTCGGCCCGCGCGGCGGGCGTGTCCGCCTCGAGCAGGGCCTGCTTCTCGGCCGGCTCGAACGGGCACACCATCGCCAGGGTGACGACCAGCAACTCGTCCGGCATCTGCTCGATCGCGTCCCAGTTCGCCTCGAAGCCTCTTGCCTGGAAGTAGGCCCGCAGCGCGCCCAGCAGCGCCTCGCGATCACGCAGCCCGTTCGCGTCGGGGCGGACCGCGAGATCGGCCGCAAACCGGCTGTAGTCGGCGATCACCCGGCGATACCCACGATGCGCCACAAGCTCGCGCACCACGTCGAACCGGATGAGACCGGTCAACGTCACCAGGTAGCGGCCATCCTCCGTCTCGCTGAACGACGAGATCCGCCCAAGACACCCGACCCGGTACAGGACCGAGTCCTCGTCCTGACCGGCGCGATCCTCCTGGATCATGCCGAACGTTCGGCCCGCGGCCAGCGCATCCTCGACCATCGCGACGTAGCGAGGCTCGAAGATGTGCAGGGGCAACCGCCCGCCCGGAAGAAGCAGGGCGCCGTTGAGCGGAAAGATCGCGAGGTGCTGCGGGAAATCCTCGGGCGAGTCGGTCATATCCATCGACGGATCAACTGAACAGCAGGGCCGACAGCCTGCGTCGCGCCGACAAGGTCGCGGGATCGTCGAACCCCCAGGCCTCGAAGAACTTCAGCAACTGCCGCCTGCCGCCGTCCTCGTTCCACGACCGGTCCCGGCGAACGATCTCCAGCAGCGCCTCGCTCGCCTCGCCGCGACGATCCATCCCGTTCAGCGCCGTCGCAAGATCGTGGCGCGCGGCGTGGTCGTCCGGGTCGCTCCGCAGCCGCGCCTCGAACTCGCCGAGCTGCAGGGCCGCCCAGCGCCCCTCGCTGGCAAGGGCAAGCGCGCTGGCGGCGCCCACGATCTCGATGTGACCGGCAATGGCCGGCGGGACCTGCGCGAGCGTCGCGCCTGCCTCCTCGTCCTGGCCCAGCGCCATCAGCGCGCGAACCAGGCCGCCCCACGCCTCGGGGTTCTCGGGCTCCTCCTGGATCAGCGCGCTGAACCCGTCGGCGGCCAGCTCCGCCTGCCCGTCCTCCATCGCCGCCTTCGCCTCGGCGAGGAGATCGGCGGACGGCATGCTGCCGCCGGCAAGCTTGAGCAGCGCCTCCACGAACCGCTTGATCTCGGACTCCGGCAGCGCACCCTGGAACAGGTCGGCGATCTGGCCCTGCCAGAAGGCCGCCACCGTCGGCACCGACTGCAGCGGCAGCCCGAGCTGGGTGAGCTGCGCCACGAGCGAGCGGTTCTTGTCGATGTCGATCTTCACCAGGCGCACCCGCCCGGACGCCGCGCGTGTCACCCGCTCCAGGGCCGGCGTGAGCTGCTTGCACGGCCCGCACCACGTCGCCCAGAAATCCACCAGAACCGGAACGGTGCGGGACGCCTCGATCACGTCCGCCATGAAGCTCTGCTGATCGCCGTCGATGATGACCACGTCGTGCGCGCCAGCATCCTGTAGGGTCGGTGCAGCCTTGGGCGTCTGGCCGATGATCAGGTCCATCATGCATTCCTCGCGGCCGCCATCACGCCGGCGTCACAGCCGTTAGATGTTGTGGACAACCCAACGCGCAAGCACAACGCCGTTTGCAGGCACCACAGCCTACACCAGCGGTCCCTTGGAGGGGCCGGACAAGCAAGGTTGAGGCCCCGCCTTCAAGCACGGGCCTCAAACTCCGCCAAAGGCTCGCCTCTGGAATCCACCACTCAGCAAGGCCGGTCCAGGGGCGGCTCGCCCCCGGCGGGTCTGGGCGGAGCTGCCCGAAGGTTCCGACAGCCCTCCTGGGCTGTTGGAATGGGCAGCGGAGGGAGAGCCCAGCCTTGCCTGCCTCCCCCACCAGACAGAGCCCCGAACGTCACCCGCCCGGCGTCAGACCTCGATCTCGCTCAGCCCCGCCCCGAGCAGCGCCAGGAGGTCGGGCCTTGCCAGGGCCAGGCAACCCTCCGTCGGCGTGAACCCGTCGGCTGCGACATGCAGGAAGATCGCCGACCCGCGCCCGCCAACCACGGGATCGTCGTTCCAGCCGAGAACCCCGACGATGTCGTAGAGGTCGTCCTCCCGCCACAGGCACTCGTGGCGCGCCGGGTGCGGCAACGTCACGGCGGTGTTGTAGTCGGCGTGGCTTGGATCGTCGCACCAGCCGTCGCATCGGGCGATCGGCGCGCTTGGCAGCGTCCCGGCCAGGACGGCGCGATCGGCGGCCGTGAGCCGGTCGGCGCGGTACAGGATGCCCCGCAACGGCAGGAGGCCCCACGGCGTGGCCCCGTCCCCTTCGCGCTTGTCGGCCCTGACCCCGCCCCGGCCCAGCGCAACACGCACCTGCCGCGCCCCGGTTCGCAGGACACTCTCGCATCCGAACCGCTCCACCAGCGCCCGCATCGCTCTCCCCGACCACCCGCACCTGCCGCCCCATGGCCCAGCATTCAGCCGAGAAGATGACCGAGCCTCTGCGCCTTGGTCGCCAGATAGCCGTCGTTCACCCCGTTCGCCGCGATCGCGTGACTGAGCCGTGCCACCACCGTGATCCCGCAGGCCTGCAGCGCCGCCACCTTGGCCGGGTTGTTGGTCAGCAGGCGAACGCGCGGCACGCCCAGGGCCTCCAGCATCGTCGCCGCCGCCAGGAAGCTCCTCTCGTCCACGCCCCAGCCAAGCGCGAGGTTCGCGTCGAGCGTGTCCAGCCCACGGTCCTGGAGCGCATAGGCCCGCAGCTTGTTGACGAGACCGATGCCCCGTCCCTCCTGGGCGAGATACAGCAGGACGCCAGCCCCCTCCGCGGCCATGCGACGGATGGCCTGGCGCAGCTGCGGCCCGCAATCGCAGCGCACGCTGCCCAGGAAGTCGCCGGTGAAGCACTCCGAGTGCAGCCGCACCAGCGGCGCCTCGCACGTCTCCGGGCGCCCGACCAGCAGGGCGAGATGCTCGATCCCGGCATCGGGCGAGCGGAACGCCACCAGGCGCGCGTCGGCGGCGTCCTCGAGCGGCACCTGCGCCTCGGCCACCCGCACCAGGCGGGACGCCGACGCCATGGGATAGTGCAGCACGTCCGACGCCGGCACATGGACCAGACCGCCCGCCTCGGCTCCCCCCGGCGCCGCCAGCGGCGCCGCCACCACGGCGGGCAGGAGCCTGGCGAGCTTGGCCAGCAGCAGCCCGGCATCCGCAAGCGGCGGCAGAGGCACCTCGACCAGGGGTTCCGCGGCGAGCTGCTCCACCGTGGGATCGGCGAGGCCGCGTATCCTGTCGGCGTCGAGCCCACGGTCCGGCAACGCGAAGGCGAGCAGCGCCTCGTCGCGCACGGAGCGACCGGAGATATCGGCGGCCCGCCGCCCCGCCAGCACCAGGCTGCCCTCGCCTCCGGTCAGCGCGGCCATCTCCCGCAGCCCCGCCATCGACGCGCCTTCGGCCGCCAGCACCACCAGCGCAACCTCCCCCCCTACGATCACCGGCACGCCACGCCTCAGCTCGGCGATCGCACGATGCACCTGACGAAAAGGCCCGACCCCAGTCCCTGTCGCACCTGCCCCGGTCCGCTCCGCCGCGGTCGTGGCCGCAAACGCCATCTCGGGCGCGGGCGGCACCAGGGGATCAATGGCGTCGGTCATCGAGAGCACATCAGGAACTCGCTCGGCACACGGGGGGACGTCTCGACGGGGCGACGTCTCAACAGACAGGGCGACATGTTGATAAGGTCGGATGCCCCCCGTCGGCAAACAAGCGGCGGCAAACAGGCGGCGGCAAACAGGCATGGTCCGCCTGGCGGCACTGAACCGGCGGGGGAATGCGGCGTTCGGCTCTCGGAATCGTGCGGGCCACCGGCCTGCAGGGTGCCGATGCCCGCCAGGACGCGGGCATTCAACCAGTGGTCGACCCGTTCCTGCGCGACGGGGCCACCGCCAGTCCTGCGGCCAGCCCTGCTGACGCCGTCATTCGGAGGAAGACCCATGGTGGCCGAGCGTCCCGTTCTGATAGTCGACGACGACCGCGTCCTGCGGGAGGAGCTCGTGACACAGCTTCAGCACGAGGGGGAATTCACTGCCGCGGAAGCCTCCAGCCTCGCGGAAGCCTCCGCCCTGGTCAGCGCGCAGGGTGCGCGCTTCGACGCCCTGATCCTCGACGTCGGCCTGCCGGACGGGGACGGCCGCGACCTGTGCGCCGACCTGCGCCGCCAGGGCCAGCGCATGCCGATCATCATGCTCACCGGCTCCGACGACGAGGCCGACGTGGTGCGCGGCCTCGACTCCGGCGCCAACGACTACATCGCCAAGCCGTTCAGGCTGAACGAGCTGCTCGCACGCCTGCGCGCCCAGCTGCGCATCTTCGAGAACAGCGAGGACGCGGTGTTCACCATCGGGCCCTACACCTTCCGCCCGAGCGCCAAGCTGCTGCAGGAGCCTCCCCGCAACCGCCGCATCCGCCTCACCGAGAAGGAGGCCGCAATCCTGAAGTTCCTCTACCGGGCCGGCACCAAGCCGGTGCCGCGGCAGATCCTGCTCAACGAGGTCTGGGGCTACAACGCCGCGGTGACCACCCACACGCTGGAGACCCACATCTACCGCCTGCGCCAGAAGATCGAGCCCGATCCCTCCAACGCCCGGCTCCTGGTCACCGAAGGCGGCGGCTACCGGCTGGACCCGTTCGGTCTCCCGACGCTGGCCTGAGAGGAACAGGGTCCTGAGAGGAACAGGGGCCTGAGAGGAACAGGGGCCTGAGGGAACAGGTCCCTCGCGCCAGCGGCCGGCTAGCGGCTCATCAGCACCGGCAGGGACGCGTGTTCCAGGACATGCCGGGTGACGCCACCAAGGACAAGCTGGCGCAGCCGGGAGTGCGAGTAGGCGCCCATGCACATCAGATCGGCGCCGAACTCCGATGCCGCCGCAAGGAGCCCAGCGCCCACCTCGCGATTGGCCGGACGGAACAGCGCAAGCTCGGCCCGCACGCCGTGCAGCGCCAGGTAGTCGATCACGTCGGACGCCGGCGGGCCGCGACGCTGATACTCCGTGGCATGAAGAACCTGCACGGCGCTCACTCCCTCGAACCAGGGCATGAGGCCCATGACGGCCGCCGATGCCTCCGCGGTGCCGTTCCAGGCCACGCACACCCGAGTACCGATCGCCTGCGGCAACGTCCTGGGAGCGATCAGCACGGGCCGGCCGCTGTCGAACAGCACGGCATGAAGGGCATTGGACGACGCGACATCGGCCACGGCCGGATGAGGAACCACGGTCAGGTCCGCGAGACGGGCCAGCCGCGCGACCAGATCCTCCTCCCGCCCGACCAGGGCAGTGAAATCCGCCGTCGCCTCGCTGTCGCGCGCGGCGGGCGGGCCGATGCGGACTCCCTGCCGCGCCACGGCCTGGCCGAACATCGCCCTGACGGCGTCGGACCTGCGGCCGCCTTCCCGATCGGTGGCCAGCATCATCTCCTCGATCATGGCGCCCGACAGCCCCTCTCCCGCAAGCGGGGCCACGTCGCGGCTGTCCGCGCGCACATGCACCCCCGCGACATGCGCGCGGAACCGAACCGCCGCGAGCAGCGCCGTCGCAAGCGAGACCCCGTCCGAGACGGAACCGGTCAGGGGCACGAGGATCTTGCGTATCGTCATGGCAGTCCTGGGATCGGGTGCGGCTGACGGCGAAGGGAGTCTCAGGACCCTGGAACGCGGGTCCTTCTTAGAAAGAGGCAATCCAAAGGCCCAGCCCTTGGCGGAGTTTGAGGCAGAGCCTCAACCTTGCTTGCTTGCCTTTGCCCAGCGGCCCCGCTCGCGGCGATCTCTCCTGGCGGGAGCCGCATCTAGGGGTACAGTCTGCCCAGCGACCACCCGTCCTCGCACCGTGTATAGACCAGGCGGTCGTGGAGACGGAACGGCATCTCCTGCCAGAACTCCATCACCCGCGGGAGCACCCTGAACCCCGACCAGTGGGGCGGCCGCTCGATGGTCTCGCCGGGGAAACGCCGCTCGGCCTCGGCCACCCTTCGCTCCAGCTCGGCACGCTCCCCGAGCGGCCGCGACTGCGAGGATGCCCAGGCCCCGAGACGGGACACCCTGGCGCGGGACGCGAAATACGCGTCGGCTTCCGCCTCGGTCACGTCCTCGACCTCGCCCTCGACCCGGACCTGGCGCTGCAGCGTCTTCCAGTGGAACAGCAGGGCCACGTGCGGGTTCGCCCGCAGCTCGGTCCCCTTGCGCCCCTCCTTGTTGGTGTAGAACACGAAGCCGCGCGGATCGACGCCCTTGAGCAGCACGATCCTGGCCGACGGAGCCCCGCCGACCGTGCTGGTCGCCACCGTCATGGCGTTGGGATCGTTGATCTCGAGCCGGGACGCTTCCGCGAGCCAGTCCTCGAACAGCGCGATCGGATCTTCGGCCATGATGTCGGTATCCATTCCCTGTCAGACCCCTCCCTGTCGGACCCCGGTCCGTGACATTGCCGCGACAGGCGCGCCGCCGTACAGCCGTACCTTGCGGAAAGACCGGGGCAGCGCTGGAGCGCCGGTTCGACGTTGTTCCGCAAGGCGGCACGGCCCGGCTTTTCCCGGGGATACGCAAGCTTGCCTGCCCACGTCCCGTGTGTCACCACCGGGCGTTGCTGCCCGTCCCCCGGAGAACGACCATGCCTGACGCCGAGCGGAGCCTTCCTCCAAAGGGCACGCTCATGCAAGGCCGACGCGGCCTGGTCATGGGCGTCGCGAACGACCGCTCGATCGCCTGGGGCATCGCCGCCGCCTGCGCCGCCCAGGGCGCCGACCTGGCCTTCAGCTACCAGGGCGAGGCGCTGGAGAAACGGGTCCGCCCGCTCGCGGCCAGCGTCGGATCGTCGCTCGTCCTGCCCTGCGACGTGAGCGACGACGCGGCGATCGAAGGCCTGTTCGCCCGGCTGGCCGAGTCCTGGGACGGCCTGGACTTCGTCGTCCACGCGATCGGCTGGGCCGACAAGAACTACCTGCGCGGCCGCTACTGCGACACCCCGCGCGCGGCCTTCCTGCAGGCGCTCGACATCTCCTGCTATTCCTTCACCGCGGTCTGCCGCCACGCGAGCGCCACGATGCGCCCGGGCGGCTCGCTGCTGACCCTGTCCTATCTCGGCGCGGAGCGGGTGATGCCGCACTACAACGTCATGGGCATCGCCAAGGCCGCCCTGGAGGCCTCCGTGCGCTACCTCGCCGCCGACCTCGGCCCGGCCGGCATCCGGGTGAACGCCATCAGCGCCGGCCCGATCAAGACCCTGGCCGCCAGCGGCATCGGCGACTTCCGCTACATCCTGCGCTGGAACCAGCTCAACGCGCCCCTGGAGCGCAACACCAGCATCGAGGAGGTCGGCGGCGCCGGGCTCTACCTGCTGTCCACCCTGTCCGGCGGCGTCACAGGCGAGGTCCACCACGTCGACTGCGGCTACCACGTCGTCGGCATGAAGAACCCGAACGCCCCGGACATCGCGGTGGTCCCCGGCTGATCCGCGCCACGCCCGCCATGATACCAACAGCCCTTTAAAATGACCGGTGAAGCAGGCAAGGTTGAGGCTCCGCCTCAAACTCCGCCAAAGGCAGGCCTTTGGAATCCACTACTGAGTAAGGCCGGTCAGGGGCGGCTCGCCCCTGGC
>JAABUY010000743.1_pt1 | contig 52292 bp, 34 predicted proteins | sample 5560271 | NCBI WGS metagenome assembly JAABUY01 (sample SAMN10711886, study PRJNA513374) | rock metagenome | isolation source: Antarctica rocks | place: Antarctica: Victoria Land, University Valley | reverse complement strand
CCACCATCTGTCTTTCGTTTCTTTCCCTCTTTCTTCCAATATTCATCTCGTTCCCGCTTCTCTCTTGAAGCCTTCTTATCTTCATTGTCCGCTACCTTCCTCCGATACCCCTGTCTTCTCTGCTCTTGCGCTACCGCCCTCTTGGCCACCTTCTCATTCCTTACCGTCATAATCTTCTGCATCAGGTCCCTGGCTCTTTTCTCTTCGCCTCCCAACACTACAGCACGCTTCTGCAGATATGTCTCCTTCCTCTGTGGCCTCATCTGGGCAATTTGGGACTTGAATGGAAGTTCTGCAGCTAGTTGGCGCGGGACACGCAAAGGGTTGAAGTGTCTTGTGGGTCGATCAATCGGTCGATAGGCGGAATTCTTCTGCTGAGGAGTCGGTACGCCTACATCTCGTCGAACTTCACCAGTCAGCCGCATGCCCTTCCAGCCTTCGTCTTGGTTTCCCGCATCCGCCTCCAACAGATTTGTAACCGGATTGTAGAACTTGTGAGGTTTTACAGGGTACCAAGCTCGTAGAAAGACAATGTCGCTCATCAAAACCTTGTCTTCAAAGGTGGCTCTGTAGTGACCTTCTGGCTTGCTAAGTGCTTTCTTGATTTGCCCTCGAATGCCAGAAACAGTGCGGATGCTTGCACCTTCGAATTTGGCAATCTCCAGAGATGTACTGAACATGTCTCGAATAAATGCAGTGTTTCTGAATATTTTGTATGGATGGCCGGTAAGCTTTAGTTTCTTGACAATCTCAGTACTCTCATCCACATTCAGTACGACCCCTGTAGCTGCAACTCGGAAGCCTGGGTTCTTATTTGAAAATGACTGAACACAGCAGAAGCCAGTGCTAGGCGCTATCAAAGGCCCATAGAACGTACCAAAGCAATGCATATGTTCTGGCGTGTACTTTAGCATGCGGTTTCGCGTCCGCGAGTCTGAGATGCTGTAGATTGGTAAAGCCTGAAACCGTCGCCAGCCTAACGAGAAGATGAGCGGATCATTCGTTTTGAGAATCTTCTTGTGCCATCGATGCCTTTTGATACGAACTTGAACAAAGCCGAATCGGTCTTCCGTAGGTGTTAACCCACCAACGATGACAGGGAAGCGCGGATTGAAGGTTGCGGCGAATTCACAAGGTACGTTCTCCAGTACAATACGAGCATATGTGCCTGATTTGTAGCCTTCTACTCTTACTCTAAACTGCTTGTCCAACGAGTCAAACTCAGCACGATTGATGCTGAGTTGTTTCTGTATCTGTGCCTTTTGAGCGTCATACCAGTCGTCCTCACCAAATTGCTCTTCTGCGTCTTTGGTACCTGCTCCTCTCTCGCCGCGTTTGTCGTTGGCAAACCCTTCTCGATCTTCTTCTTCAAAACGTAGCTTGAGCTCTTCTTTTTTCTTTGCGTTCTTCTCCCGCTCGGCTTCAAGTGAAAGTTGTGGGTCTTCTTGGGGTTCTGTAGCCGGAGTAGTAGTCTCAAGGTCTTCGAATTCACCGTCTCCTTGATCGTCTTCATCGCCATCTTCGACATTGTCCGAGTTCTCGCCATCAGCCCTTCCTTCCTTGGAGAGACTTGCTGAGGCAAAGCGGCGGCGGAGCTCTGCAAGATTGTCTGGATTGCTCCACTTCTGTGCCAATGTAGCGTAATCGTACCTTGGTATGGATCGATCTTCAAGGTCCTCTTCGTCTTCCTGTTTAGCCTTTTGGAAGAATGTTTCATCCTCGTCTTCGTCATCTGCCGATGGATCCTTGCCTGCTGTGGTCTCATCACTTTCACCACGCCATTTGCGGACAACGTCAGCTGGCGACAGTGTCTCGTCATACAATAGCCTTGCAAAATCCGATGCTCGGTATTTATTGGAAGCACCATGCAGATTTCTAGCCTTTTCCCGCAGATTCGACTTCCATCGCAGAGCTGCGGCTTCCTCGTCCGAATCATCTTCCAATTCCGAGTCATCTGGCGCACTTTCAAGCTCTTGGTCTTCGACGCTTGATATAGAACCAATATCCGAGTCACTATCAGCAAAATCCACCTCTTTGATGGTATCCGCCCCATCTAGAGTTTCTTTGGTAGATTTGAACATATGGCCGAGCTTCTCATCTGGGATGTCATCTTCTAAAGCGCCACTGTCATCCTCATCGTCACCACTTGCAAATCCCTCATCTTCCTCTTCCTCGACGGGTATGATATCGTCGCCCTCTTCTCTCTCAACCACCCTTGCTTTCCGCCTCTCTGTCCTCCCTGCATCTTCCTCTCTCTCGTTACCTCCTTTTAATAAGTTCCCACCAGAGAAAAGCCGTACACCATCTTCTGCTTCGCCAAGTAGCCTCCGCTCACTTTGCAAGCCCACTACCATTTGCTCTCCCAAACCTCGCTCTCCAAGATCTTGCCCATCTTTGTCAAAACTTGAAGTCTTGACATCGATGTACACAGCATCTTTGTCAACCAAGACACCACCAACGTCTGACATTGGCGCGAAAAGAACCTTTTGCTTTTCTCCTAATCTTCGTCTTCCTGATTTCCCAGAAGCTTTCGCGATTGCCTGGTCCATGAATGGTGTTGGACAGGGGTCGGGAAGACCTTCAATCATGGACACACTCAAATCCCCAACCCCAGGAACATGCACACGAGCACCTTCGACGGGAAAATTTGTTCCCCTCAGATAGCCATACAGCGCAATGGTCCGATCACATTTTGGATCCTCTTCGATTGTAGTGGGAGGAGTTACATCGAGAAAGCGATCGGCAAGACAGTAAGGATGCGAGTTTCTCCAAATCAATGGCCTCGGGTTTTTCATCACCGATATGAACCTTGAGAGGTTGTGTATTTCTCGATCTGGATATCGCCCATTGATAATCCCAGATAGATAAAACAGCTTCGCTCCTTGGTACAGCTCACTCCAGAACCTATGTTTTAGCCTTTTCTTTGCGTCTTTTAATGTACTGGGTTTCCGGAAGAAATCGAGATGGGTCAGGATCCCAAACACATTCCCAGGCATTCCGCTAGCCGAGAGTATGTTTAGAAATTCCATAGTCTCCATTTCGAACCCAAAGTTGCCATCGATCATGAGTAGAACAATATCTGCAATTTTTGATACGTCTATCATGCTGGCGAGAGAGTCTGCAGGGCATTCTATGAATGTAAGTCGTCGCCGTTTGGAGGTTACAACCGTGAGAGGGCCGCTAGGTGATTGGAGGTTGTGCTTGGTATACCGTTTGATCAGAGACTTGATGAGTGTAGTTTTACCGACCTAGCAATTATATAAGATAGGGTAGCTGGTACTAGGAGTGGTCACAAACCCCAGGAGGTCCAACGACAGCAACGATAATTGGGGGCGCCTCCTCTGGTAAACGGTCCACCAGAGGCACATGCAATCGCTTCTCTTTGACCTAGATCGCTGTTAGCAGTTCCATAAGCAAGCGCGCAAGGCTGAATATACATCGTGTGAGCGTGCTGCTTGTTTTTGCAAACGCCCTGGATTTGCAAATGCGAAAGCTTTTGGATTTGATCCTATGAACGCTGTCAGTGTATGTCTTGCAACAAGAAAGCCAGAGCAATTACCATCAGTATGTTTTTTCTTCTCCTTGGTCTTCCGATGAGGTCTATTGGCTTGGTCGTCCATGATTGAATCCCCCACAAAGTCCTCTAGCAATCAGAATCGCGAACTTTTCCCGAGTAAGCTGGAGCGGAATAAACATTCACCGAAGATACCCAAGGTGCGTCATGGTGCGATCCCTGCATGTCTTGCAGTGGTGGGGGTTGGCGCAAAGCACTGGCGATAGCAAGTCTCTCTTCTTGTCATCATTTGTTCCAAGTCTTTCATTATCAAATACCAACACGAATCGTATACGCCCTCTACAGTTCCTCAGATCAGCATCGTTGATCCACGCGAATCCCAAAATGTTATACAATGTAATGTAAGTCTTTCCTTCCAAAGCCTTGTATTAAGTATGTTTAGATTACACTGAAGGAGGGTGCTTCCCCAGAGGAACTTTCAAAGTATGCTCCTTGGTCCTACTAGCGAGATTCTATCTGAAGTTTGCCCACAGGGCCAAGGACACTGCAACGTCTCAAGGCGGAACCATAAAGCATGAGTTTACCTTGATCAAGGGTTTCACGTACGCTCGAACATTCCCTGCCCTCTTGGATGTGGACCTAACTGATCATCTCTAGGGTCGAGTTCCCAAATGATGCTGTTCACACACTCGAATCGAACCAGCACCTTCATGTCGAGCAGGACGGCGAGGTCAAGACCCAATAGATCTATAGTGACCGGAAATGTGGTGGCATAGGGGACTTTGTTTTTCATCACACCAACAAGGATGAGCGAGGATGGGAAGGCGTTTCCAAAATTGCATTTGCATTGGGGTGGGGCGAGTTTTCCATGTGGATCGATAGCAGGACCGTCTTTATCATTACGAGGCTTAGCATAACGGCTGGGGGATGAATAACGAGCTTTTTTGTTGAGTAGATGCGCTTTAACTTCAATTTGATCTGTGGATTCTTTCACGACTTCGAACTGTAAAGAGTCCCAAGATTCAGATTTTGGCCTGCGGGGACTACCTCGTTGACCCACAATCATTGAACTTCTACACCACCATACTCAGTCAGATGGCTCAGAGACCTTTGATTCTAGAGTCGCGTCTCCTGCGTGCCTTGTGCCCTTTGAAACCACGATTGAACCATTCTTACTCAATCTCCACAAGTAGATTACCCCCAAGCCAGCCATGGCCCCATTATCCCGCGTCAGCCAATGTCAACGATGACCAAGTCGCTCGCCTTGCCGCCAAACCATTGCACCCTCTCACATTGGCAGATCTTGTCAGGTATTTCAATGCCTCCTTGTTGATAACACGTTTGCTGACTCTTTATTTCAGACATGGTCGTCCCCCTCTCTGTGCAAAGACCCTCTTCGACTCGGCCAATTTCACTCTCTCCCTTCTCCCGATACGACTCGCCCATCGTATACAAGCACTTCGAAACCTTCCGTTCATTGTCGTATCAAACCCCTACATAGCTCAAATATACAGCAACTACATTCATTCCTTATCTACACTACTACCATATCAAGAACGGCGCATTACCAACCTTGAAGATGAAATACGCTTCACAGAAGTCATGGCTGATCTGGTGCAGACTCATTCTAACACCATACCTATACTCGCACGAGGCTTCTTGGAATGTAGGAAATACATAAACCCAACGGACGTAACGCGCTTCCTAGATGAGCACCTCCGAGCTCGGATAGGAACCCGTCTGATTGCAGAGCAGCATATTGCCTTTCATCTATCCTCGCAGCCACACAACAACGGTGCGGAAACTGTTCAGGATAGCTCATCGACTCATATTGGAGTCATTGACACCGCCCTGCGACCTGCAGATATCATCAGACAATGCGAATCATACGTCTCCGAGATATGTGAGCTAAAATATGGCGTCAGGCCGACGGTGGTTATCAATGGACAACCAGATACGAGGCTAGCTCATGTGCCTACTCATCTAGAATACATCCTTACCGAGCTCTTGAAGAACGCCTTCCGTGCTACAATCGAAAGCGGGAAAGAACGCGAACCCATCGAGATTACCATTGCAGCATCGCCAGACATGTCAGTCGGCTCGCATGCTCTACCCTCCGAAGTCGATGTGGAGGAGGAGGCTTTGAAGCATAGCGGAGCCAGCGCAAACGGTCGACCAGTCCAGTCAAACCCCTCAATACCCGGCGTGACAATTCGTATCCGAGACCGTGGTGGAGGTATCTCGCCGGAAGTTTTGCCAAACATCTGGGCTTACAGCTTCACCACTTTTGGCGACGACGACGTCCTCGACATCAATAATGGCAACACAGACGCCCTAAACGCCATCTCTGGGGCTGGGGGTGATTCTAGCAGTCTGGCTGGGTTAGGTTATGGACTGCCACTTGGTCGAGCATATGCGGAGCATTTCGGCGGTGGTATCGCTGTACAGAGTCTCTGGGGGTGGGGTACTGACGTCTACTTGAATTTGAAGGGCCTTGGAAAGATATGAACGGCTTGCAGCACCGCAAAGCTCAAGCCTAATAGAACATACGTGAACCTTGATCTTATACTCTGAACAAGGTCATTCGTGGTTGGTGGACATCTGGAGTCTTATCCTGAACATTAGACCGGGCTGCCCAGAGCGTTACGAGCAAACCAACTGCCGTGCTCTTCCCATCAATGGAAAGAAGATATCGGCGACGGAAGACAGAAAGCACTCTGAAAATATGACGGAGAACTGCTTGAGAGCGTTCCTAGCCTCTTCTAGCACATGATATGTGCTCCGGCTATTGTGCATTGTCTCCATGAAGTAAGGTAGGTAGGTAGGTATAGTAAGGGCTTAACCCTTAAGTTGGGGCTGGACCGCAAGCCCTGATCTGCAATTAGCGTGGACTTTCAGGCGTAGCTTCCACGTGAACAATCTAGGCCTCCTGTTGTGCTGGATTGTGACAGCGCTAGAGAAGGCCAGCGCATCACAAGTCTGATTGGTACATAGGAAATAAAGGAAGAGATTCAACAATTCTTCCATCAAACCACCACGGCATCGGATTGCTTGGCAGATAGAATACGCCTTAATCGCATAAGAAGCACGGAATAACACAGTAGTCAATTAATTGCTTAGTCAAGTAAACAATGGCGGAGCAGTTCATCTCCCTTGGGCTCAAAGGTTAATTTCTCATCCCCAACCCCATAATCGATGTGATTGAAGCTCAATCGAGACATCAACATGGCCGAGTTTGCTGAACTTGCGCTTGAAGGTGCTGGGCCTATGGTTGAACACTACGAAAAACTCTACGAACCAGTCAAGGAGCGAGTAAAGAAAATCCCCCAGAAGATTCCCGGATTCAAAAGTCGTAGCGGGCGAGATGAGTACGAGGAAGAAGAAGTGGACGAGTATGACTACGGTTCGAAAGGGCGCGGCAACTCAGACCGGTTGCAGGAGCAAAAGGTAGCTGAGTACAACACCTACGAGCCTCCTCGACGCAGCAATACAGAACGGCGTCCCAAAGAGGACTACGAAACGTATGATCCGCCTCGACGTAGTAATACCGAACGTCCAAGGGAACACCGATCACGTCACAAGTCAAGGCACCGATCACGGCCCCGTGGGGACCGCTACGTTGAAGAGGAATACGTATACGAGAGGAAAGGGGGGCGGGCCAAATCGGTACGTCGAGATGGTGCGTACGGTGGTGGTGGTCGAGGGTTAGATCGCGACGATAGGAGGAAGAGCCGTAAGATTAGCATAATCCATGTATTTGAATGGTGTTGATGTAATTTAGGCCACCGAAGCCGCTACTACTCCGACTCCGAGTCCTCCGTCTCACCCCCACCACGAGATCGACGTCGCAAGTCTCTCGGAGAACAAGCACTTGCTGCTTTGGGTATTGGAGGTGCTGCGGCTGCTGTGGAGGGAGACCGTGAGAAACGACGAGACCGTAGTCGAAGGCGTGACCGAAGCAGGGATAGAGATTACGATCGGGGCGAAAGCTATGACCGTTACGACAGACGTAAGAACTACGATCGCTACGACCGTGACAGGAAATACGACAATCCCCGCCGCTCCGATACCTTTGGTGACAATTACACTCAACCTCGGCGAGCCCCAGCTGGCTATATTGGAAATGGGGATATTCGCAGCCAACCACGCGGAGGCTCTATCGATGGCACAGTCGCCCGCCAAAACCCTTATATTCCCGCCAATGCCCAGAACAACCAGTCTGTCGGCACCCGTTCAAACTATGATACTCCACGTGACAGCAGAAAAGACGACGGCTCTTCCTCCGACAGCTCCTCCATATGCTCCTCTTCCGAAGACGATCGTCGCACAAAGAAGATGAAAGGCAAAGAGCTCATCACCGGCGCACTCGCTGCCGTCGCTACCATCCATGCCGCCCACGGCGTTTATTCCAGCATGGAAGCCCGTGACAAGCGCCACAAAGAGGTCGAGCAGGGGACAATGTCTCCGGAGGAAGCCCGCAAAAAGAAGCACAAGGCAAGAGTACAGGATGCAGCTGCAATCGGGATTGCGGCACTAGGAATTAAGGGCGCGTATAGCGAGTGGCAAGAGGTGCAGGAGAGTCGAGGGAAGATGGCAGAGTTGAAGAAGGAGAGGGCGGAGAGGCATGAGAAGAGAATGAAGAGAGCGAATAAGCAGGGGAGTCAAAATGGGGGTGGAGGGAGAAATGGGAATAGAGATGGATACAGGACTTCGTGAGAGCGCTGTCCAACCAGGAATGTTTGCGCTCTCGAGGCTGTGAATATCCTGGAGGACTAACCACGATTACGACGACACGGCATGTCAAGATTTCAACACCTTCCTTTTCGATACGTGAGCTCGAGCTTGCGAATTTACCTACGAGGTTTCCACTAAAATCCCAATATCACACATGCATCTCAGGCTCTGGAACCAGGGCATCAAACTGCTCATACACCCTAGACGATTCAATACTTGCCTAGAAGCCACTCGTTACACTGCATGGACGGACGGTCATTTGCATTCTAGACCGCGAAAGCCGCATGGCTGGCTTGGCTTCCTGTCTAGACCTTTGAGCAATCAAGGAGTTACGGATTAGCGGTTTTTCTTACTTGCGATTAGCTTTTATGAGGTGCATAGACTGGTAGTTAGCCTTTTATGATAGACATGAATTATGATGACATGATCAAGTGAGAAGGTAATAGCTGTGATGAGACGTGTGATTTAACGCTTTGGAAGAAAGTATATAGTGGAGAAGATTTTAATCGACTGTTCTTCTTCCTTTCTTCTCGTTATTGTGCATACTACGAGTAACTTCAAACGCATCTGTCAATCTCAAACTCTTTCTTCTCTTTCTTCTCTTTCTTCTCTTTCTTCTCTTTCTTTCCTCCATTCATTAAATCAAAACTTAGCAATGGAAAGAACGAATCCAATAAATCCACACGCAGTGACCGAGAAATCAACCATCGAGTCCATCAACTCGAACTTCAGACTCATTACCTACAGTAGATGGAAAAAGAAAAAGTAAGATAGCTAGGTATGACTACATATTTCTGATTTAGCCTAGCTTGAATGAAGCGAGCACTACAGTACCTCTACAGAGACGATCACGACAAGTCGATCCAGCAGTCTTTCTATATCAGACACCGTGCAACGCCCCCTCTGCGGGCACTGCACCGCTCTTCCGTAATCTACAGTATGATAGCAAATAGCTCAACTATCGAGTGCCGCAATCTTCACGACATCAGCCGAGCTGGGCCGCACTGCAGGACGTGCGGGCTTTGTGCCTTGGAGCGCGAGTTGAATGCGCAAGGACTTGGTTGACCGGACGTTCTGCTAAGAGAAGGACCGCTGTGCGCTTTCGGTCGTCTGCTGGTAGTCGGCTTGGATGGGATGGGTGGCTGATAGATCTGGGAGGTTTTTGTTTTCGTTTTCGGTTCGCCGGTTGGTTCTGACGACGGTTGCTAGAGGGCGCCTGAGCGTCTTGTGGGTCTTCTCAGCTCGCGGATCGTCGATGCCAAAGCAGGTTCTGAGCGGGGTTTCGGAGTCATCGACATCTGGCTGGCGGGATGTCTGACAGAGCACATGGCTTGTGGGAAGTGGGATAGCCAGGACGTTCTTGGTAACCATGGTTCCCTTAGGAGTATTCTGTGGCTGAAACACTCTGTCTCCGGAATCAGCACGTCCAATCAACCAGACTGTCTGTTTAATACCGTGTCTATACCGTGACTTCACATTCCAAACCCTTCAGAACCCTTGGTCGCCTTTCCTTCCGCCCCATACTCGGTGGAGACTGTTCTTTCAAGCAGATCTGACTTTGCGGTTATACCAAACCTCTGTAACATAGGTAGAGCTATGTCTGCCTCTAGTGTGACGATCCCTGAGCGAACATCCTCGAAACACGCCGTGGAAGTCAAATCAACCCTTGAGGAGAAGGCTCTCCGCCTGAAAGAAAGTAGATCCGATATGAAAGGAAACTGTCATCTATCTCCTTCGAATCCTCTCCGGTAGCATACCGGCACCTAAAAATCACGGACCTGGGGACTGAAAGAGAAGAATGTATGCTCGGTAAACATGGCTAGATATTGAGCATGGAGAACGAAAATTGACAGACGCCAAGTATCAGAAAGCCCATCGCAGCTTCAACCAACGCATTGTCAGCGTTGGAGACGAACTTACTGGGCCTATCTGATACTCTTGCAGGTGGATGGCATGTCTAACACATATATGCGATGTGGACGAGGAAGACATAGGAAGGCGTTTTTCAGGACTGCAGACTTGACACGTTGACTGTTGTATGCTCTCGTTTCGTTCCGTCAGTGCCATATTCTCTTATCTTCTATATCGTTGAGTCCGCTCTTGGCTAATCTTCATTATGTCCTAGCTGTTAGAAATCGATGGGCCGGTGTACTTGGAGACTGTGATATTAGATTTTCGAGCCGCGGGTTGGCTAGATGGTACGGCATTATCTTTTCCAAGATATCCATGAGACCACTTGTAACCCTCTCGCTGAGATATAAGCAGGAAACGAAGACGAATGCTAGAATCGAACGAGATGGCAAAGGGTCTTTTCGAGACGGTAGCGGATAAGCTCAATAGTTACTGAAAGTTATTAATTCTGTCGGTCGGAGTGCTGCTTAAAGTGTTTGTCTGAGAGGTATACCAACGCTGAGGGAGGATGAAGATCTTTTCATCGTGATGAACGTCGTACGTCAAACGGTAACCGATATTCAATATCGGACTGAGTTCAGATGATCAAATCGACTATGAGACCGCTCCGGAGCAACCGATTACGCAGAGTGAACGTCTTATCGGGCCCTTTTCTGAATCAAGCTATCTTACGGCCAAGCTGTGGTGCGACTTCAGCCGTCCTGCAGTCAGGTATGTACTCCACAGCCCAGTCAAGCTCAGACTGCAGAATTCTCGCGGGTCCTACAAGACATTGCGTCGGGCGGTCAAAGCTCAGGACTTATTAATTTTTCTTTGCCAGCTACCCGGGTGCATGAGGCATTTGGGGAAACCAGTGTAAGATCATCTCGCTCTATTAAGACAAAGGACATCGTTTATGAGGAGCTTAGGTAGACTGGTAGGTAGCATTTTATGATAGACATGAATGATGGGATTATGAAGGAGTGAGGGAGTGCTGTCTTGATGTGATGAGTAGTGAGGAGTGTGATTAATGCATCGAGAGAAATTCAAAGACTGGTATGTTTTGTGATGTTGGATTGATGGAGTGGGGTTAGGGAAAGTTCTTCGCCGATGAGTCCGCTGTCATCTCTCACGTCTTCCTCATCCACCTCGCCTTCTCCTTCATCGCGCGCATCACAAGCGACCTAAACACATCTCTTATGTCGAACTCTTCTTATTCTTGTAGCTCATGTACCAGGTCAACAAAAAGCTTCCCCTTCCGCTATCCAACTGTCAAATTGTGCAAATGTAGAAGTAAGTTATCTTTGGGGTCCTGTCGACGACACAACCACCAGTTAACGGCAATGCTTTCTAAGCCTAGACGATATGTTATTAAAACTAAACACAATAGCAATAGCCGATAGGACTACCGCATGATCATGCCTCAGTGCTTGGTAAAGTTTAGGCGATTCGAGGACGGCGAACGAGACGGATAGAAGAACGTCTCTTGCCTCTACTCATCCGAGCAACGATTTGTACATCCACCTCTTGATCGGATTGCAGTTCGGCATTGTGTTACACGATGGCTGAGCCATACGGACTACCTTCTGTTTCCCACGAAAACAAGTCTTGGGCGCGTTCGTTTATGCGGCGCCTCGGAATGTTAACGACCAGGTCGAGACTTGGAACCAAATCAGGCTCGGCAAAACAAGGCTGTGGAGATCAAATGCGAGAATGTCTATGAAAGGCAGTGGTCTACCTGCTGATTCGGCTGCGATCCCTGCATGATCTAGATATCAGTGAGAGGCCGACATCTGCAAGGCACCGCAACCTTAGGTTTAGCCTCTCCAATTCAGGCCATCTTTCGCTCCGCTTCCACGTTTATAGGGTTAACCGGCTCGCCACCCAATCTTTCAGCCGCTCCGTGTAACGAGTCAGCCGCTTCGGGTAAGCCGAGTCCAGCCTGGATATCAAGATAATACGACCCAACAATGATCTACGAGCTCAAGATAACATCTCATGCTTCTCTGCCTTCCACAGGTCGCTATCAATAGACGATTAATAACACATGGCTCAAAAACCGGAAATCTTCGTGTGATATTCCATCTTTGCAATTTCGATTCAGTCTTGCCCATTCGCAGTCAAAGCCGACTTCCCTTGACTGCTCACTTTTTATACTCATCATGATGAACTCGTGCCTGCCAATGACCACACTGGCCATGGTTTTACTGGTACTTTTCTCATCAATTCCCGGTTGGTGTTCCGTACGAGCAGCGTTTGTGTCTGACCTATTACTTACCAGTGGCATACAAAGGAACACTCACATTGCCGTCGCCGGGTTCCCACAATCGTCTTATGAGAAAAGGCTCTAATACTTTCAATGCGCTTAATACAACTGTAGTCTCTGGACCCACGGATACCACTCTCACCATCCAGAATATAGCTTCACCCTCAGATTCGGTTCCGCATTCTCAGTCGTTTGCTACCGGTCCTTTTTGGCAAACGACAGCAGTTAACATAACTGAGATTCCCGTATTCACCGAAGCCGCACATTCAACTGTGCCCAATTTAATGGGACCAACTCAGACCACCCAAAACTCTATTTCCCCAGGGCCTACGGTTCATACATCGGTGCCGAATCTCAACGGACCAACCCAAACAACTCATGATATTTTCGGCCAAATAGCGCATTCTTCAGTGACCGATTTGATTGCACCGAAACGAACGACACCGGCTCCAAACTCTTCACCTACAGACTTGCTACCTCCTACCGGAGCACCCAAAACTTCGTTGACTGACGTTACAATTCCATCGTTGAGTTTGACGACATCGTTGACGTCCAATACGGTTTCGCCAAAAGCAGAAATCGCACCTTTGCCGCAAGTTTCGATCCCAACCAACCCAATTTCAGGCGATTCGCCCATTAGCCCACCTGCTCGCAATCTAGGGCCTTCTATAGTTGCAACGTTCGTGACAGAAACACAAGGCTCGAATACCCAAGTTGTCCAAATATTCTCTGCAGTAACGCCGTCTTCAAATCAAGGATTGGCGGCTTTCATCGCGAATCCTTTCGAGAATCAAGCAACCACACCTTCGACCACTTCAGTCCAATCTTCAGCAGTATCAGCTTCGTCAACGCGAAGTACAGGTCTTTCCATTATTCCAGGGCAAACCAGTCACCTAGCGCCATCCATATTAGTGCTCGGTTCAGGCACTCTCGCGCGTAACGGCCCTCCTATCACTACAAGTGGCACTCCCGCCTTCTTCGCCTCCAACGGTCTTATTCTCGGTTCTAGCACGATCAACTTACCAACCCCTTTCCTAAGCCAACCATCAGCCCTCACAACCCTCGGGCAAAATTTCGTTCCCAACCCCACCGGCTTCTCCATCGCATCCACAACTCTCTTTCCTAATGGTAATGCCGTGACCATCTCTGGTACTCCCATATCCCTCAATCCCTCCACCCTTATCATCGGCACCAGCACGATTCCGTTCGCTTTCGCTTCCCAAACCGTCCCATCACCCGCTCTCACTTCCATCTTCACAATAGCGGGCCAGCCTTTCACAGCTGCCGCTTCTGGGTTCGCTGTTGGTGGCATGACGCTCACACCCGGCGGCAGCGCGATTGTGCTTTCTGAGACGCCTGTGAGTCTTGGAACTGCAGCAGATCTGGTGATTGGAACTAGCACCATAACGCTGCCAACGCGGTTGCTGTTAGAGAATTACAAAATCATTACGTCTGGCGGTACTAAATACACTACCCCAACAACTGGCTCGGAGTCCGCAGGCAGTGGGATCTCAGTGACGGGAGTAGTGGCTTCAAGTAACAAGCCAAATGTGTTACTACCAGGGCCCAAGGGCATTGAAGGCACCGGCTCTAGCGTGGGATCGACGGGGTCAACAGAGGGAAATACTGCCACTCCCATGTCTACTCCAGCTTCGACGCCTGCAGAAGTGGCGGGCGCAAGCAGTGCTGCTTCCTCGGCCGAGGCCAAGAGCGAGATGGGCAGGATGAAACCCTCATGGCTCCTATCCTTGCTTGGTACTATTCTTGGCAGTCTTCTTATTGGATTCTGGAATGGGTTTTCGTGTTAAGCAGAGACCCACATGGAAGAAAAGAGCATGGAAAGCGGTGTTTGCGTTTAGGTGCGTCGGGGAATGGCGGCTCTGGGTGCTCAAGAAAGGGACATTTTAAGAAAATGAACTCTGGGGAGATTCGGTTCAGTGGGATGGAATGACGTCGTCGTTCATTCTTATTCAAAAACCAAGGCAGAATCCGGGTCTCAAAATGTCGCAACGTCCAAAACCGGGGCGTGCGCAGGAGCACAGCCTGGTGTAGGGGATCAGCGGGTTGGACGCCTTGTCAAGACCGTACCATTTCATGGAGGCAAGATGTTGTGCAACCCGGAAATAGGGATTCGGCAAACGTCAAGCTCTCCAATCAAGCCTGTCGAATTTTCCAGCCACACATTTTAAGCTCTTGTGTAATGTTACCTGCGCGCTCATGGGCAGTGTTGTTCTCCTGTGTCACTTTGTCTGCGTCAGTCTAGACAATTGGCTCGACTGTCAAGCATGCTGATATGTGCGCCTGCAAGGAAAATTATCTTTGTCTTCCGCAACATCTAATTTTCTGGACCACGGAGCCACAAATCCATAGAGGCTATGCTGGGCTCGTGCTCATTTGCCTTGTCGGCATTACCGTTGCTAGTAGTTTACCTCAGGCTGCCTGGATTAGATTGCAATCTCAATGTCTTTGCTTCGTCCACAGAACGGCTGTCTACTCTATCTATATAAGTTTCATCAGAAGCGCGAACAGATCATATTCGATTCAAGCACTTACGTTTGTTCACGCAATGGCGAACACACTCAACAACCTTCTTAGAGTCCTCATTACAATCTTGATAAACTTCTCGCAGCCGACCTGTGGTCAGTTGCAGTTCCTATCTCTTCAGAACATATTCCATGTTGCGGGCTTACGTGCTGATTCTCAAACCTTTGGTAGCCGTACCAGCACAGCTAGCATCGACCGAAAGCCATTATGCTGTTCCTTCAACGTCGATTCAAAGTAGAGATGACGTTCCAGGGATCGCCAGCGAAATATCAAGTATTTTCCTCCACTCCACCATGGAGACTGCCATACCCTCCCCAGATAAGTTCATCACAGATAGCGTTACGAGGCGAGGATTTAAAAGTATACCACTCGCAAAGGATACGACATTGCAGAATCCGTCTTCACTCAACATGACTCTCTCCACTGAATCATCAAATCCCATGCCCTCGTGCGGTAACTCTTTCTTGTCGGCCTCCACTACGTTCACCGAAGATCACTCACTCGACCTCGAAATATCTCCCACACCAGTAGGTTGTGTTGATCGATGGGGAAATGGAGTGCATCCAAACTACCCACATTATCACAGCAGAGTGTCGGGTTTGATAGGACCTGCTAGCTCAACTCACGTCGAATCCATACCTGCTACCCCTGTAACCAGTATCACGGCTCCAGTAACAGCAGCTTCAGGTGCTGGACCTACGGAAACGCTCAGGCAGGAGACTTCAACTGGAGCATCTTCGAACGGAGATCCACCGGCAAATAGCGTGCCAACTCAGAGCTTTTCGGATAAGAGCCCCACTTCGGCACTTTTAGAATCCAGCAAAGCAACCCATGACTCAACAGCAGATGCAAGTGACTCTAGCCAATCCTTTTCCGGCAGTGTTCTGCTACCATTTTCCATGCCTGCTGCTGTCAAGACAACCTCTGGCGGTTCAGCACCTGCAGAGCCGGTGTCTCAACCCATCGCTAATGCTGCCGCCACCCTACCGACGACAGTTGCGAACGTGGTAGATCCTGCTCTGGCGGCCGCGGGACAAGGTTCGACTGCAACTTCAATACTGCGGCCATTACCCAAGGCTTCGAATTCAGTCATAGAGGCATTGATCATGAATGCTTTCGAGTCTCAGCCGCCAGAGGTTGGATCTTCGGGAGTGGTAGTGCCGTCCTTGGTAATGCCAGCTTCAACAATAGCACATCAAGCTGGAGTGGACGCGGCAGTTGTCTCTAATACAATGCCTGTATTTAATCTGGCTGATAGCAGTGCAGTGTCTCTCCAGTCGCCGCCTCCAGACTTGAGTCCCGCAGTATTCACCGTCGCAGGGGAAACTTTCACCGCCAATCCAACAGGCTTCATCATCGCAGGGACAACCGTGACACCCGGTGGCCCGCCTGCTGTTATTTCTGGCACTCCTGTCAGTCTTGGGCCTTCCGGCGTCTTTATTGGGGGCAGCACCATGCCTCTCCGAGCACCTTCTTTGAACCAGATCCCTTCAGTATTTACAGCTGCTGGTCAAGCTTTCACGGCCAACCCAACTGGCTTTAATTTAGCAGGCACAGCCGTATTACTTGATGGCCCGGCTGTTACTATATCGGGTACACCGGTGAGTCTCGGATCTTCCAATCTCGTCATAGGAGGTAGCACATTCGCGATAAAAACGCCATTTCCAGGCCGAGTACCATCAGTTTTCACCGTAGCAGATCAGATGTTTACTGCCAATCCAACTGGATTTGCCATAGCCAGCGTAACTGTGTCACCTGGGGGCCCCGCTGTTACTATATCGGGTACACCAATCAGTCTGGGCCCCTCGGGTCTTGTAGTCGGAACTAGCACGGTTGCATTGATCACAACACCTCCAACTCAAGCTGAAGGATCTGTATTCACGGAAGCAGGCCGGATTTTTACTGCAAACCCCACAGGCTTTTCGATTGGTGGGAAATCAGTCTCACCCGGTGGATCGGCAGTGACCGTTGATGGCACGCCAATCAGTTTAGGACCCTCAGGCCTCGTCATCGGCACCAGCACAATTCCATTACCCAGGCCATCTCTCGACGTACTCAATAAATCAGCCTTCACAATAGCCGGCCAGACTTTTACCCCTAATCCGACTGGTTTCTCCATAGCGGGCACCACCCTCTTGCCCGGCTCAGAGATTACCATATCAGGCACAATAGTCAGCCTCGGAACTTCGGATATTGTAGTCGGCAACAGTACTGTTCCTTTACCCAATTCAAACTCAAGCGCCCAGTCTCTCAACTCCGCCATAACGAGCACCGCTGAGCTCTCCCCCAATTCCGCACAAATATCAGAGACAAGTGTACCAGGAAGTACTGATGCCAAGACATCACCGCCGCGTCCTATGAAAGGAGCAGCGCCAGGGAGACGTTTATGTTCCGGGTATCTCGGGTCGTTGTTCTGGGTGATGGTTGTGTTTGAAGTCCTAGAATGAATGGCGTGAGTGAAGGTAATGAGATGAGTGTATGTGTTGATGGAATTGTGGCTGAGGAACCTGAGTACTGCGGACGTTGAGATTAATTTCGAACCCACAATATGAAGAGCTGCAGCTGTACCAAATCATGTGCCCATTTTCAATACCGGCTTGTGATTCAGGTCGAGCAGCCACGCTTGATGCATACGTGTAAATAATATCGTTTTGCACACTTCTTTTCTCAGTCGCTTGAATAGAGAGCATCTCAAGGCGACTTTTGAGCTTCTATAGACTCTGATGGTTGCTAGGCAGCGATAGGTAGATCGGAATGGATAGATTTGTACGACGATACTTGAAGTCGGCCTCGATAGGCTCATCCATCCCATAGATTCAAGTTGAGAATCGATGATAATTTCCTTGCCTACAACAATCACGCGCATCGCCTTCTTCAAAAGCGAATCCGCATAGCTCTTAGACAAGAAAAAGTGTTGGATCCAAGTCGGAGTTGTGCGTCTGGTTTCCAACCGTCGAGATGTGCTTCGAAAGTCTCGTTTGCTCGATTCCTGCCGGCCGGGAACGCTGCTAATCTCGTATTGAGGCGCTCAAGCGCTGGGCGACGCAGTGGGGTGATGAGTTGATCGTTGGTGAGTTTGAAGAAGTAATAAATAGGTATCCAAGGCCTGTAGCATTCGAGCTTTACCATTCTCCTCAGAAGGCTTGATAGTCTTGTTGAATTGATAGACATCTTCAAATTTCAAGGGTAGGCGGGGTACGGCTGTCGATGATTTTTGGGGCACTGGTGTTTTCAGTTTTATGGTTGAGAGGGTCCTCTAATGGTTCACGGTTGCCGTTGTGTATCTCCTGAAGCCCCCCCGAATCGACGAGGCGTACTCAGCGTATTGGTAGTAGAAGTAGACCTGAATTATCACGCTTTCTTTCAAAGTCCCTTCACCTCATGATTCATGTCGTAAGTCTGTCTTGTAGCCCTGGTTCGGGATAGATTTGCTTGCGTAGCTCTGTTGCTTCAAGAACTTCCTTGTTAAAGGGTACATTAGATGTCCGGCATCATTTTTCGTCGACCTCAATCTGGCCGTATCGCCTAGTAAGTCCTATTGCCATGATGGTGACTATGGGGGTTTCGCAGTGGGTATGTGGACACGTGAAGTCTTAAGTCCTTGATGCAAAGGCCATCAAGTTCCTTGGCATCCAGGCTTGACCGTTAAATAGAATGAGCTCGGTTGTTGAAGGCACTAGAGTGGATTTATTGTGGTCTTGTGGGAATTGCTGCAAACGGAGAACCAAGCTCGCTTGAGTACATAGCGACCTGGGAGAGGGAGCGGGCTTGAGGTAGAGTACTCCTCAAGGAACTTATAAGTTTCAAGCTTGCAACATGCAGCGGTCATTCATGCGTTTCTTTCTTTGCTGTTGAATGCAGCCTGAGCATATCAGTTCTCGTGGGACGCTATAATGTGTCCAGACCCTTGATAACGCCGATGAAAGCGTTGATACCTTGCTTTCAAGTAGGCTCTCGATCAAAACGATACAACAACTCTGCCTAACATCTTACTCCGATCAACGACCTACAGTAGGTTGTCTAAGCTGGCTTTTAGCATAAACCCATCAGTAGACCCAACAAGTAAACCTCAATTAAACCAAATCAATCTGCCTCATAGGTTCATTTGCAGCTTCAACAGCTTCACCGTCCATGATTCCTTCAACGTAGCATTGACCAATCACCCGAAACGCATCTTCGTATGGTCTCAACAAAACAGGAACCGCAGAGCCGCAAAGGACGCTCACAAGGTCGCCCGCAACCGCGCTTCCATGTACCTAGTCCGTCCGGCCGCTTTCGGTCATGTAAAACTACGCCCTGTTGCCATCTGAAGAAAGCGTCGTTCGATTGTAATTATTTGGCGGATGCCTCCCTTGGGCATAATCGCTCGGTTTTTCCAATCCGAGTTCATGCGCTGGATGACGCGGAAATATTCGAGAATATCCTCTTCGTCCTCTGGAAGAACTCGGAAGTTGTCTCTGTATCTTCCGCTGATAAGTGTTCGCTATAGTGCTTTTGAACGTACTTCTTCGGGATGGGGCTATTGGCACGATTGGGTGATTTGAACGGTTTCTTCGTATAATTTGCACTGTTTGAGGAAAAGTTCTCTGACAGGGTCGTCCTTGCCCTCTAGCTCCTGATAGTATCCTGGTACACAAGACTTCGCTATAATTGCGACTTTCTCGACTAGTAGTCCATTGACTGACAGTTCGCCACCTTCGAAGCAAGCATCGGCTGTCGGATTACCAGATGCGCAGAAAGGGGATTCTACCGTATCGATACCCAAGGTGATATGCTACGAGTCTCCCCAGTCAACTGCCCAGGAAGGCTTACTGGGGCCAGCACCAATAGTTTTGTAAAATCTCAACAAATCGAGATCGCCATAGTCGGTAATGGTATAAGCGGCAAGATTACGATATGGCGTATCAACCGCAATGTTATAATCCAGGCTAAAAGGAAGAGACGCTGAATCAACGTTTAGGTTGTTTTGCGTACCTTAGGTAGAAGTGTTCGAGGCACGATCTTTGTGATTGAGCTCCAATTGTACGGACATACAAAGAAGTTTGAAAATTTCATGCAAAGTAGGCCTGTACCGTTCCCATGGCAAGAGTCAGGAGCGCTATAATGTAACTAGAGACCCCAAACGCTCCTTGAACATCGTGCTTGAGGATCGACCAACATATTCCAAAGACAAGGCTGCCAAGCACGAAAGTTGAGAGAGCGAGTAGCCAGACGCGCGTCATGGCCCAGCCTTCGACTAGATGGATGCCCCAGCCGACATTTGTTCCCATCTGTGGACAGACTGCTAGCCTGGCTTTGCGCTTCTTCGGGGTTCGGAGACATGTGACAGAAATCTCATTTGCGTCCTCTGGGTGATGAAAGAGATGGGCCATCAAGTTCTCTCCTACTGGTGGAATCAAATCACAAGGTTGGTACTGATATTCGTCCTTTGTGGTTTCTGGGGGCATGTCTGGCACCTTCCGAATGTCGACAAAGTCTTTAAAATGGAGCTCGAACTAGTCAAGATTATCAGTTATACGCTCATCGAATGATATAGTCCGAGAGACAAAGAGTAAAACACACCTGGACAAAACGAATACTTTTGATCGTCCGGAGAGACAGCAACCCTGACCACTTGCCCCTCAGGCTTGTGTAAGACCGTTCCAATTGGCCGAACAACTCTTTGTCTGATGCGACCGAGCATACATTGATCTGCGATAGGCTGGTTGGGCGTTTCTTTGCCTGACTACAGACTAATAGCCACCGACCTTCTGGGTCGCATTGGATGGTGGTGGATACTGCTTGATTGTAACCCGGGCGTGGATCGTAGGCTTGTGATGAACTAGAAGTGGAACCACTAGAGAATGTTCTTGTTGGGTATTCGGATCTGCTGGCTGGATATATGAAATCCACGGCCTTCAGACTTGTTGTGTGCTCTCTTTGTATGTCGCTAGGTCTATGCCGAATGTTACCATTTAGAAACTCTTCAAAGTCTTTGGCAGCACCAGGGCGAATTTCTCGATAGTCGTCGTACATTTCGCGGCCGCAGCGCTATTGGTGTCAGCCTGATTACAAAAGCCATGGTGATCTTAATTATAAAGACTCATAGCAAACTTTCCTAAACCTACACAAGTCCACTTTACCCTTCTTTTCCCGAGTTCTACCGCTGGTGCTGAGAAGCCTACAGCTTGCAGTGTTCGAGATAAAGCACATCCTGCCTTCTCTACAAAGCCGAGGTTCTGGCGATGAGGTATTTCTTCTGAAGATGTCGTGAGACGTGCCTCAGCTGCTATTAAACGACGACTGCTCTTTTCTTGAGGTTCCGCTAAAGGTGTCAATGTTGAACTTTTTTGACTGTTGGAAAAACGGACAAAATGTTGAAAGAACTCGGCAGAAGCAGTTTGTGCGATAGTGAAAGGATTGAGACCCATGTACAAGCAGTCGATAACAAGGACAAGAAATACGAAGTGTGATGAGACGCGTCGTGACAGGTAGAGCTCTTCATTTGGCTTCAGAGGATTTGAGAGTCTACGAAGGACACTGCATAAGCGAACTGTAGCGTGCCTGCAAAGCCGAAGATAATAATGGTTAACCGTGACTTCGAGAAATAAAAAGAGCTCTGTAAGCTTCAAGAGATACTTGCGCAAGTCGCAGAATATTCTCCGTGACTTGATGAAATGCAGTGTTTCGGAGTTCGCAATACGGCAAGCTTCTAGCGGCCTGAGCCATTTAGGGCGTTTGTATAAATGGGTCGTAATAAGCTCATCCAGTATAGTCCCACGGATAGCGGACAGCGGAAGCTCCTTGACAGGCAACAGCGACGACTCAACACCACCAGGAGCTCTCCAAAAGATAAGCCCAGAACGACATTCCCAAATACCAGGAAAAGGTTTTAGGAACAATCTGCTACCTTCAGTCGAATTCTGCAGGGTATCCGACGAATATTGCCGTTTAGAAGCTTCTGGATTGATCGATAAATGTTACTCAACAAGAAATTAGATGGGTTTCCTTGAACATGTTAATTATTCCTTCTGAAAGTGTGTATCACGGACCTTACCGCAAGCGATGAGATTGACGTTTCGCAGTAAAAGTATGCTCAGCGGCAGCTTTGCGCCGATGTGGCTTAGAGATAATTTAGTATGTTGTCTTTGAAGTGCCTTTGATAGAGGCCCTTGATCCGAGGAAGGAAGCAGGTATCCTAGAGACCCTAAGGATTCGATAGCAGGCATTACTCCCCAAGCATTCGTTAAAAGACAATATTGAAACACGATCCCTTGCGATGTAGAATGTCAGTCGAACGACGATATGATATCGAAGATTCAACCAACCGTTTACATGCTCGAACGCTAAATCAGGATTCAGACGGCCTCCTGAGGGTGGTTTCCCCAGTTTTTGGATATCTTTGCTAGTATTACGTTGAGTCTTGAGTGTGGTGCTGTCTTGACTGTCACGATCCTGAATTAGTGCACGTTTCAAACCTGACCGTATACCGCCTGTTCCACCCTTCAGCAGTTGCCGCGATGGAGCCAAGTAGCTTAGGGGAGTTACTCCGCCATGCGAGGATGAGAGATAGTCTATGCGATTAGTTGTTGCAGCCTGAAGATTTGATAGTACGTATCCCCGTACTTTGATATGATCTAAATGGGATTTGTTGAGTAAGACCTTGTCCTTCGAACTTATTGCTGGGTTTTTTGACGTGTGCTGAAAGATTTGGTAGGTGTATTCAACGGCATGATCCAAGATATCCAGGAAGTCATGCAGGACGTCTGTATGAAAATCCTTGATAGATTTCAGCAAGGCCAGCCAGGGTCGCGGGGTACTCTCAGTCATCCAGGTTAAACTCTCAACCAATGGCCTAAAGGGTGGAATAGCGTCGACTATATCTAGGGAGGTATTTATAACCGTCACGGACAGGTTACAAATTGCGTCGAGTAGGTTATACTGTTTCAGAAGTAATCGAAGTGGGGAGCGCTCTGTATTTTCCACTCTTAGCCAAGCAACAAGAGGCCCGAAACTGTCTTACCAAGTGTAACAGGACCAGTGACATCGGACCGTGGCTGGCGGTTTTCGGCTCCAGTCAGTTGACTGAATTGAATATGCTTCGCCTTCCGTCCGACTATCAAATCCTTGTGATGTTGCCGAAGCCCTACGGAAAACTTTCTACTTCGAGCAGCCTGCAACAGTGCTTTGTTTCGCCACGGCCCATCTAGACTGGCTGGATGCAATGGCGATAATTGATTATGCGGAAGGCCACCGGATGAGCCCTTGTGCATGTTATAGGATGACCCATATACCTCGACACCTTCCGTTAGTTTAGGGTGATCAATGTCGATGGAATCCCAACAAAGACCACCAATAGTCAAGGCCTGACACCCCGGTAAGATCATGAGTCCGTCTAGCAAGACATCATCATTTCGTCTGAGCAACTGTTTACGGGACGAGAGGTAATTTATCTCCAACTCCAGACGCTGAATTCGTTGACGCGACTCATGCATACTCGTTATATTCTCTCCGTTTACACCCCACAAATGATCGAGTCTTTTAAACTCGATAGCTTGTTCACGTCGCTTGCTGTCAATGCTTTCAGCTTGTTCGCGACCAATACACTCCGGATTGATCTCGACGGTCGCAGCAACGTAGGATTGGCGAATGCTTGTAAGCTGATCAGCTTGAGAGCAGCGTTCGTCGTCCCGTATTGTATCACCACATTGCACGACTTCCGGAATACTGCGGGGCATTGTGATCCCTTGATGCTCAGGGTTAGTATTGAATAACTGCAAATAGTCTTCGACGACTTAAAGGAGAGCTTAACAAACAAGACAAAGCACAAAACTATGTTGAACTCAGGTTCCTCTAGCGTAAATGAGTATGTTGAAGCATGAAGAGTTGAAAAGTAAAAAGCATAATGTTGGACATCAACTTTTAAGTTCCGCAGCCTTCTCTGCCAGACGAGGCTGAGGCCGTTGACGCCGAGGCGCACTTGATCCACGTAGATCCGCCGCACAAAGCGAGGACCAATCCCAGAAACTGCATGATGCAGTCGGAAGCCGGTTCGACATGCCCTTCTACCTGCATTAACAGCCTTCTCGTAGGAAGAAGGCTGAGGCGCAGTCGATGCACGATGACCGCCCTGCAGAAGAGCCAGGTTCGTTGTAGGGCAGATGTCAAATCTGATAATCTGATTCGACATGTGCTTTGGCTCGTACCTAAAGCCTTGCACCTCTCTCTCTCCATAAGAGGCGTCATGAAATAATAGTGTTATTAGCTATATCGCTGTAGAAACGAACGCTTCTTTTTCTCTTCGTAGTATTAGAGGAGTGATTTTGTATCTGGGCCATACGCCGAAAATACAGGGAGAATAGAACATTGGTCCGTTACCCACAAAAAGAATCGTGGCTAAGACCTGGTTCTGGAAAACAAGAAGCAGCCCGCAGCGCCGGGAAAGATATCAGAAGATTAGGGAAAGCCTGCTGCGAGCTGGTCCTTGAAGATAAATATCCCATTAAGCGTAGTCGTAGCTTCAAAACAGCGTCATCCATCACCTATGCGTTTCGAAATCCGAATGAAGTCATCAAATAAGATCAAAGATCCCCTCCTCAGGCAGATGGGTAGCCATCGCATCCTGCAAGAAATGATGATCAACGTCAATACTCGCGCCATTATTGACCTCCTCCGCAAACACCGCCGTGCTGAGATTATTCGGGTCAAAAGCCAACACCCCGCGAGCAACTTCTTTGACCTGCTGCAGTACCGACCCAGCAACGGCCCATATCACACTGAGGGATTTCAAAGCTCCTGTGGCTAAAAGGACACGTTCCCTCATGACGGCGCTTTTGTCGCTGTACATTGGGATCGAAGAGGCTGAGAGGTGGACGATGGCGCTCAGGGTGATGGCACAGGTGAAGAATGGGCTGTGCTTTGTTAGTTCGACTGGAAGTGAGATTAGGTTCGAGAGCTTGTTGGCTGCTTGGATGGCTTTGGTGGAGTGGATGTGATGTGCTGTAATTGGGGTGGTGTAATTTTCGGGACGAGTACATGCTGTCTTTTCCTCGATTGGGGCAAACACCAGGTCAGACCGAGGTCGATGTAGGTATACGGACCCTCTAGAAGAAAATAAGTGGTGGGTCTTCCGCTTATGGGCATTAGACTCACGCATTGATGATCATGTGCGCTTGAAACAGCATCTCATCAATCTTTCCATCCTGATCGACAACCTCGCGCTTAGAGTAGGGAAGGTTCAATAGCCAGCTGGTCAGACTAGCATCAATCGCTTCTACTCTATCATTGTCCTCTGCACGTGCCGTTTGACCAACAGCAAGAATGGTGCCAAGCAACCTTATGGCCTCGATACGATATGCAAAGGACGAAAAGGCGAGTTCGTGGCTTGCAAAGACACGACCTTGAAACAGGCTCATAGCATGGGGTTCTGGGATTGATTTACACTGCATTCATGGGTTAGCACTTTCCATAAAAGCCCCGAGGGAGTACGAACATCTGCAGCCTCAAATACAGCCTCTTCGCATGGCAACGGGACATTCGTCTCAACCTTGAACAACTTGAAAGAGTTTAGCTGATGAAGAGCTGCTAACATGCCATCCATCGCGTAAAGCTCCCACCAAGTCCTCCTCCAACTCTCTTGCAAGCTTCTACACCCTTCTCCATGTTCTATACAGAACTCTTTTCGATGCATCCCGAGCTCTAATGCCATGTCAATGGTACTATCCATTATCTCCTTGGCCAGTTTCTGCTCGTCGCGTGCATGAAGAGAGATGGCGAAGAGAAGTAGAGCTTGGACTTTGAAGCCATCCTTCGGAATTTGATCCGAGAGGACTTGGTTGGCCAGACTGCGGTATTCCTCAGTCGGCGCAGCGCCGTCGAAATGCGAACCGATGAATTGCATTATGGTTTCCAGATAATTTGGATATTGCCAATAGCGGTTATGTCCAGCGAAATAGTTTCTGGGTAGTAGGATTGGATGACCATCATGAAAGTGTAAATAGTACAGATTGAACATATGCTTGGCGTCGACGTTGTGGCGTTCAGAGTAGAGCATGTTTTGAGGCCAGTTGAATCCATTTTGAGTCGTTCCATTACTACTAGCATTATCACAGACTTCGGATCTTTCAGTCTCGGGGGGGCTTGGAAATTGGATGCGTTGGCGGAGATTACTATCCGACCCGCGCCTCGAAAGTGATCCAGCGAATAGATTTGGCGGGGTCAGGATCGCTTGATTTTGTTGAATAGAGACGCCCTGCTCCTGGAAAGACTGTGAAGGAGTCTGCGGGACGCCACGGAATTGCTCCATTTGATCAATTCTCTCTCCGGTAGGGATATCAAAGGCGAAAGAGAACGGGCGTTTCCTTGGACCTTTGTAGCCCCTTCGCGACTGAACATAGCGACATTCACGCTGATCTGAAATGCAGCGGCCGCAGACAGGCTGTGCAGCATCGCACTTCAAGTGTCTCGTCCGACATTCTGTGCAAGCCAAGAGAGCTGGCGCGCGAGATTTTGCGCCTACATTGGCCTGGTTTTCAGGCGGATTGTACGCATTTTCAGCATTGAACGCTGAAGGAGGGTATTGCATTGACAGCGACATTGACGATGATGACAGTAATAGTCTGTGGGAGGATGTTAGATGAAGAAGGAAGAAGGTTGCGGGCTAACGTTTCGGGAGCGTCAAGCGTAAGCGGCCCGTGCCCTAGAGTGCAGAGCTTCCCCGGAGTAAATCGACAGTCTCTTTAGTATTCCGACCACTCCTGTACTACGTAGTAATACGGCCCGTCGGGCTTGTCTCCTCTCACTACCAAAAGAAAATGGGCTACACCTTGTCCCCCCTCCACTCTCCCACCCCACTCACCTTCCCTCGCCTCGCCCAAACCTTCGACGCCGCCTTTTCCGACCACCCCCTCATCCCCTACCTCTATCCGCACACCCCGCCGCAGGCACGTCTCGAGAATGACGTCAAGAAATTTGAGGGAGAGTGGGCGAGGAGGGAGGCGGAGGGGTTGAGGTGGTGGGTTGTTAGAGAGGATGGGGAAGGGGAGGGGGACGGTGAGATTGTGGCGTGGGCGAAGTGGGTGGTGCCGCATGAGATTGGAGAGGAGGAGAGGAAAAGCGGGGAGATTGGGGGGTGGCCGGAGGGGGCGAATGTGGAGTTATGTGAGGAGTTTTTTGGGAAGTTGAGGGAGGGGAGGAGGAGGTGGGTTGGGGAGGAGGAGTATTGTGAGTTTCTGTTTCTTTGTTCTAGGGGATTATGCCACAGTTTGTTCGAACTCTTTTCGACTACGCTTCAGGTCGATGGCTGGGTTACGATCTTTTTCTCTACTCCTTTATTTGGGCAACCCGTTATTGTCGAGTTGTGCTTTACAGCCTCTCATGACGTTTCATGTTTGTTATTTACCAAGTTGATCTATTTAAATTCCTCTGGCCGTCTACAATTTCACACCTTTCCAATCAGCCATTTAGCCATCTCGAAACCCACAATCTCACAAGCGTCTAACCCCCTTCCTCTCAAATCCATCCTTCTACTACTCTCATCATCCTCTCAAATCCATCCTTCTACTACTCTCATCATCCTTCCCAAACCACCAAACCCCGTCTAACGCCCCCACCAAAGTCCTCGAAATCCTCGCCGTGCACCCCTCCCACCACCGCAAAGGCCTCGGCTCCCTCCTCATAAAAGCCGGTCTCGACCTCGCCGACCGCGACCACGCACGCACCTACATCGAGGCCTCGGCAAAAGGGTTGCCGTTGTATTTGAGACACGGCTGGGAACCGGTGGGGGCGACGGTGGTGGATATGCGCAAGTACGGGAAGGAGGCGGTGGTTAGCGAGACGACGTTGATTCGGCTGCCGAAGACGGCGAGGGAATAAGTTGGACGTATGGATGTAGATATAGATGGATTTCACCACAGGCTTGTATCGCCCGCCAACGATCTTTCGTGCTATTTGAAATCGAGACATCACTCTTCTGCTGCTTCTAATAATGATATCTGGAAGTTAATGATTGCATTGAATGGCGGATATGGGGTTGAATCGGTGGGTGCTGTGGGTGCTGTGGGTGGTAGTAGGGGATCGAACGGTTGTGTCATGGATAGCTGGGAGTTGGATAGCTGGGAGTTGGACGGTAGGGAATGGACGAGAGGAACGACGTTGATGTTTATCACGAATACATCATTTTTTTACAATTGAAAAAATAGGAATGAGCTGGGTTAGGTTGAATGAGGAATTGATCTCGGGACTTTTGTGCAATCGGCTATTACAGGGTTTAAAGTTGTAAATGTCAAAAAGGGGGTATAGATAACAAAGTGTTATTGAATTGAGAAGAATCATCGCTTTTCATTACATGCACCGCCGTCTATGCTATCACTATTACGTATGATACAGTGCTTGAGCTACACATTAATCTCTTACCATTATCATATCTTTCGACCCCTTTCTTTGCCAGACATTCAACCTCTCAAGTCTGACTAGCTCATCCAGCCTGGTACAAGCCCAAGGCGACCACGTGAGGATTCATCATGGACAAGTTAAAGGGAGTGAGGAAAAGGTCGGAGTCGGTAAGCGCAACGAACATGGTACCGTTGACAGCAGGGTCACCGGCGTAAACCACAGAGTCGGGCTGGAAGGTGAATCCAGAGTTGGCACCAGTCGTGGTGAGAGGCGTGTAGGTCAAGTTGAACTGGGAAACCCAGGCGGCGAACTGAGGAGCACCGGCGGTGGTCGCAGTGATATAGCTATTATTGGGTCCAACCGGCGACCCTGGGTTCTCCCACTCAAGGTAAACCTTCTTGCCTGGGAAGGAAAGAGGTTCGGAGCGGTTGCGGCTGATGGCTGGATCACATCCGTAGCCAGTGACATTGACGTTCTGACAACTCTGGTTGGCTGGGATAGTTGAAAGGGATGGACTGGAGGTACGGTTGTCGGTGTACTCGTAATTGCCAGTATCGTTGGGTGAGAATCGATTGATATTGGCACCATTCACGAAATGAAGGCCGGGGAAGTTCTGCCATGCTAGGCGAGTGGTGTTGGCGGGGCACGAGGTAATATAAGGTGCCAAGTAGGTCCACGCCCAACTCTGCGGAATACCAGTCTCGAACCAAACTGGCATTGGCTGCAGACCACTCATTTGGCGGAATATCATTTGCTGACGGGCCTCCGTCGCAATGGACTGTGCAAGGAGCTGACCAACTTCGCGGGAGTCCAAGTGGTTGATGAAACCCCAGACTCCAGATTCACCGAAGCGAGTCAAGCGCTGGTTGAAGTCAACATACTCGCGGACGGTCGTGAATGGGTAGTCGTAGGTACACTGGGGAGGAGCAGTCTCGCCAAGCATGTTGGACAAAAGAGTGGCGTGTCCAGCCTCTTGATCGGCCATGAACTCAATCAAGGAGCGGTCCTCGGCGGTGAGACCGGCGTCGAGGAAGGCTTGCTCATCAAAGACAGCGAGACCATTGTGAAAGAGATCGAGCTCGATCCATTCCTGGTAGAGACCGAGGGTGATGGACTCGTAGTCAAAGTCACTCTCGACCATGTAACGAGGGAGACTGCCATTCGTACCCAGACCCCCGGCTGGAACATACGGGGCTGGCTCAGCGTGGAAAAGCTTGCCATTCTTGTTGTAGTAGGTGGCGGTAGGGTTTGGTGGCAAGGTGCCAATCGACTTGGCGACGGTCGAAGGTGCCTGCTCTGCTCCGGTTGTGGTGGGAGTGCCCGAGTAAGGGCCATGACTGGTGGCGCCGGTGACCTGGCTGCTTCTGATCGGTGGCAAGGTGGCCGGAGTCGCCGCCAGAGCCTCAATGGTCGAGTCTGGAGCAAAAGACGATGCTACATCACCGGAAGGGCCATTGGACTGAATGACGTTGGGGTCTGACGCACCCGCGTAACCAATGTCGGTAATGGCCTGCCAATCTTATCAATGCCTGCGCCTGCAGCTTGACGCTGGGGGGCGTAGATGTTTCAAATACTTACAGCAGCGGAAATCTGAGGCGCTGGAGCCGCAACAGCGAGGCCAGCCAACAGGCCAGAGGTGAGGACGAGCTTGGAGTACATGGTGAAGCCCGGGCTTAGTCGTATGGAGTGGGATATGAGTTGGAACGAAGGATGAATCCGTTTTTAGAGAGGAACAGGTTCCTTATAACAGGGGAAAGCTACGGAAGGCAAGGGGCAAAAACACCGACACACTCCACTCCCGAACGGACATCATTGGAGCAAAAGGGAGGTAAACATTGGGAGTGAATACGAGAAGGAACGACCCACCACGGGCCGCGTACCCACAGCGTTTCCTATCCGGCAGAGTGACTTCATGACTCTTTGGTTCGTCCGCCCAGCAGCAGCAACGCAACAGACCCCGCGTCAACCTTCGCTTTTATGAAGCGTTGCGTTATTCGCTATGGGTGAAAGCGTTGGGAGCTTTGGGAGCACGAACCGGTCAGCGACGTAACCATCCTCGCAGCTTGAGTCAGCCTTATGGGGGGTCTTAGTACCTTGGCCAATCAAGGACACTCAAAGTGCGATGACCAAGCGGAAATCGATGACGGAGCAGATAGCCGGTGCATCCCGACGTCGATGTGTCGCAGGGATCATGCATTCACTGATGCCTCGATTAGGGGTCCCCGGAGTGCCGGATTCTCCGAGCAGATGGCGCTAGTGACTCCAGTCGATAGATTTCAAAGATTTCAATAACTCGCATTATCCCTGCAGTGAGACAACAACCACAAGAATGGGAGAGTAAGATAGTAATACGCTTTGGATGAATGCTGGTTGGATGCCATCATGCCCCACCCCACGAACAGAAACTGCCAATTCGTGTGAACCTGTCTTGCCTGCATCATGTGGTGGAACACCCCGAGTTCCGTCCACGTGTGTCGTTGAACGGGTGTCGTGGAGCTTGGGAGCTGGAGAGAAACACAACGGTGGATGGTCGAGGGACGAACAGCTTCCAGCTTGCATAAAGATTAAAGTCAGCAGCGTTTGGTAAACCGAATAATGATTTACTCTTCTGTGTACCTACCCATGTAACATTGTAACATTACGCAAGACAACGTCACTTACCTTACTTAGGTAGCATTACTACTACTCGCAGACAACGATACCTTAGCTTGAAACACAATGGGGTTTTTACTCTTCGACATGGATATTTGGTTATAATTTCCGTATTCAGTACACAGTAGTATTTCTTACCCTAACCGTACCTTAATTCGAACTCTTGCCTTCTGGTCAGGCAAACCCCCGATCTTTGCTTGGATCGGCATGCATTCATTCATTCATTCATTCCATGGGGCTGGACAGTGACTGGCTGGACTTGGCATGGTGGCGGCTGACTGCTAGCTGACGTTGGCCAGTTCTCCCCCACAAAAGAAGTTGGAGGCTTAAGGGTTAAAGGTTAAAGTTACCTGCCAAAGACCCGACTACCCGCGGTGTCTCTGCAACTATTACCGATTCCAGCCCAGATGAAGTCATTATTAAACGCCGAGCTACCTACTACCGCAGTACTTGATGTATGTCCTACCTACCTGAATCGTATCAACGATCCAAGCCGACGGCCTGGCGTCATCCGGTAATCTGCAGCGAGTTGACACTCTATCAACCACAATATATGCGTGATGCTTGCGTATAGAAGAATCTCCTCGACTCCTCTACGATGACACGATGACCCAAGTATCCGTTCTACCATTCCTCAGGCAATGCCGACTCGAGCTTGGGAAGGTACGGATTAGAGCGGTGAAGAACGGAGCGCTTGGAGGCCTCGAATCAAAACGATAGCTTTCGTCCATCAGCCATCACGTTCTGATTCAAGGCCTCTGGAACACAGAGAGCGACACCGAGGACTGCCGTTGGGAGAAAACCACAGACAAATACTCACAACGGGACGCATATAGAGTGAGGCATGATTTGCCAAGCTCAATACTCTCAATGTCCTAGTGGAATTTTGAGACCAAGATAACTATACCGGTACTTCTCGTCAATAGTACACGATCGATCTAGCCTGCAATGCCTTGTATTCCATGCGCAAATCCCAGGCACATCCTCTCGACTTCAATACAGCATTGCTTTCACCGCATCTAGTTTTCCGGAAAGAAGGAAAGAAGGAAAGGTATTCGCTCGAGCTTATACATGCAACCCTCATTGAGTTCAATCATGATCTTCTGACCTCTCAAGTAACCTCAAAACATTACTTTAAAGGTAGTCTTGAACCGAAGGACTTGATCTTATGGACGGCGACCATCGACTTATGAAAGCAACGATAGCCGATATGGTATACGAATATTGTCCCCCCTCAAATATAGAATCATTTCTTAACCTAGATATATGTATGAGCGCTTCGTACAGATCGTTAAATTAAACACGCAAGAATCCTCTCTACCTCACGCTCCATCGTCAACTACCACGACATTGTTCAAGATATTATCTTTGGGACTGAGCTAGTCTTGTGAACCTTCATCGGAGTCTGGCCAAGGTGCATACTTGTCGACAAGATAAGACATGTTATCATAGGCCCTGCTCTCGTAGGTGTTCGAATTAGCGCCAAGATCATACTTTGTTGCTGCAACGAGACCAACATGGTTATTGATATGTAGCCAGTTTCGTTCTTCTCTTACTGACTGAAAATGCATTCGGGTCACTTACATTTGTCGGACGCTTCTCCCTTGGAGCATGTGGTTGACTGAGTATATGATATCGAAATATACAGAATACAGCCGATTCCGATCGTCCCAATCCTTTGTGGGCTCGCTCATGCCATAATGTCGCAGGTAAGTCTTGGTGTATATTTTCGAGTTTACCTTGTTGTATGGACATCGCCAGTCCCCTATTTCCATCTCGTTATGGGCATAATAAGATCCAGCGTCGAATAGAATGATGCCTCCCGTTTCATATGATGTGCCGGTGTTTCCTTCCCATAGATCCGCATGGATCAGGCATGGCTTGACGCTTCGTCCATCTGTCTCCAAAGCTCCGATCAATCTGGGAATGACATGAGAGACTATTCTTTTCTCAACTCCCTCGAGCTCCTGCCATGATCCGTTGGTTTTGAAGTCTTCTGCCATAACGTGTACCATGAACTTGGTAAAGAATGAAGTCCAGCTACTATCCCACTCGGTAGCCTGCGGCGTCCGGCCATTACAGGTCCGTACATGGAAGCCGAACTTTCCGGTCGGAGATACGCTATTCCTGTGTAATTCAATGACTCGGGCGCAGAGTTCATCCGGATCAGGGACTTGGCTGCTCATGTCCACGAATTCACAAAGGAAGAAGTAGGTTGCTGGGTTTTCGGTCTCGAATTTGCCTCGCGCAAGCGGCTTCGGAATTGCTGCTGGTATGGTCTTGTAAAGTTCCGTCATGGCCCAATATTCGCCTTCCATCATGGCACGCCCAGCATCTTCTGTCGCACATTTGATAAAATACTTCTTCGGTGTGCCATCGGCAAGTTCAGTAGTGATACGCGCTGTGATAGTCCAAGCCGAGGACCCATACCTGTCGGCAGACAGGACCCTCGTGCCTTCAGGGAAATGGGTGATGACATTTTCGTCCAGCGGAAAGTCTCCACCTATAGCCGATAAAGTTCCATGCTGTGGACGATGAAGGAGCGAGTGCACAGTATCGCTCATTTCGGTCAACTGGCCCTTATATATATATCTATATACGATGGAAAGGTGTATACTAACATTCGCTCTTCAGAGTAAGACATTTGAGATGAAAATGTATACTACTTTATACTCAGCTTCGTTATTATTAGATCTGCATTTTACGCGCCGCAGAGTTTCCAGTTTGCGGACCGGCTCGCTGGCTTTGCACAGGACGAAAGGCCGTGCCCGCTCGCATAAGATTACTCGTAAGCCCAGCAGCTGTGTCACAGGGGAACAGGGTCCTAATCGCCTGGGTCTGATTGGACCGAATGCATTCGGAATCTAGGGACGGGGTTCCACCAAAGAGAAGACGGTCCCGATAGAGAAGACGAGATGCGACTACCATAGGAGCACCAGAAGTACTATCCAGCCTCATTTACCGATCCGAAAGCTTTATCTAAGGTACCTTGAATTTGGTTCTCTCCTTTGAAACCAGGCGTTACAGCATCTACCCACCCCAGCTCGCTGCCTCCGATCTTCGTTGGCGAGGAAATTGAGCTTCCAGCTGGAGGATAATGCCATTGTCGCTGGGTACGACATGATAAGGCGCTCTCGTTTCTAGACTGGTGGCTACTCGCGTGACTCGAAATATATCCCGGACGCGCCACGCTAACTATGTATGTATCACTAGCGTGGTACATTCTTGAAAAATCAAAGCAGAAAACCAAAGCCATCGCTGCGACGTGCGAACGCGACTTGCGTGGACCGATTTGTTTCGTGATTCCACCAATGATCAAATCAATATACGGAAGTACTGTGTCCAGTGTGAACTCACTCCACCATCACTCATAGCTTCAAAAGAGCCTATTTCGAAGTTCTAACCGTGCTTGGGTAGATATCCCTGCAGGCTGCGGGCCCTGCTCGCGGAGATGCACATTTGTGGCTCCTCCGGCAAGCGGCAGCCCAGCTATGATTCGTTGATTCGTGTTTACCACTCTGATCTTTACCGTAGTATTCCGTATGTAATCCGTACTCCCACCCACACCTGGCACCATGTTGAAACTATCCCGGCCGCATTCCGAGTAAGCCAAGGATGCAGGCGTTTTGGGGTCGGCGGCTTTGGTCCTGACGATAGAACAAGCTAGCTGTCCACTTCTTCAACTACTCGGCCACCTTGACGATAGGTATTCCTACTTCGTACCAACACTCGAGGCATATATTTCCTGCTCTCGTGACTCGTCACTGTCTCGACACCGATCATGCCCTGGATTTCCCTTTGCGCACCGTCGACGGCAACGTCCCATATTTAGCGTTTAGGGTTTCTTGATATGGTCAGGCGATAAGCAATATCAATGGTCCTTCTCCCCTATCTGCTCTCATAGATGAAATGCTTATTGATGCTATATCTTTAGTGGAAAAAACTCCGCTCTCATGTCTCGCCCAAGAACGAAAAACCGGATTTCCTAGGTCCATCCGTTACGGAGTCTCGTCGTCCATCCGCAAACACGACAGCGGTCCCACGAAGAGGAAGAAACTCTGTCTCAAGTAATGTTCAGGAGCTGGATCCGCCGCCGCGTGGGCCCAGTCCCTTCTCATCTTATCATGGACTAGGTCCTGGGACAGAGCAAGGGCCTACTGACGCGCTTGGATTGCACGTGGTGTACCAACCACCAATACCGGCGCTGCTGGACATTATTTTTGTTCACGGTCTAGGAGGGGCTAGTCATAGGACATGGTCCAAATACCAAGATCCCAGCCTCTTTTGGCCTCAGCAGTGGCTACCGCTGGAGCCGGATATATGCACAGGAAGGGTCTTAACATTCGGGTACAATGCTAGCTTCCGCTCGGGCGGTCCTCAAAATACAAATATTGCAGATTTTGCGAAGGATCTCTTGTTTGGGATGAAATTCGGAAAAGACAATGAGGCGGGAGATCTTGAAATTGGGAGGGTCCGCACTATATATCTTCTGGGTACGCGATCTTACTGAAATCATCAGGTCCCAATCATATTTGTTGTTCATTCGATGGGCGGTTTAGTAGTCAAAAAGGTTGGTACTGCCCAAGACCAAGTAGCGAAGACTAATTCCCTAGGCGTATCTGCTCGGACAGAATGATGAGAACTATCAAGATGTTGTCAAATCGACATCTGCAATAATGTTTCTCGCCACACCCCACAGAGGCACAAATCTAGCGGAGTTGCTCAATAGAATGCTGTCTGTCTCTTTTCAATCTCCGAAAGACTTTATCGTTGACTTATCCAAGAGCTCAATAGCTCTTGAAGAAATCAATGAAAGTTTTCGCCACGTTGCGCCCAAACTTTCCATCTTCTCTTTCCACGAAACATTGCCTACGTACGTAGGTCCTAAAAAGCTGGTCTGTAGAGAGACCTTGGCGGTGATAATATGACCGTCATTAAAACTGACTTTCCAATAGATGGTACTTGAAAAGGAATCGTCGATTCTTGGGTATCCTGGGGAGATTTCTAAATCCCTAAATGCAGACCATCACGATGTCTGTAAATACACAAGTCCAGAGGATCCCAACTATGTTAGCGTGAGGAATGCGTTGCAGACGTTGGTGAAAAGCCTTCGGTCAAGAGGTATGTTCAAAGCCATTCAGTAAGAGGAAACTCTCCGCTAGTCTGTACTTATATGCTTTCCCGATGGCAGGCACTGATGCATTGGAGATTCAATCATCACAAGAAGGCAAACTTGTCGAGCAGCTCTTCGCATGTGGGCAAGCTCCAGAAGATGACTTAGCTTTCTTCCGCCAGCGCTGGATGGTGGGGACCTGCGAGTGGATTCTATCAGAGCCTACTTTCAAGCTGTGGTTAGAACATGCCTCGGGGTCCCGTATTGCCTGGATGACTGCACCACCTGCTAGCGGAAAGTCGATACTTTCCGCATACATCATCAACCACGTGCGTGAATCAGGCCAAAGTTGTCAATACTTTTTCTTCAAGTTTGGGGATAATACGAAACGCTCCCCAGCAGCACTTCTAAAGTCTATTGGAGTTCAAATGGCGAAAGAGATTCCCGCATTTAGATTAGAGATGGCAAAGCTCTCGCGCGAGGGCGTCACGCTCGAAAAGAGAGATGCTCGCTTCATATGGCAGAAGATATTTGCTTCGGTATTCTCTCAAATCGTCCTGCCCGAACCATTGTTTTGGGTTATAGATGCACTCGATGAGTCAGAATGGCCAAAAGCCCTTTTGGAGTTACTACAAAGTCTCCCCACCTTCCGGACGCCGATCCGTATCTTGATTATCAGTCGGAAAACTGAATCACTGTCGCTTGCTTTTGATAGACTATCCGTTGCTATTCCTATCGACATCATTCAGCAAGATGGTCAAGAAGATACTACATCTGATATCCGATTGTACGTCGAACATGAACTGAAGTACATGCGCGGCACTGAAGACCTTAAGATGCAAGTGATGGAAAGCATCCTGCATCGTGCAGATGGCAACTTCCTTTGGGTAAACCTCGTGCTGGAAGAGATCCTTGGCTGTCATACACAACAAGCCGTCAGACAAACACTGGAAGAAATTCCCGCCGGAATGTCTGCTTTATATCAACGAATGGAGCTTGCTGTCGCAAACAATTCGAAAGAAGCAGATCGGATCCTAGCAAAGACACTCTTGACTTGGATTGTCTGTGCACATCGACCATTGACTTTGAAAGAGCTTTCTCAGGCCTTGACACCAGAGTTCCCTGGGTTCTTGGACTTGAGAAGGACCATTCAGGATGTTTGCGGGCAATTCATTGTCGTCGACCACAGCTCACACGTGGCTATGGTGCACAAAACTGCGCGTGATTACTTGACAAAAACGACAAGTCTTCGATTCTTCATTGATGAAAAGCATTCTCATGAGAGGCTGTTCGCAAAGACGATTTCGTACTTGCTTCGCCCTGAACTACGTAATAAGCTTGGACGAAACCAAGAAACAATCCGCTCTACCGAGCCGTTTCTGTTCTATGCTGCCACGTCGTTTACGTACCATCTTCGGCAAGCAGCAAGTACTTCGGAAAACGCTATGGATAAGCTCGTCAACTTCTTCAAAGGACGTTCTGTGCTGGTCTGGGTCCATTCGCTAGCCCTATTCAGTCAGCTGGACATCCTGGTAACCGCTGCGCGCGTGTTGACGTGGTTTGGTGGTTTGTATGGTAAGCTCAACATTGAGAGGAACCCATTACTACACCGCCTTCAAGATCTGGAACTTCTTGAACTGTGGGCGACTGATCTCGTTAAGGTTGTGGCTAAGTTCGGCAGGCATTTGCTGGATGATCCCGCAGCCATATACAAGATCGTTCCTCCATTATGTCCTCGGAACTCAATCATCTCTCGCCAGTTCGGAGAAAGCGAACTTTCAGCACTGTCGGTTTCTGGAATCGCCAATCCGACATGGAACGATTGTCTGGCTAGGTTATCTTTGCACGCTGGTGCCAAGGCCTGGAAAATCACTTGCGCTGGCCGTTATATTGCAGTATTAGGCTCTACGGGATCAATAATACTGTGGGACTCCGTCAACTTCGAGGAGATTTGTATGATGCGCCACGCCGAGTTTGTCACTGAAATGTGTTTCAATGGTAAATGCGATAAACTTGTTTCGTACGGTTTCAAAACAACTAAAATCTGGGCTATCCCTTCAGGTCAGCTTATTGCTGATATCCCCAACCCTGCTGATAACAAAGCACTTGCGATAACATTTACTGAAAATGATACAAGGGTTTTAGTTGGATCGGATGATAAGATTGTTAGGCATTTCTATATCAATGCTGTTGAAGAAGGCTGGCATACCTTGGACCCTACATTGCTACAAGAGAAATCCCTAGTGGAGGGGGGGTTCATTACTTCTCCCTCCTACATGGCTTTTAATGCGGACGCTACCCAAATCGCTGTGGCATACAGGGGATATCCGTTGTCAGTCTGGGCTACTAACGAGCCCCGATTGATTGGTAGATGCAGGCGAGTTTTGAAACACCAACCTGACCGAGCTCGTCCATCAGCCAGCTGGATGGCTGTCAATCGTATTGCCTGGAACCATGTGTCAGATCACCTTGTTGGCTTGTATAAAGATGGTTGTGTCTTCAAATGGAATCCAATTAGTGATGAAAACCAGGAGGCGCGCTCGGTCGCAGACGAGGTCCAAGTCAGTCCTGACGGCAAGCTTTTTGTTACAAGCGACAGCAACGGAACCATCAAAGTATGGAATTTTGCTTATTTCAGTGTTATCTACCAGCTCTCTTCCGAAAACCTAGTTACCGGTTTGGCGTTCAGCCCAGATTGCAAGCGGTTTTACGATCTCAGAGGCTCTTCAGTCAATGCCTGGGAACCCAACAGCCTCATTCGTTTTTCCGACCATGGGGAGACCGTAAGTGACACAGCAAGCGATTACCAAGCATCAACAACCCCCTCTCAAGTCTCAGAGGCCTGGATCGTTTCGATCGAACCCATCAGTGCGCTTGCCGCTGCCCCAGGGAGCCTACTGTATTGCGCAAGTCATGAAGATGGTACGGTCGATCTATTCGACAAAGCCAGAGGAAAACTGCTTGAACTGGGAGAATTCTGCACCTTTTTGGCAATCGACCACCTGATCTGGGGTGGCGATGGGAAACACATCGCGGCAGCCGATCTTGGTGGAAACATCATTGTGAAACGTCTGAACGCTCCATTACCTGGTACAGGAATGACGCAATTTGGAGTGCAGTCTTTACTCGCCGGCAAGGCCAAGGTAATAGTTGGCGGAATCCACCAGATCTTACTAAATCGGGATTCCACAAGGCTTCTTGTAGTAAGCCAAGACTGCGGTCAGATATGGTCTGTTGAGTCCGGAGGTATGATCTTCTCTGGCGCGCTTGAAAAGGGGGAAACTCGCAGGTGGATGAATCATCCACTACAGAGAGACGTTCTTATGGGTGTCGGCTCCAAAGACTTGACAATAAACAGGTGGAAGGACTTAACAGGAGTGGCTTCTCTACATTTCCGGGAAGATCGATTTCACTATGGCGGTCGGTCGAGTTTTGAATCTACGAATACTCCCCTAAGCCAGCTATCGTTGAAACCAAGCACTGCGAACCCACGCAGTGGGTTTCAAGAAAATATTTACGTCAACAAAGCTATGCTTACGCAGGACGGCAAACACCTTCTTGTCCATATTTCCAAGGCAGTCACTCAAGGGAGAAGTAAGAAGTGCCTTTTAATCTTTGAGAATTCCCTATTAGAGCGTTCCGATCATACCAACTCGCCCACTTTCCTTGATTCTGTCGATGTCTCTAGCAAGATCATGACCCACATAGAAGTTCCACTTGGGATTCTCCCCGGAAAAATACTTGTCTTTCTGGACAGGGACTTGTGGATGTGTACGCTTAGATTGGATTCAATCAGCCAGCTCGATGCTTTGAAGCGACACTATTTCATGCCAAGAGATTGGGCCAGCAATGAAAGCTTGGAGCAATGCTGTATGCTACAAGATGGTACCTTCCTATGCCCCAAAGACGGAGAAGTGGCAGTCATCACAAGTAATTTAGGAGAGGCAAGCTGGTGATGACTGCGCTATCTTCGCTTACGGTACATCCCACTCCCATGATACCAGTACGTACACATTAACGATGCAAACTAACACTAAGTTTTGACAACACATTGTTTCATTAAATAGGCCTGCTATGGCTACCTCTTGCAAATGCAAGGGCAACTTCAATCGAGTGTAAAATCTAGCGGACTCAATCACCATGTCCATCCTCTACCGAAGGAAATGCTTGATCATTCTAGCCTGCCAAGCTGAAAGCCGGACCATGTTTTTGCGAAGAAAAAACAATGTTCCTCTCGGCAGCGGAGTGATGTTGGGATCGGATACCACCTAAACACCACATCAGTGCTGTATACTAACAGGCTTTAGTTGGTGTACCGGCAATAAGTATATGATTAACGTAGGCACCATTCAACAATGACTTTCAGATGCAGAAAAGGATCGTGGAGCCTACTACGCGTTGAGTAGATGTACTATTGCGGCCCACACCTGTGGGAGGGACGTGATGTCTATGAGGCTGCAGGAACGTAGATCTTCAGAACCTTAGAATCATGTCCTGAATCTAATAGATACCATACTCTGAGTGAATTATCCGTAGATTGTCTCGACGAGCCTTAGGTGCTGCAAGTGTCTTTGCGCCTTGAGCAGTGCCTCGATAGCCACTCTCTATCCTGTCGAAACAAAAACCAAGGATGGTTAGAAGTGGTCGATTGGAATCATTAAACCTGCCAATTCTGTTATTGAGAATTTTAACCAGAAATGTCGTCAGTGCCTCTTTCAGAAAGTAAATCGAACCCCAAAGTCCCCGAGTCCGTTCCATCACCTCTCTATACAACCTTCACTCCCCGCGAGAAACACCTGTTAACCTTTCTACTCGGCCTCACTACGATAACATCGCCATTGACAGCAACGATATACTTCCCTCTCCTTCCTCTTCTCAGCAGCCACTATCACGCCTCGCCTCAAGCCATCGACCTTACAATCACCATCTACATCATCTTCCAAGGCCTATCACCTGCTATTTTCGCTACTCTTTCCGACTCCCTCGGCCGTAGGATCATATACCTCATCACGCTCACGCTCTACGTGCTGTCGAACTTGGGCCTTGCGCTGGAGCATAACAGCTATGCCGTGCTTATCGTTCTGCGGGCCCTTCAAAGCCTGGGCGCCAGCGCTGCTTTCGCAGTCTCCTATGGCGTTGTTGCAGATGTGTGTGTTCCGGCGGAGCGGGGCAAAATGGTTGGGCCCGTCAGTATGGCGTTGAACTTAGGGACCTGTGTAGGGCCTATCGTTGGGGGATGGGTTGCATATAGATCAAAAGAATATAACTGGGTGTTTTGGTTCTTGGTCATTGTAGGTGCCATACTGCTGGTGGCTGTAGCAGTATTCTTGCCGGAAACGGCGAGGAACGTGGTCGGGAATGGGAGTGTGATAGCTAGGAGATGGTGGGAAAGGACTTGGGGAACCTTTCTCTGGGATTGCAGCAAGAGGACCCTGAGAAGGGAAATGAGGGATGAGAAGAAAGAAGCGGGCATCAAAAGCAACAGGCCGGACGAGAGCGAGGGGGAGAATGTCAGCACGGCGGCTACCAGGGCCAAGAGGCTCAACATGCCCAACCCTCTGTCTTCTCTACGGATTCTTTTCTGGAAAGACGCAGCTTCTATCTTGTGGCTGCATGGCTCGTTCTACATGATAGATTACAGCATTCAGACGTCCATTCCGTCGTCATACAAGGACATCTACGATTTCAACGAACTTCAGATTGGGCTTTCATACCTTCCGCGAGGTGCCGGCATAATCCTTGGCGGTTATGTCAACGGAAAATTGATGGATCGGAACTACAAGACTACAGCAAAAAACATTGAGCTCACGATTGATCTCGATCGTGGCGATGATCTTGATCATTTTCCAATCGAAAAAGCAAGGACACGAGGATCATGGTATCTCTTAGGAACATTGACATGTGCTTTAATTGGGTACGGATGGGCTCTAGAAAAACGCAGCCACGTGAGTATTCCTTTAGTCCTTCAGTTCATCCAAGGACTTCTTGGAACATGCATTTACACGATTTCAAATACACTGTTAGTAGACGTATTTCCAGAGAGCCCTAGCACGGCTGCGGCTGCGGCGTCAATCACTCGCTGTGCCTTGGCGGCTGTGGGCGTAGCAATCGTTCAGCCTCTTGTCAGTGCATTGGGCAGAGGATGGTATTTCACAACCCTAGGGCTCGTCACTGGTGGTGCTGGCTCACTGGCTGTCTGGACAATACGGACATGGGGCATGAAATGGAGGGGTGAGAGGGTAGCAAAAACCACTTGTGCATGCGTAGATGACGAGTCGAGAGAGAAGAGTCTAAGAGAGCAAGTCGATGCATCTAGCGAGGTCCGTGAGCTAGATTTGTCCTCGAGTTTGACAGGGCCTATGGAAGCCAAGCACGACGATACTGCAAAGCGTTGAGAAGTCAGTGCGAAAAGAGCTTCTTCTATGTGTGTCCAATCAAAGGCGTAAACGGCCTGCGAAGTACAGGACGGCGTTACTAGATCTCGTAAGTAATATAGTCGATGGGATCAAGAGTCTTATTAACTTATGGTGTGGAATGCCAACTTAGACACAGTTTGCTAGGATATTGGATCATAGCGGGTTTTGCCCATGCTTTGTACGAGTACGCAGAATAGCCGGGCCGCCTTTTCGTCTGCGCAATGCGACAAGGTCCTCAGCAGATATGACCGACTTGCTTGCTCACCAAACATCGGATACGGTACAAGGTCTGGACGGAAAGCCTCTCCCGAAGTCCTGGCTCGCGCTGACCGGTTCCGGGATTCTCTGGGGCCCGTTACACGCGCGGTGTGCGTGTCACACGGAAACTTTGAATCATCCGCTTCCATCTGTCGAAAGTTTCTATTTCCACCATTTCCATCATGCCGACCGCGGATCGATCAATATTATGGTCTCTGCAGGCGACGAGATTATGGGTTAAACAGATTGGGAACCTGGAGGGTTCTATCCTCGTTTCTGAATAGCAACCAAGCCTCATGTGTCTTCAGCCTTTGACTTCTGTCCGGAACCGCCAGAGGTGAATGTGCATGGATGGAGAAGAGGGCTTAGGGGGAAGCTGGAATCGAAAGATTATCCGGTATTGGGGCATTGGTACATTGAGTGGAGGGATGCGATGTATGCGCAAAAGTAGCTTAGCATTACGGTCATGTGAAATCACAAGGCTCGTCGGAATATCATCATCTGACTTCCATTCATTATTCCAGAGTGAGCGAGTGACAGCCCTCGATGAAAGCAGCGTTATTACTCATTTGATCAGAAGCATTTCAGTCTTCTCATGACAATCATCAAGACTCTTGCGACATCCCCCTAAACCAGAAAAGCCAACTCTCGGATGCTGTAGCAATCTCATTGCTATCTAAAAAGCGCCATTAGCTCTGTAAACCCCATCCGTCTCAAGCGATACCACGCCTCCTGCACCAAAACGATCCTAGCCCCCCGGCGGCCGTTAAATTCACACCGCGCTGCACACCTCTCACAATCCCCCCCCGAAGCGTCATGATCATTTCCCCAATCTCGCATTCAATTCCTGAGACTCGAAAGAGCTAGCTAGAGCTGCGCCGTTCCGACCAAGTTCCTTGAACCGGGGTGTGTATGGATGGCAAGGGGGAAAGAAGACGCAGCGCATAGACAGACGAATGCTTGTGTGTAGAGCAGTGGCTGAAGGGCTGGAGAATTTGCAAGTGCAAGATGGGTAAAGACTAAGTAAAGAGCATGTACGTGCGCGCGATTGAAATTAGCATTGGCTTGGGTTTTGAGAGATGGTTGGGTTGCTGTGGGTTTACAATAAAATTGGGGAAGAAATGGTTATGAAGCTGTCTCAAGCTCACAGGCAAGACTCACTTTGCTGAAGTCTTGTTTTCGATATCAAGGAACGAGGGGAGAGGAAGTGTATAACGATGTTGATGAATGAGTTGCAGTAGACAAGGATTACGAAGTACCGGTTAATGTCATGCAATAGTGCGTAGATGGAAGCTGATAGGAGGCTACGATGAACAAGCCATAGTGAGCATGAAATAAAAGGCATCCGTTAGCAGAGGTTGGGGTTGAATCTAAAGCGAAAACACGCCGTTTCTTCTTCGACAGCGGTGTAGAGAGATCTGAAAACGAACTTTATGTATTTATCCGTTGTCTTGCGATGTGCTTTTGTCAATCCGAGATCCAACAATTTCAAAAATGAGAGATGCGAGACAGAGATAATCAAAGTGGAATAATCTACTGCACGTCGACAACTTGCGGATTGACACTTCACCCGGATCATTACCTGTATTTCTTGCAGAGCAGTGTCATTATTGTCGTCTGATGACAAGATTTGAAGAGTCTGGAAGCCAACTTCAGGAAATCCTCAACATGGGCCTGGGATCCAAGGTCGACACATCTGCACTTCGCGCTTCTCCTTCCAGTATCATCTCACTCATCACCTTCCCTGTCGCCGGCCCATTTTGGATGCCCCAAGAGTCATGACCCGCTGCGATCCATACAGCTTTGATGCTAGTTTGTCCGACCAGGGGCCCAACCTCACGTTTCCGGCCAACGACAATCGGTCGATAACAGGCCTGCTTGATCAATACCTCCCCGTCGCGTATCTCGCTCGAAATGCTACTGACATCTTTGTAGATTGTATCACAGACCTCGTCGCTATACTCGACCAAATCACTGGTCTTGGGTAATGGGATATCCGCGTCGCTTGGTCCACAGCAATAGATTGTTCCATCGGGTCGCGGGTATATTTCAGGAGGTATACGCTTCTGGGGAATTCGAGGATGCAGTTCGGGGAAAAGGACATGTGCGGAGGTTGGCCCGGAGGGGCGAATCACGATGCTGTGGTTCCTTGATTCTTTGATGGGAGCCGCGGGAAAGATGAACTTCGTCCATGGACCGGCTGCTATGACAATATCCGTGGCTGGAAGTTCGTCCACATGCAAGGTGTCGTTTGCTTTGTAGGTTACCGATTCGGCCATACTACCGTTGTGGTTATAATTTATACCCAAAACCGAGCCGAGGATGATTCTGGTGCCTTGTTCTTCCGCCAAACGAGCCATCTGGGTTGTGAAAAGATATGGATGTACCTGAGCAGTATTGGTCGGGTCCCCGAGCTCGGTGTAAGACTCTATTTTCTGGGGTAAAACCCAGTCAAGTTCCGACGGGCGTTTGAAATTTTCAGGCTCAGCCGCAGCGTGGGAATGGAAGTGGATACCATTCTGCTCTTCTGTTGCATGCCCCACTGCTTCGCCCATAGCGTCCATATCAGCACAATAAACGTTACGATAGCCCCAGTTAATTTTACCGTCATGCTCGTTGGCAAGATTGGAATGGAGTTTATAGCTGAGGGGTGCTATGCATTGTGGGTCTGCCCAAACGGCGACCAGACCTCCCGCCTTACCAGAAGAACCACCAGCAAGCTTGGATGCTTCAACAATAGTTATAGAATGCAGATGTCGGTTATAGTCAGGATGACGAGTAAGATAGTAGGCGATGCAGCAACCGACAACGCCCCCGCCTGTGGATGTTACTTGTGCACTGCGAGCGAATGAACATCTGAAACCCTACCAACAATGACAATCTGCTTTTTCTCCGGATTCCCTATCATATTGGCACAAGTCGCTATTTAGTTGCGTTTTGCTCTCAAAGCCGGATAGTCTTCTCTGTCGTTTGATCAGTGGCTAAAAGCATAGAGTCAGAGTGTCAACCATTCTAGAAGAAATCATCTACCTTTCATTTCATAGCGATTAAATTGAGAGCAACTCCCAGGCTCCTTACTCTCGATGGCACAGCATCGATACATCACAGGGGTCTTTGGTAATCAAGTCCAGCCTGATTGGTAGGTCTCGGAATTGCTTCTTTTGCACAAGGTATATATTTAAATAACTCCTACTCGCGTGCCTGGGACACTAAACGCTGATGTAGGTGGGTGGGAGACACGTCTGTTTGGCTCAAGCCCGCCTGTCCGACCTGGAGTGGCCAGACGAGTCGCCATGGCCCCCATGAATGTGACTGTGGCTACCTTATCACTTTTAGAGTAAAAACTTTAACGCCCGCGATCGAAGTTGGCACGGTTGGGTTGCTCGACAGCCTCCAGGCACGATTATCAAGCCTAGGTTATATGTTGTGGCAAGTGGAGGTAACCATAGGCGTGGTACCACACCGCCAATAACACTGCTTGAAAAGACTTGCAATTTCGTATTCGACGTTGCGGCTGACTTCCCCTGTATCGCTCTAGGGCCGGGGAAATGGACCGACGGGCACTTAAGCAGCTTCGGAAGTACTACGGTAGGACTTCAAACGTATGCTTGCAAGCATCAAAGTCGTCTGTCCGATCTATGGCCGTTCTGCGGCCCAAAAGCCCCCGAGGCAATCTCAGTAAGCTATGCCATTGGCCGGTGTTTTCTCATCCTTGCAAAATCACTGGCACTGCGTCCGTACGAGGTGCGAGGATGAAGCAGCTACCCTAGTATTGATGAAACCCTTTGCGCCGCTGGTGCTGTGCTACCACCCCGTGGTCTTTTGCGGTTTTAACACACGACTGTCTCGTTGCCTATCGAGAATACTTTTGAACCATTACCTTCATGACGTTCTGCTTCTATTAAGCACGCATTGATCGCCTACTCAGTCTAGTGAGGATGGTGAGTAGTGAACCAAGGGCCTGCTCTGGCGTACCAAAGAAAGCATCGTAGTACTGACTTGAATAGGCTCCGGAGACAGCAGTTAGATTCGGGCTCGAAACCCTATATACGGCGCCTTACGACAGCCGTCAACCTGACTCTCTCGTGGAGTATGCATCCTCAGAATGGGTCATCCGACGCGGAAATCCTGATACTAAACGACGCTTGCTTCTAGTGTGGTCGCCGTCCATGGCTTCGGAGCCCATCCTGACTTTACATGGGCCGCTGGCGGCGTAAACTGGTTGAAGGATGAACATATGCTTCCACGAGCCATTCCAAACTCCAGGATACTACGCTTCGGGTATGAATCACAATGGCTGGGCAGAGAAGCGATACAGCAGAGATTACCACTAGTCGCAGATCAGCTGCTGCGCAGTATGATGCTATCACGAAAGGTCGTGGTAGAATCTTGGGTCTTGAGCTGTGGAGCTAATGTTCGATTAGGAGTGCCCACTTCGACCGATCGTCTTCATTGGACATTGTTTTGGCGGTATAGTAATTGAAAAGGTTTGCCTTCCTCACACGCGGTGCGTTGTGCCAATCCAAGTTGCTAACATCCAACAGGCATTAGTCTCGGCGAAGCTTCATGAAGAAGACTACCCATGCATCGTCCGGTCTGTAGCAGGGATCATTTTCTTGGGAACACCCCATCGCGGATCGAATTCTCAGTCCAAGGCGTCGCTCATTGCTTCCATCGCGTCAGCTGTCTCGCTTGGTGAGCATAGCAGCCTGCTCAAGGTCGTGGAGAAGGACTCGGAAATGCTAGTAGATCTATTGCATGATTTTACACGCACCGTCAATACGATATCGATTCCTCTGTTTTGCTTCTTCGAACAGCACAAGTCAGACATCGCCAAAATTCTGAGATTCAGAGGCTCAAAACTTATAATGCCAAGTGTCAAGGTAAGGCAATACTTATATGGATAACATTGGTCAAGAGGGGGTTAACCTTTTACTTTCAGGATGCGGTTGTTGATGAACACTCCGGCAGCCTCGATGGCTATCCCAAGCTGGGATTGGCAAGTGATCATTTCCGGCTGAACAAATTCGCAGACGCAGGAGATGGAAATTACCGCGTTGTCTGCGAAGAGGTAGTAAGATTCGTGGACGCTGCACACGCCCGAATTGCTAGTCGGCGGCCATGTAAGGACTCCTTTTGCAACTACTGCGAGCGATAAAGCTGACAATGCCACCCATCAGCTTTACCGATACTGCCAAGCTCTGGTGAATTCGACGCTCGAAGCTACAGTGGAGTGACATTACCTAAAACGCACCAGGCACCAAATGCATTCGAAGAACGCGACCACGCGAGCATCCAGGCATTGTTTGTCACCGATCCGGCTGATGACATGCAGATGATAGCAAATAAGAAAGACAAGTTGTTGGACACGACGGACAATTGGATCCTGAACAACTCCACCTACCTCAAATGGCTGAAAGAGGAGTGCTCTCGCGTGCTGTGGCTCCATGGTGATCCTGGAAAAGGCAAGACAATGCTCGCAATTTCACTTATTGAGGGATTCTCAAAAAACATTCAGCTTGCCGAAGCCGCTTCAAGTGAAGCTCTCATCTACTTCTTCTGCGACAACCAAGATGACCGGCGGAAGACGGCTTCTCTTATTCTTCGAGGACTTATCTACCAGATTCTCTGTCAGCGACCAGACCTTACGGTCTACTTGCACAATGAATACGAGCGGCAAGGCGAACAGTTGTTCTCCTCGCCAAACTCATTACAGACATTGTGGAGAATTCTTCACACCATCATTGAACATTCCTGTCTCCAAAGAGTCTTTATCGTTATCGATGCACTTGATGAAAGTGACTCGGAATCTATGGATACGTTTCTCGTGCTCCTTGAGCCTTACATTACCGCCCAAGACGATGACTCTGGGCAAAGCGTAGCAGAAGATTCGAAGTGTCATATTAAATGGCTTTTGACAAGTCGAAATGACTTGAGAATCAAGCAGCCGTTGACAGGATCGTTAGACATCAGTCTAGAAGAGAACTCTTCCCACGTGGATGATGCCGTTCTAAAATTTATCGATTACAAGGTAAAGCAACTGACAAGAGTGAAGCACTATGACGAGACGCTGAGAGTTTTTGTGGAAGATAGCCTTCGTCGAAAAGCCGAAGGAACCTTCCTCTGGGTCGCTTTGGCATGCCGCGAGTTATTCAAGCCATCTGTTCTTTCTGTAAATACAGAAGAGATGCTCTCGCAGTTACCTGCTGGGATAACCCCTCTATACACACGGATCATGGATCAAGTATTGGCTTCTGGTGACGAGAGGTCGACTGTATATATAAAAGCCATCCTTCAAGCTATGATTGCGGCGTTTAGACCTCTCTTGCTGCCAGAACTAGCTGTTGCCGCGGGCTTGCCCAAACAATACCACCACAATATCCACGTGCTTGGAGAGTATGTTGAACAATGTGGCTCGATGGTCACAGTTCGGGAACGGCAAGCTCACTTCGTTCATTTGTCCGCGAAAACATACCTTAGGCAGGCGCAATTCATTCACTTGACGGCCAGAACCCATATCCTCGAAAACGGTAGAGAAAGTATTGTTTCCCATGACCTTCGTGCTGAGCATCGAAACATTGCCGTTCATTGTTTTCAATATGTGTGCAATGAACTGCAGCGATCATCACACTCAAGGGATTCATCACCATCGATTTCGAAGATTCGGAAAACCAGCGATGCCGTAAAGCGCGAGAAAGGCGACATTGCGCTTCTTGAGTATCCTATGCTCTTTTGGATGGACCATGCCAGAGACGCCTCAGATGATATTGCTGAGCGTTTTGATGTTAATGAAGGGTTCTTCCATACGAACTCAACAGAACGACAAATCTGGTTCTCGGCATATTGGGCCAAAACCAATGCTGAAGCAGAGAACAGTCCTGGCGCATTCACCGGACTTCATCTCGCGGCGTATGCGGGGTTGTCATGGTTGCTCTTGAAGTTCCTGGACTCCGAATATGCATCTGATATACATGCCCGCGATTCTTTGGGCAATCAGCCTCTACTGTGGGCTGCCAAAAATGGACACGACTCGGCGGTCCGACTTCTTTTGGAGCGAGGGGCTCATGTCGCTACGAGTAATAATGAAGGGGTGACGGCGCTATACTGGGCAGCCAGCAACGGGCATGCTCTCATTATGCAGCAGCTCTTGGATAAGGGTGCTGACTGCAGGCCCAGAGACAGGATTGGATGGACTTCACTTCATCGAGCGGCTTTCAATGGCCATACCGGTGTTGCACGGGTACTTCTAGAAAATAATGCCGATGTAGAAGCCACGGATGGCACAAAGTGGACAGCACTGATGCGAGCAGCCACCAGTGGAAACGTGGAAATTATGGAGCTTTTACTCTCGAGGAATGCGAGTACCATGATCAAGGACATGGAAGGGTGTACTCCAATGCACCATGCAGCATTGAAGGGTCATCTGCCGATCGTCAGACTCCTTCTTGAACATGGAACTGATTTCGAGGTCCGGGACAATGATGGTTGGACTGCCCTACACCATGCGGCCTGGAACGGTCATGAAAAGATCGTGAGATATCTGCTGAAGAATGGGGCAAATGTGCACTCCAGGGCGGACAACGGTTGGACAGCACTACATCAAGCGACTTGGAATGGTCATACCGCGGCGGTTGGACGTCTCCTCAAAGGAGGCGCAAATCCCAATGAAACGGACGAAGAGGGAGAGACGGCTTTACACCAAGCTGCTTGGCGTGGACATGTTTTAGTCATCAAGTTACTCCTAAAGGAAGATGCTGATCCTGGCCTCAAGGATCAGACTGGACAGACAGCACTGCATCAAGCTGCCAGTAACGGCTCGGGAGCAGTGGTGCAGCTGCTACTTGATGAAGGAGCCGACACAAGGGTCGAGGATAACGATGGCCGGAAGCCCCATTCCCTCGCAGAAGAAAACTTCCATCACCCAATAGCAAAGGTCCTAAGAGAGAAGGAGACAGAAGTCTACGGTGAAGAGGTGCTTCCTGATACTGACAACGTCCCTAAAACATCGCTCCCTGATTCGCATCTCGATCCGGCCGTCATAGCAATCCTCGCTGCTGATCCAAACACAGCCACCATCGAACCATACGGCCAAGCGGGATTCTCAACGCCGTCGAAGATCTCAATAGTAATTGACGGCAAGACCAGTGTATACTTCATGAAGACAGGACCGGATGGTGAAATGTTCAGAGGTGAGTCCTTTCGTATAACGGTTGATTGCTAAAGTGCTGATTCACTAACTTAACGGGTAGGGGAACATGAATCGTTGACCGCCATACATTCTGCGGTTCCCTCGCTTTGCCCGAAGAGTATAGCCCACGGCAAACTCTCCGATTCCTCTGACTACTTTCTCCTCACTGAATTCATCGACATGGAAGCTGTTGGTGGTGGTCAAAACAGCGGTTTATCTCTAGCCCAAAAGCTTGCCAAACTTCATAGTTCACCAGCCCCTGTTCCTCGAGGGCTGACAAGACCAGCATTTGGCTTCCCTGTCATGACTTGCGTTGGCCGCACTCCTCAGAACAATTCATGGAGCCGTTCCTGGCCTAAATTCTTCGCCGAAAACCGGCTTCGCCCTGTCTGCAAGCTCGTTGAGAAGAATCATGGAGTAGACACCCAATTGACATCGTTACTAGATCGGATCGTTCAAGAAGTTGTTCCTCGTTTACTCGGGAATGGACATCTAGGAGGCAGAAAAGGTGGTGTCCAACCGGCACTCGTCCATGGAGATTTGTGGTCCGGAAACAAAGCTCGAGGAAGAGTTGGTGGGAAAGGTGGAATTGAAGAGGTCACGTTTGACGCAGGCGCTTGCTATGCGCATTCCGAATACGACCTAGGAATAATGAGGATGTTTGGTGGATTCTCTGCCGGGTTCTTTAATGAGTATCATCGGTTGATACCGAAATCCGAGCCGAAGAACGAGTATGATGACCGCTTGGCGTTGTATGAATTGTAAGCAAGTCTGGGTAGCAGCCCCCTGCAGTTTCAACTTCTCCTAATGTTCACAACAGATATCAGTGGTTGAATCACTATGCGTTGTTTTCTGGAGGGTATAGAGAGGATGCGCTGGATTGTATGGAGAAGCTGGTTCAAAAATATGGCAAGGATGAGGAAGAAGACCCGATTTCTCCCTAACACGATGTATGATCTCTCGGAGACAAGTAGCTTCTTATTCTGGAGTATTGGCGAATCAAGGAACCCTGAGTCGTACAGCGGCGATAATAAGAGGGCTCAGTCGGAGAATGGGTGGGTCTCGTAACAATGAATATCATGTTGAGACGATCTCAACTTTGCAGATCCTGCTAGGAATCCCAGACACTTTACTTCACCTCAGCGTTAACGTAGGTAGAGTAAGGTAAAGTGCAAAATGAGGTACTTGAGGTACCTTACCTTACGATGTACAGTAGATCATCATGAGTGTTGGGATTTTGCATAATTACATAATCTTGAGCATAAGATATATTCGCATAAATCGCGTTAGTGAAGAGCCTCAACCACACAGCATTCAGCTGGAACTGAATGTATGCGCAGCACATA
>JAABUY010000742.1_pt1 | contig 52577 bp, 64 predicted proteins | sample 5560271 | NCBI WGS metagenome assembly JAABUY01 (sample SAMN10711886, study PRJNA513374) | rock metagenome | isolation source: Antarctica rocks | place: Antarctica: Victoria Land, University Valley | reverse complement strand
TATAGACATAACAAAATTGCAATGTGTGTGTGGATAACGGTAGTCTAGTAGATATCAAAGTCTTCTCAGAAGAGTTATAGGTACGGGCTAGCACACCCGCGGAGCCAGGACTGAAGCTTATATAAGAAGGGTTACAAAGAGCAAGTCGGAAATCCAGGTATAAAGCAGCTAACACTTGATGTTCTGACGAGAAATGTCAGCGTCAGCATCTTCGTCCGAATACAGCATCTCACAACTCGGTGGTACATCGCATGACAATGCTCTGGAGTGGTGGAATCAATTCGCCTAGTCAACATCTCAGCCTGAACTAGCAGTGAATCTAGTCAACGCTGAATGGTAAGGTCAAAACCCTAAAGACTCAGGCTAACCGAAATAAAATCGATTTTTCTACAAAAAGCGTGTATCATACTTCTTAGCGGCTTTTTGCTTGCTTTTTGGTATTTTATTACATAAGCTAGGCATGAATTATAGTAGGGAGGTTCACCTCGCTGTTGACCCCCTCGCTGTCGCCAGTTCTATGTTCTTAGCTTACCTGCTTGCAGATCCCTGCCTTCCTACATTCAGCAATGCCTTCACAACGTGGCGGTAAGCCTTTAAACTAGCTCGTCGTCGATATACCTGGAAGGCTTGCTACCGTTCAGTGCCGTCACTGTCATAAGATCATGGCCTATGAAGCTACATGTCAGCAGATTCACCTAGGTACATACACAAGAAGTAAACACCGATAAACTCACTTAAGCGTTGCCGGGCTTGTTCAGGTAGCTGGCTTACGCCCTCATACATAATGCAATGTCCAGCCCGCTGCAGGAAGGACCTGTTGTACATCAACGAGCATACGCTAAACCGATCCCGTGAGCTAAAGAACCCACCCCTGTGTATTAAACCTTTTTCAAAGAAGGTAGTCGTGGTAGTCAAAAAACATGTATTATACATGTTCGTGCCCTACCTACCTAGGTACCGAGAATGGAGGTTTCTTACGTAGTAAGCAATTGCGCTAACCCGAAGGGACTTAGCTATGGAAACACGGTCTGAGGTCTAAGAGATGTGTGCTGACGATTTGACAAAAGAAAATTCCAACAAGCACTGAACGGTGGTGGAGGTATGGAGGTTCGGTTAAACACAGTGCGTCATGTGACCTCGATAGGTCCGAGCATAACTCCCGTTTCAACAGCAGGAAAATTCGGTGCAACCGTTTTCCGCGTGTCGGACCCTGCCTTGCTCCCTACTACGTCTGCTTTCGATACCAAAGTATGTACAACTTAATGATGTCACATTCTTCCATCTCGGAGAGAATGATGTTCAGTAGATTGGATGAGAAGCCTGAAAGAGCGACTTCAGTGCAAATATTGGACAAATTGTGGAAATTACAACTGGAGCGGACATCTCTCGTGTACTAAATGAGTAATGCGTGGTTTCATTTCCTCTTGCTCAATTCTTGCTTTCAGTAGCTCTAATCAAAAAGCTAGCATGAGGGCTGCGATACTGACGATTATACGTTGACTTTGGAGGCAGCCGTACCAAACACGAGGCACGCCGGAAAGGCCTCAACTGGACTTGAAGGGCGATATCCCTTATTAGCGTGGCATGCCACCGACATCGTGGCGCCAATACTCCGATACTCCATTTCTCATCTGGATATACTGTTTACAGCTTCGCTGCTCACGGCTCTGCTGCGTCTTCCTTCGCCCTCTGCGCTACTTCCTTACCAAGCTCTTTTTTTTCTCAAGCTTGGATGTTCTCGAGGTATAGGGGTCTGGGTTTTGAGGGCGCTCCTGCTTCCGCGGAATTCGAGTCCAGTAACACCCAAATAGGTGTGTATACGGATAATGGACGGCAGATAATGGCAATGCCAATGGTAAAAGAAAAAGTATTAGCACTCAAGTAAGTTGCGAAACGATGTGGCTGTTGTACATCGCAATAGCATTGGCACGTTCTATCTAAGTTGAAAGTTCATTCCACATGCTGAACGACCGCCATAACCCAATCTGTAGAGCCACCATGCGCTCCAAAACCTTTTCTTCCTTTGGCGTGGATCGTAAGACGCTATTCACATAGCTTGCTGACGCCCTAGATGAAATACCACTTACCGCCTCGGATACGCGTACTTGTCTGCTGCTTGAATCCATGTTCTTTCAAAGCGCCTCCTCATGACTTCGACCAGGATTGAATCGACGCTGCCAGTAAAAGTACGACCTTTTGTCTGCATGTCTCGATACGTACTCGGATGGATCGACGACGTGTGCTAAAATTCGACAGATCTTTTGGGCTTCGGTTGCATCGAGCTGAGATGTTATTACAATCCAAACCCCCCAGATCATATTTTTCAGTGTCCATTGTATACTATCCCTGGGGAGGCCTCTCAGAAGCATAAAAAAGTCCGAGAGATGGTTCTCCTCGTTCGAAGTGTCTTCACCAGTATGGAGTTTTGTAAAAGATAGAAGTGCGGCTAAGATGAGCGCAATTTCGGCCGGCGATTTTGGTAAACGAAGATCTTGGATCAGCCTCTGGTACAGTAGCTGACCATCTTCAGTTATCGCCCAAGCTTGAAGTGATTCAAGAGCTCCATCGTGGCAATTGGAACTCCATGCAAGCAGTGCGAGAATGTGGTTCTTAGAGTGATTCAGAGACGGAAGCTCATGAAAAGTATGTGCACTGTCCTCGTTAACGCTGATATTTCTAATCCCTGAAAGACAAGCACTGACCAATACATTTGAATCTGTTTAACTTGCAGGAAGCCAAATTCATTCAACGATCGTGACGGAATACCTATCGACACTGGAAAACTTTGGCTATGGCCTGGTCCATATCCCCAGCAAGTCACTAATTGTGGATTTTCAACTGGGTATTCAATACACCATTTCAGACTTTCAATGAAAGAGTGGTTCAATCCAAAGTATATTTACTTCCAGGTTTTTTTCGAGCGTGTTGTTGAAAACTTCCTATGGTTGCACCTAAGATTGCTTGTTAACATTGCTCTCTGTATTTTGGCTCTAGATCGTTCGTGTGTGATCCCCGCCAGTAGCACTAGTATCCTTCAACGGCCGTGGAAGGTACCAAGCTTCGGATTTGGAAGGTTTGTCATTATATCCGACGGCCATTAAACGCATGATGAGCCCCCACAACGAGTAGCAATCCATCCATGCTCGCTCACACCAGAATCTTCTCCCGTCTTATCTTTTAGGCTGGAATCCTCCTTTGTCAAGACCATCGAGTCGCTTACGCCTTGACTTGTTGCATTGCCTGCGCCTCGTTTCGTTCACATTATGGTTACTGTAAGCCTGAAAGTAAAGGTGGGGCCAAAATGTTCATGTTACTGACCATCTCAGTTCTCTAACAGTCAGTCCATCTGACGATACTACCCACCGACCATGAGTACATTAGTGTAAACATCTTAGGAAGTCAAAGGCTTACAGATGGATTATTACCGTGATTGAGCTTGTCGATGCTGGCCCACGTTAAGAAATCTCATGTTTGACATTCTGGTCCTCCTTTCCGCGCCTGCTAATTCTATCGTTTTTGTAAGTGTAACTTACTGTCATACTCATAAACTGAAAAGGATTGATCACAGCATGAACAGGGTCGATGCTCCGGAGCTTTGTCATCCTCAACAGTCATAAACGGTCGCTGCTAGTTCAAGCGCATCAGAAAGCATACATGTGATACCACAAGTGGAAGAGACAGGCCAAGAGATAACAGATGACTCCGAATAGAAATGATTGAAAGGGATTCTCAGAGAAAGAGGATGCCTGAGCTGAACGACGTAAGACAAAGCGATCTGGGCGTAAGCAGGATCACATAGCGACAATGTAACAGTAAGCCAGGTAGGTAGATCTTTGATTCAAGTAATCTTTAATAGCCACGGCACACACTGCGTACTCATTTCTCATTCAAGCTTTAACATATTTCTACGAAAGTACAATACTCCCGTCTTGAAATTGATCTCACTTTACCTATAGCAGGTGGCCCCTTACCTGAAGAGATGGCCGATGATCAAATGTTTGAAATGTTTCATACCGAAGAGCTGACATCATCAGCGCTGTTCATCTCACAACAAGAATTCGGTTGGCCGAAGAACCTTGTGATGAATTCGTTTCCTAGCATTGAGTTTCTTCATCAATCAACAAAGGAAGCCGAAGACGAGGCGAGTGTTCGAGTCTTTGACGGAAATCCTGAACTTCTTACGCTATATGATGCCGCACAAGGCCCTCTTGATTCTCCTAATATCCATCCTTCGAATCCTGGTGCTATTGAAACCAGTTCAAGTACGCTCACTGGTTACCTTTCGAGCACCGAAGAACCCTTCAAGGAAGTAGAAGTCGTAACCGAGAACAAAAAGCTTAAACGTAAGTCAAAGAGATACAAGCCAGAGAAGATGAAGATCATACCCAACATCTATGAGTCCATAGGTAATACTTTTCCGGCGCGCAATGTACCTCTTTCTGATTGGTGGGTTGGCAACATCCTTCAAAGCGCCCTAGGAGGAGCGGAACGAGGGAAAATGTGGCCTTGCGATTTCAACTCCAAAGGGTATATCAGGGCTTCAAGAACTCCTAAAGGAAGGGCTTACAAGCAACTCGGCGGCAACGATCAGAAGTGGTACTATGTGGTAGTTTGCTATCGCTATCAATTGCATGGAGAAGAAGGACGAGAGGCCGGTTTAATCGCATGGAAGCGAACGGCTCCGTCAATCACGTCGACTAAGAAGACCTTCAAACGCGGAGCAATAGCGATGCTACAGAACAACGATTGGATACCTGACGTCGCAGGACCAGACGAGTTTCAAGAACTCAAGACTGACGATTGCATGATCGAGGCCAAGAATGAAAACGTTCAAGAGAATATCGTGAATCTAACATCTGACTCATCGGGTTCTACCTTCAGCGAAGAGAGATCTTGGGAAAAGGCAAAAGGGATCTAAAGGTCTTCCTTAAAGCCCACAAGGATGAGGTACGAAGCACTTAGTTTCAAAGATCTGAATATGTCAAACCATGTACTGAAGTTATGTACGGTTATCGTCAAACACTTTATGTATGATTACTACTGAGAATGGAGTTAGCTGAGGGACAGAACTCGATTCCTTGATGGACACTAAAGACGTGTTGCATTTTGTATTCGGGTAACAATCTAGAATGTCATTCAAACAGAAGCTGACAGTTCGCCTGCATGAGAGAACAGCTCAAACCTTGAATGCCTGTCTGCAGGTATTATTAAATGGCGATTTGCAATCTTTCTCCCGAGGTTATTTCAGAGAAGTTGGCTGCTGACTTCTGTGCGGTAATGCTAACTAAGGTACTACATACATCTTAGTGTACATATGTTCTGTTTCACCAGAAGACTAATGTTGTCAGCATATGTAGAGCTTTCCTGATTACTTCCTTGGCGTGAAATACAGTCCTGATAAGCTGGTCATCGAGTTGTTGAGACCAGGATACAGGGCGTGGATGTGGAAAATCTCGTAGAGTTACTCCGTACTTAGCAGTCTGTCAACTAGTTCTGTTATCTAATGCTCTGTCATCTGTCAGCTAGTTCTGTCAGCCAGTTCTATCAACTAGTCATGTCATCGAGGCAGGTCATCGAGTCCTGTCACCTACCTTAGTCTTAGGTTGATTATTTCTGGTTACTATTTCTGTCAACTTGTTCTGCCATCTACTATGGTATTTCGGGAATCAATGAACGCGATCTTCAAACGTAGGTCGATTGGGCAGCACAGCGGAATTAAACCCTGGCTGTGGCAACAGTTCCCCAATTACCATAGTAGTCCTGTCACCTAGTCGTTCTGTCACCTAAGCCTGTCTAGGCATGTCATTGCCAGAAGATTATACCATGCGCGGTCAGTTATACAGCTAGCATAACTTTCCCAAAACGTGGTTCGAAGATGCAAAGGTCGAGCGTCGGCTGGAACGGCCATCAATGCGTATAAAGAGAATGCTGTGGCTTGGGATTTGTATTATCCGTGCCCCCCACTTTCGCTCAGTCCTTCGCTTCTGAGCGAAAGTGGGAGGCACGGATAGCTCCACCCATTCAATCGATGGATACGTTTTTAATCGCGAAGCATGGAGCTGAATTTCTTGAAGGATCAGAACTGGGGAACGGGATGTGATTTGAGCAGCCGGTCTGAGGAGGACTTTGAAGCAGTGAGAGCCCAACTTGGTTCTATATTTAATTGCTTTGATGTGGAGTGTATTGTTTGCTGGGTGACGTTAACCAGGTGCTATGTAGAAGTAGTAATATAGAACTAGGAGGTTGAAGAATAGCGGTGACCTTGGCTTCCAGTATGACATGTAAGCTAAAGGTCAAGCAATTGGAGAACACGTCAAGAACTCATGAATGATGACATGCTTGGCGTGAATTGCGCACAGGTTCAAAGAGGGAAATGAGATAAGCCTCCACGGATTCTTGAAGAGCACCGATGGCGGATGACTGAAAGCGCAGATCGGACTTGATGTCATGAGCGATTGAGCGAACAAGACGCTGAAAGGGAAGCTTGTGAATGAGAAGTTGATATACTGGAGGAGCTCGTGGCGCCGAGCTCAACTTCTCTACCTATAACGACAAGCCGTGCACCCATCTACGTGAACACATGAGGACGACCAGGATTGTAGTAGTCCCGGGCAGACCGCATCCTCTACTATCGATCAGAGCTAAGCATTCGACCACGACTGCGACCGCACACCTATATCAGCAAATTATTCAACGTCTACGTGACACAAGACAAGAGCAGGATAGGGTTATTTGATACAACCACACTCTACCTCCTCATCGTACACGTCTCTCTTCCACCACATATTTCCCTGCTCGATGAATGGCAATCATCAAGCAAAGGAATACAGTTTTCGGCATTACAACCACGAGCACCACGGGTGCAAAGGAATCATGGTCTTCGATCGGGGACCGGGACATCGTTGTGAGCAGGGCAAGGACGGTGCATTGCAAAGAAACAGCACAGACACGCAGTAAGAGTTTACTCGAGCGTCACGCGCTGGATAGAGGCTATAAGTTCATTACTGGTACATTGTCCCAGCGTTATTGTCTCGGCGGCGTGCAGCCGCTGTGTAGCCGGCGAGCGGTTTTCTCGCCCAGAGGGTTTTGTCCGTTCGATACACATAGCATAGTTTCCCCCCATGGGTCGGACTTAAACCGATGTCACAAGGGCGTATGATCAATCAATCAATGCATACAAAACGGAGCTTCTTAATAATGACAGAATTAGTGAAGGACGAGTTTTTTTAATTTTACAGTTAATCATGTTGTTGATTCGTCGGTTCTTGTTGGGACACAGCAACAGCCCGATTGATACGCAGATTATAAGAAAGAGCTCTCGCTGTCGAAAGAGGCGATAGGCAAAAAGTATGATTGCGGCGTCGGATATATGTAGAGTCAGGATCCTCGAGACTCAAAGAATTCTTAGAATCTGAAATTTTGCTACGAGAGTATTGTTGGAGAGTAGGAGATAGGGTGCTGGCGATGCCGTGGGGGCACTCAGACTATTTGTATCGTAGGAAGTGGTGTCGATAGCAATGCAAAGAGGTGGAGTTGGAGCGAGGTGCGAGTAAGGTGTCTAAGTAATATAGTAAGGAGAGACTATCAACAGAACCACCTGGATCCGAACTAAAGGATCACAGCGAAGGGAACGGGATTTTCCCCCTCTCTGTTAAGTCGAGGAATTCACCTCTTTCTGTTCGTGCAATGACCTGTGGTGTGTTGTCTTCTGTCTCTACAATATCTATCCATTCTGTTCCCGCCCCTTTGCAATCTCCTCCAATATCAAGTCCGCTATCTTCTCCGACAGTGCATAAACAGTCGCCTGCGGATGGCCCGGCGGCAAGAAGGGAAAACTGCTCGCATCCACAACTCTTAACCCTTGCATCCCGTACACTCTCGCTTCACTATCTATCACAGCTTGCGTATCGTTCCAGACGCCCATCTTGCACGTCGCACTCGCGTGATACACGGTCGTCATGCTCCTCGCGATGTAATGGCGGATCTCATCGTCAGAGGTGACGTTCACACCTGGAAGGACTTCCTCGCCAACTGCCACGCCTAGTTGTACGAGGACTTGCCAGATTTGACGTTGACGTTTAAGGCCTTGGACGGCGAGTTCGATGTCCGTCGGGTGGGTGAGCCAGTTTGGGTCAATGAGGGGCGGGGTAGTCATGTCGGGGCCTTGAAGGGAGACAGTCCCTCTGGATAGAGGGGAGACGATGGCGTTGTTGATGGTGGCGTAGTTACTACCGTCGCGCGGATCGGCGGTTTCTTTGTCCTCGTTGTCACCGTTGTAGGCGCTGACCGGCAGGAATTCGAGCTCGGGCCAATCGGAGGGGAAGGATGAGAGGGCGGTGAGGGAGGCTTCAGTCAGTTCCGAGCGCAAGGGCTCAGGTAGCTTTTCCCATCCGTAATAACCGGCGCCGAAGACGGAGAGAGGCCCAGAGGCGGTTTTGAGGTAGCGCTGCACGGCGTCGTTGGCGAGAGTCGCGTTGTTGAGGGAGGCCGAGGCGGTGAGCACATTCACCCGGCGCGCGACGCCAAAGACGGGGTGATCCCACATATTTTGGCCCACGCCGGGAAGATCATACACGCAGGAGATGTTGAATTTGGCTAGGTCGACGCAGGGACCGATACCGGAGACCATGAGAAGTTGGGGAGACTGAAAGGCGCCCGCTGAGAGAATGACTTCTTTGCGGGCGCTGAGGGTAAAATTGACGGATGAGACGCCAAAAGTGCCAGCGGTCATGACGCGGACACCCGTGGCAGTATTGTTAGTGTCGAAGAGAATGCGTTGTGCAAGGGTGTTTTTGTAAACCTTGGGCGCAGCGCTGTTCTGCATTGCTGCTTGAAGGAAACTGGATTCCGACGAAGATCGATACGCGTTTTTTGGATCGACAGTCAAGGTAGCGTATGCGGATCCTAACAAATGCCCGCTATTGAAACCCTCGATCTCTTTCAGACCGACCTCTGTGAAGGCTCGTTGGGCCCATGTGCCAAAAGGATCTACATGGTTGCTGAACGATACTTGAAGAGGACCGCCTGTGGGACTGAAAGCGGCTGGCGTTTGGCGGTTGGAGGCATTGATGTACAAGGCTTGATTTGGGGGGGTGTATTGAACGGATTTTTGGAAGTAAGGAAGTAGATTGTCGAACTCGTAGCTTTGATCGCCAACTTCATCGGCCCATTTTTGGTAGGAGTCGATGGTGCCTCTATGATTTCGATATTAAAGGAAAATCTAGGAGAATAATTCGAAGGAAGGGACTAGCCTATGATATAACATATAGTTTCTCGCAGACGAGCCGCCCAAGGTCTTGCCCCGGGCGTAGTGTAGGGTCCGATTGTTCGCTCCCTGGAAAAGCTTGCAATCAGCCTGAGTTGAGATTATCTCGCCTTCAATCAGACGTACCGCTTGCGGTACTGTGTCGAACGCCCAATCAACAAGAGGCTGAAAGTTTTTCACGCTCGATCCGGTGAAGAAAGTTGCTTCCCCAGGCACAACGCTGAGGTTCCCATTGTCAATCTCGTAGAAACCTCCAGCCTCGATCACTGCAACGGTGAGAGACGGGTCCGCTGCCAACCTCGTCGCTATCGTTAATCCGGCGTTGCCACCACCGACAATTACATAGTCAAAAATCGCATCCTTGCCGGGAACCCCGAATTGGGTTCCCAGAATGGGTTGAAGTTGCCCATCGACGAAAAGATTGGGGGCGGCAGAGGCGGCAGAGAGGAGGTGGGTAAACGAGAGAAAGGAATACAGACGCATTGTGGTGACCAGCTTCTCACAGTGACCTTAGCAGAGGATGGACAACTTCACAGCAAGGTTATCCCTCAAGCTGTCATTAAAGCTGCCATTCCAGGACTAACGAAGCTAAGCCTATCTAGGTACCCCACCATAATACACAGTTCCTCTATCTCGCACTAGGAAATCTTAATATTGATCTCCAGGTCCCCATTGGCCTGGTTAGTCATCTCCCGTCGCTCCCTAGTACCCTAACAGGTAAGGTGGCCGTAATCCTGGGGTGGCAGCTTTAATGACAGCTTAAGGGATAAGTGTGGGTGGTTGGTTAGCCGAATCACCTGACCCAGTTGGTTCTAGGAACATTAACTTAAGCGAGGACTATTCTATTTACTACTGGCTGGAAAGTGAATCCCAACTCCCGATCGCTGTACACAGGTGTAGACATTGTCTGCCTCTTCAATACACACTATCAATGAAATAAAGACTTCACCATCAATGAGAAATTTGAATCTACGACACCTTCCAGACTAGAATATAACAACATCTACCTTTCGAGAAGTCCTTCGTGTCTCTTGTAAATATCTTTTGTGACCAGGTTTCTCGACAATTCCAAGTCACTCCAACGACTGATTTCTGGAGGCGACACGAACCAATTTGCAAGGAAGTGTCGGGAAGCCTTCTGCTGATGGTGAATGATTGTCTGGCAGCTGCTTGAAGTTGCGAAGATTTAAAGCCGTATTGCTGTTACCGGTCTTCGTGTGGGGAAACAAATAAAAAACAAGCGGACGCAGCGTTGGTAGGCACGCGCAGACGATAGCGCAGGACTGCTCGACCGAGGACCAATATGTTGGATCCTTGGGATCAGAGTGACTGAATGCGATGATTCGGAAAACGGATACAATGCAAACGCTGTTGTAGTATTAGTGTTTTCATGTTTTTCAGACAGAGATACGAAAGGATTGAGAAAGGACTCACAAACCACCAAGAAGGAATATGCCAATCAAAACAAGTTTCTGTCTTCTTGCCATCTGCAAACCCCAAACCATCGGCCCAGGAAGGCACAAAATCATGACGTCCGTCAACATATTCGCTACGCCGTTCCATCTGAAAAAGTTTACTTCATCCAAGCACTTTCCGGGTTGATTTTTATACCAGAAGTACGATACGGGTTGACAGCCGGCAACCGATGTAATAACGCATGCCATAAAGTAGCCGGATACGACGGCCCCAGCTATCCGTACGGCTATCCGGAATTTGCGTACGCTCCCAAAGAGACGATAGTAGAGAAGGAGCAGTGATGTCTTCGTAATGACGGCGTCTGAGAAATACAAAATCTGCACTGCCAGAAAGCTCTGTGGAATACGAAATAAGCTGCACATCTCGACTTCGTGCATTCAGCGATCAGTATACCTTCCAAAACTCGACAACCTTGTCCTCGGAAACAAATTGGACGTGGTGCCCATACAAATATAACAGACACTGGGACCAGCGCATCGCCGCCATGGCCCAGTTCAGTACCTGTTGGTACAATCAGTGTCTTCACCTGCTATTGGGCTTGAGAAATTTGGTTACCAGAGCAACAACTAAAGTCCAATCATCCCATCCAAATTTCGCGGACGATATATTCCTTGCGATAAAACGGCAAATGACCGCAAGTGTCGCTGCGACAAGAGGAATGATCGTTCCTACCCAGATGTGCCATTCTATGTTTACATCCAGATCCTCATTGAAAGTCTCCATAGCTTAAGGAAACAGATATTACGACGGTTAAGAAAGTCCTTATGCCACCTTAAATGACCTGTCCGCTCTCAAGTCACAATGGCACCTGCTGCGGGCTGGACATTGCTTAAGCGTTGCCGGGCTTGTTCAGGTATAGCTAGCCTAATAATCCTTGTTCAGAGGCTTTTTGCTAATGCAATAGCCCGCTGCAGGAAGGGGGGGGAAGCGCCAAGGTGCCCTTTTCGTTCGCTTTTCCCCTGCTTTCCCCATGCTCTGCCCTTGTAAATCATATGGTACTCGTAAGTTCATAACGCCACTCAACATTGTTAGAACGATAGCGAGCTTCTGGGAGATCCTGATGCTCGACCTGGGATATTAAAGTAAAGATTTGGTCAAGGATACGCCACCCCGAAGCCTGCTCATAGTAGCACTGCTTGTATAATTGTATGGTCATCATTGGCCCCTGCACATTAGGAAAGTCACTACTCGTAGCGATCCGTGATCCGGCGGTGGCTTATCGCTGAGGCGCCGAATCTTTAATCCCAGGACATGGCTCGCCGGCGAATATGTATGAAATTCAGAAAAGCGAGGCCCCGATTCGGCGGTAGTCAAGCCCCTTTTTCCAATGAGCGCTTCGTTGAATAAGAAGAGAGAAAAGGCTGGCCGACTTGTGAATCATTGTTGCTATTATCCGTGCCCCACCCTAAGCTCATCCTTCGCTTTAGAGGATCTGTGAGGGTTAAGGTAGTTTGCATTTCTTTAAGTTGCCTGCGGGGCTTAGACAAAAGCAGAACCAGGGATGGAAGCAGGCATTGGACTGAACGGGTTCCTCGCCTGAGGCATATGATATATGTACTCCGTACGTAGGTAGTGAAGGAACCACATCAAGAACAAAGTACGCCCAATCGGATCCTCTCCTTACTCTTTCCGACTCTTAACTTTTTAGCGTCAAGTAGGTACATAAATTGATTGTACAGGATTCGCGGAAGGTGATCCCGTAGCTTAGCTCTCGAAGAAGTGTGGACACTAAGGTTAGGTGCCCTAAGGTACCTAAGGTACCCTACCTTAGGTACCCTACCTTAGGTACCCTACCTTAGTACGAGTATACAGATCTACCTAGGTACCTACCTACCTTCATACCTTAGGTAAGGGAGGATGCATCATGACCAACACTAACGTTCGGTGAACCAACGCTAACGTTTTGCGCTAGGCTTCCCGCCGCACGGCTGAGCCATTTCAATGGTCCGTTGAACTCTTTCTTCGTGTGTTCGCTTAACTGAGCGGGGCACGGATAGATTGATCCTGAATTAATATGTAATTCAGAAATTTCAAAACTTGTCAATCGCAAATGTTATTTATATGCCTATGCTAGCTTAAGCTAATGAGGGGAAATTATATATGTAACATCTGGACGCACAAGCCGCGAGTCATCCCGTGAACATGGTTGTTCCCTCACACATCCTATTCCGCTCCCTTTGACCCTTGGCGGTTTTTATACCCTTGGCGGTGACGAACTGTGACAGCATCGGTTAGAATATGCAATGAGACGAACGAGCCATCTGGCCGCTGCCCTGACCCCCTGAATTGTGCCAAGGATTTGATTGAAGTCAGTTGTCCTGGGCGTATCCGTGGCCCCCACTAAGCTCATCCTAAGCGAAGGATGAGCTTAGTGGGGGGCACGGATATCTCTTTTGACATCTTGCCTCGACCAGCCGCAAGGGCACCTCAACCTTCAATCTTCTCCGACCGGACCGACCGGAGTTGAACCTTTCGAAGTCCCTCATGGATATCGTGTCTATCGTCAATGAGAGCCCCCTTTTGGGCCGCAGATTTTTTCCAGTCAGGATTGCCTAATATTGTCGCCAGCCATTCGAGAGTTTATTGAACCACCAGTCGCTCATCCTGGTCTGAATGTTTGCAAGGCTTTGGCCGGTCCCCACCTCCGCCCAGGGTTGAACTTGTAGCACCCGTCTTCGTCCCCTTCCTCTCTGCAGTCGCTTCCGGATCTTCTCGAATGTGCCTTGAGGGTTATGCCAGATTGGGGCCGCGACGTAAGCATCGGCCGCACGACCATGCTGTACACTGTTCGGGCCTTGTGGAGTGTGGCCCCCCCAGGTTGACCCTGCAAGACATTTCAACGCGTTGCCTTGGTTAATCATTTTCGATTTGAGCTGCGTTACGTGAGGTTCCCATTTGAGCTTCCCGTCGATGTGGAGTCCTAGGATTCTGATCGAGGTCCTGGGTTCAATGAATGTTGTGCCGAAGTTGATGGACATTGCCATGTTCACCTTTTTGGGTCTTCTGGAGAGATGAAGCAGCTCGTATTTCTGCGGTGCAAAGGATGCCCCGTGGGTGCGCCCACTTTGGGCAGATCTCGTGTGCCTTGCTCAGAACTTCGCAATTCCGTTCCGTGCTTTTGCCGTAAGCGAGCAGCTGAACATCGTCGACGAACCCTCCTGTCGGGAGGTTCGCCCTTGTGCACGCTTCGATGAGAGGGGCGTTGAAGAAGAGAAACAGAATGGGAGAGACCGGGGATCCCTGGGGGATTCCCATCTGTACCGCGATCATCGGGCTCGTCCTCATTCCGAGTGTTATCGAGGTGGCCCGATCTTCCAGGAAGCTTTTCACCCTTCATCCTTAGATTATGAAGGAGTCTTGCATGTGATACGTTGTCGAACGCCCCAGCGCCATTCAGGGAAAGCAGACTGGCTACGATGTTTTTGTTGCAGTTCCAGATCGTGTGCACTGCCTCTGTTATCGTTTCGAGGGCGGTCTCGACCGATCTGCCTCGCCTGGCTCTCATTTGTTCCTCCGGCAAAAGGTTGCGTAGTCGCTCACGCGTCTCAAATGCCTTGCCCAGGGTGTCCAGGAGAGCGATGGGCCTGTACGATTTGGGTTGCGAGTAGTCGCTTTTCTTCGGCTTTTTGAGGACGACTGTATTGGCCTCCTTGAACCTTTTGGGGTGATGTCCCATCCTCAGACACGCCTGGAAAAGGTGGCGGATGTGGGAACACAGCTCACCCGCTACTGCTCGCAGAAACCGATTGGGAATGCCGTTCACCCCGGGGGCCTTGTCCTGTGCGGGGCGGTTTATGGCCTGGATCACCTCCTTTTCGTCTATGTCGTTCATTGACAGTGGCGGCGGGTATCTGGTCCCCGCAATGTCATCCAGATCCGCGTTGAGTGGAGGCGGGAAGAACGTTTCTTGTAGGACTTTGACTTTTGCCTCGAAGGTGACTGCTTTTGTCTTTTGTCCCTTGATCTCGAGGGCAGGAAGTTTGGGTATTTCTCTCGGGAGTGTGCTTCTCTTGCTACCCCACTTGGCCAGACTCCACACTCCCTTTGATGACATCGAGGCTTTGTTAACTCCTTCCCGAAACGCAAATGTCTTGGCTCTCTGGATAACGGTCGCTTTTTCTCTCTCTGCCAGACGAAGGCTCTCCTCGTTGGCGTCGTTCCTGCACCTGTGATATCGTTTAAGGCTGGTTTTGGCTTCTTTCACGACTCTGGCGCAGTCCCCGTTCCAGAAGGAATTAATTATGATTAATCAATTTTATGATCGCAATAACTAGTCATTAATTCAATATTAAAGTACTAAATTGAATGACTGCTATGTGACCGTCAATTGCACCAAAAATTTTCGCAGCTCAGCTAATTGTACCAATCGAGCCCAAAGTCACCCGATCATCAAAGCGCAAGCCTTTCTACACCGTAGTAAGATTATCTTTGCCATAATTCTTTATCATTGACCGACAGATGTGATATAGATTCTGCCGAGAGACAGCTTGATTAAACAAGCATTTTAAACTAATGCCCGGATCAAGAGCTTGTCACAGTCAAGATGCTGAACACATCTTCATTGAGAGTGCAGCATCAGTCAAGCCCTGCTGCACGAAGATATCTCAAAGGTTCAGCACAGTTCGATTATCGGGCAGTCATCTATGCTCAAGCCTCGACAAATACAATGACTCGATCAACTAGCGACATCTTCTCTTCCCGTTGCATTTCAACGAAATTAAAACGATAAGCAGAGACGTTGACAAGATTGCACAATGACAATCCTGATACTTTCTTCAAGGCAAGCTTATGCTCAAGGCGGAAATCTATTGCCTGAGCGTGTCAAGATGTCAGATCTTAGAAATCTATCTACTTAGACTACTTTCTTAGTGTCTGGATTCGATTTGAATCTAATGCTTCAATAATCACAAGTATTACCGAACAACAGAAAAGACTGAACTGAAGATGAAAGAATAAGTCATTCGTGAAGAATCTTTTGAATCTTAAGACCGTGTTCTAAGCAAAGAAGTCTCGATTTCCTGATAAGAGAATTGAATGAGACTTGAGTTTAGACATCAACAACAATCTTTTCAATACACATCTCTAGATGTTCTTGCAATCACTCAAATGATCTGCTTTTCATTTCCTCGCCGTCTCAGTTGCAACGTATGCCTCGGCCTTCCCCAATCCCGTCTTGTTGCCATCATGAGCTTTGTGATATGCGCGGGCTGTTTTGAAGGTGATGGCCTAAGGGCAGAGAATCTGAAGCGCCGTGGCCGAGGGAGGTTATGGGAGTGAAGGTTTCAGTGTCTAGCTTGAATTTCTTAGTCCTAAGCATTGAAGAACCGTTCAAGATTCGAACTTGCTTGCGGGGCCGGGCGGTCCAAATGCCTAAGCCCCAGATCGTTACATGGGGGGTGCGAGAGAGAGTTCTTCGCCGCGCTCCCAGGCCGGACGGTCCAAACGCCTGGCCCCCAGGTCGTTGGTGCGAGGGAGAGTCCATTGCCGTGCTTCCAGGCCGGACGGTCCAAATGTTTGGCCCCCAGATCGTTATCTGGGAGAAAGGGCGACGTCCATCCCGCTATGTCACTTGATATTAGATCTGAGAGCGGAAATGTGACGGGGTCAGTAATTTAGTGAGTTAGCCAGATGCTGTTCCCTTCACAAGAGCGGTCCGTGACTGGCCTCGAAGCAACTTACAATGTCAGCATGCACTCATCTCCTCAAGACTCAACAGCAAGAAACAATATGCTTATTCGCTTCCTCGAAGTCAGCGGCGCAGATGCTGCTTGAAATTTCAATATTTTTTTGGCAGTGCCGGTAGTGGCAGGTCGATTTAGCTAAGCTGACGAAGCTGGTGGAGCTGACCCAGGTCTGTGCTTTGGATTATCCTAATCGCCGGTGGCGGGTGAAGTTCTCGCCTCTTCCGCCTTCTCTAGTCCATGCAATGGAGCGAAGGGGAGCGGCTCCCATAAGACCATTGGACCGGGGAAGAGTAGGCCGAAGTATGCACCGCCCTCGTGGGCTTTCTTCAACATCTTGGTCCCCGCCGAAGCTTCTCCACCCGCGCCCGACGTCCCACAGTACTTGACCATATTGCCCTCGTCGACGTCAGAGTAACCGCCTCCGCCAAGGACAATCGAGTATATGCCCACTTGCCCCGCTGGCCATGAATTCCTCCTTCAAGCTCACCGTGAGCTCCGTCCCTCATCGCACAGATCTGTAATGGTCTCATAGCCCATTGACGAGATTTTTATCAGGGCAGCCTGCGTTGTTGCCTTTGGCGTTCTTGCCCTTTTTAGTATCAATACCACGTACCAATTTCCGATGGAGTCCTAGAGCGTCGGAAGGGATGTCGCAAGGATATTCGACATTTTCGTCCTCGATTATGGAATCGAGGCTCTTGTCCTCTAGGACCTTGGATTTGCGAAGGAGAACGCCAAACACAAAGTCATAAGTCTCCCCATCGTGGATTCGCTTACGCAGTTTCTCTAACAACGGCTCTAGGTTTTCCTCAATCCATGCATCAGTCTCGCAGTTTTGGTCTAAACTGGAGAGTTCCCAAGTCTGAGCGACTGAATGACTCGTGCATATTAATGGTATCATACCAACTGTAAGTGTTGTTCGTAATACGCGTTGCAACCAGTTGCCGCAGTCAGCTTCTATTTTATTCTTATGCGCGACTGAGAACTAAGCATCAAGACTTACGTAGTAAGAGGGATTGCTTTCTTTAGCGAAGGTTTCTTTGCAGGCGCAAACGGACGCGCTGTTGACTGTTGAGAACTAGAGGACCCGGCAGCGTTGATGTCCATAGAGATATTCTTTCTCTTGATGCGACGTGCGGAAAGGCTGATTCATGCTTGTCGTATTCGTCTTGAGAGGAAAATAGATACTCTTCGACTTGCGTTGATGATAAAGATGCTTGATTCGGATGTTTCCTCTTTCGGCTTGCTGTCAGTTTTTATTCATTACACTTGACTCAGGCTCAGGCTCGTCTGCGGCAGGAAGATCCAGGCTATATGTGTTATGGGCCTGCATAGAGCGGATCATATGGGTGTATTCTGTTGGGACCGTGCCTAGAAACCAGGGAGCGTGCGTGGATAGAATGTTTGATCAATAGAGGTAGCTATAACTAGGATACTAAGAATACAGAAGGGAGCTGTATTTATAGTAGGGCGAAACAAAGGGGCTGAGCACGCTTGTACCGGAAGTGCTCGGATAGATGGAATGTTCTAGAGATTCCGATCCGAAACATCGTTGTTCACTTGACCACGTACCGGAATCCTAGGGCATATTCAATCCCGATACACTTCGTAACATTACCCCCTTCTCTTTAAAAGTCGTGTCCCTATGACTTGTAGCTCATAGCGACAGCGACGAGGGAGCCCTGATGCCAGCCTTCCTACCGACCTTCCTATCGACCTTCCTTCCAGACTACCGAAATGCCTATTGTAGCAGGCTCACTATGAGCAGGCTCACTAGTTGCACATGGACGTATGACCAGGTCCACTGGTAGGTAGGAGGGCGATGTGGGTAGGTAGGTCATCGCATTGACGAAGAATGCCATTGAAGCAGGCTCTTGCACATGGACGTATGACCAGGTCCACTGGTAGGTACGGTGACTTGCTCATCGAAGAGGTCGACTATTGGCTTGAATCCGGATCGAACCGAATTTGATGGCACAGATTATTTTGACTCGACTGATCCACGAGCTTTCGGGGGGGGTTGGTGATCGTCCAGCAACCAACGGAGGTCCTTTACCGTTGGTCCTATTGATCGTGTGGAATGAGCGGTAGGTCCTCTGAAACAAATTTCTTTAGACTCGTTGTCCCCCGAGTATCTTGAATGGGTATAGGTACCCGTATCATGGTGTTAAAGGATTCTTAGTATAATGTTGGGACCGTGCCTAGAATCTAACCAGAGAGCGTGCGTGGGTAGAATGTTTGATCAATAGAGGTAGCTATAATTAGGAAAATCAGATACAGATTCCGATCCGGAACATCGTTGTTCCTTGACCACATATCGTCAATCCCGACCTTCGTAACAAAGCGATGAATCGCAATTACAAGGCCTGACAGCAAAGCAGATACCTCAACAGGATGATTTCAGTGATTGCGGTTTGTTTCTGCTTGGGTACATGGAAAAATTCTTGAGAGCCCAAAGAAGTTCGTTGAGAAGGTCGTAAAACGAAAGTATGATATCAAGAAAAATTGGCGAGGATGAATTCGTACCAGCTTACGGACATTGATTCACCTTGAGCAGAAGAACGAACGCCTTCAGGAGAAGAGGGAGAAGGTGAAATTACCGGCAAAGTCATCGACAAGCAGCAGAAAGAGCCTGCGTCAAATCCGTCTGGCGATCCCTTTAAGTCCGATGAGACGAAACGTCAATTGGCGACAGTGCCTAGCGCCTCAATCGACTTCATGAGGCAGATGCAGATTCGAAAACCGTGAAAACAAGAGTCGACGCTTTGCAAGGCGCACTCACAATTGACTCGCAGGAGTCGGGCAAAGCTACTGATCGATCTACAAGATTACCTGCCAAGGACGAAGCAATCGAAGCTGCACAACCTCACCTCGAACCCACGCTTCCCGCCCCCACACCCCTTTCATCGTAATAATCGACAGCCAACCTGCAGTTCCAAATCCCTCCTTCCAACCTCAAAACCCTGACGCCTCCCCCACCCACGCCTTCGAAATCGCAGACTCCCAACCCTCACCCACCCTGCCGAAACCCCTTCCTCGCCGCTCATACTCCCTAAAAGCCTTCGCGAAGAAATTGAGCATATTGCGAGTCATGACGCACTTCCCGCGAGAGATTCAGCGGCGGGGCAGGAGAACGAAGAAGTCTTCGGGAGGATTCGCGCTGATGATCAGCGACACCAAAGGAGCGGCGCGATCCAGTGATGAAACCTATCCATGGCACTGCATCTGTGTACTTCGCGTCGGCTCCGTCTTATGGGTGTATGATCCGGCCTTTGATCCTGCCCCAATGCCGTTGAAGATTGATAATGGCGAAAGCCCTTTGGATTTGGCTCGGCAAGCATGTCATCACCATCAGGGATATGCGCATCACCGGGGCCGCCGATGATGAAGAACGATGTATCTCCCTGTCCTGCCCGAGCTTGGAGAATTGTGCGGAATGGCGAGAGCTCACCAAATGACGAATTGCGAGATTTCCACATCTGCTCGCGATGAGATCGAAAGAGTCTTGCACCCTCATATATGGGCGCGCGGCGATGGGCCCTCCCTCGCACCCCCCAGGTAACGACCTGGGGGCCAGGCATTCGGACCGTCCGGCCTGGGCGCGCGGCGATGGACCCTTTCTTCCACCCCCCCAGGTAATGATCTGGGGGCCAGGCATTTGGACCGCTCGGCCTGGGCTCGCGGCGATGGACCCTCTCCCACGGGGAGACAGCCATGTGGACCACTCCGCCTGGGCACGCGGCGATGGATCCTTCCTCCCACCCTCAGGTAACGATCTGGGGGCCAGGCATTTGGATCGCCCGACCCCGCGAGCTCGGCGATGGGCCCTTCCTACCACCCTCAGGTAACGACCTGGAAGACAGCCATTTGGACTGCCCGGCCTGGGCGCGTGGCGATGAGCTTCCAGCTATGACAGACAAGCACGTCTCTTCGTTCCAGGCTCGTATGGATGCTGCGAAGGTGGATGCCATTGTGCATTGGACAAGTGGTGGCACGAAGAAGTTTCAGATCAAGTCTGAGCCTGAGATCAATGCAGAATCGAATGTAATCTCAACATCTGTCTCCGTCATAATCAGAATCAAGAAGGAAAAAGTAGCAGACGCTTGTCTCGAAGCACTGGGTATACTACATATGAAGCACTGGGTATGCCACATATGTAGCACTGGGTAGGCCACATATGGAGCATTGGATATACCACATATGGAGCACTGGATAGGCCACATATGGAGCACTAGCACTGGATATACTACATATGAAGCACTGGGTAGGCTACGTAAGAGGCACTAGATAGGTCACATATGAGGCATTGGATATACTACATGTGGAGCATCGGATTCGTGAAACTCTCTTTCATGATGAGCGAGATCGCGAGTGATCTTGTCTAATATCTATTACACTGTATGCACTCTGTTTGCTGCAGAATGTAAGCGACAAGTTCATGCTTCGGAGTTCTGCTGATCTTGATGTGACGAATAGTGTGATCTGTCATGGAAAATTCGATGGGACATTCCCGAACGATGCATTCTTCTTCAAGTAATTCTTTAAAAGCATGACAGTACTCCGTAATAAATATCTCTTCTTTTCTTCAAAACCGAAATACGTTCAAGAGTCACTTTCAATACCTTGTAAAGTGACTGATTGAATTGTACACTGTCATCGGCAGATGGTCAAAAAAGCTTCTCGTCAGCAGAGTTATTTGAATCAGTGCAATACATATTGAACAGAGTCATCAATCGACCTCGTGAGCTGAAGAAGAGACTTCGCTATACACAGGGCGTTGAAATCGATGAGAAGAAGCTATGTGAAATGAAGGATAGACTGTTGAAGGATATGGCCAGGCTCAATCCTTCAAGCGAGAATATTCTCAACGAGTATTTGAATAGCATTACCGACGGCCAGGTGCTTGATTTGATTTGATTTATTTCATACACCCTTGTGACATCGGTTTAAGTCCGACCCATGGGGGACACTATGCTATGTGTATCGAACGGACAAAACCCTCTGGGCGAGAAAACCGCTCGCCGGCTACACAGCGGCTGCACGCCGCCGAAACAATAACGCTGAGACTATGTACCCAGTAATGAACCTATAGCTTCTATCCAGCGCGTGACGCTCGAGTAAACTCTTACTGCGTGCCTGTGCTGTTTCTTTGCAATGCACCGTCCTTGCCCTGCTCTTCGTTGACGATATTCTATACAAACGATGTTCCGGTCTCCGGTCGAAGACCATGATCCTTCGCACCCGTGGTGCTCGTGGTTGTATTTGTAATGCCGAAACTGTGTTCCTTGCTCGATGATTGCCATTCATCGAGCAAGAAAATATGTGGTGGAAGAGAGGCGCGTACGATGAGGAGGTAGAGTGTGGTTGTATCAAATAACCCTATCCTGCTCTTGTCTTGTGTCACGTAGACGTTGAATAAGTTGCTGCTTATAGGCGTGCGGTCGCAGTCGTTCGATGCTGAGCTCTGATCGATAGTAGAGGATGCGGTCTACCCGGGACCACTACAATCCTGGTCGTCCTCGGTGAGCTTTCGATCGTTCACGTAGATAGACATTCGATTTGTCGAAATGAGTAAGGGAAGGTGGGCTCGCAACACCCCTCCAGTATACCGGACGTTCCTCGTCCTGCGCAGTCGATGGGTCACTACTCCATCGATCACTTGTAGTCACGAACTCGAGGTCTAGGTTTATCAGGCCTAAGCTTAACCCGGAACGACTTTCCTACTAATATCTTTCCATCTCTTACTGATAACGACGTGTCGTTTGCCGTCTTCGTAAGTTGTAGCTGTTAGGGAGGGTGTTGTCGCGTGGCGGCGTGGATGAAAACTCTGCACGGCAGCTTTCACGACCACGCAACGTCCTAACATCGTTCGAACTGCGTTGGATTGAGATCTCTAGGCTCTTCTGGCTTCTATCGGTAGAAATAGAATCAAAAGGTTCGTAGCCGGCACCACGTACAGGTGGGTCTCGTCGCCGGCCGGCCAGGTACTTTTGAAGCTTCCATTTTGCTACTATAAATATAAACCACCGCTGTGTTTAAAATCTCTTTCAAGAAACGTGTTTAAAACATGTCTTTGAGCTAGCCTAAAGAAGTTAGTCAAAAAACATGTTTTAAACAGATTCGCATCCTAATGATAGCCTAACATGACCTATGTTAGGCTAATTCGAAGTGCACGCTCGCAACAAAATCTGTTGGAATCGTGCCTAGAATCTAACCAGAGAGCGTGCGTGGATAGAATGTTGATCAATAGAGGTAGCTATAACTAGAATACTAAGAATACAGAAGAAAGTATTGGTATATGACTTCTGGCCACATACCTTCCTCTCCTCCGCAGAAGACCCTGAAAAGTCCCGCGCATACATTCCGAAGACCCAGGTCTCTTGCAATCGGGACTAAACTCCTACCTAAAATAATGTCTGGTGGAGGGTGAAAATCTCCGATATACAGCCTGCAGATAAGTTACGGCCCCATGACAAGATCATTTTATCGAATATCTCGATTCTCTGCGAGGGTACGTCTGAAATTACGTCATATCTCCCACACTTTATTGTGAGACAACGATTCATGAGACTGACAATGCATAAGATCCTTCAGAGTTCTCGATTCTTCCACTGCATTCCTGAAAGCACCCAGGTCTCAGGATGAAAATTATTCCAACGGCAAGGGAGAGTTCTCATGCGACGAAAATGCAATCGGCGTGGGACAGGATATTGCCCAATGGTGCAGCATGCGCGCATGCGCCCTTGCATGAAGGGTGACGGGGAAGGATGGCCTCCGGAATGCATGCGGCTTGCCTCCTTGCATGAATCGATTGCATATATATCTCAGCAGTGGAAACTCTGGGGAATTCTTCTGGTACTCGCTTGCTCTAGTAGTAGCTTCATCATCTCTTTATTATTTGCAGTCGCTGCTTCAACTACCTCTGCAGTGATCTTGACTTCCTCACCACAGCGGTCTAGTAGTAGCTCCATCACCATTTCACCACTATTTTTATTTGCAGCCGCTGCTTCAACTACCTCTGCAGTGATCTTGACTTCCTCACCACAGCGGTCTAGTAGTAGCTTCATCACCTGTTCACCGTTGAAAGAATTTGCAGCCACTTTTCTAACTACCTCTGCAGTTCTTGACTTCCTCTTCACGACGGTCTAGTAGTAGCTTCATCACCTCTTTACCGTTGAAAGAATTTCCAGCCGCTGCTTTAACTACCTCTGCAGTGATCTTGACTTCCTCTTCACGGCGGTCCAGTAGTAACTCCACTACCCCTTTGTTGCTGTTTCCAGCTGCTGCTTTAACTACCTCTTCAGTGATCTTGACTTCCTCACCACGGCGGTCTAGCAGTAGCTCCATCACCTGTTCACCGTTGAAAGAATTTGCAGCCACTGTTCTAACTACCTCTGCAGTGATCTTGACTTCCTCACCACGGCGGTCTAGCAATAGCTTCATCACCTCTTTACCTCCGTAATTTGCAGCCGCTAAATTGACTACCACTGCAGTGATCTTGACTTCCTCACCCCGGCGGTCTAGTAGTAACTTCATCACCTCTTTACCGTTGAAAGAATTTGCAGCCGCTGCTTGAACTATCTCTTCAGTGATCTTGACTTCCTCTTCACGGCGGTCTAGCAGTAACTCCACTACCCCTTTGTTGATGTTTCTAGCTGCTGCTTTAACTACCTCTTCAGTGATCTTGACTTTCTCTCCATGATGGTCTAGCAGTAGCTCCATCACATTCTCATCTAATTCTTCTGCAATTTCTGTAACTACTCTTTCCTCTATTCTTAATGACTTACCCTTTGGATGCTTGAGCAAGACCGCTAGGACTTTCCCTTCACCTCTCACAGCTTCTGCTAAACAGTCCGGTGCAAAATCATCTTCCAATTCAAAGGTTATCTTTCCTATTAGGAGTTCCGCCAGCCAGTCAATATCGAATCTGAGTGCGACTTCACTAAGCCGAGAAGGTATTCCGTGGATGTAAGTGATGTCAGAGATGTCAGAGTTGACTTGCATCCACACTCGTGCTTTGGTTGTGTCGGGTTGAAGGAGTTCTCTCAAAAGACTAAACTGACCCTGCATATCCTCTACCGTTTCAATGTGAGTATACCAGTAAACGGCGGCATACTCAAGCAGTGGAAATTCTTTTCGTAAGATATGTACCTGCTATAGAAGAATAATCGTTAGTTTTTTTTTGGATTCCTTCTTGCTTAAGGGACAACATATTCCGTAGGTAAATATGGCAAACTAACATTGATTTCTAGATTCTCCAGATGCCCAAATTCCTCGAACGTAAGATAAGTCATACAACTCTTAGCTAGGAAGATTCTAGGGATAAGTCCACTCAAGCTGTCTTGAAGGGGATCCTTCTGCAGAAAAAAGTCCTTAACGGACTGGTGTATAAGGAAAACATGGTTTTCAAAGACATTCAGCAATGCGCCCAGGTTCTTATGGACTAATCGTTCTGTGAGATTCGGAACATTTCTCGAGAGTTGTTCATGGCTTTTATAATTGCTTGGGTTACCGATGGCTATGGCATCTCCCAATGCTTTCAGGTTAAGAGGACATTGGGCGTGTACTACCCAGGCCAAGACCAGAGCATTTTCTCTTCCTTGAGCTGGTATAGATCCCATAGGTCCTCAGGGCTCTTCTCAATCGTTTGCTCAATATTACTGAGGGTGGGATACTCTATCATTCGGATTCTCCTTATAACCACCTGCAGCCAGAGGAAAGTTCTCCCAGTATTCTTACGAAGACTACCCTCCAATATGTCCCTCATCTGCTTCGTAAATTCAATTCCTAAGGAGCTAACGCGGGATTGAATAAAGATGTCGAGATCCTCAGCGTTGCAGCAAAGTATCTTTCTCGGTAGTTGTCCCCATTTGTTCAATACAGCTTTGTCAGGCCTGCTAGTGCAGAACAGCTTCAAAACTGGGCCTTTCTGATCATTAGGTTTGAATACTGATGTCAGCTGGAAAATAAGATCGTCCATTCTAACTTTATACACGTCGAGTCCGTCGATTACGCAATACACCCGCTCATATTGAGCATCCTGCAACATTCTTTGAAATAGATTGCATAGAGTGTCGAAATCTTCTAAGAAAAAGCTTCTATTGTCATTCTTGAACTCCTCTGGGATGTGTCGAAATAGCGCCGGTTGACATTCACAAAGTTGAACGATGAGAGCTCGAATGATAGAATTGGCAGTGCGGGAGAGTTCGTCGTTCTTAATGTTGCAGAAATAGTATATCACTTTGCTAGGTAGCAAAGTATTCTTCTGCAGTATCTCACCCTTCAGGTGACCAAGGACGAAATTTGAGAGCACCGACTTGCCTTGTCCGGGGGAACCTGTAACCAGAAGATAATCTGATCTGCTTGAGTCTCTCCATGCAATAAAATCCTCTTTACACAGTGCTTCCTCGGTTGCATCGCTATGCTGATGTTGAGGATCACCGTCTTCGCTCACGAATTCTTCTTTAACGAGCCATTCTAGTGTTCCACGTTCAGGCTTTGAGAGCTTGTCTGAGCTTATGAACTCTGAATACGCTGGCCGATTCAAGTCAGTCCATAAACGATACTGCTCAGGCGTAAGACCTTATCATACAGTATTATTAGCTATAGGTTTCATTTGATTATTATACATCCGGTTATTACGAACCTCCCTCTACAGCAAACCGGCCACGAACGACATGAGGCGCTGTTTTGACAAGAGTCTTGATTCTGGTCTTCACCTGCTCGTAGTTGAGATCATTAGCATCCTCGTACCTGACCAGACTACGGTGGTCTGTGTTTAGCGGTAGGTGTTCATAAAAGTTTTCCGGCAGCCCGATTCGACCAGCAGAGCTCTGCGTCACCAATAGAGTAGACACACCAGTGTTAGCTAAGCTTCCGTTCTGCAATCGCTAGAGAGTACTTAATTAGCCAAGGACTCGCACTGCTAGAATATCAGCTTACCTCTACTGTCGAACTGGTTTTCCTTTCATAATACGAGATGATTTCAAACTTGAATCTTTGTGCTTCCATTACTTTGCAAGTTTCAACAAACTTTTGAGTTATTTCATCTAGGTAGGCTGAAGGTTCCGAATCTCCATCCACCACCAGGTCGCGAATCAGTCTCTCATTGGCTTGCCCACCAACTATTGCCAACAACTGTTCATTTCTGAGGCCTAAGTTAGGTACTCCGAAGAATATTAGGCCATGGGTGGACATAAACAAATCGTAGTTTTCGGCAGAGTGCCGGCCGCCATGAGCTATCGCTAATGCCTAATTTGGCTGTGAGCAAATAAACATAGTGATTACGGAAGAATTTCATAAATAGTTGAGCTCACCTCTTTGATCAGCAAACCCCCAAGGCTATGGCCAATGAAGATGATAGGTCTACGATTTGTCTTGTAAAATATAAGCGCTAACACAACAGTCATGTGGGATTACCTCTCACCTTTGTTTCTACTCGAAATGCTTTCAGAGATTCCAAGAAACTCTTAGCCAAGTCATGAATTGAGCTTTTATCTGTACTCCTTTCTACTTTTGTGTTATATCCATAAACGAGCACCCGACTGGTGGGTATGTCTTCGGGTAGGAAATCACGTAACCAAACCTTCGAGCGATCGATAGAACGGAAGGAGCCAAGAGCGTGGCCCCCAAGACCTGTCACGGCAATTATACTGGTAGAAGACAGCTGTAAGTACTATTGTTCAGAATCTGGTTAAGGCACTTACTCGACCTCGGCCAAAGCACCATCAGGTACAAAAAGCGGCGTGATCCCAAAGAAGTTTGAATCCGCGGTATATTGCATGCCCTCTAACCGCGGACGGAGAGCACTTGTCACGATTGCACACCAATTTCCCTGCGTCCTGCGTACAAGAGTGAGCTGAAAATTGCTCATCTCTCTCAAGCTTTCATCGTCGACATGCTCGATCGAAGGTTCTCCGAGCTGACTTCGAAAATCCGCTTCAGTAACAGTGGCGGGTATTCCATTTATGCGCCAGAATTTAGGCTTAGGCTTAGGCTTGCATACTTTCTCAGCTTCTGTCTGCGGCCTCCTGAACAGAAGTTTTAGTGCCACTGGAATAAGAATCGGTAGAATCAAAGCTGCCACAATCCATCGCGACAAGCCTCCAAACGTGGCAGTTACATATGTTGTGTCTAAATAGCTGGAAACCTGAAAGTATGGGAAGCGATGGTGCGGCGGAAAAGTGCCAGCTACAACAGATTCCGTCGTCGGATCAAATATAAGACCTTGAACAGTGGAAAGCAATGACTTTTACTGCTGCGTTCCTGTTGAGGTAGTATTTGCAATCGAATTGACAGTTGTGCCATTAGAGTTGTGTGCGACGAGGTGGGCGGGCAATGTACTCGTAAAGTAGGATTAGAATATTTAGTGCGCCGCTTCCCGGTAAAGTGTCCTTCTACGGAGATTGACACCAAAAGTTCTCGGAATCCGCTAATGCACTTTCATACAAATTTGTATGTATTAAAATAATAGCGCCGGAGAAGATTACAGTCCCCCACCAAATTTTTGTTGGGAATTCGATAAATGACTCTATTCTATGGACTCCAGCAGCTTCCTAAGCAGCTGTCTCACTGTCACCGTCCATAATCATGCCTAACAATGGAGGAAATACGACGGCCGCTCAGAGAATTCAAGCCATGGCGTTGGCTGAGGCCGGAATTGAAAAGAAAATAGCGGCTGCATCTGCTGGAATGACTGTATCCTCCGTTTATCGAGTCATTAAAAAGGCTAAAGCCCGTGAATATAATAAGGATGAGTCTTCTATTATGAAGATGGAGTACGTCGTCGATGAATCTCGCTCTGGAAGACCTCGAAAAGCAAATGCTGAAAAGGAAGTCGAGGTTCTTGATGCAGGTGCAAATTTATCTCCGCATTTTACTCTCTTTCACTAACAAATTACAGTGCGAAAGGATAGAAACGGTAGAGAAAAATCTTCAGCTTATTTAGGATATGAAACAGGTTTATCCTCCACCACTACACTTCGAATTATGAAGCGAAACGGTCTTCGAGCATGCAAACCCACTCAAAAATCCGGCTTGACCGAAGCTATGATGGAGGCTCGCTATCACGCATGTGATATAAGGACTGGACTTTGAAGGACTGGAAGAAGGTCATCTGGACCGATGAAACTAGCGTTATTTTGGGTAGTCGACGAGGCAAAATTAGAGTGTGGAGGACACCCGATGAAGTATATAATAAGACCTGCACTCGTCGTCGATTCAAAGGATTTTCGGAGTTCATGTGGTGGAATAGCTTCATCTATGATAAAAAGGGCCCCTATCATATCTGGAAACCCGAAACAGCTGCTCAGAAGAAGACTTCTGCTGAGAAGCTTAAGCGTATTAACGATGCTTTGGAGCCGGCTGCTAAAGAGGCATGGGAGCTGGAAACCTCCATGCGAAGAATGGGTCTTCGAAATAAAGGAGGTCCGAAGCCTAAATGGAAGTGGGATCAGAAGCATGGTAAGGTGGTCGGAAAGGGTAAAGGAGGCATTGATTGGTACCGCTATCAGAAGGAAATTCTGCTGCCCAAGCTCATTCCTTTCGCTCGTGAGTGTATGATCGACCGTCCGGATACCATGGTGCAGGAAGATAAAGCACCAGCTCATGCATCACATCATCAAGATATCATCTTCATGGATGCGGGTATTCTACGTCTTCTATGGCCAGCCAATTCGCCTGATCTTAACTCTATCGAGCCGTGCTGGTGGTGGATGAAGCGTCAAACAACCCGAAAAGGAGCGCCTCGAATTCGAATTGCAATGACGAAGGCTTGGACGACGTGCTGGAAGCAGGAGTCAACTCAGGAGCGAATTCAGAAGTGGATCAGACGAATACCACGTCACATGCAGCAAATCATCGAAGTAGAAGGAGGTAATGACTATAGAGAAGGTAAATCAGGAGGTGACATACGGCCCTACAACAGGACCGAGCGGAAGGAGCGATATCAACGCCGTAAGGCAGGTAGGAGGCCTGGCGGTAGCGAGATATTTCAGATCGATGAGGTGAAGGTCGATGAGGTGGAAGCCGATGAGGAGGTTGATGAGGAGGACTGGTAAACCTGGTGTTGTGGCAAATCTGGTTCTGTAATCTTCTCCGGCGATTTCCTAGGACTTAGAGGTAGATTTTGAGGCATTTCGAATAAAAACGGTTACAAGAACATCAATAAACAAAGAGGTCTGAATAGCTTCAATTTTGGACAATTGGGGGGGCGGTGGGGTTGAATTTTCGAATTCCCCATATAAAGGATCACCGTGGGGCAGCGCAAAAATGAATGCCAAGGATTCGAAAGCTTTCTGCATACGCTAATTCTAAAATCCACTGAGCTTCTCATTCACAAGCTTCCCTTTCAGCGTCCTGTTCGCTCAATCACTCATGACATCAAGTCCGATCTGCACTTTCAGTCATCCGCCATCGGTGCTCTTCAAGAATCCGTGGAGGCTTATCTCATTTCCCTCTTTGAACCTGTGCGCAATTCACGCCAAGCGTGTCATCATTCATGGGTTCTTGACGCGTTCTCCAATTGCTTGACCTTTAGCTTACATGTCATACTAGAAGCCAAGGTCACCGCTATTCTTCAACCTCCTAGTTCTATATTACTACTTCTACATAGCACCTGGTTAACATCACCCAGCAAACAATACACTTCATGCACCCAACTGCCTTCATTACCACATCAAAGCAATCAAATATATAATCAAATTGGGCTCTCACTGCTTCAAAGTCCTCCTCAGCTCTTGTGAGACCGGCTGCTCAAATCACATCCCGTTCCCCAGTTCCGACCCTTCAAGAAATTCAGCTCCATGCTTCGCGATTAAAAACGTATCCATCGATTGAATGGGTGAATTAGGTTAGCACAGGCTGGGTAACAAAATTGCGAAACACAAACCGAAGCTATACAAATCCCAAGCCACAACATTCTCTTTATACGCAGCGCAGTCATTGATGGTCGCTCCAGCCGACGCTCGACCTTTGTTTGCATCTTCGAACCACGTTTTGGGAAAGTAATGCTAGCTGTATAACTGACCGCGTATGGTATAATCTTCTGGCAATGACATGCCTAGATAGGCCTAGGTGACAGAACAACTAGGTGACAGGACTACTATAGTATTTGGGGAACTGTTGCCACAGCCAGGGTTTCCGCTTTGCTGCCCAATCGATCTCCCTACGTTTGAAGATCGCGTTCATTGATTCCCCAAATACCATAGTAGATGGCAGAACAAGTTGACAGAAATAGTAACCAGAAATAATCAATCAAGACTACCTAGGTGACAGGACTCGATGATCTGCCTCGATGACATGACTAGTTGATAGAACTAGCTGACAGAACTAGCTGACAGATGACAGAGCATTAGATAACAGAACTAGTTGACAGACTGCTAAGTAACTCTACGAGATTTTCCACATTCACGCCCTGTATCCTGGTCTCAACAACTCGATGATCAGCTTACCAGGACCATATTTCACGCCAAGGGAGTAATCAGGAAAGCTCTACGTCTGCTGACAACATTAGTCTTCTGGTGAAACAGAACATATGTACACTAAGATGTATGTAGTATTTAGCACTCAGAAGGAAATTGCTATGACCAGACTAAATCCTTCGAGCGAGAATATTCTCAACGAGTATTTGAATAACATCATCGACGGCCAGCTGCTTTTGAAGCTTCCTTTACATGGTGAAGGGGTCAACCTGCAGGCTGCAGGCCAATTAACCTCCTATTAATTTGCTACTATAAATATATACCACCCCTGTGTTTAAAACCTTCTTCAAAAAACATGTATAAAACAAGCTTTGAGCTAGCCTAAAGAAGGTAGTTCAAAAAACATGTTTTAAACACGTTCGCACCCTACGGGCCCCACCAAATGTAAGCCCGGCGAGTCGGCGACAGCGCGGTTTATTAAGCACCCGTACCCCATCTGGTCAAGCTGCTACCAAGTTTGATCTAGCTGTTGATCAAAAAGGACGTGTACCTAAGGTAGAGTACATCCTCACTAGCGCCCCCCAAAGCATCGCCGTCATGGATTTAGCCCCGCCTTCGGTCGGAGAACTCAACGCCAATGACAATAAGCTCATCGCCGCGGTCAATCAGCACGCTGGCGCTCATCGAATCCAGGCGAGGATGTAGGGTGACGCGCCAAGCATACTGAGATTTGAAGATGTAGGACCTCACTGGCGCTTCGTGAAGCCGGTTGTGACGCGTGATCTTCGAACGGAAGTAACACCAGATCTACCAATTGACCCGCTTCTATTCTCCTGTTACGAGGCCCCGAGGCAGGCGAGCTGGAACGAGTATGCCTACGCGTCAAGAACAACAATATGAAGACTCTACTCAACGATTACCTTCTCAACTTGAACGCGTGATTCTGAGGCAACGAGCAGAAGAGGAGGCATGGATCCAAACATCGGGGAGAGGTGAGGGCCGGGATCAGGGCGGAGGTCCTGCTAGGAGTCGAGGCCGAGGCCGAGGTAGGGGGCGGGGCGGAGGTAGGGGCAGTAGGGGGGGTGCTGCTAGAGGTAGAGGGCGAGGTAGGGAGGGGGGTGATGGTACGGCTACTGTAGAGCAGGAGAGGAGGAAGCTTCATGGAGCCTTTCAAATGGTTCTACATAGATTGATGCTCCTAGAAAATAGGTACATTGAGGTGATTGCACTTTGCGCTCAACCGTAGTTCATCGTTCTGCCTGATGCCTACACGCTATCTCTTCTTTTCACTTCAGTGTCTCTTTTTCAGAATTCTGAATATCGTGAACCTATGAACATGTATAATCCACTCCTCCCATAGAAACCACATCATCTCTTTCTGCATAGCTCATGGCTGTTCCTTCAAGTATGTAATAGTCTTCAGCGGCCGGAAAGATCTTTCGAGGAGCGCCTTTGGGTCGGAATTGAGGTCTGAACGAAGAGCCAGAGATTCTCCTGTATGTTACAAAGTGGTATAATGACAGTAAACTTCTTCAGCGATGGCGAGAGATTGCCAGTGTAATCACAGAAAGCGGAGTATCTTTGAGCGAAGCGCCGGGCAATTGAAGGAAGATAACACGAAAATAGGTGGAAAATAGGCGAAAGGTACTCACGGTGTCTGAACTTCGGCAACGCCAAGAATCATTCATCTCAACCATCTGTGATCTTAAAGTGTCTGTATGTATAGTTCTTTTATTGACTCGAGTGCGAAGCTATAAAGCTACAATAGACACTTGCTAAATATGTAGGCCTGGTTACCCACAGATTATACAATCGCCACCGAACTGTACCATCCTCAAGACAGGTCCTCAATACACGAGATTCCTCCTATTCGTACCCCCTCCTTCAGTACTCTAGGATAGCTGGCCTTTGTAGAATAGCCCCACGGAAACGAAAAACCACCGGTTTTCTCCCGGTGGAAACGAAAAACCGTAGAAATGCATCGATGTCATATAGAGGCGTATGAGGGAGACTGACAATTGGATCCAGTCCTGCACAGTCCCTGACTCTCAAACGACACATCGTTAAGTCTTGATGCAACTATTGGTATCGTCTCAAGTTTCAGTAAGCAGCCGTCTGAATTTGAGCAGCCCAGGCTTTGTGGCTTAGGGTGGGGCACGGATAGGGGAGGTGGCTGGTAGAGCTGGGGCCCGCTAGTGAAGTTTCCATCTTCCAACAGCAAAAACCAAGATCTCATATTCCAACATTAGTCGTGTCTAGCTGTTCTTTCCCTTTGTCAGTACTGAGACCACGGTTCAGATCATCAGATCCTTCATTATGGTAAGTCAGCAAAAGAAGATAGTAATCCTGTTTTCTTTGCCATTGACCTCATACAGAAGCCGGCATAAGGATCGTCCAAACGTAGTGCCGATGTCGAAGGTAGTGACTTTGAATCAAGCAAGCGACCAATGTATTCAACAAAGTCATCGAAGACATTCAACATTCCTGCCGACTCGACTGGGTCTTTGAAGTTTCTTGACGGCTTCGGTTTATTGTTGCATCCTGACGCTGTTGAAAAGGCGAGGAATGACTGGAAGACCATGTCCACCGCCTATGAGTCCGAGAAAGAATCTCGTCAAGAAACGTACGAAGCAGCTCTCAAGCGAGCTACGCGTCGCTTAAACAATGCACAGCATAAGATGCAGAACATCAGCCAGCAGTACGCCAATAATCTCAAAGCAGAAAGAGAAGCCCAAGCAAAGGCACTCGAAGCCAAGGACAAAGAACTTGAAGCCAAGGACAAGGCACTCGAAGCCAAGGACAAAGCACTCGAGGCCAATGGCAAAGCACTCGAAGCCAAGGACAAAGCACTCGAAGCCAAGGACAAAGCACTCGAGGCCAACGGCAAAGCACTCGAGGCCGAGGGCCCGAGTCTGTAAGCTGATCGACATGGTGTTGCGCGGGAAGTCTGGCGGAGCGTTGATGAATTATTGGTCTCTTGAAAAGGATATTTATAGCAGCTGTGATACGTTTCATTAAAGTTTATCTTCTGTAACCACTCTCCCTTATACATTTGGCTTAGATTCCAACTAAAACTTTTAGTGAGCGATGATGTACTTAACTCAGCAGTAGTCAGAACTGCAAATTTCTTCAATCCTTCCATTCCCGCATCTGACTCTAATCAAGACCACGAGAATACTGCAAGCTCAAATCGGTGGGAGTCAAGGTAGGACAGAACGTGGGCCTCTAGTACAAGAGTGAAGTGGTGTCTGACATTTGATAAATGACCCATACGTCGTGCAGGACGAGGACATCAGGACTAGCGACGAGTGCACTTCTGCTAAGATAGGAAGCATTATGTCTAAGGGCACCTTGTTCAACAAACAAAGACACATTGCTCGGATCCTAATGCAACCGCCGAGCCTAGAAGCTTACGCATATCTTGAGAAACTCAACCACACCGACACGTCTGGTCCACCACAATCCGAAAACCCATCCATGTGCATTGGGGTGACCACGGTTGCGCGCTCTTCAAAGGAACAGTATGTCAGAGGTACCGTAGGGTCATTGTCGGAAGGTCTTTCGGACGCAGAGCGTGCCAAGATATACCTCATCTTGTTCATCGCTCACACAGATCCGTCTGTTCATCCGATCTATCATGAACCATGGCTGAAAGCGATCTTCAATAGGGTGCTGACTTACAATGTATCCAACACCGACTCAGCTCAACTACGCTTGTTTGAGGAAAATCATCATCCACGGAACAAATCGATGTATGACTACGGTTATCTTCTCAGCAACTGTTTGAAGACAGGTGCGAAGTGGATTACAGTCGTTGAGGACGACGTTATTGCAAGAGAAGGATGGTATAACTTGGCTATGTCCTCATTGCGAAAAATCCAGGATCAAGTGGGAGATGTCAATTGGCTGTATATGAGAATGTTTTACACAGAAGCTCTTCTGGGCTGGAACAGCGAAGAATGGCCGCGATATTTCGGCTGGTCCTTTCTTCTGTTTGTGATCTTGCTAACTGCGCTTGTTGGATCACGTGCTCGCTTGCCACTTCTGCGACGACATATCTCCAATTTTGATGTCGCTGTCATTTGCTGCTGCTTTCTACCCGCTTTTATCAGCCTTTATTTTATGGCCGGCCGCGTAACCATGCAACCCCCGTCTGCTGGCGTGAGACTAATGTCACGCTTTGGGTGCTGCTCGCAAGGCTTTATATTTCCTCGAAAGATTGTGCCACAAGTAATTGAACGAATCAACAAAGCTATATATGAAGACTATTATATCGATATGCTCCTCGAACGTTATGCGGACACGGAAGACTTGGCTCGCTTTGCTCACTTTCCCAGCCTTCTTCAGCATGTAGGCACTAGAAGCTCGAAAGGCTGGGGCTACGACGAACATGCCGGAGAAATATGGAACTTCGAATTCGAGACATTCTCACCATAAGAGATTACAGCAGCCGCTAGGTAATGGCCGACTCTGTGCTTTTGAAATATAACGCCACTAATCAAAGTTGTTCTTCAAATGTAGAATCTGCGCTGATTGATCAGGAAGAATCTATTCACGCGGGACCAAAAAAACCCTGTAAGGCACAGCAATACGACTTAAGTACAACCACTTCGCATAATCCATCGATCAGTGGCTCGATATATACTCGCTCAATCATCTCCTTTGCCTAAATCAAAAGCACCCCGCCATCATGTTCCTCAACCGACCCTAAACGCATCCTGAACCACGACGACTGCACAGCCACCAAACCCCCCGAAACAGTCGCCGCCGACCTCCTGAATGACCACGATCCGTTCGGCGGCGCCGAATCTAGCTCCTCCTTGGTCCCCTGGCCCAGCTCCACCTTCATCATCCGCTCCGTCTCTTTTGGGTCCATGATCACGCTGCTTCACGGCCAGATTGTGCTGACCCAACCGAGCGGTCGTGACTCCATCTATTGAGCGTGCATGGAAACCAAAGGCTGGCTCGGATTCCGGAATACTATCTCCGGTAAGTTCCTGGGTCACGATGTGAAAGGGAGACTGTGCTGCTCGGCCGAGCGGCATCAAGGGGGGAGTACTTTTGCGTTAGGATGAGGCCGGAGGGTGGACTAATGACGCATTATGAGAGGCTTTGGCGTGGGGATCAACGTGGAGTAAGGCGTGGAGAAGCTAGCGAAGATTGGTGATGGTGGATCGGATGGGATCGTTCGGGAATTCGCTAAGGTTTAGTACTTTAGAGCGAGGAACGATGTAGTTTGGTAGACTCGTCGAAATAATAGCTATGATTTCATAATATGAGAGATAACTGGACTTTCGGGCAGAAACTGAATTCTGAGCGATCATGATCCAAAAGGGGAAGGCTTTATATTTCTTCTTGTCACTGCCGGTAGTTAACCTTCCGTAGACCTTGTGACTTGAGGGTGATAGTTTACTAATCAATGCGAGGAATTTGTATAGCATACTCCCCTAGCAGGTCTCAAACTAGAGCTACGTCCAAGCTTCTAGTTAAAAAGCCCCCAGTCATCTTCATTCTTAACTGCATGAGCTCTCAAGCCCGGGCGCTCCGGCCACCAATTCAGATGATTGCAACGGCACCGCGATCCCTGACTGCATGGGCACGAATGCTTCAGCCACCGACTTTGGCTCCATGAGCTGAGATGTTCATAGCGGTCTCACCTCTCTCTCTTAAAGCAGAAAGTAACGCATATCGTAGAACGAGCTTGCCTTCATTGACGAAGACCATCTTGTAGGCAACGGCGACCGCCTGTGTCCTTGAATTGGAGTCTCTGCTACCCTGTAAATAGAACGGTATGAACTTCTCTGCACCCTTCGCTACGTACTTTCCGTCCCCGTGCTTTACACCCTTCCTGCTCATTTTGGTATATGAGGGTCAGAGCGAATATGTGCATATATTGACTATCTAGTAGGTGAATTACGGAGGAAGGAAGAAGTGGGAGGAAGGATAAATACCCCTAGCGCCAAGCAGCTTCGGCCGGAGCGGAAATAACTAACCACCGGGGTATACGTATGTGCATACGTACCCCGTTTCCAACACTCCCTCTAAGGAATTGAAGCTCCATGTGAAGCTATTCAGACCTTCTACTGACTGTATATCCATGCTCTTTTACTCGCCGGTGCCATGCTCGGCGGGGGTAGCTTCATTCGTTCGAAGCTAGTCCCATGACTGACCTGGACTGGACCTTAGGAATTTGCCTGCGTCCAGGGGCTTGGTTAGGCCGTCGGCCACCATTGGATCGGTGGGTATGTATTCCAATCTGATTGCTCCCTCTTCTACCTTGTTCCGGACATAGTGATACGACGTATCAATGTGCTTGGCCCGGGGGTGATTGACGGGATTGCTACCCATTTTTATAGCCGCTTGATTGTCAGCTAAAATGGTGGTTGGGTTCGTATCCGAACCATCATAACCCACCTCTTTCAATACTTGAACCAGGAAGGTTACTTCTTTGGCTGCATTGCATTCACCGACATATTCAGCTTCAGCAGATGACGTACTGACGCATTGCTGACGTTTGAAGCTCCATTCCATAGGAAAAATATATAGCCGGAGGTGGATCTTCGGGAATTCAAGCAGTCCGCATGGGCTGAATCGGTATATCCAAAGAATTCAGCTCCCCCTACTCCCTCCACTTTGGAAGGTCCATATCGAAGCCCCAGCTCAGCAGTACCGGCCAGGTATCGAATGATTTGCTTGACAGCTAGGTCATGGTCGGGGGTAGGATTCGCCGAATATCTGCTGCATTTGCCCACTGCATAGGCTATGTCTGGCCGTGTTTGGCAGGCTACCCACATCAGTGTTCCGATGATTGATTGGTAGCCCCCTATTTCTTCAGGGGTAGCTTGATACTCGACCCACTCCTTGAACTTCCAATAGACGTCCTTCTTGAGCTGGCACCTGTGGTGCATCGGTGGTTTAGTTTGGTGATCGTCGGCAATTTCCGCGATCTCCGCATTTTCAGTGGTTTTTATCGGAGAAGGTTCATCGTCGGTTTGATCATCGAAGCTTATTACCGAAAGGTCTTCATACCCCCCGGCTTCCGTGACTACCTCGTCCCATTGAACGTGACTAGATATTAGTACCTTCTTACCGTTTCACAAACGAAACTGATTGGCTCCCTCGTAGCCCAAGAACTGACTTTTCAAGCTCTTGTCATCGAGTTTCCGGCGAGCTCCCTCCATATGGTGATAGGCTGTGCATCCTAATATATGTAGGTAGCTAAGGTCAGGCTTCTTGCTATGCCACGCCTCATAGGGAGTTACCGTCTGATTGCTTTGATTGGGTGAGCTCCCTAATTGCCAGGTGTAGAGTAGTAAGATCATATTGAGTCTTCAGGGTAGACCACATTATGGTGGCGTCTTCTATTTTGACTATATGTACCCTGAGTCCCTGTTCGATGCTGAAGTTAATCATACCGCAGGCCCTGTCGTTCTTATCTTCCCAGTGGTTAATAGCACTGGCGTACTCCTTTTTGGCTGCTGCCGTGACGTTGGGATCCGGGATTTCCGGTTTCTCCAGCTTCCCCGAGGTGACCCACCAGAGACCAGGGCCCTGATTGCATTTACCCCCCATGATTCGTGATTCTCGTTCCCCTTTAGCTTAGGGAAACGATAGGAGTCCGAACCTTCCATCGTTGTTGAGGTATGGAGGGGATGGAGGTCGATGGGGAAAATCTCCGCCGATTTTGGTGACAGCGAGTTCGATGCTTCGGCTTCTGCCCTTAGGTTTGTTCGCGGTAGCGGAATAGAGCTAACCCGGGGTATACGTACCCGTTTCCAACAGCTCATTTCTGGTTGGTAAGTCACTAACGACACTCCATCGCGCGATATCTAGAATGACTTCCCCTTCCGCCACTGGCGGCATTTCAGGAAGCTCAGCCCCGAAGGCCCAAATCAATGAATTAAAAATTCATTAAATAAACCAATTAATTGATTATCTAACTAGTTATTTAACCATCTGTCTAAACGAATTGATGGCTATGTAGAGTGCTTAGTAGAGAGTCATGAGGGGAGCCATGAAGGGAGCTATGGAAGGAGCCATGAGGGGAGCCATGAAGGGAGCTATGGAAGGAGCCATGAAGGGAGCTATGGAGGGAGCCATGGAGGGAGCCATGGAGGGAGCTATGGAAGGAGCCATGAAGGGAGCTATGGAGGGAGCCATGAAAGGTGTCCGGGAGGGAATCATGGAGGGAGCCATGAAGGGAGCCATGGAGGGAGCCATGGAGGGAATGCATGGAGGGAGCCATGGAGGGAGCCATGGAGGGAATGCATGGAGGGAGCCATGGAGGGTGTTCGGTAGGGAATCATGGAGGGAATCATGGAGGGAACCATGGAGTGTATTCGGTAGGAAGCCATGTAGGGAGCCATGTTTTAAGCATGTTATGCGCTCGACCGACGCGTATTTAGTAGGTAGCTGAGCATGTAGGGTGGAAGGTGCAATCTAGCTAGCCTAGTTTTAGCTTAGTTCCGGCCTATCTCTACCACCAACACGGGCCGCCTTCCCGAAATGCCGACGCACGATCCACTCCTTTTGACAATCCTTCAACATCTAGAAACAACCAAGACTCGTCGAACACTTAGGACGACACCGCTAGCAAGTTCTTCAATCGCTCAACATTATCTCATTCAGATATTTCACCTATTCATTGATCGTGCGACGTCACCGTTCTTTGAGGCCGTGGAGTTCCGCCGACGTTCTGCTTCAGCGCCGCTTTCCTTTGATCTTCACCTGAGCTTGATTTGTTGGGTCAACTATCGACGGATTCATCGCTTCGCGGGGATAATATCTTTCGCACCCGTCGCGCTGCACATATTGGCCGCTGTTCATCACGACTTTACGTATTCTTTACGCGTGTCCGGGAACCTTTATCTGCTCTCACAGGGTCACTTCCGCCGACACGTCACTCACAGACTGGCAGGGTATATCATATCTTCTCGGCTTCTTAATGATACTCTCATTACACGTACGAATTCTTCCTTCGTACCCATCAAGCGTTGACGTTCCTGCTCTGGCGCCATCTGAGTTCTAAATCGTTCGTCAATCAGGTCTGTCTCTATGTCTCGGCTGGAATCTTTGGCTTCACATCTGTGGTTCAGCTCTTTGCGACTTTATATCGGAACAGCGTGCCACGAGCAGTGATCATCAAGGCTGGCGACGGCTTCATAACAGGACCTCAAGGCTGATTATCAGGACAGTATATCAACTTATGAATTCTTTCTGCAAAGTCATCCGTTCATAGTGACGTCTTGCGAGGAAGGCGACTCTGGCCTTATTGGTCGACCCTCAGAAATGGTTCACCTTCAAACTTCAGCGGCTTGCCAGGTACGAAAGCGGATCCGATGCGAGCGATTTCCGTCTGGCATTGTTCACAGGTTCCCATGGGGCCAGCGTTCCTCTGGGGGAATTTGAAAGAGTTCTCTTCGGTCTTCGTCCCAATTGCCATACCTACGAGAACCGATGAGGCACCAGCGCAAGAGATTTTGAATCAAGCCTTGAAGGAAGATGCACTGAATGACAGCTACGTACGTAAATTGCAAATTTCATCCCGGGATTGATATCACTAACTCGTCTAGATCTTACGCATCTCCATCTACTACGCGTCCGAACTCATTGAGCGTGGCTCCTTAAATGAGGGCCAACATCGGCGAGTCTCTGCTCATAAGTGGACGGTGAATCTGGATGATGTTTTACGAGCTTAAGAGAGTATAAATCGAATACGTCAGACGCAATGCTTACAAAGATGGAAAAGGGAGGAGAATATTGGGATGAAGACACGCTTGTGGACGGAGTTCTTGAGTCTGGTGAAGCTGGCATCCGTGAAAAGAATGCTGAGCGGGCCAAAGAAGGGCGGTAAAATGCTTGTCATGGGTAAAACTCCTTGCCCGGTCGACCATGATGATTTACTGATGGACACCGAAGTTTCTGGATCTCAGGAAATTCGAGATGATTTGCGAAGGCTTGTGCGATGATATTTGAGCGTTACCCTCCGCATAGATAAATTTCAAGTATTCCACCCAGCCACGAATAGGGGTTTCCTTCGACAACGCGAGATCTTTTGGATGGTCAACGCATCGGCACTGTTGTAAGAGACTTCCGGTGTCAGTAGCAAGTGTGTTTCTGAATTTACTTCTACCTCCCTTTTGAGTGATGAGCCCCTCGACACCATCAAGGTCTCCCGTTGTGATAGTGTCTGAAAGTTCGACATATTGGTTAGGGAAAGACCCACAATAAGCACATTGAAGTGTAAGGATCATAACGTGATATATCTCGTCCTTCTCATCTACCTCAGGCGGACTAAACATATTTGCTCCGGTAAGTCCCCACATTATCTACGCACAAGATCAGGAGACTTGTCTCATGCGTTCACAGTTGGTCGGTTGCCACTTACTAGCGTACCGAGAGCCCTGATGCGCGATAGGTAGGATGAGTAAAGGGGGGTTGTAGTCGGCTCTATTCTGACGGAATCACCCAAGTCGATAAGTTTGATCCTGCTGAATGCACCATGCTAGTCGGTTGATATCTATAGTCCGGCTTTGATAAAACCATGGTAGGCGGAGAACTCATGGAGAGGTTCGGATTCATAACATACCCGTATGTGCCCATGTTCTTCTCATGCATTGTCGCCAGTCCCTTAAGCACGACCCTGGTCACCCTTTTGACCTCCTCTTCCTCGAGCTTCTACTGTACATTGTGGAGGTTGCCGGCAAGGTATTCATATACCACGATCTTCTGATCCGGGGTCATATTCACTACTTGTCGAAAGGAGCCGTGGCCACGAAGGTATCCGTCAAGGGCCTTCGGCGTGGCTGTTATGGGCTCTTTTGAGAATTGCACGTTGTTGATCATTGCTATCGCACATCAGCAAGGACGTCAAGACAACCCCAGCTCGTACCTTTGTCCAAGCCAGACATTTGGACAGTCATTTCTAATCAGCCGGAGGACTGTGTACGAGTGAGTACGTTACTTTTCGCCAAGTGCCACGAAGAACGAGATTAGGCTGCAGAAAAGACATGGCAGCTACGCTTCAGAAACTTGAAGAAGCTGGAGCTGCAAGATGAGGGAAATTCCATAAGTCTGACAGTGAGGAAACGCATGGGAGGGCTGGGCTTCTAGCTTAATGATAGTTGTTCTTCTGCCCCATACTCGCAAGTCTTCAAGGAATGCCCGGTCAGCACGCCACAGACACAAACAAGGCAGACTGGCTTGTGTAGACAAAGTTTGGTGACGATCGTATAGTTTCATGTATGATGGATTGATTGATAGCTATTCCATAGGTCTGAATAGGGGTAGCCACCCATATAAACCCTGCTTTCCATTCCAACCCTGTTTTACATATTAATTACTCATCCGCCTATCTGAGTAGGCCGCGCGGTTCCTGCTCCACTTCTGCCTCCGCCTCCCCCCGAGAAAGCTTCGCATTCCATCAGTGCCTTTCTTTAGTGTGAAGCGAAAGTGACTACCCCTTCTAACGTTTCGACCTGTGGCCCACATCACGGGGTTCATTTTGATCTGAATACCAGTTGAGTAATGACTTGCCATCTTCACTCTTTAAGACGTTCCATACTTCCAAATTGGCCAAGAAGACGTCCCTGTGTCACGAATTGTACTGATGCTTTTGCCAATGCCGGCGTACTAAGTATTCGACTAAGTTCTTGAACCCCAGATTTCCTCCATATGGTCATCGATCGAATGCGTTGATTGAATAGGCAGTCGAGCAAAATGTGCTTCACTGTTTGTCTGCCCCATCCACATGGGCATTCGCCTGAACCGGCCCTTCTGATACTGAATAGATAGTCTCTAAAGCCTATCTTCTTCGTTCGAAGTTGAGTTAGCGCGAAGCTTAGGGCTCGGTGAAGTCCCGCATGCAGACGAAGGACTGCTTGTGCCGGATCAGTTTCTTGGTTTCCGTCCTACCCTCTTGCCACTGGGTCGCCCATCCCTCATCTATTCTCTTTCTGAGCATCATCTAGCGGAGTGCCGCGAAGGGAATAGCCATTGCAGGTGGAATGGGCGGTGACCATGGATGTTCTCTCCGCCCCGTTGCCTGCTTCGCCGCCCTATCTGCCATTTCATTGCCCAGCACCCCCGTATGGGCCGGAATCCAGTGGACCGTCACCTCAATGCCCCTCCATCAAAGAAGATCCATCTTGATGGCAATGACCCGCACCCACTTGGCTGCCTGGCTCTGCCGAGGAGGTGATTGCCGATTGATGTCCGTAAATATAATCAGCGATGTTTTGTGGAGGTGGCAACCATGCAGTTCGGCCGCGTACACGATGGCTGTTGACTCATTTCCCAACAGAAATTTCAAATCTACTCCTAGGTCTGGTATCACTGCCGCCGCCCCAGCTTGCCGTCTGTATAGACGATGAGGTGATTCGAGTTCTTGATGATGTTGTCGTGTTCTTCGAGGGCGGTGTTCTTGTCCATCGCTATTCTATATCTCGCGGGTATCCTCCACGGAGGGGCGTACTTCTGGACAAAGAGTTGAGATGGATTCCCCATTTTAGAAGGGTGCGACGCAGGCACTAAATGTACTCAGCAGTCTGGGCGGCTCAATATGGGGGCCAAGTCTACTGAATATGCGCAAAATTTATCGAGCTTGCATAGCCCCAAGAATGCTATACGCATGCTCACTCTGGTACAGTCCTGGCGGAGGATTTGGTACTGTGGGCCTGGAAAATGTAGTGCTCAATACACGACCTCCCTACAAAGAAGAGCAGCACAGGTGATAGCCAGGGCATTCAGAAGCACGAGCGGACCGGCATTAGATGTGGAGCTGCATCTACTACCCGTTAAGCACATGCTGGAAAAGGCCCTCGGGGAGACACTCTCACGCCTGAGGACAAGCCGAGTATATTATCAGATAGTGGAAGCAAGACGAGAGTCACGGGCGACAGAAGATAACTTCAGATACTGGAGCCCGCTTCGGAAGCTGGAGGAAAGGTACGATGCACATGGCTGGCTGGACCGAGAGACGTTGAAATCAATGGTCTTCGGTTGCCCTTCGTGCTCTTTTAGGCTGTCTGAAGTGTATTGACTGGATCTTGGCTTGCGTGTTTTCTGGACCATGAGCCTTCACTTCCCCCGAATATGTTCTCGATTCTCCTGCAATTGCTTCCCCCGACTGTCCGATGACCACTTTCGCGATGTCGTCTATGTACCCGAGTTGCGCTTGAATCCCCGTTCTCCTCCATCAGATCCGCGTTGTAGAATAGATATAGTATGGGTGAGATAGGTGAGAAGGTATCTGAGGTGAATTCTGGTAGAGAAATAATGGTTCTTCGGTCCGATAGAAAGCTGAGGCTGAGTATCCAGTCTGCCATGTTGCCGAGATTATGCAGAAGTCTCACATGGGACACATTATCAAATGCCACTGTTACATTCAGTAGCAGCACCGTTGCCACCTAGTAGTGCGTGCTCCGTTCCCCAGGTTCTTCTTCCTCCCATTTGCCTTCGAGGAAGCATCTTGAACTCCTCCGCCGCAAAGCTTATTCATGTGGCCATTATCTTCTCTAATGCCTTGCCCACCGTGTGTTGAGTAGCGCTATTGGTCTGTACGATTTTGGTTGAGTGTAGTGGCTTGCGAACAGCGTTATGGATTCTCTGAAAAATTTCGGGAGATACCCCAGCGTCCAGCATGCATTGAACAGAGGAAGAAGTAGAGGTAGTAGCAGTGTTAGAGTCAGTTTCAGTATACCGTTCGGCGCTACCGGGCACGGCCAATCGTCTATCTCGCCACTTCCATTAGCTAAGTGGCTCTTTATTCAGAAGACATAAGAAAAGCTGCCCCACCGTTCAGAAAAAGAACCAAACACCAAAAAAACAATCCCTCCAATCCTTACCTACGACGAAGCCAGCCTCTTGTCCGCTTTTCGGCCTGGAAACGTTGGGATAAGAAGCTGACAACAATGCTCCGACTCAGTGGCAATACAAAATCCTCCTTCAAGACGTCCGTTGATCGACTCGTTTGACACAGGTATTGCTATGGCAACAATACGGGATGAGTTGAGAGCACACAGCAGGCGCGCCATATTGTACGTGAAGCCCTTGCTGCCGCGGGTATATTAGATCGCAATGCCATACTCTGGCTCCTTCACGGAATCCCTACGAGTTTCTGCCTTGTCGGAATGCGGTGGAGGGACGTCAGGCCACCTACTTTCGACTCACCGCATAGGCAATGACCTCTTCTCGGAATTCGCCCTTGGAAAAGAGAAATCCCCCGTCTTCGACATCTACCCCACTTCTAACCTCCGCAGCTGTGGCGCCGACCGTCCCCCCGAATCCGGCCCTGGCGTCCACTTCACCATCACGACCGAGCCCGACGACGACCCCTAATCCGCCGACGACCATCGACATGTCCATTCCCATCTATCCACTCTCCCCATTGCGCCGATCACGCCTGCACAATTTCTCACCTAATAGTGCACACTTCTCCACCCATCTACGCTTCCCAGATGGCAAAGCTCCAGACCAAGAAGATGCACGTTCCCGAACTATCCCGTCGTCCGCGGCTTGCACATCGACTCCATCGCTAAACACCCATTGTAATAGGCCGGCGTTATTGCTTTGGCAAAAGTTGGCGTTTACTGCACGGAAGTTGAACTCCTCGTCCTCTTCCACCGACACTGCTTTTCTGCGACATAACCGTTCCTGCAGTTCCTTCTTGGCGACCTTCGTGACCTTGACGGCTCGTCCGACGACCTTGACTTTCTCGCCTTCGGCCCATTAGAGGGCTTGGAACTTGTCGCCAAAGCAAAGAGCCCTCTTAGTCGAGCAGGGCAGATAATCGAGCGAGATTTTTGGTAGGGCTCGATCTCACGGTTTCGAGGTTTGCTCAAGCAGCTAGGATCCGTGGTCGAGGCGAATTGTATGAGGGAGGGAGAGAGGCAGACCGAAAAGACTAGGTTGTAAATCGATCTTTCTATTTTCCCCTATGCTAGATCTTCTTCCTCATATCTAAATTTGCCACCTTTCATCTCATCGCCTATCCGCCTTCGCCTTCCTATCCAGAAGCCTCCCATCGCCCAATTCTTCTTTTAGCTGTGTAACGGTCGTAATTCCTGTGGCCGGGATCAGGCACCTCGCGCATTGTGCGCATCAGCGTAGGTTCCAGCGATGAGCCAAGGCGAAGCTACAGGGCAAAGGCCATTATTCTCGCAGAGTCTTGTTGAGATATTTGAGCACTCAGCCTTCTCGTCCCCCATTTCACCTTTTTCACCATCATCGTTCCGCAATCCGCATCATGGTCCTCATCCTGCGGTATAAATATGTTATGAACTGTATGGTTTGTTGCTCTGTGAGAAGAAAATCGAATTCTGGGGCGCTTTCAATCGGTTGCTTGCCATCTCGCCATTGTGCAGAAAAGCTGCTCTTCTAGGATGATTCCGAAAGAGCCTAGGCAGGCGTTCGCGAGGTATTCGTACGTAGTGGTAGTAGGGAAGAATTCATGCAAGATAGCCGTCAGTGCTTCGTGAATGTCGTGCTCTCAGCGCCTAAGTTCGGGAATTATATGTAGTTCTAGAACCTTAATTTTCAGCCGCATCGCTCTAACTAATCACTTCAATTGAAGATTTTTTACTTATTCTTTTTATTTCTTTTATTTCTTCATTTTAGGCTGGCAAGACTCTCACCTCCACGTGGTGCCGGCTGGGAACCTGATAACAATTGGTTATTCTTATCAGAGCTAAGAAGAGTCACGAACCCGACGATACACAGCCGAAGACGCCTATTAACGATCTTTATCGAGCGATGTGCGACTGTTACAACGATCATCGAAGCCACCGAGTCAAGGGGCAAGATACTGCGTCCTCACCACACGGCTTATATACCTCAATGCCGAAGTTCTATCGATAGGGACTCTCAGCGATCTTCGACGGTTAAGCTCTCGAGGCTTATTCGACTGCGTTTCGTTCAAATCACTGTTCTGTTGGGAAAGAGACTTTGCCAATAAACACACTATATGGGCTATAGGGTGGCCTTCGGTAGGAGTTTGGCTCTTGGATCCAGCGCCCACTACGATGGAAGGTATACAAGTTGATTGGAAAGTTGGAATGCTCAGGAAGAGGGGGAATCAAGACTTAACGATGTGTCGTTTGAGAGCCAGGGACTGTGCAGGACTGGATCCAATTGTCAGTCTCCCTCATACGCCTCTATACCTAGAGACATCGATGCATTTCTACGGTTTAGAGTTTCCACCGGGAGAAAACCGGTGGTTTTTCGTTTCCGTGGGGCTATTCTACAAAGGCCAGCTGTCCTGGAGTACTGAAGGAGGGGGTACGAATAGGAGGAATCTCGTGTATTGAGGACCTGTCTTGAGGATGGTACAGTTCGGTGGCGATTGTATAATCTGTGGGTAACCAGGCCTACATATTTAGCAAGTGTCTATTGTAGCTTTATAGCTTCGCACTCGAGTCAATAAAAGAACTATTATTACTATTATTTCTTCATTTTAATGTGCTTATGGAGCCAAAGGCTATGAAGCATAGCATACTATCTATGTATATAGATACACATAGAGTCGTACCGACGATGTATGTTGTACGGAAAAGCTCTCTGCGTGAAACAGGCTTCTGGAGCTAAAAAACCACACGCTTGAATTCACTTTCCATACCCAGTCAGATAAGCTCAAGGAAATCTTGCTACAAGCAGCCGAATCAAAATCCTAGACAGTATACACCTAGCTGACAGAGCTAGGTGGGCTTTTGATCTATGTATGTGGAAGCTGGCCACTTCGACGTGGGCTTTCGTTCGCTGTTTGGCCACATGGTCATCTAGTCATGTGAATTTGTTGTTTGTGAGCATCTCGACGCGATGCTCGATCTCAATCGAGGTGTCGATTTCGCTGTTTGGTAACCTCTAGGCTCTTCTGTAACTAGAAAGAAGGTTCGCAGCCAGCACCGTGTACAGGTGCATTCCATCGCTGGCCCTTCAATTGAAGACTTTACTGACGACTTCTTGCTCAGATTTAGCAGCGCCACCATACGCAAAACATGATTGACTGATCTTGAGCGGTTGAACGTGTATGTGAAAGCCTCTACCCTGCTTCATTCAGTCTTACGGATCGGTGTGATATTGAATCACAAACCAAAAAACGCCAAAACTCCACAAACCTTGAAAAAGGCCGAGCTCTAGGGGAAAGGTCCCAGGATGTTGGTTAATGGCAACACAGGAGGACATGTTCAATCCAAGCGCCGTTAGGGCAAACAGCATTCACGACAGAAATTGACTTCTTGGACGCAATCGTAGCTTTTGAGACTACAACTCAACAGCAGACGAACATAATACAGTTGAGGCTTTTAACGAGTTCGATATCACGGACTCGCCATCACGATGGAAGGGTCTTCGGAAATTTATCGCCAAGGCTTCCGATATTACTGTACGCCCAAAGCTTCCAGGGCTCGCCGCCAAATTCATTGGGCTTGGCACAGCCGCAAAGTAAGGCAAGGGTGAATAATGGCCATAGGAAGATCGCCGGACATAAGAAATGGGCCGCGGTACTCTTTGCAATCCGCCATTGGCTTCCAGCCTTCGTCGAATGCGGCCTCGTCATGTATAAATTTTACAACGTACTCAGTGGCATTCAAAAGACCTTCATTCGCCGAGGACAACGGCATCGCTTAGACAAATCGTCATATTGACGGCGGCATTCGACGGAAGTGCAGTGGACTTCCGCCAGATTCTTATGGTGCTGCTTAACCCAGCATGCTCACATCACCACAAGACTAAAACCAAGACCGGTGTCAAATTCAATGGCGTTACACTACTGTTCCTCTCATTTGATTCCTATTTCCCTTGCCGATTTGGCAACCTTTTCCACACGTTATATAAAGCATTGTGCCGTTTCACTTGACCTTAACCATACTTATAACAGATGGCACGAATTTTGACCCCATATTTCAAGGTCCTGGTGGCTGCAGATCTGAAGGAATGACGAGGGGAGGGCGATTGAAGAAGTGGTGAGGATGAGAACTCGGATAAGTGATGAGGGTAATAGTGTGGGGGATGTGACGGGCTTTGCATTGCGCCTGGTAGGCAGTTTGATCAAAACACTCCGGCTTATTACTGACAATGTCCAGGTGATTTTAAACGCTTCACCGATGGTGCCGATTCGACGTCGTACTCCACCTGGCCGAAGCGAGTTTACAACAGCGAGAGCCAATGTGACAAGCCCACAGACAATTTAAAGGAGACCAAGAATGATGAAGAAGGCCCTAAGCGAATACCTTTATTCTGATGCAAGTCACCATATGACTGTTGACAGGGAAACGAGGTTTACGCCTTTGAAAGGAGATCTTCTTCAGGAGTCCCCCTGGACGTCGCCCTCGTAATCCTACATTGAAGGTAATGGCTTCGAAGCCAGTGAGGAAGAGGTCTAAGCCTAATCTGGTGACGGCAGCAACATTGAATGAAAGGGAGTCTCAACAAAAGAGGCTTATTGAATCGGCTTTCGTAATAGAATAAATTGTTATATTTGAGCCACTATTCCGTATATAGGTACTTCTATTTGGGTGCAGACACCACCTAATTTAATGTATATTAAGGTTTAGCGAAAGTGACGCTAGAACTACCCGTAATGTGCGCTGCGATTTGGGTAAGCGCGAATATTCTTCGCCAAAAACGTACGAGAGTACACAGTTGCGTGAGTAAGTTACATGTCTATGCAAAAATCAGATGGACTTTTATTTACGAACTGAGTTGAGGGAAGCGACCACAAAGGATCTGGATTCTCTTACCAATATACAGATGGCAGCCTTTCCCGATGATCCTCAATGGAATTATCGATTCCCGCGCCGAGAACAATATCCTGGCGATACAGAGACATATACGAAACTGAGATTCGAGTCGTTCCTGAACGACGATCGCTATCGTGTTGTACTTGCAGAAATCTGTAGGACTGAAGATGGGAAGACTATGTGGCCAGTCGCCTTTGCTGTGTGGGAAGATCGGCAGAGAGCGCCAATGGCCGTGGCTCCTAGCACTGACAGTGATCAAAGAAGACGCGACGCAAACCGACTTCACATGAAAGTCTTCCGCGAGACTCTTACGAACGCCAGGAAACGACTATTTGATGATCATCGCTTTCGATACATACAGCTGCTGATCTTGGGGACTCATCCCGACCATCGAAAACAAGGTTTAGGATCATTACTATGTGAACAGGGCATGGATTTAGCAAAAGACAAAAATGCTTATGTGTCAGTATTTGGAAGTCCAATGGGCAAGAAGTTGTACGCATCCTTGGGGTTCCGCGAGCTTGAAACCATAGAAGTGCGAGCATCTGGTGAGGAACAGACGCTCTCCATCTCAGCCATGATCTACCAGGGTCTGGATGAAGCAAAGGCTCTCATCTCCGAACCTCATCATATATAGAAGTCAGAAGGACCGTGGTGGTGACAACGCATTGGTGAAGTGAAGGCTGGGGATTGAATGACGGCAGGCTTGATGGTGGTGGGTAAATAAGATGGACTATTCTACGAGGCGTTCGGTCAGGTTTGATTCGTGGAGATCGACGACGATTCGGCTGGAAGATCTCCGAATGTACATTCAAAATTGTACAGTAAGAGAACAAAGAAGGGAAAACAGAAATCATTGAAGGTTGAGCAACTCTTGTGGGTTGGGTGTAGCTAAAGAGAGGTCTTACGAAGCTTTGGAAGACAGCGTAATTCGCAATGAGTAATGATATATAGTCCATCTTCTATCAACCAATACCAGCGAGCAGCCTAAAGTCACCAATTCAAACAATGCTGGCGGGAAACACACGACCTTAGAGCGCGACTGGGAGTAGTCTGAATCAGTATAATTTATCAGTTGGTCGTTTTCGTGTAATGTCTTTCGGAGGCACCATGCTAGGGGATGGTAATCTTCGCCTTCATGTTGCGGTTCAGCTTCAAGGCGTCATCGCCGCGCATGTCGGTTAATGATCGAATTGAACGCTTTGAAGTCGTCTAGATCACAGCTTCCATCAGAGCTGTTCGGCCTTCGCGGTTTTGGTGATCAGTCAGAGCCCGTCTCTACTAACAGGTTCAGAATGTCGTCGTGCCCCTCCATGGCAGTGTTCGTAAGAGCGGTATTGCCTGTTTCATCGGTGTACGACATCAGTTGTTGCAATGAAAACTTTGCAGTTCTCAAGAAACGTTGGAGCTCTAGGACATCGTTGTTGAGGTAGTTCATGGTGCTCGAGGAAAATAGCCATTTTGGGCTTTCAATTTCGCTTGAGGAAAGAGGACTCTAGCCAGAGGCAGGCTTGGCCGTCCATGGGGACTGTGCAAAGAGGGTAACGATCACTCAGATAGCGGTCCAGCTTCTGAACTACAGAAAATATGGGAAATCTTCGAGTCAACGTTCATCCCGTTTCTAGGTTCGAAAAGTACAATAAAAGCGTGATGATGCTATCGTCGAATAAGCTCAGTTTAGAGTCGACTTAAAGGGCAACGAGAGGCCGGGAGGTCAAGAACACTAATTCTGTTTACAGCCAACACGTCATTTATTGTTCCTAGGGTTGAAGACTTTTGCCAGCCACCATGACGTTCTATTCTCACGTCGGACGCGGGTGACAAAAAAGCACATGGGACAGGGGAGACAACGACAAAAACTTCCTATCGAAGCAAGCGTGCTAGCGGTATCATCCTAAACCGTGCCAGTCGCTGCCATGAAGTACTAACCCTGATCGAGAATTTCCCAAGCCCGTTTATACTTCAGTACCATGTTCTGCCAGTGTGAGAGTGCCTATGCAACCGAGCCTGAATGGATGGAATCATTGCTTGCTTATGTCTACCAATCAGACTCCCTTTTTTTTTTTGTACCGGCTTTAGATCGGGTTCCAATATCTATCTCGTTTTCTTGAACTATCGGGAACTCTTTCGTCTCCACGGCAATACCTACAACAACCACCCACACCAACCCTTCGCCTTTACTTCATCCCAATCTCAAACCCTCTTCGGAGTTCATGAGCCTCTGCCCCTCTTCGCATCACCAAAGCTGCCACTCGCAGCATAAATGGTCCTCGATACAGCTTACGGCTCCTGGCGTGTCTCTTCAGGGAATATTCTGCGTATGGCCGAGCTGGGCCTCCTGGGTCACGAGGAGTCGTCTCAACTCAGCCCGATAATGGGAAAGGTCCTTCGTAACGGATACAAATCGTGATCTTACAGCCAATCAGAATATAACAGTGATATCTTGCAACCAGGCGAGTCAGATAGACGATTCAACTGTGCGCAGGTGACCCGAAGGTTACCGTCTCAGCTGTTACGTGCTGATGTTTTCGGGCGATAAGGGGCGTTGATGGGAGCTTCGAATGGAACTCCAGTGGTTGACAAACATGAATGCGCTTTTTTGCAGATCCTCCTTTGGCTCCATGGCTGTGGAACGGTGCATCCTTCGCCCACCTGTAAGGGGGCGGGGGCCCGTATGTATAGGTCACGTAATCTGGGGGTTAGGACGGCCGTGGTTGCATTGAGCTGTCAGTGACTCATTCGGGGGATTCACCGGCTGGCTTAGGGGGCTGCCAATACACTTCGGAATCTCATCAGCATCCATCAGACTACACCATGAGATCCGCGGCATTGATCGGGTTGAGAGGCAGCTGACGTTGCCTTACATTCGAACGTGGTTTACGCTGTGGCTATAAATACAGACTGATACCCTCAAGCCATCCTTTCCCAGCCTCATATCTTTGGGAACATGCGTAAGCCATCCATGCCCTCTGCTGGAGTTGTGGCTTACAGATTTGCG
>JAABUY010000740.1_pt1 | contig 52822 bp, 58 predicted proteins | sample 5560271 | NCBI WGS metagenome assembly JAABUY01 (sample SAMN10711886, study PRJNA513374) | rock metagenome | isolation source: Antarctica rocks | place: Antarctica: Victoria Land, University Valley | reverse complement strand
GCAGGTGTCGCGCGGGGTCAAGCGCAAGATGAGCGGCTATCCATTGCGCCCGCGCACGCATCAGCCGACCACGCGCATCGACTTCAGCGCCGCCATCCGGATCGCAAAGTGAACGGTATTGGGTTTAGAGTCGTTTGACCGGCCTCACTTGACGACTTGGATGACCTCAAAGCCCTCGAACTCGGGATGGCCGAGATAGAGCGGAGCGTCGCCCTGTCCGGCGCTGCCGGCATTGCGATGCGCCGCACGGAAGGCTTCCGACCGAGTCCAACCTTCGAAGGCCGCGTGATCCGACCAGATCGTGTGGCTTGAATACAGCACGTGGTCCTCGCGCTGCGGGCCGCGCAGCAAATGGAACTCTACGAAGCCGGGCACCCCATTCAGGTGCGAGTCGCGGCTCGTCCAAAGATGCTCGAACGCCGCCTCCGATCCCGGGGCCACCTTGAAGCGGTTCATGGCGATATACATGCTGAGTCGGCTCCTTTGTCGTGACGGTATACCATTCAGGGTGGTGACGCGCCGGTTGTTGGCAAGCGATCCACGGCGACCTAGCCCGCCGCCTCCAGAGCCTCTTCCGCCATCATCCATGCGCCTTCGGCTGCGGCGAGCTCACGCGCGACCGCGGCCAGGCGTTGATTGGCTTCCGTCACGGCCTGCGACTGGCCCGGCGCATATAGGGCCGGATCGGCGAGCCGCGCCTCGATGCGGGCGCGCTCGGCTTCCAGCTTGGCGATGCGCGCCTCGGCGTCGCGGGCCTGGCGGCGCAAGGGTGCCAACTGCACCCGCGCCTCCGCCCGCTCCCGCCGTTCATCCCGGCGGTTCGGCGCCGTGTCCGCTTTCGCTGCCGGCCGCGCGCGCTCGACCAGCAGCGCGCGGTAGTCGTCCATGTCGCCCTCATACGGCCGCACCGTGCCGTCGCCGACCAGCCAGAGCCGGTCCGCCACCAGCTCCACCAAGTGCGGATCGTGGGTGATCAGCAGCACGGCACCCTGGAAGTCCGCCAGCGCGCGGACCAGCGCTTCCCGCGCGTCGATGTCCAGGTGGTTCGTCGGCTCGTCGAGGATCAGCAATTGCGGGGCGTCCCGGGTGGCGAGCGCCAGCAGCAGCCGGGCCTTTTCGCCGCCCGACAGGCTGCCGACCGGGGTGTCCGCCCGGTCCGCGTCCAGGCCGAACCGCGCGAGCTGGCTGCGCACCTGCGGCGGCAAGGCGCGGGGCAGGGCGCGGGCCATGTGGTGCACCGGCGTCTCATCCAGCACCAGCTCGTCGGTTTGGTGCTGCGCGAAGTAGCCGACCCGCAGCTTCGGGCTGCGCCGGATCGTGCCGGCCAGAGGTTCGAGCCGGCCGGCGAGCAGTTTTGCCAACGTGCTCTTGCCGTTGCCGTTGGCGCCCAGCAGGGCGATGCGGTCGTCCATGTCGACGCTGAGGGAAAGCCCGGTCAGCACCCGCGTGGTCCCGTAGCCGGCGGCCACGCGGTCCAGCACCAGGATCGGCGGGCTGAGCCGCGCCGGCTCCGGGAAGTCGAACCGTGTGGGTGCGGCCTCGACCACGGTGTCCAGCACGGGCAATTTCTCCAGCGCCTTGATGCGCGCCTGCGCCTGCCGGGCCTTGGTCGCCTTGGCGCGGAAGCGGTCGACGAAGCTCTGCATATGCGCGCGCTGGGCGGCGATGCGCTCGGCGGCGCGGCTGGTCTGCATGGCGTGCTCGGTGCGGATGCGCACGAACTCGTCGTAGCCGCCGGGCGTCAGGCTGAGCTTGCGCTGGTCGAGATGGGCGATGCCCTGCACGGCGCGGTCCAGCAGGCCGCGGTCGTGCGAGACGATCAGGCAAGCGCCGGGGAAGCGGGCCAGCCAGGTCTCGAGCCACAACGTCGCTTCAAGGTCCAGATGGTTGGTCGGCTCGTCGAGCAGCAGCAGGTCGGGGGCGGCAAACAGCGCAGCGGCCAGCGCCACCCGCATGCGCCAGCCGCCGGAGAAGCTATCGACCGGGCGCGCCTGCGCCGCCGCGTCGAAACCCAGCCCGGCCAGGATCGCTGCCGCCCGCGCCGGTGCGGCGTCGGCGCCGATGGCGCGCAGCCGCTCGTGCACCTCAGCCAGGCGCAGCGGCGGGGCGGCGTCGAGTTCCGCCAGCAGCGCCAGGCGTTCCGTGTCGGCCAGCAGCACGGTGTCGAGCAGGTTGGCGTCGCCGCTGGGGGCTTCCTGGCGGACCTGGGCCATGCGGGCGCGGCTGTTGAAGGTGATCTCGCCGCCGTCGATCGGCAGCTCGCCCGAGATGGCTTTTAACAACGTGCTCTTGCCGGCGCCGTTGCGGCCCACGAGGCCGATACGCCGGCCGGGATCGACGCGCAGCTCCGCCTGATCCAACAGGGTGCGGCCGGCCATGCGCAGGGTGACGCGGTCGAGGGTCAGCAGGCTCATGCCAGGGATGTAGGCGCAGCGGCCGGGTCAGGGAAGCCCGGCGCAGCTTGCCCCCGCGCACCTTGCCCCGGGCACCTTGCTCAATAAGGGGCATTGGCCTAAACGCGCGGCGAACGTTGATAGGGAATTCCCATGGCCACCGAGCGCACGCTGTCGATCCTCAAGCCGGACGCCACCCGACGCAACCTGACGGGCAAGATCAACGCCGTGTTCGAGCAGGCGGGCCTGCGCATCATCGCGCAGAAGCGGCTGCAGCTTTCGCAGGCGCAGGCGGAGGCGTTCTATGGCGCGCACCGCGAGCGCGGCTTCTTCAAGGATCTGGTTGGCTTCATGGTGAGCGGCCCGGTCGTGGTTCAGGTGCTGGAGGGCGAGGACGCCATCGCGCAGAACCGCAAGCTGATGGGCGCCACCAACCCGGTCAACGCCGACGAGGGCACCATACGCAAGCTGTTCGCCGAAAGCATCGAGGCCAACAGCGTCCATGGCTCCGACAGTCCCGAGGCGGCGACGCAGGAGATCGGCTTTTTCTTTGCGGGCACCGAGATCGTCGGCTGATCTTTATGCGTCGTGCTGGGCGCCGTGCCGGAAGCGTGTTCCTGGCGGCTATGCTCACCGCTTGCGGCTCGCCTGCTCCGCCGATCGTGCTGCGGCCGCCCGCTGCCAGCCTGACGCCAGGCGCAGTGGACGGCCGCTACCGCAGCACCGTCCGGCTGGTCCGCGCCGCCGGCCCATATTGCACTCGCAGCGGCGCCCGCGTGCTAGAGATCTCCGGCAGCACTATTTCGCTAAGCTATAACGTCGCCCCCCGCCAGCGTGTCTCACTCACTGCGCAGGTTGCGTCCGACGGTCGCATCCAGGCCAGCGACGGCGAGGGCACGATGGACGGCCAGGTCGCCAACGGCCGCCTGGAGATCACGGTCGCCAGCCGCCAATGCGAGCACCGCTGGACGCTCGTTCGGGTGGACTGACGAACCCGCGCTCGGCCGGTTCCCGTCCGTCACGCCACGAAGATCAGCAGGCCGATCAGCAGGACTGTTACCGCGACCACCGCGCCCATCGTGAAGGTGGTAAAGCGCGACCAGAAGATCTGCCGGTCGGCGATGAAGGCCTCGTTGATGTTCGGCATCGGGGTACTCTGATTGGTCTCGGGAACGTCCATGATGTCCTCAGATTGCGACGGTTGCAGCCGTTCTACGGCGTGGCGGGCAGAGGCGGCAAGGGCGAGGCCAGGGCGGCGGCCGGGTCGTAGGCGCCGGGGAGGCCGGCGGTGCGCAGACGAAGCGCTTCCGGGTAGATGCGGTGCTCCTGCGCCAGCACCCGGGCGGCCAACGCTGCCGCGGTATCGCCGGGGAGCACAGGGACCGCGGCCTGGGCGAGGATGGGGCCGGCGTCCATCTGCTCCGTCACCAGATGCACCGTGCAGCCGTGCAGCTTCACGCCTGCAGCGAGGGCGCGGGCGTGGGTGTCAAGGCCGGGGAACGCCGGCAACAGGCTCGGGTGCACGTTCAGCATGCGGCCCGCCCATGCGCCGACTAGGAACGGCGTGAGCAGCCGCATGTAGCCGGCCAGGCATACCAGATCGATCCGGTGTTCCAGCAGTGCCGCTTGGATGGCGGCCTCGTGGGCGGCGCGGTCGCGGGCGAAACGGCGGTGGTCGATGCAGTGCGCCGCTATGCCGTGCTGCGCCGCCAATTCCAGGCCCGCAGCGTCGGGTCGGTTGGACAGCACGAGTGCAATATCGGCGGGGTAGCCGGGCGCCTCGGCGGCGTTCAGCAGCGCGCCGAGATTGCTGCCGCGCCCGCTGATAAGGACGGCGACCCGGGCTGGGGTCATGCCAGCCAGTCGGCCGGCGTGCGTATCGTTGCCGCAGCCGGGCCGCCGCTGGCCTCGATCCGGCCGATCGTGAATGAGGCCTCCCCGTGTTCCGCGAGCAGCGCCGCGGCGGCGGCGGCGTCGCTCACCACCAGCGCCATGCCGACGCCGCAGTTGAACACGCGCAGCATCTCGTCCGCCGTGACGCCGCCGGTGCGCGCCAGCCAGCGGAATACCGGGGGCAGCGGCCAGCCGCCCGCGTCCAGCGCGGCGCGCGTGCCGTCCGGCAGCATACGCGGCGCGTTGCCGGGCAGGCCGCCGCCGGTGATGTGCGCAGCCGCCCGCAGCAGCCCGGCGCGATGCAGCGCCAGCATCGGCTTCACATAGATGCGCGTCGGCTGCATCAGCGCCTCGCCGAGTGTCTCGCCGGGCGCCCAGGGCGCAGGCGCGTCCCAGGCGAGGCCGCTGATCTCCACGATGCGGCGCACGAGGGAGAACCCGTTGCTGTGCACGCCGCTGCTGGCCAGGCCCAATACGGCGTCGCCGGGCGTGACGCCTGCCGGCAGCAGCGCATCCCGCTCCGCCGCACCCACGCTGAACCCGGCCAGGTCGTAGTCGCCCGCGGCATACAGGCCCGGCATCTCCGCCGTTTCGCCGCCCACCAGGGCGCAGCCGGCCTGCCGGCAGCCGTCGGCGATGCCTGCGACCACCCGTGACGCCTGGTCGACCGAAAGGGCGCCGGTTGCGAAATAATCCAGGAAGAACAGCGGCTCGGCGCCCTGCACGACCAGGTCGTTCACGCACATGGCCACGAGGTCGATGCCCACCGTGTCATGGCGGCTGGTGTCGATGGCGATCTTGAGCTTGGTGCCGACGCCGTCCGTCGTGCTGACCAGCACCGGGTCGCGGAACCCGGCGGCGCGCAGGTCGAACAATGCGCCGAACCCGCCGAGGCCGCCCATCACGCCAGCGCGCGAGGTGGCGCGGGCCAGCGGCTTGATCCGGTCCACCAGCGCGTCGCCCGTCGCAATATCGACACCTGCGTCGCGGTAAGTCACGCCGTTGCGGGCGGGGAGGTCGGTCATGCTGAGGGTCCTGTGACGGCGCGGGCTGGATGCGGTAATAGCCGGGGATGACGGGGCGGGACAGTGGCGGCGACACTACGCCCGTGCGCAGGGCGCACGACACTACGCCCGTGCGTAGGGCGCACGATACTATAGCGGCTGGGCGCGGCGCGCATGACGTTGTGAACCTGCCCAATATCATCACCTTTGGCCGGCTGTGCGCCGTGCCGCTCGCGGTGTGGCTGGTGCTGCGGCAGCAGACGGCGCTCGCATTCGGACTGTTTGCGCTGGCGGGCGTGTCGGACGCCGTCGATGGCTGGCTCGCCCGGCGTCGCGGCGGCACTGCGCTCGGCGCCATGCTCGACCCGATGGCCGACAAGGCGCTGCTGGTGTGCATGTTCGTGACGCTCGCCGCCATCCGGGTGCTGCCGGATTGGCTGGCCATCCTCGTGGTGTTCCGTGACGTGGTGATCATCGGCGGGATCATGGTGATGTGGCAGCTTTCCATGCCGGTGCGCATCAAGCCGATGCTGTTCTCGAAGCTCAACACGGCGCTCCAACTCTTGCTGGTCGGCGTGGTATTGTTCCTTGAAGGGTTCGGGCTGCAGGCGCCGTGGCTGCGCATCGTGCTGATCTGGATGGTGGCTGCCACGACGCTCGGGTCCGGCGCCGCCTATGTGTGGAAGGCGGCGCGCCAACGATGAATGGGACGGCGATGAAAGCATGGCGATGAAAGCTCTCGACCTGCCCCGGCCTGATCCCTCGCCCGCGGTCGCGGCCGATCCGGTGCGCATTCCGCTGCCGCACGCCACCAGGGCGCAGCGGATCGGCCTGCTCGCCGGGCTCGCGGTCGTGCTCGCGGCGGCGCTGCATTTGTTCGCCTCCATCCTGCTGCCCTTCGTGGCCGCGGCGGGGATCGCCTATTTCCTCGATCCGCCCACCACGCGGCTGACGCGCGCCGGGATGCCGCGCGGCCTGGCGGCGCTGCTGATCGTGGTGGCTTTGGTCACCGCCACCCTGCTGTTCGCGCTGCTGCTGTATCCGCTGCTGCTGGCGCAGGTCGGCATCCTGATCAGCCGGGTGCCGAGCTACGTGTATTCCGTGCGGCTTTGGGCCGGCGAGGTCATCGTCCACCTGCAGGAGCGCCTGGGGTCGGAGTACGTCGACGAGAAGCTGCGCGACCTCGTCGGCGGCCAGGCCGGCGCGATGCTGGCCTTCCTGGCAGCGGCGCTCAGCCGGATCGTCGGCGGCGGCTTTGCGCTGTTCAACGTACTGTCGCTGGTGGTCGTGACGCCCGTGGTCGCGTTCTACCTGCTGCGTGACTGGCGCCGGGCCGTGGCGCGGATCGATAGCTGGCTGCCACGCCGCTATGCCGGGGTGCTGCGGGCACAGGCGCGGGAGGTCGACCGCATCCTATCCGCCTGGCTGCGCGGGCAGGCGCTATGCTGCCTGGTGCTGGCGCTGTTCTATGCGGTGGCGCTGTCGGCGGTGGGGCTCGACCTCGGGTTGATCGTCGGCATCTCGGCCGGGCTGCTGTCGTTCATCCCCTATGTCGGCAGCATCACCGGCGGGGTCGCCAGCATCGGCCTGGCGTTCGCGCAGTTCCCGACCTGGACCGGGGTGGCGACGGTCGCCGGGGTGTTCATCGTCGGGCAGATCCTGGAGGGCTACGTGATCTACCCGCGCTTCCTTGGCGACCGGGTGGAGCTGCATGCGGTTTGGGTGATCTTCGCGCTGTTCGCCGGTGGGGCTGCGTTCGGGTTCCTGGGCGTGCTGCTGGCGGTGCCGGTCACTGCCGCGATCGGCGTGCTGCTGCGTTTTTGGCTACGGCGCTACCTGCAAAGTCCGCTGTATCTCGATCCCCCGGTTTGACCGCCATACGCCAGTTGGCGCTGCCGTTCGTGCATACGCCGCGGCTGACCGAAGCCGACTTCCTGCCCAGCGCCGCCAGCAGGCCGGCGCTGGCGTGGCTGGCCCGCGGCGGCGATTGGCCCGGCCAGCGCCTGGCGCTCTGGGGCGGCCCCGGGTCCGGCAAGACGCACCTGCTGCAGATCTGGGCCACCCGCGCCGGCGCCAGCGTGATCAGCGGCCCGACACTTCGCCATGCCTTGCCAGGTAATGAGGCGCCGCTCGGGCCGCTGGCGATCGACGACGCCGACCTTGCGCCTTCGGAGACAAGCCTGCTGCACGCTTTGAACGTCGCGCAGGAGGCTCGCTACCCCGTGCTGCTCGCTTCCCGAACGCCGCCGGCGCGCTGGCCCACTGTGCTGCCGGACCTGGCCAGCCGGTTACGCGCCACGATTGCCGTGCCGCTCGGCAGCGCGGACGACGCGTTCCTGCGCACGCTGCTCGCGCGCCTGCTGTCCGACCGTCAGTTGATGGTGGCCGGCCCGGTGCAGGAGTGGCTGCTGGCCGTGCTGCCGCGCGAATCGGCGGCGTTGCGTGAGGCAGCGGTGCGGCTGGACCGGGCGGCGCTCGCCGCCGGCCGCAGCGTCACCCGGGCGCTGGCCGCACAGACCCTGCAAACGTTGATCGGTGAAAATTCGGATGCGGAGCCAACCGACGTCTCGCCGCCCCACCCTGCGCTGTTCTAGGATACCGTCATGAATAAGGTCAGCGCGCTTCCTAAGCCTAAGATCGATATTGGGTCCGCCCCGAATACCACTCCGGATATCGCAGGCGACAGTCCAGATCGGTTTATCAACCGAGAGTTGAGTTGGCTCGATTTCAATCATCGTGTTGTCGAGGAAGCGGAGAACCGGCGGCATCCGTTGCTCGAACGCCTGCGGTTCATCTCGATCAGCGCGTCGAACCTTGACGAGTTCTTCTCGGTTCGCGTGGCCGGGCTAATTGGCCAAGCGAAGGCCGGGGTCGCGGCCATCAGCCCGGACGGGCGCAACGCGGCGCAGCAGCTGGCGGTGATCCAGCCACGGGCCCGAGCGCTGATGAAGATGCAGCAGAAGGCATGGCTCGACCTGCGCGGCCAACTGCGCGAGGCTGGGATCGAGCTGTGCGAGACGGCCGCGCTGACGCAGGCGGACCGCGAGTGGCTCGGGGTCTGGTTCATGGACCGGGTGTTTCCGGTGCTGACCCCGCTCGCCATCGACCCGGCGCATCCGTTCCCGTTCATCCCGAACATGGGCCTGGTCATGGTGTTGAAGCTGCGCCGGGACGAGGATCAGCATGGCATGGACGCGCTGATCCCGCTGCCGGCGCTGATCGAGCGGTTTGTCCGCCTGCCAGCGCATGCCCCGGGCGACGCCATACGCTTTGTATTGCTGGAGGATCTGGTCAGCCTGTTCCTGGACCGGCTGTTTCCCGGTTTCCGCGCGGTAGGGCAGGGCCTGTTCCGCCTGATCCGCGATACGGGGGTGGAGTTCGAAGAGGAGGCTGAAGACCTCGTGCGGTCCTACGAGACCGCGCTGAAGCGCCGCCGACGGGGTGTGGCGATCCACCTATCGGTCGACGCCGGCATGCCGGAGGACCTGCGTGCGCTGGTGATCGACGAGCTGGACGTCGACGAGCACGAGATCCCGGGTGACGAGGTGGTCGTGCAGCACGGCATACTGGGCGCCGCCGACCTTAAGCAGATGATCGTGGACGACCGGCCGGACCTGCTGTTCCCACCCTATACGCCGCGCTTCCCCGAGCGCATCCGCGACTTCGCCGGCGACTGCTTCGCCGCCATCCGGGCCAAGGACATTATCGTCCACCACCCGTTTGAGAGCTTCGACGTCGTCGTGCAGTTCCTGCGCCAGGCCGCCGCCGACCCGAACGTAGTCGCGGTGAAGCAGACGCTGTATCGCACCAGCCGCGACAGCCCGATCGTCAAGGCGCTGATCGAGGCGGCCGAGGCCGGCAAGTCGGTGACCGCGCTGATCGAGCTGCGCGCCCGGTTCGACGAGGAGGCCAACATCCGCCTGGCCCGCACCATGGAGGCCGCCGGCGTCCAGGTCGTGTATGGGTTCATGGAGCTGAAGACCCACGCCAAGCTGTCGCTCGTGGTGCGGCGGGAGGGCGGCGCCATGCGCTCCTATGCGCATTTCGGCACGGGCAACTACCATCCGATCACCGCGCGCATCTACACGGACCTCAGCTTCTTTACCTGCGACCCCGACCTGACGCGGGACAGCGCACGGCTGTTCAACTACATGACCGGCTATGCCCAGCCGGAGCGTATGGACAGCCTGGCGTTCAGCCCATTGACCACCCGCAGCACGCTGTTGGCGCTCATCGATGCGGAGATGGCCGCCGCCGCCGACGGACGCCCGGCGCAGATCTGGCTGAAGATGAACAGCCTGGTCGACGACCGGCTGATCGACCGCCTGTATGCCGCGTCCCGCGCCGGGGTGCAGGTCATGTGCGTCATCCGCGGCATCTGCTGCCTGCGGCCCGGCGTGCCAGGCCTGTCCGACAACATCCGGGTCAAAAGCATCGTCGGCCGGTTCCTGGAGCACAGCCGCATCTATGCGTTCGGCAGCGGCCACCGCCTGCCAAGCCGCCATGCCAAAGTGTTCATCAGCAGCGCCGATTGGATGGCGCGCAACATGGAATGGCGGGTCGAGACGCTGGTGCCGATCCACAACCGCACCGTTCACGCGCAGGTGCTGGACCAGATTATGGTGGTGAACCTGCGCGATACGCTGCAGTCGTGGGAGCTGGGCGCCGATGGCACGTGGCGCCGGGTTGCGGCCGGGCCGCGACCGGTATCGGCGCACGACTATTTCATGACCAATCCGTCCTTGTCCGGGCGCGGCTCGGCATTGCACGGCAGCGCGCTCTCGGCCCAGGCGCAGGCCATCCGTCGCCCCGACCGCGTCAGCCAGGATTAAGCCGCTGTCCTATTCATCCCCCGCGCCCCGCTGCGCCATCGTCGACCTCGGCTCCAACTCCGTCCGCCTGGTGGTGTTCGAGGGCCGCGGGCGCAATCCAACGGCGATCTTCAACGAGAAGGCGGTGCTGCGCCTGGGCCGCGGGCTCGCGACGACGGGGCGGCTGCACGAGGCCGGGGTTGCGCAGGGCCTGCGCGTCATGACCCGCTATAACGCCATCGCCCGCGCCATGGGCGCCGACCCGTTCGAGGTGCTGGCGACCGCCGCGGTGCGCGACGCTTCCAATGGTCCCGAGTTCGTCGCAGCACTTGAGGCGCGCATGCCCGGCGTGCCCATTCGCGTTTTGTCGGGCGAGCAGGAGGCCGCGATGTCCAGCGCCGGCGTGCTGTGCGGCATCCCGGAGGCGGACGGCATCCTGGCCGACATCGGCGGCGGCTCGCTCGAGGTCGTGCGTGTGGGCGCCGGCGCCGTGCCGCGGGCCGAGAGCCTGGGCTTGGGGGTGATCCGCCTGTCCGACCGGGCAGAGGGCGACCTGGCCCGCGCCCGCGCGATCGCCGACGCCGATCTTGGCTTGGTGCCTTGGCTGGCGGAGGGCGAGGAGGGCGACCTGTATCTGGTCGGCGGCGCGTGGCGCGCGCTGGCGCGGGTGCAGATGTATTTGGCCAGCTACCCGCTGCACATCGTGCATCACTACACCATCAGCCGGGATGCCGGGCGTGATTTAGCGGCGCTGATGCTGTCGAGTCCGCGCCGGGTGCTGGAGCGGCTGCCGGGCGCGCCCCGCCGCCGGGTCGAGGATTTGCCGTTCGCCGCCACTGTGCTGCGCCGCCTGCTGCGCCAGACTGGGGCGCGGCGTATCGTGTTCAGCGCGAACGGCATCCGCGAGGGCTGGTTCATGCAGCAGGTTCCGCCAGAGGTCCGCGCCGCCGATCCGGTCGTGGCGCTGGGCGAGGAGATCGCCGCCCGATACGGCCGTGACATCCGCCTGCCGCCGGCGCTGCTGGACTGGACCGCTCCGCTGTTCCCGGATGAACCGCCGGCCCACGCCAGGCTGCGCGCCGCCGCCTGCTGGATGTCCGACGTCGGCAGCCAGGATCATCCGGACTACCGGGCGGAGCAGGCTTTCCTGCGCGTTCTGCGCCAACCCGGCGTCGCGATGGATCACCCGAGCCGTGCCTTCCTCGCTCTGACTTTGGCTTTGCGCTACGAAGCTGAGCTCGACGCACCCTATTTGGCGACGGCCCGCGCTTTGCTGGACCCAATCGCGATTAGCCGTGCCGAGGTGCTGGGGAGCGCGTTGCGCCTGGCCTACTCCCTGTCGGCCGGAACGCCGGAGCTGCTGGCGGGCGCCAACCTGCGTGTATTGCCCGGCCGCCTCACGCTGCGCCTGGCCGAGGGCAGCGGCGTATTTGCTGGTGATCCCATCCAGCGCCGCCTCGTGCGCCTAGGAGCAGCGATGGGATTGGCGGTGGACGAGGCTGCATAGCACCGGTCACCCTGTGGGGCGACCGGCATGGCCCCGCACCCTTGTTGATTGCGACGCCAATCCGGCAGATCGAGACAACGTCTGGAGCCAACCAGCCATTGCAATGGGTTGAACTCGGCGCCACGGCCGGCATGCCCGGGAGCTGGTGGATCGGCCGTTAGCGATTGAGAAAGTATTCTGTGACTAAGTTGCCGGCGTGGTCCTGCGCCAACACCCGGAGCGTCCGGGCGGTAATGCGTCGCAGCATGCTGATGGAGTCCTTGTGTCCCTAATAACCCGTCCCGCTCCGGCCGGCGCTAAAACCTCGAAAATGAGGGCCGACCGCTCCTGCGCTGCGCCTTACCTGCATGCTGTGCTGGACGGCATGGACATCGGCATATCGAGCTTCGATCGTACGCTCGCCATCCTGGTCGTCAATGATCGTCTCGGGTCCATTCTCGGCGTTCCACCGGCGGTGCTGCAGGGCTGTGGCGGGATGCTCGAACTGCTCGAGGCCAGTGGGACGCTCACCAGCGTTTTTGTGCGGCAGATACACGATGCCTGCTTGGCGGCTGTCTCGGACGCCGGATCAATTTCCAGCCTGACCTTTTCGTCCGCTTGCGGGCGGCGTCTGTTTACCCTGCAGCTTAGCCGGGTTGGCGACGGCCAGTGGATGGCCTGCTTTGAGGAGATTACCGCCCGGCGCATTGCAGAAGCCGGGGCTCGCGAAGAAGCGATGCGCGACTCCCTTACCGGCTTGTGCAGCCGGCCGCTATTCCAGGAGCAGGTCATTGCAGCTTTGGGAAGCAGTAAGGAAGCCTTGCTTAAGCATGCTGTGATGCTGATCGATCTTGACCGCTTCAAAGCCGTCAACGACACGCTGGGCCATCCGATTGGCGACGCGCTGCTCCGTCTGGTCGCCAAACGGCTGCGCTCTGTTATGCGTCAGGACAACACCATTGCCCGCCTCGGCGGCGATGAGTTCGCAGTCCTGGTGTCGCCGGCGCTGGAGCAGGGCGACATGGCCGCGCTGGCCGAGCGCATCATCGATGTGATCAGCCGGCCCTATCTGGTGGACGGCCATTTGGTGAATGTCGGCGCGAGCATCGGCGTCGCCGTCTCACCGCAGGATGCGTGCGAGTACAACCAACTGCTGAAGTGCGTCGATCTGGCGCTTTATGCGGCAAAGAACGCCGGACGCAGCACCTATCGCTTTTTCGAGCCGGCGATGGACACCCGGGCGCTTGCACGGCGGGCGCTGGAGATCGATCTGCGCAAAGCCCTCGCATTGGGCGAGTTCGAACTGCACTATCAGCCGCAGATCGATCTTGAGAGCCAGGCGGTAGTCGGGTTCGAGGCGCTGGTCCGCTGGCGGCATCCGGAGCGCGGCCTGGTGTCCCCGGCCGACTTCATCCCGCTGGCCGAAGAGATAGGCCTCATCGTGCCACTGGGCGATACGCGAAGCCTGCGCTGAGGCGATAGGGTGGCCTGCCGAGATCTCCGTCGCCGTGAATGTCTCGCCGTATCAGTTCGAGGACAGCAACCGGCTCGTGGATACGGTGGAAAAAGCGCTCTCGTGGTCCGGGCTGCCCGGCGGGCGGCTGGAGATTGAGATCACCGAAAGCGTATTGTTGCGGAGCGAGAAGAGCGTCCTTGCGGCGCTGCACCGCGTTCGTGCGATGGGCGTGCGGGTGGCGATGGACGATTTCGGCACCGGCTACTCGTCATTGAGCCAGCTTCACAGCTTCCCGTTCGACAAGATCAAGATCGATCGCTCTTTTGTAAAAGACAACGCCGACACTGCCGGGCAAAATGCCATCATACGTGCGATTACCGCGCTGGGCGTCAGCCTCGGCAGGCCACCATCGCCGAAGGTGTCGAGACGCCCGACCAGCTTGCGCGCATTCGTGCCGAAGGCTGCACGTCGGTACAGGGTTATCTGTTCAGCAAACCTGTGCCGGTAGAGCAGATCAGCGGGCTGATCGCCGCGTTCGCGGCGCAGCATGCGAATACGCCGGCCCCCGTCCTATGCCAACCTTCCATCCATAGTTGAAAGACAACCTAACCATGACCCAGCTTTATCGCGTCCTTTACTGCAGCCGGAACTGCCTTTCTGGCAAGCCCGAAACCTATCCCGGCGAGATTAAGGGCATCCTCGCCACATCGCGCATCAATAATGCCCGTGACGGCGTGACAGGGGGCTTGCTGTTCAGCGAAGGTTGTTTTGCCCAGGTTTTGGAAGGTCCGCTCGTGATGATCGAGAGCGCCTTCGAGCGCATCCAGTGCGACGAGCGGCATCGGAAGGTGACCGTATTGCAATCAGGATCGATCACGGCCCGTGACTTCCCAGCTTGGTCGATGGCGTTCACCGAAGCCGATATGGCCGACAATCCCATGGCGGGCGCCATGCTCAGCGAAGCGTTCTCGGGACAATCGAGTGCGGGCGACAGCATCCTGAGCCTTATGAGGAAAGTGATCGTCCGAGAGGACGGCCTCACACCGGCCTAACAGCGAAGTCTGGTTGGGCCCATCTCGTACACCTCCTGCCGTGCGGTAAACTTGCCGCCCGGCGGTGCTCGCCACAGCCATAGCACGCCCCTCAAGCCCGCAGCAGCTTGATCCGCTTGCCGTCCACACCGAGGGTGATCGCCCCGGCCTTCAGCGCCAAGGCGTCGGCGCCGAACATGTCGCGGCGCCAGCCGTGCATGGCCGGGATGTCCGGCTCGGGCTCGGTCGCCAAGCGGTCTAGGTCGTCCGATGACGCCAGCAGCCTCGGCGCCACGTTGTGCTCCTCGCACTTCGCCGCCAGCAGCACCTTCAGCAGTGACACCAAGGCGGGCGAGGCGCGCGGGCCGTCCTTGCCGCGGGGCGCTTCGGGCAGGTCGGCCTCGGGCAGCGCTGCCGCTTCCTGCAACGCCGCGACCAGGCCGGTGCCGCTGCGGCCCTCGGCGAACCCGCGGGAAATGCCGCGGACGCGGGCTAATGCCTCGGCGCTATCGGGCGCGGTCGCGGCGATCTCCAGCAGGCTTTCGTCCTTCAGCAGGCGCTGCCGGGGAATGTTAATACGCTGCGCCTCCCGCTCGCGCCAGGCGGCGGCGGCGCGCAGCAGGCCGAGCATGCGGCGGTTGGCGGTGCGGGGGCGCAGCCGCTCCCACATGATGTTGGGGTCGGGACGATAGGTGCCGGGCAGCGCCAGCACCGCCATCTCCTCGGCAACCCAGTCCAGCCGCCCGTCGCGGGCCAGCCGTTCCTGCAATCGTTCATAGACGTGTCGCAGGTAGGTGACGTCGGCCGCCGCATAGGTGACCTGGGCGGGGGAAAGCGGGCGGACCGACCAGTCGCTGAAACGATGCGCTTTATCGATGTGGCCGCCGGTGAGCGAGGACACCAGCGCGTCGTAGCCGACCTGGTCGCCAAACCCGGCCACCATCGCCGCCACCTGGGTGTCGAACAGCGGCGCCGGCACGCTGCCAAACAGTTCGAGGAAGATTTCTACGTCCTGCCGTGCGGCGTGGAACACCTTTACAATGTTGCTATCGGCCAGCAGCAGCCCCAGCGGCGAAAGGTCGATGCCCGGCGCCTGGGCGTCGATGACCGCTACGTCGTTCAGGCCGGCCAACTGTACGACGCATAGCTCGGGATAGTAGGTGCGTTCGCGCATGAACTCCGTGTCAATTGTGACATAGGGCTCTGCCATCAGCCGCTCGCACAGGGCGATAAGCGTGTCGGTGTCGGTGATCAGCACCGGGTCGGCGAAGGCGAGGGTGGGGCGTGGCATCGCCTGTATGTATAGGCCACGACTTGACACCGCAAATTCCGGCGGTTTGTGTGCGCGACCTCGATCGTGCCACGACGGCACGATTATTTCTGTTTTGCCGGGCACGCCGCGTGCTCTCGGGGACCAATGTCATGCACGCCTATCGCACCCATACCTGCGGCGCCCTTCGCGGCCCGGACGCCGGCCAGGCCGCCCGGCTGTCCGGATGGGTGCACAGCAAGCGCGACCATGGCGGCCTGCTGTTCATCGACCTTCGCGACCATTACGGCATTACGCAATGCGTACTTCCGGCTGGAACTGCCGCCTTCATGGCTGCCGACGCGCTGCGCGTCGAGAGCGTCATCACCGTCACTGGCCAGGTGGTGCCGCGCAGTGCAGCGACGGTAAACCCCCGGCTGCCGACCGGGGAGGTCGAGCTGCAGGTGGCGGAGCTCGTGGTGCAGTCTGCCTCCGACACGCTGCCGATCCAGGTGGCGGGCGACCAGCAGTATCCGGACGAGCTGCGGCTGAAATACCGGTTCATCGACCTGCGCCGCGACAAGGTGCATCGCAACCTGATGCTGCGCGCCGGGGTGATCGCGAGCCTGCGCAGACGCATGATCGATCAGGGTTTTACCGAGTTCCAGACGCCGATCCTGACCGCAAGCAGCCCCGAGGGTGCGCGCGACTTCCTGGTGCCGTCGCGCAGCCATCCCGGCACGTTCTATGCGCTGCCGCAGGCGCCGCAGCAGTTCAAGCAGCTGGCGATGGTGGCCGGGTTCGACCGCTATTTCCAGATCGCGCCGTGCTTTCGCGACGAGGCCAGCCGGGCCGACCGCAGCCCCGGCGAGTTCTACCAGCTCGACTTCGAGATGAGCTTCGTCACGCAAGAAGATGTTTTTGCTACATTGGAGCCGGTGATGGCCGGCGTGTTCGAGGAGTTCGGCGGCGGACGCAGCGTTACGCAAGCCCCGTTCCCGCGCATTCCGTATGAGCAGGCCATGCTGGAGTATGGCTCGGATAAGCCGGATCTGCGCAACCCGCTGCGCATTGCCGATGTGACGGAGCAATATGCCGGGTCCGGCTTCGGCCTGTTTGCGCGGATTGCGGCGTCGGGCGGCATCGTGCGGGCCATTCCGGCGCCGGGTGCCGGGTCGCGCCCGCGCGGGTTCTTCGACAAGCTGAATGAATGGGCGCGCGAGCAGGGCGCCGGCGGGCTTGGCTACATCATCTTCGAGGAGGATGGCGGCCGTGGCCCGATCGCGAAAAACCTTGAGGCCGAACGGATCGAGGGCATCCGCGGCGCTTGTGGCATGCGCCCAGGTGACGCCGTGTTCTTCGCCGCCGGCCAGCGCGACGAGGCCGCGAAGTTCGCCGGCCTGGTCCGCACCCGCCTCGCGCAGGAGCTGGGGCTGATCGAGCAGGATTGCTTTAAGTTCTGCTGGATCACCGATTTCCCGATGTATGAGGTCGTCGAGGACCCAACCGCGGTAAGTGAGGGCACGATCGATTTCAGCCATAACCCATTCAGCATGCCGCAGGGCGGGCTGGAGGCGCTGAACAGCCAGGACCCGCTGACCATCAGGGCGTTCCAGTACGACATCGTCTGCAACGGCATCGAGCTGTCGTCGGGCGCGATCCGCAATCACCGGCCGGACATCATGATCCGCGCCTTCGAGATCGCGGGCTATACCGCGGCCGATGTCGAGGCGCGGTTCGGCGGCATGCTGTCCGCGTTCCGCTATGGCGCGCCGCCGCATGGCGGTTCGGCGCCGGGCATCGACCGCATGGTGATGCTGCTGGCGGACGAGCCGAACATCCGCGAGGTGATCCTGTTCCCGCTGAACCAGCAGGGGGAGGACCTGATGATGGGCGCCCCGGCCCCGGTGGCTGCGGCGCGGCTCAAGGAGCTTTCATTGAAGCTGGACCTGCCGACGAAGCCGAAGCCGGCTGGCTAGGGCGCTTCCTCGCACGGGCGGAAGAAGCGTACGCCCTGGCGCACCCGGGCCGGCGGGCCTATGTCCAGAGCTGATCAGACTGGAGTAATCGCAGTGCGCCTGCGCCCCCTCGCCGCCCTATTTGCCATCGGCCTGCTGAGCCTGCCGGCGTTCGCCGCCGATCCGGTCCCGCTGGCCGCCCACCGCGCGTTCTACCGCTTGAGGATGGACAGCGCCCGCGGCGATGTCCAGGCTGCCAGCGGCACGATGGCCTATGAGATCACCGACGCCTGCGACGGCTGGGCGACCCGGCAGCGCCTGTCGCTCAACATCACCAACAATGACGGCCAGGACATCGAGCTGATCTCGGACTACGCGACGTGGGAGAGCAAGGACGGCCTGTCGATGCGCTTCCGCATGCGGCAGACCACGGATACGGCGGTGACCGAGCAGGTCGAGGGCGACGCGACGCTGACTGCGCCCGGCGCCGGCGGCACCATCCGCTACACCATGCCGGAGGAGCGCCAGATGCCGATGCCGGCCGGCACGGTGTTCCCAATGGGGCACACCGCCGCCATCATCGCCGCTGCCGAGGCGGGCAAGCATTTCCTGGCCTTGCCGATCTTTGACGGGACTGGCGACAAGGGTACGCAGGACAGCTCGGTGGCGATCACGACGTGGAACCCGCAGCCGACTGCCTCGCCGTTTCCTGCGCTGGCTGCGCTGCCGAGCGGCCGGGTTCGCGTTGCTTTCTTTGACCGCAACAAGCCGAAGAACGACTCCAAGCCCGCCGGCAGTCCGGATTATGAGGTCGGCATGAAGTACTGGGCCAACGGCGTCGCCGACGACCTGACGATGGACTTTGCCGACTTCGTCATGCTGGGGAAACTGACCGAGTTCACGATTCCCGAACCGCATTGCTGATGCGGACTGCGGTTGTCACCGGGGCGACAGGCGGCCTTGGTTATGCGACGGCAGTGGACCTTGCGCGGACCGGCGCCCGGGTCGTGCTAGCCGGGCGCAATCCTGTAAAAGGCGAGACGGCGCTAGCTCGGCTGCGGCGCGAGGCGAGCGGCGCCGTCGCGAGCTTCGAGCTGCTGGACCTTGCGAGCCTTGCCTCCGTGGCGGCGTTCGCGGAACGGATGACGGCTTTGCATCCGGTGCTGGATATCTTGGTGAACAATGCGGGGGTTATGGCGCCCGCAAGCCGGCAACTGACGGCCGATGGTTTCGAGCTGCAGTTCGGCACCAACTACCTTGGCCATTTCGCCCTGACTGCGCATTTGCTGCCGGCGCTGCTGCGGGCGGAAGGTGGGGGTCGCGTCGTCGAGGTCAGCAGCTTGGCGCATCGTGGGGCCGCCATCGCCTGGGGCGACCTGCAGGGCGAGCGGCGCTATAGCGCTTGGCGGTCTTATGGGCAGAGCAAGCTCGCTATGCTGATGTTCGCGCTTGAACTCGCGCGGCGGGCTGCCGCACATGGCTGGCCGCTGGTGAGCGTTGCGGCGCATCCTGGCTGGGCCGTGACGGACATTATTGCCAATGGTCCCGGCGGCGGCAGGCTGGGGCTGAAGGAGCATGTGATGCAGGCCGGGTTCCGCCTGTTCGGGCAGTCGGCGGCAGAGGGTGCGCGACCGATTGCCTATGCCGCAACTTCGCCAGATGTGAAGCCGGGCGGTTATTATGGCCCTGTTGGGTTCCAGGAGATCAAAGGTGCGCCGGGTCACTCCCGCATTATGCCTCAGGCGCAAGATGCTGAAGCGGCGAAGCGGCTTTGGACGATGTCGGAAACGCTTACGGGCGTGACGTTTCCTGCTTAGATTGACTAAGGCGTGCTTGTTAGCCCCTCACCCAACCCTCTCCCGGGGGGAGAGGGCTTTTAGCGGGGGTGCTGTCTTTCTGGCCTAACCGTTGGGCCGCAGCACTACCTTGGTGCATTTATCCTTTTTGTCCCGGAAGGTCTTATACAGCTCCGGTCCTTCCTCCAGGCTCATCGCCCGGTGCGAGATGATGAAGGAAGGGTCGATCTCGCCCTTCTCGATCCGCTCCAGCAGCGGCTTCAGATAGCGCTGCATGTGCGTCTGGCCGGTCTTCCACGTCAGGCCCTTCTGCATGAATACGCCAAGCGCGATCGGACCGACCTGGCCGGCGAACACGCCCGGCATCGATACGATCCCGCCGGGGCGGCAGGCGAGGATGGCCTGGTTCAGCGCGAACGGCCGCTCCATGCTCACCGTCGCCGCCATCACCGCCGAACTGACCTTCTGCATCAGCGTGTCGGCGCCGTGGCTTTCCAGGCCGACGGCCTCGATCACCGCGTCCGGACCCTGGCCGTGGGTCATCTCCATGAGGGTGTCCTGCACGTTTTGCGTGCCGAAATCGATGGTCTCCGCCCCGGCCTCGCGCGCCAGGGCCAGGCGCTCCGGCACGGTGTCGATGGAGATCACCCGCTTGGCGCCCAGCAGGAAGCAGCACTTGGCAGCCAGCACGCCAACGGGTCCGCAGCCCCAGATGGCGATGGTGTCCTCGGGCGTGATCTCGCAGTGCTCGGCGGCCTGATAGGCGGTCGGGAAGATGTCGGACAGGAACAGCACCTGCTCATCCGAAAGGCTGTCCGGCACCTTGATCGGGCCGACGTCGGCGTAGGGCACCCGTACATACTGCGCCTGGCCGCCCGGGACGCCGCCGGTGATGTGCGAGAAGCCGAACAGCGCGGCGAGTGGGTAGCCGTACTGCTTGGCCTGCATCTCACCGTTCGGGTTGGTGCGCTCGCAGCAGGACCAGTTGCCCCATTTGCACTGCCGGCACTCGCCGCAGCAGATGGTGAACGGCACCACGACGCGGTCGCCGATTTTCAGCTTGGTGTTGTCGCGGCCGACCTCGACAACCTCGCCCATGCACTCGTGGCCCAGGATATCGCCGCTTTCCATGGTCGGCACGAAGCCACCCATGAGGTGCAGGTCGGAGCCGCAGATAGCGCAGGCGCTGACCTTGATGATGGCGTCGCGGCCCTCCTGGATCGTCGGGTCCGGAACAGTGTCGCAGCGGATGTCCTCTTTGCCATGCCAGGTCAGTGCGCGCATCGCTGGGTTCCTCCAAATTGTGCTTACGCGAAAACCCTGCAGTCGAGGCCGGGATGCAGCAGCGGCAGTGAATACCGCGTGACCGCGGCTGCTAAGGCCCGCGTCCTTGCCCGGTCACGCCAGAGGCTATTTGCCCTCTGGGCCAACCGGCCATAGCCAAGCGGCTCCCCTTACGCCGCTGCTGTCGCCATGGCGGTTGCGCACCACTGGCGTCGCGGCCACATCGCTGAACACGTACTGCGCCATCAGCGTTGGCACCCGCTCATACAATGAGGCCATGTTGGACACCCCGCCGCCGAGTACGATCACGTCGGGGTCGAGTATGTTGGCGATGACTGCGAGCCCGCGTGCCAGCCGGTCCGCGTGCCGGTCCAGCGCGGCTGCGGCCGTCGGGTCGCCGGATGCCGCCCGCCGCTCCGCCTCGGCCGCGTTCGGCGCGTCACAGGAGCGCGCCAGCCCAGGGCCCGCCAAATACAGCTCCAAGCAGCCTGCTTGGCCGCACCAGCATGGCGGCTGCGGCCACTCGTCGGCACGTGGCCAGGGCAGCGGGGTATGGCCCCATTCGCCGGCGATGTGGTTGCGCCCGGTCAGGATTTTCCCATCCACCACGATGCCGCCGCCGCAGCCGGTGCCCAGGATCACGCCGAACACGCAGTGCTGCCCGGCGCCGGCGCCGTCCGCCGCCTCGCTGAGCGCAAAGCAGTTCGCGTCGTTTTCCACCCGAACTGGGCGGCCCAGCGCAGCCGCTAGGTCCTGGTCGAGCGCGTGGCCGATCAGCATCTGCGAGTTGGCGTTCTTCACTAGGCCGGTCGCCGGGCTGATGACGCCCGGGATGCCGACGCCGACGCTGGCCGGCGCGCCAAGCGCCGCCTCCGCCGTCTGCACCAGGGCAGCGATGCCGGTTATGACGCCGTCATAGGTGGCCGGCGTGTCGACCCGGTGCCGGAATGCGATCTCGCCTGTGGAGTCGAGCGCGGCGACCTCGATCTTCGTGCCGCCCAGATCCACGCCGATGCGATATTCCATGGACGCAGGATACCGGGTTTGATCCCGCGTGCCAGCTTGATCTGCCGTGGCCGGTATGGAGATAATGCATTTATGACCGAGACCGTTCTCGACGTGAAGGACATGAAGTGCCCGTTGCCGGTGCTGCGCGCCAACCGGGCGCTGCGCGGCATGGCGCCGGGCGACCGGCTGCGCGTGCTGGCGACCGACCGCGCCGCGGTTGCGGATTTTCAGGCATTTTGCCGCGAAACCGGGCATGCCTTGGTGGCGCAGGCGGAGGACGCAGGGGTATTCAGCTTCACCATCCGCTGCCGGGCCGAACCTTCGGCGAGCGAGCCAGCATGACCGTCGCGCTGTTCACCCATCCGGCCTGCCTGGGCCACGACAATGGCGGCTATCACCCGGAGTCGCCCGACCGCCTGCGTGCGGTGCTGCATGCGCTCGAGCATCCGGATTTCGTGCCGCTGCTGCGTGAGTTGGCGCCCGAGGCCACGGTGCCCTTGCTTGAGCTGGCGCATCCGCCGGAGTATGTCCGCGCCATCCTGGGCATTGACCCGGCGCCGGGCGAGTTCGTGCAGTTGGACGGCGATACCAGCATGGGCCATGGCAGCCGCGAGGCGGCGTCGCGCGCGGTCGGCGGCGCGGCTGCGGCGGTAGATGCGGTCATGGAGGGCTGGGCGCGCGCCGCCTTCGTGGCAACGCGGCCGCCGGGGCACCACGCCGAGCGCAGCCGGGCGATGGGGTTCTGCCTATTTGGCACCGCGGCCATCGCGGTGCTGCACGCCCAGGCGCGATGGGGCGTGAAACGGGTCGCGTTGGTGGATTTCGACGTACACCACGGCAATGGCAGCCAGGACATCCTGTGGTCGCATCCGGACGTGCTGTATGTGAGCAGCCACCAGGTCCCCTGTTATCCCGGTACCGGCGCGCCTGGGGAGCGGGGGGTGGCGAACAACGTGCTGAACCTGCCATTGCCGCCCGGCGCCACCGGCACGGATTTCCGCCGCGTTTGGGAGCGCGTCGGCCTGCCGGCGCTCGACATCTGGGAGCCGGAGCTATTGATCCTGTCGGCCGGTTTCGACGCCCATCGGGCGGACCCGTTGGCGGAGCTGCGGCTCGACACCGAGGATTTTGGCTGGCTTACCGACGGGCTGGTCGCCATCGCCGACAAGCACTGCGGGGGCCGTTTGGTCTCGGTGCTGGAGGGAGGCTACAACCTTAAAGCGCTCGCGGCCTCCGCCGCCTTGCACGTCCGCCGGCTGATGCGGCAATAGAGCGCAGTTATTAGGGACTTACAGGGATGGCGGATGACGTTGCCGGCTTGTCGTTCGAGGACGCGCTGGCCGAGTTGGAGCGCATCGTGCGCGGGCTTGAGGGCGGGCAGCAGAAGCTCGAGGAGGCGATCACCGCCTACGAGCGCGGCGCGTTGCTCCGCCGGCATTGCGAGATGAAGCTGGCGCAGGCCGAGGCCCGGGTGCAGGCGATCGTCGAGCGCGCGGATGGCAGTGTAGCGCTGAAAGCGCTCGACTGATGAACATGCTGAAAGCGCTCGACTAATGAACATGCTGAAGGCAGTCAACGTCCCAGCGGCGCTCGCCGAGCACGCGGCTGTGGTCGAGCAGGCGATCGATACCCTGCTGCCGCTGCCGGATGGGCATGAGCGGCGGCTGGTCGAAGCGATGCGCTATGCGACGCTCAGCGGCGGCAAGCGGATGCGCGGCTTCTTGGTCATGGAGGTGGCCGGGCTGTTCGGAGTGGCACGGACCTCGGCGGCGCGGGTGGCGGCGTCGGTCGAGATGCTGCATGCCTATTCATTGGTGCACGACGACCTGCCGTCGATGGACGACGACGACCTGCGCCGCGGGCAGCCCAGCACGCACCGCCGGTTCGACGAGGCGACGGCGATCCTGGCCGGGGATGCGCTGCAGGCGCGGGCCTTCGAGCTATTGGCCGACGCCGACACCCATGCCGACCCGCTGGCCCGGTGCGAACTGGTGGCGGCGCTCGGCCTGGCGTCCGGCGCGCGCGGCATGGCGGGGGGGCAGATGATCGACATGGCGACCGAGGGCCAGGTGCTGACCAATGACGAGGTGACCCGGCTGCATGCGCTGAAAACCGGGCGGCTGATCCAGTATAGCGCCGAGGCCGGGGCGATCCTGGGCCGGGCGCCGCCGCCGCTGCGGGCGCAGGTCGCGGCCTATGGGCGGGACCTGGGCGCCGCGTTTCAGATCGCCGACGACGTGCTGGACGCGGTGGGCACGACCGAGGGCATCGGCAAGACCGCCGGCAAGGACGAGGCCGCCGGCAAGGCGACCGTCGTGGCTCTGCTGGGCGTCGAGCGCGCCCGGGCACAGGCGGTGATGCTGGCCGGCCAGGCCACCGAGTATCTCGCTGCCTTCGACAGCCGGGCGGACCGGCTTCGCGCGCTGGCGGGATACGTGGTGTCCCGGGAGCATTGAGTCAGCGCAGGTAGGACGCCAGAGCGACGGTCACCGGCACTGTCACGGCCCCTAGTGCCCCGGCCGCCAACGGCACTGCCGCGAGGCAAGGCAGCCGCAGCGGCCGCAAACAGGGGATCGCCACGGCCAGGAACGGCACCAGCGGCAGGAAGTATCTTCCCTGCACCCCGTCGATCAGCGTCGCGCCAACCTCGGTCCAGCCCAGGTATTGCGCCAGCATGATGGCCCAGGCGCTCAGCCCCACGCCGAGCAGCCCGGCCACTGCGAGCCCCGGCTTCGGCCTTGGTTCCGGCCCGGCCTCAAACAGCAATGCGAGCGCCACGAGGACCAATACCCCGATCCACAGCGAATACATCCAGGACGGCAGCACGATGGTCAGCCAACCCAGCACGCCGATCATCTGCCGCCAGAACCAGGGATTCTGCGCCAGGCTGTGCGTCACCAGAGTCACCGCCCGCGTCGGGTCCGCCTTCAGCACCTGAAGCTGCGCGGCCGGGTCGAAGACGGTCAGGCTGCGCGGCGGCCCGGGCCAGAGCGGCCCCGTCTCGTACTGCGGCCAAGCCACGGTCCCCATGACCTTAGCCTGGTTGTAGGCGGTCCATCCCAGCATCAGGCCTGCCGCCAGCGCGACCGCCGCCAGTCTTACGGGAAGCGGCGGCCTCAGGAGGAGCACTGGCCACGCCGCCATCAGCAGCAGCGACGCATAGGGCAGCTTGGTCATCCCGATCAGCGTCACGCACCCGGTGGCGCCCCACCATCCCCAGCCGCCACCCCGGGTCACGCACGCGGCGGCCAGGGCGGCGATGCCGATCAGGACGCCGTCGCCGCTCAGGCTCGCGGCCAGCCCCAGCGACATCGGCAGCAGCAACGCAGCGGCGATCAGCGGCCGGCCGCGCCGCGCCACGGCCAGCGCCGCCGTTCCCAACAGGCCGAACACCAGCACATTGGCCCGCCGCCCCGCCAGGAAGGCCTGCGCCGGCGTGGCCCGGAAACGCCGCGCCGCCGCGACCGTGACCGCCGCCGGAAGATAGACGGCTGGGAAATAGGTCGCGATCGTTCCTAACTCGATGAAATGTGCTGGCTTATCCCATCGCACAGCCAGGGCAGCGTCGCGCTCGGCGTGGGTCTGGACGTGCCCCTCGGGTGTTATACTCTGTCCACGTGAGAACCCGAAAATCGGCTGGCGAGTCGATCCTTATATGAGCGGCGTTCCGGGGATGCGAAGTTTTCGGGTTCTCACGTGGACGGAGTATACATAGGCCACCTCGGCGAAGGTTGGCGGAGTGGTGAAGCCGCCGAACAGGCCTTCCCGATGACCCAAAATTTGGCCATGGGACAGTGCATCCACCCGGATGGCGTGTGCTGCTTCGTCTGCTGCCTGCCCCAGTGGCAGCAGTCCCGCGAGCAGCCATCCCGTCAGCAACGCGAGCGCGAGGAAGCCTGCCGGGACCAGGGCCGGACGCAGCCGGTCGAGTGTTATGATGGATGTCATGGCCGGGTTCTCCGACGAGGGCCGCCGTGACGCAAGCGCCGGCCGGACCGAACCCGGACTGAAGAAATTGCTGGCGGACGGACGGTTGGCCTGATCCACTGGGGCACCATCCATCAATCAGAAGCGAGCCTGTTTGCCGAAACGACGCGCGGATCAGTTGCTGGTGGATCGCGGTCTGGTGGAGAGCCGCACCCGCGCCCAGGCGCTGATCCTGGCCGGCAAGGTCTGGAGTGGGGACCGCCGAGTCGACAAGGCCGGGGATGGGCTGCTGGCCGATGCGGCGCTGGAGGTGCGCGGGCAGGACCATCCTTGGGTCTCGCGCGGCGGGTTGAAACTCGACCATGCGATCGGCCATTTCGGGCTGCGCGCAGCGGGCCTCGTGTGCCTGGATGTGGGAGCGTCGACCGGCGGGTTCACCGACGTGCTGCTGCATCATGGCGCTGCACGGGTTCACGCGGTGGACGTGGGCCATGGCCAGCTTGCCTGGCGGCTGCGCGGCGACGCGCGGGTTGCGGTGCACGAGCGCACGAATGCGCGGTATCTGACGAGGGAGCAGGTGCCGGATCTGATCGAAGCGCTGGTGTGCGACGCGGCGTTCATCGGCCTCGCGACCCTGTTGCCGGCGCCGCTTGCGCTGTGCGCGCCGGGCGCCTGGGCGGTTGCGCTGATAAAACCGCAGTTCGAGGCCGGACCGGGCCAGGTGGGCGCGAAGGGTGTCGTGCGGGACGCGGCCGTGCACCGCGGAGTGTGTGCCCGGGTGCGCGAGTGGTGGGCGGCGCTGCCGGGCTGGCGGGTGCTGGGGATCACGGACAGCCCGATCACCGGGCCGGAGGGCAACCGCGAATTCCTGATCGCAGCACGGCGGGATTAGGGCTTAGCAGGCGGCGGCGAGCTGCGCGATCTCTGCCAGCAGCGCCCAAACGCGCGCAGGCTCCATCGGCACGTCGGGGTCGTTCAGGATGCGGTCCAGCTCGTCGAGCTTGGCCGCTTCGTCGCCGTCCGTCATGCCGCTGTTCCTTCTTTGATCCGCTTAACGTCGCGCATGAACGTGGCAAGAGCGTGACGGTTCGGATTTCGCATTGCAACATCTTGGGATGTCCGTGGCTTGGCCGAAGCGTCTGGGGCTTCCCCCTTTCGTTGGCCTGTGCCACCACGGCCAGCCTACTCCCCAATACACCGAGGTTCCTCATGCCGGATGGCAGCGCAGTTCTCCAAGGCACCCTGATGAAGGGCAAGCGCGGCGTGATCATGGGGGTGGCGAATGAGCGGTCGATCGCCTGGGGGATCGCGGCGGCATGTGCGGCGCAGGGGGCGGAGCTCGCCTTCACCTATCAGGGCGACGCGCTGGGCAAGCGGGTGCGGCCCCTAGCCGAGAGTGTCGGCGGCTCGTTGGTCGTGCCGTGCGACGTGGGCGATGACGCGAGCCTCGACGACGCGTTTGCCGCCGTCAAGGACGCTTGGTGCAAGGATGGGGGCGGGATCGACTTCCTGGTGCACGCCATTGGTTGGGCCGACAAGGCGTATTTGCGCGGCAAGTATCTGGACACCCCGCGGCAGGCGTTCCTGGTGGCGATGGACATTTCGTGCTTTTCGTTCACGGCGGTGGCGCAGCGGGCGGTGCCGCTGATGTCGGCTGGCGGTTCGTTGCTGACGCTCACCTATCTGGGCGCCGAGCGGGTGATGCCGCATTACAACGTGATGGGGGTCGCCAAGGCGGCGCTGGAGTCGTCGGTGCGCTATCTCGCGGCGGATCTTGGCGGCCAGGGCATCCGGGTGAACGCGCTGTCGGCCGGGCCGATGAAGACGCTGGCGGCGAGCGGCATCGGCGATTTCCGTTATATCCTGCGCTGGAATCAGTATAACTCGCCACTGGAGCGCAACGTGTCGCTGGAAGAGGTGGGCGGCGCCGGGCTGTATCTGCTGAGCCCGCTGTCGTCGGGGGTGACGGGCGAGGTGCACCATGTCGATAGCGGCTACCACGTCGTCGGCATGAAGAACCCGGCGGCGCCCGATATCAACGTCGCCAGCGATCAATGACCGGGGTGGTGAGCGAAGACCATTGAGCCACAATACGTTTGGAAGGCTGTTTCGCGTCACGACCTGGGGCGAGAGCCATGGGGTGGCGATCGGCTGCGTCGTGGATGGCTGCCCGCCGCGGCTGCCGCTGACTGAGGCAGACATCCAGCCGTGGCTCGACCGCCGCCGGCCGGGCCAGTCGCGCTTCACGACACAGCGGCAGGAGCCGGATACGGTGCGCATCCTGTCCGGCACGATGGACGGCATGACGACCGGAACGCCGATTGCTTTGGAAATCCAGAATGTGGACCAGCGCAGCCGGGATTACAGCGACATCGCGCAGCAGTTCCGGCCCGGCCACGCCGACCTTACCTATGAGCTGAAGTATGGCATCCGCGATCACCGCGGCGGTGGGCGCAGCAGCGCGCGGGAGACTGCGATGCGGGTGGCGGCGGGCGCCATCGCGCGGATCGTGCTGAGACATGGCGTAGAAGGCGGTGGCCTGCAGGTGCGCGGCGCAATGGTGCAGATGGGGGGGCATACCGTGGATCGGGCGCGCTGGGATTGGGAGATTGTTAACCAAAACCCGTTATTCTGCCCGGACCCGGTGGCGGCCGCCGATTGGGAGACAGAGCTGGCGGCGATCCGCAAGGCTGGGTCGAGCGTGGGCGCGGTGATCGAGATTGTCGCTGACGGTGTTCCGCCGGGCCTCGGCGCACCTATCTATGGCAAGCTCGATGCGGACCTCGCGTCGGCGCTGATGGGGATCAATGCCGTGAAGGGCGTGGAGATCGGCGATGGGTTCGCCGCCGCCGCGCTCCGGGGCGAGGGCAACGCGGATGAGATGCGGATGCAGGATGGGGTTGTGCAGTTCGGTTCGAACCACGCGGGCGGCGTGTTGGGCGGCATCTCGACCGGGCAGCCGCTGGTAGCGCGGTTCGCGGTGAAGCCGACCAGCTCCATCCTGGTGCCACGGCTGGCGGTGGACCGGGCGGGCCGGGATGTAGAGGTGGCGACGCGCGGCCGGCACGACCCTTGCGTTGGCATACGCGCGGTGCCGGTGGGCGAGGCGATGGTGGCCTGCGTGCTGGCGGACCACTTGCTGCGGCACCGGGCGCAGGTGCCGGACGCACCGTGCTCGGCACGGCTGCCGCGCAATTAGTCGTGCGATTGCAGCGCGACGGGTGCATTCTATTGCGCGCAACCATTCCTAGTGGCAGGGTTGGGGTTAGATGCAGCTGTGTCCCGCCCCCATTGATCCCGCCGCGCTCGACGCCTTTGTCGATTGTATCGGCGTGCGACAATGGCGTGACCGGCTAGCGAAGCTACAGTCTGTCGCAGCGGCGCAGACCCGGCTCGGCCGGCAGCGGTCGCAGCGTCATTGCATCGAGCTTGCGATCGAGCGGCTGCGGTGGAACACGTCGGGCCGGCCGGCCAGCACTGCGGAGCGCTGGATCGCAACCCTTGCCGCCGCCGCTGTCACGTTGTTTGAGGCATTGCCGAACCAGGGCCGACTAAGGCTCGCGGCACTGCTTCGCTCGGCTCTCTTAGAGGACGCCTGTTTAGTGCCGCCGTTCCACTTGCTGCGCACGGCGGAGCTGCAGCGGTCGCGCGGCTTTGCCGTGGCGTTTGCCGGGCTGGAGGACGCGGCGCCGTTTGACCTGCTGCTGCATCGGGACGGCGTCGAGGCCGAGGTCGCCTGCGACGTGGTTTCGGCCGAGGATGGACGCGGCGTGCACCGGGGCGCGTGGTTCAGCCTGGTCGACCGCGTCGATGCGGAATTGCAAACCTGGCTGTGCGCCCACCCGGGCCGCTACATCCTGAAGATGACCCTGCCGCAGGGCTTGCGAGCGGGGCAGGACGGCGGGCTGCTGGCGATGCTGCACGCCCGCATCACTGCGATGCTGGGCGAGTCGCGCCGGGCTGACCACGATGAGGCGGCGATGCTGCGGCTCGATCCGCTGATGCTGGCGGCGGCGCAGGCGGACGAGCTCGGGCTGATGCCGCGTTTGCGTCGGGAGTTCGGGCCGGAGGCGCATTTGTCCGTCACCGCTGCCGGCGGCGGTTTGTTCGTGATGGCGGCGCGAGCTGGGCAGGAGGACGAGGTCGCGGTTGCGATCCGCCGTCGTATGGCCGCCATCGCTCCGGCCCGGCTGACCGGCACCCGACCCGGCATCCTCGCCATGTTCATCGAGGACACCGACCGCGCCGAATGGCGGGGCCTGCGCGAGAAGCTGGAGCTGGAAGGGGAGGCGCGCAAGTTCATGACCCATCCCGAAGCGCGCAGCGTGGTTGCCGTGACGTGCGTGTCGCGGCTGGAGCTGTTCGGCCTGCCGGAACCCGACAGCGCGCCCGATGGCGAGTTGCGTTTTCGCAACCCGGCCCATCCGGCGGCCAAGGCGCCCGAACTAGCGCCTGCGGTGCTGTCGTCGGTCTAGGCGCGAAGGTGGCTGAGTAGGCTTCTGCTAGGACATCAGCGCGGGTGCATGGTGCTATTGGCTGAGTAGCCCCAACTCGGCATGGTGCGCCCAGCCAGGAGACCGCTTATGCCTGATACCCCGTTGCCGTCGCTCGAGACCCGCGGCATCCCTGTGGCCGCTGATCCTTTCCTGCTGTTTCAGGCGTGGTTTGACGAGGCCAAGGGTACCGAGATCAACGACCCGAACGCCATGACGGTCGCCACCTGCACGCCCGACGGTGTTCCCTCTGCCCGGATCGTGCTGCTGAAGGATTTCGACGCGCGCGGCTTTGTTTTCTATACCAACCGGGAAGGTCGCAAGGGCGGCGAACTGATCGCCAATCCCCGCGCCTCCCTATTGTTTCACTGGAAAACCCTGCAGCGTCAGGTCCGCGTCGAGGGGGATGTCGAGGCGGTGACCGACGCCGAGGCCGACGCTTATTTCAGCAGCCGCGCCCGCATCTCCCGCCTGGGCGCATTGGCGTCGGACCAGTCGCAGCCACTGCCGTCACGCGGCGAGCTGGAGCGCCGGGTGGCGGAGCTTGACGCGCGCTATCCTGGGGACACCATTCCGCGCCCGGCGCACTGGTCCGGATTTCGGGTAAAGCCGAGGTCGATCGAGTTCTGGCAGGACATGCCGTTCCGGCTGCATGACCGCCGGGTTTATACACGGGCTGGCGAGGGCTGGAGCGTGGCGGCGCTGTATCCCTAGGTGGCGATACCGGCCGATCAGGCGGAGGTCGCGGCGTCCTCGCCATCGTGCCGCTGGTCAATTGGCGCCGCATTGCTGCGACCGGCGCCGAGGCCGCGCCACGCTAGACACGGCTGGCGATGACGAAGAATGTGGCAGCGCCTGAGTAACACTTCCGAAATCGGCGATCGGACCGTGCATCAAAACATTGCAGGACTGTGCGGATATGCACGGGATGACGTATGGTAACACTCTGTTCACATCTGTGATCAAGGAGCCGACGCCATGGCCATTCGCAAGCTGCTGCTGCCCCTGACCGGCACCGCCGCCGGCGAGGCCGCGTTGTCCACAGCATTGATCGTCGCGCGAATGTGGGATGCGCACGTCACGGCCCTGCACGTCCGCGTCGATAGCCGCGACGTGGCGCCGCTGGCCGGGGAAGGCCTGTCGGGCGCGATGATCGAGGAGATGATGTCCGCGACCGAGAAGGAGAGCACCGACCGCAGCAATGCCGTGCGCACGATGTTCGACCGATTCGTCGCCGCACATGGCGTCGTCGTGGCCGAGCCGCATTTCCGCGCCGGCGCCACGGCGGATTTCACCAGCATCACCGGCCGGGAGGAGGACCTGGTCGCGCAGCTCGCGCGGCTTGCCGACCTTACGGTCGTGCCGCATCCGGAGGCTGGCGACGACGTGTCCAGCTCCGACGCGCTGCACGCCGTGCTGTTCGACAGCGGCCGTCCGGTACTGATCGCGCCGCAGAAAGCCGGCCCGACGATCGGCACGCGCATCTGCGTCGCATGGAATGGTACGGCCGAAAGCGCCGCCGCCGTCCACGCCGCGATTCCCTGGATGCAGCGGGCCGAGGCGGTGCGTGTACTGTCGGCCGACGAGTATCAGCGCCGTGGTCCTGGGGCGCCTGAGCTTGCCAGCTATCTGACGATGCATGGAATCCGGCCGGAGATCGCGCAGTTCCGGCCGATGGAGCGTGATGTGGGCCGCGGCGTGCTGACCGCGGCGAGAGAGTTCGGCGCCGACATGCTCGCGATGGGTGCCTATAGCCACTCCCGGCTGCGGCAGTTGATCCTCGGCGGCGTGACTCGGCACGTTCTGGAGAATGCGGCGCTGCCGGTCTTGATGGCCAGGTAGCGTGCAGACCGCAAGGCGCGGGCTAAGTGTTTGGTCTTGTGGGGTCCCGGCGCTGCATTTCATAGGCTGCGCCTGCCGCAAGCGACACAGAACTGCTCATGGTCGAGACCGTCCGCACCGAACTCGTTGGGGTTTTGGAGCGTTGCACCTGGAAAGCCGGAGGGTACAATGCGCAGGTTCTTCGTGGTGACGGTCATTGGTTTGGCGACGGCCGGCCCAGCCGCAGCCCAGAGTTTGAATGATGTCGGGCGGCTGCTGCAGCAGCAGATTGCACCAGGCCAGCAACAGCCCAACCAGCAGGACCGCGATCGCGGGATTTATGAACAGGGCCGACGCGATCAAGAGGACACCCAGCGTGAGGAGATGCGTCGGCGCGAGGGGGCGGGCCGTGGCCGGGATGAGCGCCGGCTTGACGAGCGTCGGCCTGATGAGCGACGGCTCGACGAACGGCGCGGGGATGACCGCCGCCGTACTGAGGACCGCGACCAATACGATCGCGACCAGAGCCGCCGACGCACGTATGAGGATGATCGGCGTCCTCGGGAGTAGTCTCGGCGCTGTTACGGCTGGTGAAACTCAGCGACGGTTTTCCCAGCTAGAGGTGTTCCCGCCATCCGGTATAGCTGAGTCCTCCGTAATGTCCGGTCTTCCAGTTCCAATGACGTTGGCACTGCGTAGTCTCCTAGCGGCACCAGCCCCTCGGTCGGCAGATACGCTCGGCCGGGGTCGGCGATCCATACCTCGCAGGTCATCGCCATGCGTCGCAGCCACGGCATGATGTGCCGGGTCATCGGCGCTTCATAGCAGACGTCGCCGCACAGGATCAGGTCCCAGCGGCAGGGCTGGCCGACTATGTCCTCGGCGAGGACCTGAATTCTCACGTTGTTCACGCGTGCGTTGGCGAGGGTTGCAGCGATCGCCATGGCGTCGATCTCGGCTGCCTCTGCTTTGGCCGCGCCCGCCATGACGCAGGCGATTGCCGCGATGCCGCAGCCTGCGGCGAAATCGAGCACTCGGCGGCCACTGACGGTCTCCGGATGGTCGAGCACGTGCCGGGCCAGCGCTTGTCCGCCGGGCCAGGCGAAGGCCCAGAACGGCGGTTCGACGTTCGCCTGGTGCAGCCAGGCCTCGCTGGCCTGCCAGATCGGTGTGATCTCGGTTGCCAAGTGAAGCGCGATCTCGGGCACTAGCGGCGCATGGGTCAGCATGGTGTGCGCCTGGATGAAGTCTGCGCTCATTGCGCTGCGACCTCGCCGAACTGCGCATCGTGCAGCCGCCGATAGGCGCCGCCGGCAGTCAGGAGCTCCAAGTGGGTGCCCTGCTCGGCGACCCCAGCCTCGGTCACCACCACGATGCGGTCGGCGTTACGGATCGTCGCGAGCCGATGGGCGATGATGAGGGTGGTTCGCCCACTGGCCAACTCGGCAAGCGACTGCTGGATGGCACGCTCGGTTTCGCTGTCCAGCGCCGATGTCGCTTCGTCGAGGATAAGAAGTGGCGGGTTCTTCAGGAAAATACGGGCGATGGCGAGCCGCTGCTTCTGCCCGCCGGACAGCTTGACGCCGCGCTCCCCCACGACCGTGTCGAAGCCCTGTGGCAGGCTGTCGATCAGGTCGCCCAGCCGGGCGCGAGCAGCGGCGTCCCGAATTGCCGCCTCGTCCGCGTCCAGCCGGCCATAAGCGATATTGTCCCGCAAGCTGCCGGCGAAGAGAAAGACGTCCTGCTGCACGATGCCGATTTGGCGCCGGAGCGAGGAGCGCGTCATAGCGCGGATGTCGATCCCGTCGATGGTTATCCGCCCGGCCTCGACTTCGTAGAAGCGCGGCAGCAGGGAGCATAGCGTCGTCTTGCCCGCGCCGGATGGCCCAACCAGCGCTACGGTCTCGCCTGCACGAATATCGAGGCTGATGTCCTGCAGCACCGGGCGGCTGGGTTCGTAGCCGAAGGTCACACTTTGGTAGCGAACATCGCCACGCAACGGAGGCGCAGGGATCGCCTCCGGCCGGTCGGCGATGTCGGGGGCGATGGCCAGGAACTCGAGGTAGCGGCGGAAGCCGGCGATGCCGCGCGGATAGGTCTCGATCACCGCGCTGATCTTGTCGAGCGGCCGGTAGAACACGCTTACCAGCAGCAGGAACGCGACGAAGTCGCCGACTGAGAGCCCACCGCGCACGATGAATGCGGTGCCGGCCAGCATGACGACGATCTGCACCAGCCGCATACCGAGGTAGTTCAAGGTCAAGCTGACGGCCATCGCCGCATAGGCACGCAGCTTCTCGGTTTTGTAGCTGGCGTTGTCGGCGGCGAATAGGGCGCGCTCGTGGTCCTCGTTGGCGAAGGCCTGCACGACGCGCACGCCGCCCACGTTCTCCTCGATACGGGCGTTGAACCCGGCGATGCGGCGGAATTGCGCCTGCCAGCTCCGGTCCATGCGGCCGCCATAATGCGCCACGATACCCATCGCGATCGGCACCACCAGCGCCGCGATCAGGGCCAGCGGCGGGCTGATGTGCACCATGAGCACGAAGGCGCCAAGGAAGGTGAGCAGGGCGATGATCAGATCTTCGGGGCCGTGATGCGCGACCTCGCCGACATCGACAAGGTCGGTGGTCAGGCGGCTGACCAAGTGACCGGTTTTCTGGTTGTCGAAGAAGCGGAATGAAAGCTTCTGCAAGTGGTCGAAGGCGCGCCGGCGCAGCTCGGTCTCGATGCTGATGCCGAGCACGTGGCCCCAGTAGATGATCATCGCCGTCAGAGCGCCGTTCAGCACATACACGACGAGCAGGACAAGGATGGCGAGCAGGATGACTGACACGTCGCCCTGAGGCAGCAGGCGGTCGATGAAGGCGCGCACTGCCATGGGAAAGCCGAGCTCGAGCACCCCGGATATCGCGGCGCAGCCGAAGTCGAGCAGCAGCAACCGGGTGTGCGGCCGGTAGTACGCAAGAAACTGCCGCAGCAGCGTCATAGCCGACCGACCAGGATCGCGGCGGCGACCAGCAGCCCGGCCTCCCGGTTCAAGTGGAAGCGCTGCAGGCAGCCGCGAGGATCGTCGATGTCGATGGTCGCGACCTGCCACGCTAGCAGCGCGGCCGGGAGAGCTAGGGTCAGGAAGAACCAGGCTGACAGACCTGCGAGCCAGCCGGACAGCGCCAGCAGCCCAATTGTTGCCGCATAGCATGTCGCTAGGAACGGCCGCGTTTGTCCGGCGAAAAGCCGTGCCGTGCTGCGCACCCCGATCAGCGCGTCGTCCTCGCGATCCTGATGCGCGTAGATTGTATCGTAGCCCAAAATCCAGGCGAAAGCCGCCGCATACAGCGCTAGTGCAGCTGGATCTATGCGCCCTACCGCAGCCGCGTAGCCCATCGGCGCGCCCCAACTGAAGGTAATGCCCAATGCCGCCTGGGGCCACCAGGTCACCCGCTTTGCCAGCGGATAGAGCACTACCAGCGCCAGTGATGCGACGCCGAGCGCCTGCGCCAGCCCGTTCAACTGCAAAAGGATAAGCAGGCCAAGGCTGAGCAGCGTCGCGAGGAACCAGACGGCCTGCCGCATGCGCAACGCGCCGCTGGCAAGCGGACGCCCTGTTGTCCGTGTCACCAGGCGGTCCATGTCGCGGTCCCACATGTCGTTCACGACGCAGCCGGCTCCGCGCATCACAATGCTGCCCAAACCGAATAGCAGAATGAGCCACACTGCACTGGCATAGGTATCTGTCGCCTCCAGGATGCTCCAGCACCCTGGCAGAAAGAGCAGCCAAGCACCGATTGGGCGGTCAAGCCTCGCTAATACGGCGTAGGGTCGCCAGGTGGACGGCAGCTGCGCGACCCAGCCATCCCACGCGATGTCCGTCCAACCCACCATCGCCGCATCCATACGGGTGAAACCGGAGACGCGCCAGCCCGATTGAGAACGTTGCTCGTTGGTTGCTAGCGCTCGATCAGTTTATGTACTGCAACCTGCCGTTGTATCTCGTCGGTTTGAGCGGGACTGCATTGTCTATGACTGCGGCAGCTGGTCACAGCATCGGCTCCGAGTGCGAAACGCGCCAATGGCCGCGGCCAGCGCGCTTGACCTCATACATCGCTTGGTCCGCACGCTGCAGGAGGCTGTCGAGTGTTTCTCCGCCGCCGGGCTGGCGGCGGGCGATACCGATCGACATTGTCGTGCTCTGCTCCTGCTCGCTCGTGAGGTGAGCCAGTGTCTGGGGGCAGCCGGTCCGCAAGCCCTCGGCCCGCTCCGCGGCTGTCAGCTCGTCCGAGCCATCGAGCCATAGCGCAAACTCGTCTCCGCCCAGCCGTGCCACGAGATCGGTGGGCCGTACGGTGCGGCGCAGCAGTTCTGCGACCAGCACGAGTGCGGCGTCCCCGGCCTCATGCCCTAGCCGATCGTTCAGCAGCTTCATCCGATCCAGATCGACGAATAGCAGGGTGCCCGGCAGACCTTCACGGTCCAGCCGATCGATCCGCCGCCCGGCTTCGTCTAGGAAGGCCCGGCGATTCAGCAGACCCGTCAGCGAATCCGTCCGTGCTTGGCGCGCCAGCTCGCGTTGGATGGACTCGTGCTCCATGATAATGCGAATCAGCCCGGTGACCGACGTCGCCAACTTGAGGTCGGCCTCATCCCACGGCCGGGCGTTGGCGGTGCGCCAGACGACAAGCCCGGCCCGTTCGCCGAATCGCGTGTAGGCAGGGCAGGCCAGCACCGTGTAGCCGTGCGGAGTCCGCTTCACCACTATCGCGTCATCTTGTCCTTGCAGCTGCGCTAGGGCGTCCGCCAGAACCGGCAACGGGTCCTCCCCCACGTGGTGCAACACGGGCCATGGCAGCGCCGGCGGTTCGTCCAGCGGCGCCGGGGCTAGGTCCAGCAGGGCAGCACCCTGTGCACCCACTGCGAGCATGATCGCGTTCAGCCCCGCCTGCATCATGCGCGGCGCCATCGACTCCAGCCGAATTTGGTTCATCGTGTGGTCCAGCACGTCTACTCGGCGAAGTGCGGCCGCGGCAGTGGCATCACGCTGCTCATGCTGGGTTACGTCCACACCCACGCCGCGCGTTCCGGTCCGGTGGCCGCAATGGTCGAATGACGGCCGCGACGTTATCGCCATGCATACCGGTCGCCCTGCAGCATCGCGCAGCCAGACCCGGCGATCCCTCGCGGGCACGGCAAAGCGGAACGGCTTTGACGCCTGCTCTGGCGCATCAGGCTGGACGAGCAAGGCGTCTGCCGCTTTGCCCAGCAGGGCGGACGCCGGCCAGCTCAGCACATGATCCGGCGCCAGAAAGGTTACCTGTCCCTCAAGGTCCGTCTCGAACATCAGGTCCGCCGCGATCAGGCTGAACTCTCGCCAGCGCTGCCCGCTGTCGAGCGAGGCCGTTCCAGGTGAGGCCATACGGGGCGACGTCGTTTCGGCGCTTGCGATCAGTGATGCCATTTCCATAAGTGGAGTTTGCACGGGCGCTGCTGAAGATTTGGTTAACGGGTTCGATAAGGTTCTTGCAGGTCCTGACGGACAAAGGCTCGCGAATTGACACTTGAGGTCTGTCTGCGCATGGTCCGCGCCACGCCAGCCGAGAGTTCCAACGCATGTCCCTGCACCTCCTTCGCCCTGAGATTGAGCAGCTATGGGAGCAACGGGAGAGTTTATCGGCCGCCACGGCCGGCCCAGCGCGTCAGGCGGTGGACGATGTGCTTGCGGCGCTCGACGCGGGCGCGCTGCGGGTCGCCGAGCCCTCGGCGCAGGGCTGGATCGTGCATGATTGGCTGAAAAAGGCCGTCCTGCTGTCGTTTCGAATTAACGACTCCGTGCCGATGCCCGGTTCCGGGGACGCGCCGGCTTTTGATAAGGTGCCGCTCAAAACCGCCGGCTGGGGCGCAAACCACTTTGCCGCTGCCGGGTTCCGTGCCGTGCCGGGCTCGGTCGTCCGCTACAGCGCCTATGTCGCGCCGGGCGTGATCCTGATGCCGAGCTTCGTGAACGTCGGCGCCTACGTGGATCGCGGCACGATGATCGATACCTGGGTGACCGTCGGAAGCTGTGCTCAGGTGGGCCGCAACTGCCATCTCAGCGGCGGCGTAGGCTTGGGCGGGGTGTTGGAGCCGTTGCAGGCTAATCCCACCATAATAGAGGACGACTGCTTTATCGGCGCGCGGTCGGAGGTCGTGGAGGGCGTGGTGGTCGAGCGTGGCAGCGTGCTGGCCATGGGCGTGTTCATCAGCCAATCGACCAAGATCGTGGATCGTACGACCGGCGAGATCTTCATGGGCCGGGTTCCCGCCTACTCCGTCGTGGTTCCCGGCACGTTGCCGGGCCGTCCGATGGCGAATGGGCAGCCTGGTCCCGCACTGACTTGCGCCGTCATCGTGAAGCGCGTTGACGAGCGCACCCGGGCCAAGACGTCGATCAACGACCTGCTGCGGGATTAGTGACTGACCCCGTCCCGCTGGCGCAGGCGCTGATCCGCTGTGCCTCCGTCACGCCGGCCGACGCGGGGGCGCAGGATGTGCTGGCGGCGGCGCTGGAGGCGCTCGGGTTCCAGGTGTGGCGGCTGCCGTTTGATACGACGCCTAACCTGTTTGCGCGGCGCGGCGTGACCGGAATGCACTTTTGTTTTGCTGGACACACGGATGTGGTGCCGCCGGGCGACGCCTGGAGCGCCGACCCGTTCGGCGGAGAGATCCGGGACGGCATGCTATACGGCCGCGGCGCTTGCGACATGAAGGGCGCGATCGCCGCATTTGTCGCCGCGGTAACGGATTATAAAGGATCTGGGTCTATTAGTCTGCTGATCACCGGGGACGAGGAGGGTTCGGCTACCGACGGCACTATCCGCGTGCTGGAGTGGATGGCGGAGAACAGCCAAATTCCCGATTTTTGTTTGGTGGGAGAGCCGACGAATCCGGAGCGCCTGGGCGAGATGGTGAAGGTTGGCCGTCGCGGCAGCCTGAATGCCGCGATCACGGTGTGTGGCGTTCAAGGCCACGTTGCCTATCCGCAACGCGCTGATAACCCCGTGCATCACTTGATCCGCGCGTTATCGGCGCTGATTGCCGTGCCACTCGACGTGGGGAGCGAGTGGTTCGAGCCGTCCTCGTTGCAGGTCACCAGCGTTGACGTCGGCAATCTCGCGACCAACGTGATTCCGGCCAGCGCCACGGCCCGGCTCAACATCCGGTTCAACGATCGGCATACCGGTACGGCGCTTGAGGCTTGGCTGCGAGCGACGCTGTCGCAGCAGGTCAAGCGGTTCGACCTCGATGTCTCGGTCAGCGGCGAGGCGTTTCTGACGGCGCCGGGTCCGCTGATGGACAGGCTGGGGGCCGCGGTCGGCGAGGCGGCTGGGATCACGCCACGGCTCGACACTGGGGGTGGTACGTCGGATGCGCGGTTCATCGCGCGCTATTGCCCCGCAGCCGAGTTCGGCCTGGTCGGCGCGACGATGCACCAGGTGGATGAGCGGGTGCCGGTTGAGGAACTCCGGCATCTGGCGCGCATCTACGGGGCTGTGCTGGCGGCGTTCGAATGACGCCGCAGATTTCGGGCCGGCTCAAGCCGCTGCTCGGCATGGCTCGACTGGCGCGTGGGCGGGTGGATGGCCTGGCGCAATTTGGCGATACGCCGCAGGCGTTCCTCGCAAGCTTGGCGCCGCTGTTGGCATTTCCAATCGTAGGCGCGGCACTGCTGCTGACGACCGAGGGGCCGGTACGGGCACTGGCGACCTTGTTCGCCACCATAGTGGCCCAGCTCGCTCCGGCGGTGCTGTCGCATGCGCTGGCCCGGGCTTGGCACCGCGAGGCGCACTGGCTGCGTTATGCCACTGCGTTCAATTGGTGTCAGTGGGCGCTGCCGCTTGCTGCGCTGGCGCTGTTGATCGTACTGCAATTCGGCCTGCGCCTCGGCTTGGCGGAGGGTGCGGCGGACCAGATGCTGATTGTTGGGCTTGCGGCCTATGGCCTCTGGCTGAATTGGCTGTTGGCCCGGCATGGGCTGAGCCTATCGCCCAGCCGGGCGGTGGCGCTGGTCGCGTTGACCAATCTTGGCACCGTCGTGTTGGCGATTGGGCCGCGGCTGTTGGTTCTAGCGCTGGGCTGATGACCAGTTCGGGTTCCGAGCAGTCCCGAGCGGCAACGAAAGTCAATGCGGGTGCTGTGCCTCCATAATTGAGACAAGCAGAGCAGGGGTATTTCTCGGCATCCGCTGCCCACGCCCTTGCAGATGTTGTAAATAAGCGGGTTGCAGGACCAGTGTGTTCTTAGACTTGCAGGCGCCGGCTGGACCAGTTCGCAGGAACTAGCCCAGCGCACCGGCACCGCGAAGCGCTATGTCTGCGAATGGCTCGCGGCGCAGGCCGCGTCTGGCTAGATCGCCTACGAACCCGAAAGCGGCCGTTATGCGCTCGAGCCGGAACAGGCGATTGTGTTCGCCGACGAGGACAGTCCAGCGTTCCTCGCCGGCCTCTTCGACGTTGCCGCCGCGGCATTCCGCGCCGAAGATAAGATACTGTCCGCATTCCGCTCCGGCCATGGCGTCGGCTGGCACGAGCAGGACCGCTGCCTGTTCTGCGCCACGGAGCGATTTTTCCGTACCGGCTACCGGCATCATCTGGTGGGCGAGTGGCTTCCTGCCCTGGATAGCGTCGCGGCGCATCTCGCGCCAGGTGACTGCTCAAGTCTGGGATAGCTGACCCGGCGCGCAGTTCAGCGCATTGCGGTGCTCTGGCGCGGCGCTTCGAAGGGGTCCTGCGGATAGCGTATCGCCACGAGGATAAGCCCGTCCGGCGGCGCGGTTGGACCGGCTGCCCGGCGGTCGCGGGCGTCCAACGCGGTTTGAGCTTGGCCCGGGGACCAGCGGCCCTCACCCACCAGTTTCAGCGTGCCCACCATGTTGCGAACCTGATGGTGCAGGAAGCTGCGGGCCGCGGACGTGACGGTAAGCGTGTCGCCGTCGCGGTCTACGTCCAGGCGATCCAGCGTGCGAATGGGGCTTTTGGCTTGGCAGGCGCTGGCGCGGAACGAGGTGAAGTCGTGCCGGCCAAGCAGCAGCGACGCCGCTTCGGCCATAGCGGTGTCGTCCAGGCGGCGTTCAACGTGCCAGGCGCGGTGCAGCGCCAGCGCCGGGCGGGCACGGCGGTTCAGGATGCGATAGGCATAGACCCGGCCCGTGGCGTCGAACCGCGGGCTCCACCCAGGCGCGGCTGGCCTGGCCTGCAGCACCACGATTGGGTGCGGCTTTAGATGGAAGTTGAGCGCATCCCGTATCTGGCCCGAGCCGTAGCGATCCGGCAGCGCTACTTGGACGACCTGCCCGGCCGCGTGAACCCCGGCGTCCGTGCGTCCGGCGGCGGTTGCGGCCACTGGCGCGCCGCCGTTCAGCCGGGCGCAGGCGCTCTCCAGCACCGCTTGGATCGACACACCGCTCGCTTGCCGCTGCCAGCCGACATAGGGCGTGCCGTCATATTCCAGCAGCAACGCCCAGCTTTTCACGCCAGGCGCGTGCCAAGCGGGATGGCGAAGCCGCGCAGCAACGCCTCGGCCTCCATCGGCGCCCGGCCGGGCCGCTGCACGCGGAGCAGCCGCAGCGCGCCCTGGCCGCAGGCGACCAGCAATCCAGTATCCAGCACGGTGCCTGGCACGCCAGAGACTGCTGCGGGCTCGGCGCGAAGTACCTTTAAGACCTCGGTGCCAAGCATCGTCCAGGTGCCGGGCCATGGCGTTAGGGCGCGGACCTGCCGATCCAACTGCGCTGCTGGCTGCGCCCAGTCTAGCCGGCCGCTGTCGCGGGTCAGCTTTGCGGCGTAGGTTATGCCTTCTAAGGGCTGCGGTTCTGCAGCGGGCGGATTGTTCAGCACTTGCAGGACTAGGTCGGCCCCTAGGGTGGCGAGAGTGTCGTGCAGCTCCGCCGCCGTCGTTCGCGGTCCGATCGGCACCCGCCCCTGGCGCAGCATGGCCCCGGTGTCGAGCCCAGCGTCCATCTGCATGATTGTGATACCGGTTTCTGCGTCGCCGGCCAGCACCGCAGCCTGGATGGGAGCGGCGCCTCGCCAGCGCGGAAGCAGGCTGGCGTGGATATTGAGGCAGCCGCGGCTGGGGGCGGCCAGCATTGGAGGGGGCAGGATCAGGCCGTAGGCCGCGACCACGGCCACATCCAGGTTCAAGGCCGCGAAGGCAGCGTGCTCGCTGATATCCCGTCGCAGCCGCGCCGGTGTGCGGACTGGCAATCCGAGCGTCAAAGCGGCAGCGTGCACGGGACAGGGCGTGACGGTGAACCCGCGTCCGGATGGCCGCGGCGGCTGACTGTAAACCGCTGCAATCTCGTGGCCCGCCTGGTGCAATGCGCGTAATGCAGGTACGGCGAAGGCCGGGCTGCCCATGAACGCCATGCGCAGCGAGCTGGGCTGGGGCGTCATCCGGCGGCTTTCAGCTTAAGTTCTTTCGCCAGCTTCCGCATTAGCATGTTGCGCTTCAGCGCCGACAGGTGGTCGACGAACAATACGCCGTCCAGGTGGTCGATCTCATGCTGCAGGCAGGCCGATAACAGGCCTTCGGCCTCGGTCTCGTGCATAACGCCGTCGAGGTCCTGGTAGCGGACGGCGACGCGCGCTGGGCGGGACACGTCGGCATATTGGCCGGGCAGCGACAGACAGCCCTCTTCCCGAACTGTCCAATCTTCGCTGACACGGATGATTTCTGGATTGATCAGCACGAACGGCGCCCTGGTGTCATCGGGCATCAGGTCGACGACAGCAAAGCGCAGGCCGACGCCGATCTGCGGTGCGGCGAGGCCGATGCCCGGGGCGGCATACATTGTGGCGAACATCCTCGGGAGCAAAGACTGCAGTTGATCAAGGTCCGCGGGCGTAACCTTGCGCGTCTTTGTACGAAGGATGGGGTTAGGCGGCATCAGGATCGGCAGCGTGGCGTCGACCGACGGCAATAGCGAACTGTTCATATTTGCGATGTAGCGGCCCGGGCGATTGTGTTCAATCTTCGTTCCTTGGCTCCGTTCCCAAGCTTTGTCCTGGGCGACGGATGCGGGCCTCTTGCAAGCCGGGTTGGTTCTGCCAACATTCGCAGTGCCGGGATGCCGCGCTGGGTCTTGGCTGCTGCTTCGCTCGTAGGAGGGGGCCCTATGTCGTCTACCAGAATGTTTACCTCGCCGCTGTTCCTGGGCTTTGACCACCTTGAACAGATGCTTGAGCGGGCGGCTAAGTCGCCGACGGATGGGTATCCGCCCTATAATATCGAGCAGACTTCCCCGAGCGGGTTGAGAATCACGCTGGCGGTCGCTGGTTTTACGATGAGCGACCTGCAGATCACGCAGGAGGACAACCAACTCGTCATCCGCGGTCGGCAGACCGATGATGCGCAGGGCAGGGTTTATTTGCATCGTGGTATCGCCGCACGGCAATTCCAGCGTGCTTTCGTGCTGGCGGAGGGCATTGAGGTGAAGGGTGCGTGGCTTGATAATGGGCTGCTGCATATAGACCTCGCGCGTCCGCAGCCGGAAATTCGAGTGCGGACGATTGAGATCAGCAAGCCCGATGCCGTTGGTCGCGATCAGGTGATGGACTCCAGGTCGGAAACTAGCTGAATTCACACTGGGTTACGCATCCAAATCGGATAACACTGCGTTACGATACTGTGCCGTTAGTTCTCCGTTTAGAGCATCGGGGTGTGATCATCGTCACATTCCCGGTGTAGCTTCCATGTATTATTTTTACTCGTTATTGGGGCGGTTAAGCCGCGTGGGAGACTTCATCATGAATATGACTTCTAGCGGTTTGGAGGCTGACGGCATCTCTGTGCACGAAGTGACTGACATCCGCAATCTGACCCAAGCGCAGCTGATGCAGCTTGGAATGTCGCAGTTGGCCTATGTAAAGGCGGTGTGGATGGACGGTGAGACGGCATTTGCAATCTTTGCTGCAGACGGCTCGCCCATGGCTGTGGCTGCCGATTGCGACCTGGCTGTGGCCGCGATCATGCAGCATGAGATGATGCCGGCGCTTGTGCACTAGCGATTGGTTACCATCGTTTTGCGGACGAGTGATGATGACGGCCTATAAGGCCTCTACTCTCTGCTCATGAGCTTGATGAGTTGATCGATGGCTTCGGCCGGGCCGGGGCGGCCGAGCAGGTAGCCTTGTCCTTCATCGCGACCCATTGCGCGCAGCATGTCAAATTGATGCTGGGTCTCGATTCCCTCGGCGTTGACGCGCATCGCCAAGCTGCGGCCGAGCGTGGTCACTGCTTGGACGATCGCGGCGGCGCCGGGATCGCTGGCCATGCTGGCGATAAAGCTGCGGTCTACCTTGAGTTTGCTGAACGGAAAGCGACGTAGGTAGCTTAGGCTCGAGTAGCCGGTGCCGAAGTCATCCAGCGCTATGCCGACGCCAAGGGCACGGAGGCGAGAGAGCGTCGAGAGCGCTGCGGCCGTATCGTGCAGCAAAACACCTTCGGTGATTTCCAATTCCAAACGAGAGGGCGATAGACCTGTCTCGGCCAGCACGCCAATCGCCAATTCAACCAGTCCAGGCTGACGCACTTGCTCTGGGGATAGATTGACGGCCAGGCGCAACCCATCCCAACGAACGGCGCAGGCGCAAGCCGCTCGCAGCACCCAGGCGCCAAGCTCGCCAATCAGTCCCGCGCTTTCGGCAAGTGGAATGAACTCGGCCGGCGACACCATGCCGTGCTTCGGATGCCGCCAGCGCGCAAGCGCCTCGGCGCCGATGATGCGATGGGATCCAAGCTCGATAATAGGCTGGAAGTGCACCTCCAACCCGCCTTCAGTCAGGGCGAGGCGCAAATCCCGCTCCATTTCCGTTCGCCGTTGCAGCACGGCGTGCATTCCGGCTTTAAAGAAGCAATAGGTGCCGCGGCCTTTTGCCTTGGCCTGATAAAGCGCCATATCGGCTTGGCGCAGCAACTGGGCTGGATCAGTGTCTCCATCGTCCTCGCGGGAGCAGAGAGTGATGCCGACGCTCACGCCCACCCGTGCCTCGTGCCTGTCCAGCAGGTAGGGTGGCAATACGGCGTTGATGATCCGTTGCGCGACCTCTACCGCCTCCTCGGCCGTCGCAATGCTTTCGTCGAGCAAGACTGCGAATTCATCGCCGCCGAGCCGGGCCAGCGTATCTTCGGGCCGCAGGCAGCAGCCGATGCGTTCTGCGACTAACCTAAGCAGCGTGTCGCCGGCTGCATGGCCAAGAGTGTCATTCACGTCTTTGAAGCGATCGAGGTCGAGAAACAGCACCGCAACCAGCCGACATACTGCAGCCGACGCTGGCCTGTGATCCTCCAGCCGACTCTTTCCACACAGGCGCGCTAGGGTATCGACCAAACGCTTGATGAACTGCGTGCGGTTCGGCAGGCCAGTTAGTGCGTCGTGGTGCGCCATGTATCGGACGTGAGCTTCGGCGCCCCGACGTTCGGTAATATCTTCGAAGGTGGCTACCCAACCGCCGCCAAAAGTCGGTTCGTGGTGGATGGCGTGCACGTGGCCGTTGCGCAGCGTCACCTCGGTATTGACGATCTGGTCGGCCATGCCGATGCGGTCGCGCCAGAGAGCGTACTCCTCCGGCAGCATCGCCGGCCCGGTTCCAGCGGCGTAACGCAGATCCACCACGTCGCGCAGAGTCATGCCGATCCAGAGCTGCCTTGGCTCCAGTCCGTACATTTCGGCATAGAGCCGATTGAACAATAAGAGGCGCTGCTGCTCGTCGAACACGCACAAGCCCTGCCGGATACTGTCCAAGGCGAGATCGCGCAGCTCCACCTGGCGGAACAGCGTCGGCGCACGTTCCAAACCGCCGCTTCGCATCGCGGGCGCAAGCGGCTGCTGCAGGTTTGGCGACAATGTGCTCACAAGATGGGACTACTTCACAGTTTCCACCACCTGTAGCAGCATTAAGTTAATGATTGGCTAAATTCTTCAACCGATGCGTTAGCACCAACCTATGGCACCACAGTCGGATCGATCCAACCGATGTTGCCGTCCGGCCGGCGGTAGACCACGTTCAATTCTGCCGTCGTGCTGTTGCGGAACATCAACACCTGTTGGTCCGCCAGGTCCATCCGCATCACCGCCTCGCCGACCGACAGCGTGTTGATTTCGGCCGGGCTCTCGGCAATGACGGTCGCGTAGGCCGGCGTTTCGCCGCGGCTCTCGATCCCATTCGGCTGGCTGTCGTCATCCTGCCGCAGGACATACTGCCGTCCCTCCTCGGGCCGTGCACGGCTCGTCAGGTCGCGTGCATGCTCGTTCACCCGGCGCCGGTAGCGGCGGAGGCGCTTCGCGATATGCTCCGCCGCGTCATCGAAGGCGCTGTGCGCGTCTGCCGCCTCTCCCTCGCCCCGGAGCGTGAGGCCGCGGCCGGCGTGCACGTTGATGTCGCATGTGAAAAAGCTGCGGGCGCGGCTGAAGGTGACACTAGCCTCGAGCGCGTCATCGAAATATTTGCCGGCGATCAGGTCCAATTGCTCCGACACGCGGTCTCGCAGCGCGTCCGAAAGGTCCACCTGCTTGCCCGACACTGTGATCTGCATCCGATTGCCCCCGCTTTGTTGCCGCTGTGGTTAGGCCGCCTTGTTCAGATGTCGGGTCATGCCGGCATCGCCTTCTCGCGCTTGCGCTGCACCGAACTTGGGATGCGCAACGCCTCGCGATACTTGGCCACGGTCCGGCGGGCAATGTCCACGCCTTCCCGACGCAGAGCTGCGACAATCGCATCGTCCGACAGCACGTCTTCCGCATGTTCTGCGTGTACAAGTGCCCGGATGCGATGCCGCACGGCCTCGGCGCTGTGGCTTTCGCCGCCCGCCACGGCGTTGATTGCGGTCGTGAAGAAATACTTCAGCTCGAACACGCCGCGCGGCGTTGCGATATACTTGTTGGCAGTCACCCGGCTTACGGTGCTTTCGTGCATTTCCACGGCCTCCGCGATGTCGCGCAGGATCAGCGGGCGCAAGTGCCCGACGCCGCCGCGAAAGAACGCGTCCTGCTGCCGCACCACCTCGGCTGCGACCTTCAGGATCGTATTGGCCCGCTGCTGCAGCGACTTTACCAGCCAGTTGGCGCTCGACAGATTCTCCCCTAGAAACGTCCGTTCCTCTCGGCCGGCCCGTGCGCTGACCTTGGCGTGATAGGCCTCGTTCACCAGGACACGCGGCATCGTATCGGGGTTGAGCTCCAGCAGCCAGGCGCCGTCCGGGCCATGGCGCATCAGCACATCCGGGATCACCTGCTGAAGTGGTCCGCCGTCAAATCCTGCGCCGGGCTTTGGATCGAGCGCGCGCAGCTCGGAGATCATGTCGGCTAGATCTTCGGAGTCCACTCCGCAGACTGCCATCAGGCCGCGCAGGTCGCGCCGGGCCAGCATCTCGAGGTTGTCGAGCAGCGCCTCCATGGCCGGGTCGAGTCGATTGCGGTCGGCGAGCTGTGCGGCGAGACATTCGCGCAGGTTTCCGGCGAACAGGCCAGCCGGGTCGAAGCGCATCATGATGGACCGCACCCGCTCCACCTGTGCTGCGTCAATTCCCATGGCGCGCGCCAGTTCGCAGGAGGCGATGGGAACGCGGCCGGCTGGGTCCATCAATGCGATCAGTTGGGCGCCGATCATGCGGTCAACCGGGTTGGAGAAGCCTAGCCGCAGTTGTTCGCCTAGGCGCGCGCGCAGGCTGCGAGGCGCCTCGACCAGGTCGTCGATGCCGCGCTCGTCCATGTCGTCCCGCTGACCGCTGCCGCGGGACACGCTGGCGTAGCCGCCGTCCATGGCGCCAGCTCCGTTCGCCGTGCTGGCCCCGTCTGCCGGCCCGCCCGCATCGTAGTTGTTGCTGTGATCGGCCTCGACCAGGTCGGGCAGCTTTTCCCGCCGCAATAGGGCCACGGCGTCGAGCTCGTTCAGTCCCTCTGGTCGCTGATCCGGGGCGGGACGCTCCGGCAGCGTGTCGGTACGCTCGTCGTGCTCCAGCAATGGGTTGCGCTGCATTTCCTCCTCGACGAAGGCGCTAGCTTCCAGATTGGTGAATTGCAGCAGCTTGATCGCCTGACGCAGTTGCGGCGTCATGACCAGTGACTGCGTCTGCCGGAACTCTAATCGAGGACCCATCGCCATTGGCGTAATCTACAGGCTAAACCTTTCGCCAAGATAGACCCGGCGCACATCCTCGTGGGCGACGACCTCCTGCGGGCGACCCTCCATCAACACCTCGCCATCGTGCATGATGTAGGCGCGATCGATGATCTCCAGCGTTTCGCGCACGTTGTGATCGGTAATCAGCACGCCGATGCCGCGGTCCTTCAGGTGGGAAACGAGGTCGCGGATCTCGCCGACGGCGATCGGGTCGATGCCGGCCAGCGGCTCGTCCAGCAGGACGTAGTTCGGTTGCGTGGCCAGGGCGCGGGCGATTTCGACTCGGCGCCGCTCGCCGCCTGACAGCGCCAATGCGGGGGTTCTCCGCAGATGGGCGATGCCGAACTCGGCCAGCAACTCGTCCAGCATGAGGCCGCGGCGGTCCGGGTCACGCTCCACCACTTCGAGTGCGGCCATGATGTTGCGCTCGACGTTCAGCCCGCGGAACACGCTGGCCTCCTGCGGCAAGTAGCCGATGCCGAGCCGTGCCCGGCGATACATCGGCAGCCCTGTGATGTCCTGGCCGTCCAGGCTGATAGTCCCGGTGTCCGGGCGGACGAGACCGGTTATCATGTAGAACGTCGTCGTCTTGCCGGCGCCATTCGGACCCAGCAGGCCGACGGCCTCTCCCCGATGAACTCGGATGGTCACATTGCGAACTACCGGCCGCTTTTTGTAGGTCTTGCCGACGCCTGTCGCCACCAGTCCGCCGTCGCCCTGTATGACCCGATGCGGCTTGTTCATCGAGTTCCGGTCTTACCCGGCGGTTTGCCGGCAGCGCCTGGGACACTAGTGCCGGGGGCGCTGGCGCCGCCGGGAGTGCCGGGGTTGGCGTCGTTCGGCACCACCAGGCCCTGAACGCGCTTGCCGGGGTCCCGGGACAGGGTCGAGATGCCGGTGCGCATGTTGACGATCGCCTCGTCGCCGTTCAGTTGGCTTTGTCCGCGGGTGATGCGCACGTCGCCTGCTAGCCGGGCAATTCCCGTATCGGCCACATAAACGCCGCGGCTGCCGCGGATGGTCTCGGTCGCGGTGCGGACCACCACGTTGCCGAAGCCCTCAACCCGCTGCAGCTTGCCGGAGGATAGCAGCGGGTCGGCGCCGGGCCGGGTGGCAACGGGGGCGGCAGCGGGCGCGCCGAGCGTATCTGGCGGCGTGGTATAGCCGACGAGCGTGTCTCCTGCCAGCCGGCGGCCGTCGGCGGTCGTCACGGTCGCGAGGCCGCGACCCACCGCCATATGCTTCTGAGACCAGTATTCCATGGTGTCCCGCGCCGTCAGCACCTGTTGCGGCGTCGTCAGCTTCATATCGCCGCCGGTCATCAGCAGGACAGCCTGGTCGATGTCGTAAACTGCCTTGTCGCCCACAGCGAGGTCGGTCGCGGTGAAGATGTGAACATTGCCCTCGGCTTCGAGCCGGTAGATCTCGTTATTACCGGTATCTGCTGCAACCGGGCCGGAGGTTGGGGCCGATGCGCTTGCTGGCGTCGCCGCCGCGCCGGTTTTCCGGCGGTAGCGGGCGGTCAGCGTGTTGGCTGTGACCGTCACGTCGCCGCGCACCGCTCGGGCGCTGCCGCGGGCGATAACCATTTGCTCGTTCTGGCGCCACTCCATGCCCTCGCTGGCGGTAACCTCGATCGGGCCGCCTTTGGAAAAGTCGAGCGCTTGCGCAGCCGCGTAGCTCGGGACGAACCCAACTACCAGCGGTACCAAGGTAAGAAGCGTAAGCGGCGCACGCATCACTTGCGCTCGTTCAGGATCAGCCGGGCGGGTCCGTGAAACTGGATAGCGGCGCCCTTGTCGACGAGGGTGAAACCCTGTGCGTCGAGCACGCCGAACGGGCCCTCGGCGTGGGTCATGTCGTCGCTTCCCGCGGCGCCCTGCTTCACGTCCACCGCGGCGGCTTGCGTGCGAAGAACGGTGCCGTCGTCGCGATACAGCACGACGTCATGCGACAGGTCGAGCTGCCCGGCATGCTGGATATAAACGCCCTCACGCGCTTCCACCATAATCCATCCACCGCTTTCGGGCACTAGGTCGCCCTTCGGCTCCGCCATGTCGATGCGCAGCGGCCCGGATTGCAGCGCCGAGTCGGCGGTGATCGTGAAGGGCCGGCCGCGCTCGTCGACGCCACGGTAGCGCGGTTCCCTCATGCGCCCGCTGTCCGGTTCGACACTGAAGGCGCGGCGGAACGCTATGCGCCCCTGGTCCTTGATGTGCGCGATCTCGGGCCACAGCGCGACCGACGCCAGCAGCAGCAGCGCGCCGAGCGGCAGCAGCCACTTTGTCAGCGTCACCATCACGCGACGGCGGGCGATGCGCGATGCGGTTGGGGCCTGGCGGACGCGGGCGGCTCCGGCGGCGGCGAGCCGGTCGGTTCGCACCAGCCGGGTCGGCAGTTCATTATTGAGTTGGGGGCCGCGCTGGGGCGGCGCGCTCTGCGGAGGGGAGGCCATCGCCATTAGGCCACACCGGCGCGGAGCAGGTCATGAACGTGCAGGATACCGATTGGGCGGCGGTTGACGTCCAGCACGAACAGGCTCGTGACGGGACGCGGGGCTGCGTTCATGGCGCGTAGGGCGTCGGCTGCGAGAGCGTCGGGGCCGATGGTGCGGGGGCTCGGGTTCATCACGTCCTGCACCCTACGGCTTAGAAGGTCTGGCCCCATGGCGCGACGCAGATCGCCGTCGGTCAGCACGCCCTGCAGCCGGCCGTCGGCGTCGAGTGCCCCGAGGCAGCCGAAACCCTTGCCGGTCATCAGGATCAGCGCGCGGTCCATCGATAACGCCGCGTCGGCCAGCGGGATCGCGTCGCCCCGGTGCATGAGGTCCGCCACCCGACGCAGCTGGGCGCCGAGCCGCCCGCCCGGGTGGTTCGCGGAGAAGTCCGAGGCGGTGAAGCCGCGCCGGGTCAGCAACGCTACGGCCAGCGCGTCCCCTAGGGCCAGCTGCATGGTCGTGCTGGTGGTCGGCGCGAGGCCCATCGGGCAGGCTTCTGCCGCGGCCGGCAACAGCAGCAGTATATCGGCGGCGCGCGCCAGGGCCGAGGCGGCGCGCCGGGTGATCGCCACCAGCGGCAGGCCGAAGCGCCTGGCGTGGGCGACGAGATCGGCCAGCTCCGCCGTTTCGCCGCTGTTGGATAGGGCGACGATTGCGTCGCCGGGCACGATCATGCCGAGGTCGCCGTGCGACGCCTCGGCCGGATGCACGAACAGGGCGGGCGTTCCGGTTGAGGCGAGCGTCGAGGCGATCTTGCGGGCGACATGGCCGGACTTGCCCATGCCGGATACGACGACGCGGCCGGTGCAGGCGGCAAGGCGGTCGACCGCTGCGTCGAACTGGGCGTCGAGCGAGGCCGACAGTGCCCGCAGGCCGGCTATCTCCGCCGCGAGGACGGCGCGTGCGACCTCGATATGGGAGACCGGGACGTGGGAGAGGGGCGAAAGGGAGATGGCGGCGTCCATTGGAGTCCCTTTCTATCTGAGTTGTATGGGCGGGCATACCCTGTGGGTCAATGACGCGAGGTAAACAGCAGAGCCTCGTTCTGTAATGAACGGCGAATGGCCGGGCTGCCGGCGGAGCCGGATAGTTGCTTATCAGTAATGTCCTGCTACGCTGCGGCCCTTAGCTTGATGACCAGCTCCGTGATGTTTCCAGCCAATAGTTCGTCGAGCGTAAGCGGGCACGTTTCGGGCGGTGACTGCGGGACGCCGGAGTCATCCGCCGTCGCGCGCACTCGGCGTAATGGATGGAGTGAACCGCTGCTCCGCGTCATCCAGAAAGACCTCCGCCTCATCGCGCCAATGCGCGGCGGCTTGGCTTTCTGGCCAGGCGTGCAGCTTGAGTAGGTGCGTCAGCGATTGCCGCAGAAGGCTTTGGCAGGACCATAACTCGGAAAGCCCGATGTCCTGCACTTCCTCGATCACGTTGGGCCAGTCCACCGCTTCATTCAGCCGCTCGCCTCGCGATAGCCGGCGCAGCAGAGCCGCTTGCCGCTCGGACCAGGCCAGCGCGTCGCGATTGTAGAGATCGTCCGGCAAGAGCGCGTCCTTCAGCGTTTCGCAAAATTGCGAAATAGACGCGGTTGTAGCTGTTTATGCGGTAGCCCGCCAACGTGAATTACGCGCCTGGCTCCGACACCATAGCGGCGCGTCAGTGCGCGAAGATGTCAGGGGCCTCGTAGCCCAGCAGGTCGAGGCGGCAACGGGTGGGCAGGAAGTCGAAACAGGCCTCCGCGAGCGCCAGGCGGCCCTCGCGCACCAGTAAAGCCTCGAGCCGGGCCCAGAGCGCGTGCAAGTGGAGCACGTCCGAGGCGGCGTAGGCCATCTGTTCAGAGGTGAGCTCGGGAGCGCCCCAATCTGAGGTTTGCTGCTGCTTTGACAGCTCCACGCCGACCAGCTCGCGGCAGAGATCCTTGAGGCCGTGGCGGTCGGTGAAGGTGCGGACCAGCTTCGCAGCGATCTTGGTGCATTTCACGGGGGCGACGGTGATACCAAACGCCTGCTGGAGCACGGCGACGTCGAAGCGGGCGAAGTGCATGAGCTTGGTTACGCCGGGGTCGGCCATCAAACGGGCGAGGTTTGGCGCGTCATAGCCGTGGCCGCCGAGGGATGCGGGGATGAGCTGGACCAAGTGCGCGTTGCCGTCGCCGGAGGACATCTGCACGAGGCAGAGCCGGTCGCGGTGCGGGTTGAGACCCATAGTCTCCGTATCGACGGCAATCACGGGGCCGAGGTCGATCCCGTCCGGCAGGTCGTGCCGATGCAGATGGATGGCGCCGTTTGGCATGAACTGAACCGTCACAGGAATGGTGCCCAGGAAAAGACTCGAACTTTCACAACCTTGCGGTCACAGGTACCTGAAACCTGCGCGTCTACCAATTCCGCCACCTGGGCATTCCGTGCGGTGGAGGCGTGAAGTAGCCTTGGGGGCGCGGGGCGTCAAGGCGCTTTTGCAGAGGCCAGCAATTCTAAATGGCTGATGAGAGGGGTGGGTTTCGCTTTGGCTTGAGGTGTGGTGCAAGCCGGCATGGAGATGCTTGAGACCCTTCTGGATGGCGT